>Ga0272446_1002058_pt1 | contig 28157 bp, 16 predicted proteins | sample YNPCB0061_FD_194587 | JGI IMG/M metagenome (GOLD analysis project Ga0272446, IMG submission 194587) | Hot spring microbial mat communities from Yellowstone National Park, WY, United States - YNP-CB-006-1 | ecosystem: Environmental > Aquatic > Thermal springs > Hot (42-90C) > Sediment | place...
AACCTGCGCGTCAGCGATATGGTGTATGTGTACTACGGCGGCGCCGACCACGCCATCGGCCTGGCGACCTGCGCGTATGCAGACCTCCTGGACTATGCGCGGGCCGGGTAGGGTCAGGAGTCAGGAGTCAGGAGTCAGGAGTCAGAATACAGAAATACTGAGCACAGAGACCGCTTGGCACTCAGCACTCAGCACTCAGCACTCAGCACTCAAACAACGCCGCAAGTCAGGTTAAGATACGAGAAATTTGGATTGTGATGCTGGAAGGAGAACGGAGATGTTGACCAGGGATCAGGTGAGTTTCTACAACGAGCAGGGCTTTCTGCACATCCCCCAAATGTTCAGCAAAGCCGAGATTGACGAGTTGTCCGATGAGATGGACCGGCTGGTGCGCGAATGGGCCACCACAAACCTGGGTTGGACCGGCCCGTGGCGCCGGGCTTACATGGATGAGGCGACGGAGCGACAGTCCAAGCTGACAGCCATGCACGACTTGCAGTTCTATTCCGCCGCCTGGATGCGCGCAGTAACCCATCCTAAACTGACTGAGGCGATCAGCGACATCCTCGGCCCGGATGTCGAGCTGCACCACTCGACCATGCACATCAAGCCGCCCTCAACCGGCCAGCCGTTTCCGATGCACCAGGATCACCCCTTCTACCCGCATCAGGATGGCCGTTATATCGACGTGCTGGTGCATCTGGACGACACCCGGCACGAGAACGGCGAGATTCGCTTCATGGCCGGGTCGCACAAACAGGGCGCGCTGGAGCACATCACCATGACGCCCGAAGGCCCGTGCACGCCGCACCTGCCAGTAGATCAGTATCCGCTGGCCAATACGGTAGCCGTGCCGGCAAAGCGCGGCGATGTCGTGCTGTTCAGCATCCACACCATCCACGGCTCGTACATCAACACGACCGACAAGCCGCGCCGGCTGGTGCGCGTGGGCTACCGGCACCCTCACAATTTCCAGACCGGCGGCCAAAGCATGAGACGCCCCGGCCTGATGGTGCGCGGCTACCGCCACCGCTGCGACGGCCAGGAACTGTTCTCCACCGAAAATGCGGAATAAGTGACAAAGAACAAGGAACAAGGAAGAAGGAAGAAGGAAGAAGGAAGAAAACCGCAGACAGAAGTCGGAGCGCAGATAACAAAACCCAGGCAGATTACGCCTGGGTTTTGTCATCCATTCTCATTCCACAAATCCCTACTCTGCACTCTGTGCTCTGTGCTCTGCGGTCGGAGCCCAAACGTCTATGCCAGTCCGTACTGATCGAGGCGCACCTTGTCCGATTCCAGCGTCGGCGCGATCTGCGCAATCAACGCGCTTTCTTCTTCGGGCAACTCGTCTGCCGCTTCAGACAGATTATTCAGCCAGCTCACCTCGCGCTTGTTGAGGATAAATTCGCCGGCTTGATAAGCGTTGCGCAACGTCTCGAAGGCGAGCTGGGCTGCGCGGCGCGTGCGCTGATAGCCGGTCGATTCCTTGACGATCTCGCCCGCCAGCTTTAGCACCACATCCGGGCGAAGCACATACGCCTGCGGATCATAGCGGGCGTCGGTGGCGGCGCACCAGTCGCGCAACATGCGCGCCTTGTCCGGCCCCTGAGCCGTCGCATGGTTCATCAAGCGAGTGGCATAGATCAACTGCTCGACCGACACAGTCGGCGCCATGCCGCCCAGCAACTTGATGTTTTGCACCGACTCATTGCTCCAGAGATCGGTGGTCACGCGCGCGATGTTGCCAACCGGCGAGAGGTGAGCGCATGCCGCCTCGGCGCCTTCGCCCGACATCGGGCAGCCGGTGATGGCCTTGAGGAACGGATTCTCATAGGCGCAGTCCTTGCCCGGCCCGGTGGCGCCGCGCTCGTGGGCCACCAGCGCGCGCGCAACCGTCATCACGCGCACAGCCGCCGCCCACACCCTGGGGATGTAGCGCTTCTCAGCCAGCACCATGGCCGTGTTGCCGAAGCCGCAGGCCGAGTCGCCGGCCGGGATCACGCCATACTTGTTGCTCACGCTGACGATCATGTCCCACAGCCAGGCCATGTCGCGGCAGCCCAACACGCCGAGGGCAAACACCGTAGCCGGCACGTCCGCGTTGACGAGCGCCTCGTCATGCACCTCTTTGCCGCCGGTGGACTCGATGGAGAACATGTCTGCGCCGGCCTGCGCGTTCAGCTCGAAGCTGCGCACCATGCGGTCCCACAAATGGCCGCCGCGCTGCATGGGCGGGCGCTCGTGCTCGCGGATGTCGTTTGGCGTCACACGCAACGCGCTCTTCAACCCGTCACTTTTGGCGTATTTCTCCAGTGTGGTGTGCAGAATGGCGGTGATATCGGCGCCCCACTCCGGCTCCAGCGTCATCGGCGGAAGCAACTCAAACTCCACAATCAAGCCGGGGGCGTGCAACTCCACCGCGCGCTGGCACACGCCTTCGATCATCTGCGTGTACTGCGCGCGCACTTCGGCCATCGTATGCGCCTCGATCTCCATCGGCGGCAGGGTGAAATTCAGTTCCGGGTACACCGTGCCGCCGCCGATCACCAGCCCGCTGCGGGTGGTGACAGGATCAGGCGCGTGGCCGAACACAAATGCATCCAGATCCTTGATGGCCAGTTCAGTATAGGTCTTCACAAATCCTGCTCCTCATCTTTCACTCGCGAATGTGAGCGCCTGTGGTTGGTGTCGCCGTTGATTGTAGAGAACAGCGCGAGCAGCGTTGGTAAACTGATGCGCCGGGCTTGCCGGCCGGCGCCGCCGTTTTGCACTTTGATGCGGCGTTGTAGTCTGGGACTCAGGAGAATACAGCACTCAGAGCACAGAACTCAGAACTCAGAACTCAGAACTCAGACACTGTCATCTGTTGTCTTCCCTACATGCTTCGCTGGCGGCGCCGGAATTCGCCCGGCGGGCGCCCCGTCACTTTCTGAAACACCTTGGTGAAGTAGCTCTGATCGTTGAAACCACAGTCCAGGCAGATCTGGATCAGACTCTTCTCGGTGCGGATCAGCATTTCCCTGGCCCGATCCACCCGCATCTGAGTCAACAGCTCGGTGAACGACTGACCAAAGGTCTGCTTGACCACCCGGCTGAAGTGCGACGGCGACAGGCAGGCCACTTTGGCCACATCGTCCCGCGAGATGTCCTCGTGCAGATGCTCCTGCATGAAACTGATTGCCTTGCCCATCATCACGCTGATCGGGTATTGCCGGTTGGACTTGATGGCGTCCATGATGCGCTCGAGCATCGCCACCAGCCACGCGGTGAGCGCTTCTTCGCTATCGATGGCCGCGAGACTGGTGAGCGAGGAGTAGTTCGCGCCCAGCAGCTCAGACGGATCGGCGCCGGCTTCCACCGCGCTGCGCGACATCATCACCACCAGTTCCAGCAGCAGACTCTTCAGCAGTGTGGGCCGATGCCGGCCCAGAAAATAGATGCCCACCAGCACGCGGTTGATGATGCCCCTGGCCTCGCGCCGGTCGCCCTGTTTGATGGCCGAGATCAGCGCCGGCTCCTCCACCAGATAGACCTCGCGTATCGTCTGATAGTTGTGATCCTTCAACTCGTGGATGGCCTTGGCGCGCTCCCCTTCGCGCCGGGCCGCCAGACGCTGCAACTCCAGATAGGCGGCGTTGGTCAGATTGGCCTGCACCGCCAGCGATAGCAAACCGGCCACAGCCTGCCGGATATCGCGGGGCGACAAGGCCCCCCAGCCGTCGCCATCCGGCGCCAGCGCGCGCGTGGTCGCCACCAACCCGCCGACCACGCGCATGTTATCCATGACCGGCACCGCCCATACCAGATTGTCCTGCGGGCACAACAGGATCGACGGCTCTCCCCAGCGCGCCGACTCTTCGACCGCCCGCTTGCGCGCCGCAGCGCAGGCTGCGCTGAGAGCGCATTCCGCCGGGCATGCAGACGCGCCGGCCTGCACCTGGCCCTCCGCATCCACCAGCGCGCACGGCAGCCCCCACGCCGCCGCGTAGGACTCAGCCAGCGCCTGATAGCGCGAGCGAATCGCGTCCAGCGCAAGGGACGTTGTCGCTTCAGACGTGACAACTTGCATAGATGCCGATAATAGCAGCCATGATCCAACACCCTGTCTCTATCTACATCAACTGGGCGGCCTACGACGAACTCTCAGATAACGTCGAACTGACCGAATCTCTGGCCATGCGACAACTCGATGAGTTGTTGCGACTGCGCCGGCTGGGCGTCCGATTTGACTATTACTTGATGGACGCCTTCTGGTACGCCCGTGACGGCGGCTATCGAACCTGGCGCACACCGCACTGGCCGAGCGGGCCGGATGCATGGCTGGATCGGTGCCTGAGCAACAATGTGCTGCCCGGCCTGTGGGTGGCCGGCAACTCAATGCTCAGACTCGATCCCGCGCCGGCCTGGCGCGACTCGCTCACCGTCGACGGCCAGTCATGCTGCCTTTTCAGCGGCGGCTTCTTCAATCACTTCCTTGAAAGCCTGCGCCTGTGGTATGCGCGCGGCGTGCGCCTGTTCAAGTTCGACTTCATGAACCTCGGCGCGGCAACGCCGGCGCTGCAATGCGCCATGCTGCCCAGCGAAGTCCGCGCCCACAACATAGCCGCGCTGATCGCCGGCCTCAAGCAACTCCGCGCCGATTGCCCCGAGGTCATGTTGCTGGGATACAACGGCTTCGAAGAGCCGAACTGGGCGCATGGTTCCCCTCACCACCCGCAGAGCAATACCAGCCTGCCCTTCCGCAAAACCATCGACACAAAGTGGCTGGAGGTGTTCGACGCCATGTACTGCGGCGACCCGCGCCCGGCCGATGTGCCGGCGGCCAACTTCTGGCGCGCAAAGGACGTGTATTCAGATCACATGGTTCGCGTGTACGCGCTGAACGGCTATCCCCTTTCGCGCATCGACAACTCCGGCTTCATGATCGGCGCCACCGGCACGTGCTACTACCGCAGGACGGCGGCGTGGAAAGGGATGCTGCTGCTCTCGCTGGCGCGCGGCGGCTGGGCCAATACATACTACGGCAACCTCGATTTGCTCAGCGACGCCGATGCGCTCTGGTTCGCCAAAGCGCAATCGCTGTTCCTGCCATTGCAGACCTTTGGGCGCGTCAGCACATTCGGCGCGCTGCCTGGCGCAGGGCGACCCTATGGCTTCCTCAGCCTCGGGCTGAGCGGGGCTTTGATCACCGTGGTCAACCCCTCACAGGCAGTGGCGCGCCTCGACCTGCCGGCGTTGCCCGCAGACACGTGCGCCGGCCGCCGGCTGCTCTTCCACGACGCCGGCTTTGCGCCTCGTCTGGACGAACAAACCATCACACTGGGGGCGGAACAAATGGCCGTCATCGGCGCCGGCGAGTATGCCGCCCCGGACAACGATCTGGGCATTCAGGAAGATGTGGTCATTCCTGCCAGCATCGCGCCCTTGAATGCCGACTTTGCCCCGGATGGCGAGAAGGCCATCACCGCCACGGTCAGCGCGCCGGCGCAGGCCGGCCTGCGGATTGTCTTTCGCCAGAGCGACGCGCATGGCATTGCCAAACGCGCCACCGGCGGCAGCCCGCCCAACGGCGTAACACTCGGCAAGTTGCTCATCCTCTCTGCCCAACAGGACGGGCGCGAGATTGCGCTGGACATTCAGTATGACAAAGCCATCTGGAGCGGGTTGTCGTGGGCAGTGGCCGAAGCGCCGGCGAATCGCTTGCAAGCTGGCGCGCCGGTGACCATTCGCTGCGAGACGAACGAGGCCGGCGCCGTGACATTGACGGGCGACGTGTTTGCAGTGCGGCACGATTCGTAGGGATGTTGCGACGCAACATCCCTACGCGCCCATTTCGGGCCGGTATTGTGTTGGCGCTTATCTCAAAGTTGAAGGAGTGTTGAAGCATGTGCTACGACGATCAGGCCCGCCCACCCATTCCCCCCGGCCCCGCCGGCAACGCCCACGGCGAACAAATCGTTCTCACCGCCGCCGACGGCAACCGTTTCTATGCCTATCTGGCGCTGCCCGAGGCGCGCGCGCAGAAGGCGGCGGTGATCTATCCTGACATTCGCGGTCTGCACCAGTTCTACCGCGAACTGGCGCTGCGCTTTGCGGAGAGCGGCATCGCCGCCATCGCGCTGGACTACTTCGGCCGCACCGCCGGCCTGACCAGCCGCGAAGACGACTTCGACTTCAAGCCGCACGTCCAGGCGTTGCGCCTGCCCACTTTCACACAGGATGTGCAGGCTGCTCTAGACACACTGCGCCAGCGCGTCGAGCCGGGCGCGGATGTGTTCGTCGTCGGCTTCTGCATGGGCGGGTCGCTGGCGCTGTTGACCGGCGCAAACCGCGCGCTGGGCTTTGCCGGCCTGATCCCGTTCTACTCCGGCTTCACCCGCGACTTCGGCGGATCGGGCACGGCGCTCGACAACGCTGCGCAGATCGCCTATCCGGTGGTCGGTTTCTACGGCGGCGCAGACCAGGGCATTCCAGTGGAATCGGTGCGCGCGTTGGATCAAAAGTTGGACGAAGCTGGCGTGCCGCATCGCCTGACCATCTACCCCGGCGCGCCGCACAGTTTTTTCGACCGCCGGGCGACTGAATATGCCGACGCCTCGGCGGATGCGTGGCGGCAATTGCTGGGCTTTATCCGCACGGGGCAGGTCGAAGACTCCAGGCGCTAATTCCCTGTCAGAGACGCGGCGGGTTCGACAGGCTCACCCGCCGCGTTGTCATCATTCCCGCTCAAATCGTCTCGGAAAATCAGGCCGCAACCCGATCTGGCTGATGTCGATCGGCGCAAAGCCCAGCGTGAAAGCCGGCGACCCCTCACGCAGCCGGAAGTCTGCGCCGGCCAGATCGACGAACAGCGGGTCGGCCACAATGCTGTTCGCATCGAAGCCCATCTCGCGCCACGCATCCCACCGGCTCGCGCCCAATGGCGTGCCCACACAAAACACATTGCCCTCGGCTTTCCACACCAGATTGTGATCCGAAGTCTGGATGCGGTCCTTGCGCCAGTTGATGAACTTGTACAGCGCGCCCCGCACATGCGCGATGGCGATGATGTTGCGCTGATAGATGTGATCCTTGCACTCCTCGCCGCCCATTTCCATCGACATGATTGCCGAGTCGTTCGTCTCACCCACGATCAGGATATTGTTCTCAACGCGGTTGCCGATGCCTTTGGCGAAGATGGGCTGGTTGTTCGATGTGCCGACGATGCCCCAGATGATGTTATTGGTGATCGTGAAATGATCGGTGGCGTCGTCCAGATACATGCCGCTTTGCAGGTCAAATTCGGCGTTGCCGGAATCGTGCACCAGATTGTGGTCGTACACGTTGTCGCGCCCCGGCCCCCACGATTCCATCGCGCCGGTGTCCTGGCTGTCCTGGTTGGCGTGGTGGATGTCGTTGAATGCAATCACATTGTTGCGCGAATGCAGGTAGTCGTAATGGTTGTCCCACGTCACACCGGCCGCCTGCTCTCGCAACACCTGATAGCGCAGCCCTTTGATCGTTGTGCCATAGCGCGGCATATGGTGGATGTGGTTGTGCAGGATTTGATTGCGCCCGCTCTGCTGAACGTACACGCCCGCGCCATGGCCGATCAGCCGGCCGCAATGATGAATGTGATTGTTTTCCACGCGGTGATGGTGATTCACATCCGGCATGCCCGGCCCCAGCCCCTCCAACGACACGCCGCAGTAGCCATGTTCGCGGATCAGATTGCCATATAAGGTGACGCGCTGGGCGTGGCCCAGAATCGCAACACCGTTGTTGCCGCCATTTTCGATCTTGCAAAAGCGAAAAGAGCAGTCTTCCGCGCCGCTGATGCGCACGGCATCGTCGTTGCTGACGCCAATATCCAACCCCTCGAAATGCAGATTGCGCACCGGCCGGCCAGGCGGCTGGCCCTCAATCGCAATCACATGCTTTGCGGATGAAACGACGATCTCCTGGTGTTCGATGGGCGTGTTGGCCGGCCACACATACACCACGCCATTCGCCGCGTCGATCTGACACTCGCCCGCCTGAGTGAGCAGCGCCAGCACGTTGAGGATGGCATAGCGGTTGCCAGCGGTGATCTGGTAGCCATCGAAGCTGCCGCGCAGCCGGATCGCGCGCGCCTGCGCATCCAGCGCCGCCACAGGCCGCGCAAAGTTGAACCAGTTGTATTGCGGCCAGATGGACACCGTTGCGCTGCTGATGTCCCACGACGCCGGATCGAGCGCGTCCAGATCTTCAGCGCGATACTCAAAGCCGGAAGCAGACAGGCCGCCGGTCGCCCCGGCTGTGCGGAAGTAACCCTCCTTCGGCGCGCGAGCCAGCCTCATGCGCGCGCCATTCTCGAAGATCTGCGCGGGCCGGACGCCGTCAGGCAGATCGACCTGCCAGATGCTATCCCGATAGGATCGCCACCGGGTAAGCTGAACACCACCGATCAGGACAGGATGCTCGCCGGGATACGCGGCATAGGTGATGGCATGTTCGGCTGTGCCGGAATCTTCGGGGGTAAACGTCAGGCCCTGTGGCAGAAAGTACACGCCGGCGCGGATCAGCACCGTCACCGCGCGGGTCAGACCCTGGCGAACTCTGTCGCGCACGGCCTGTTGCGCCCGTTGCAGCGTGGCGAACGGGCCATCTGTGCCGTCCTCGTTCGGCGCCGACAGCGCGCCGCTCCATGCGTCGTTGCCATTGGTCGCCACGAAAAAGTCAGCCTGGGGGATTGTGCTCATGGGTGAAACCAGTTTGACGCCGGCGCCGCATGCGGCTGCGCCCAACGCCGTAGCCGCCGTCGCGGCGGCGGCAAGGAACGATCTGCGTGTGTGTATGGATGTCATCGTGTGTCTGCTCCTATCCGCCTGCCTCGATCATGCCCACCGTGACTACGTCGGCATGCCCATCGCGGGTTACATCGATGTCTCGAACCATGTCGCGCAACAGCGCGTCCAGCTCCTGCCAGGCAGAGTGGACGGGCAGCGGCCGCCCCCTGTAACGCCGGCGGATGCTCTCGAATCGCTGTTCCATCTCGCTGAATCGCGCGTCGATCGCAGCCGCCAGCGGCTTGTCGTGTTTGCGCTGATTGCGATAGCGCTGCAACGCCCGCGCCCACGCGCTGAACTGGCCCCACACATCGTTCAGCCGCAGAATGTCGCGCTCCAACTCGCCCATCAGACTGGCGCCGCGATTGGCAATGTACTCGTGCTGCTGAATCAGGTTGTCCAGCCGGGCGACAACAACCCGCGTGGTGCGCCCGCTTTGCCGCAGGTCTTCCAGGCTGGCCTCGGCCTGTTCGTAGTCCTGCGCAAGCTGGTCAGCATCGGCGCAGGTCACCGGCATGGGCTGGATATCGGGAATCTGCCCGCGCAGCCGCTCCAGTTCGCGTAACTGCTGCCAGGCCTGCTGGCGCGCCTCTTCCAGTCGGGCCGATCGTCGATCGAGGCGCGCCACAATCTGCGATTCCAGTTCGGTCAGCGCCGAGTTCAGGTCGCTGAGCGCTGCCCACGCCTGGTTTGCCTGCTCGACCCGTGTGGGCAACGATAGCAACTTCGCGGGCGCCCGGCCGGCCTGTCGCGCCGGCGCCGTGTCTGACGCTTCGACGATATCGGGCGCTGCCACAAGCGCCTGGGCTGCCTGCATCGCGCTTTCCAGGTCAAACGGCGCGATGGCCGTCACTGCCGCCACGCGGGATTGGAGTTGCGCGCGCGCCTGGGCGCACTCGGCGCGCAGCGCCGCGCCGACGTCGGACACTGCGCCCAGACATTGGTGCGACCACGCCTCGATGCTCACCGCTTTATCCGACACCTTGCCGGTGTCGCGCTGATCGAGCAGTTCGCTCAGCAGGCGGCCGCGCTGCCAGATTTCGACCAGTTCGTCCCAGCGGGCTGCGCTGGACGCGCCCGGCAACAGCCGGCCCGGTTCGATGTTCAGCGCCTCCAGCGCGCGCGAGGTATCGGCCAGCAGCGCGCGAGCCGATTGCTCCTGTTTCTGGATGGCGCTCAGAATCTGGTCGATGCGGTTCAACCGGGCGCTGAGCGCGCGGCGCTCGCGCAGGTAGGCCGTCAACGCATCGATCCACTGCCGGATCTGGCTCTCTGCAACCGGGCGGTTGTCGAACAGAGCGGTCAGGTCCTGCTCTCGTCGGGCGAGCGCCAGGGCGTCGGCGCGCAGGTCCAACACCGCGTCCCCTGGCGGCCAGTTTTCCGCGGCAAACTGCGCCGCCGCGATATGCACGCTGGCCGTCTCTTGCAACCACTCGGCGCGCGTGCGCGCCTCGTCGCTCCGCAACAACGCCTGCAACTGCCCGTGCAGATCGCGCGCTTCCTTGACCTGTGCTTCCAGGGCGCGAGCCTGCAAGCCCAGTTCGAGCGCCTTGTCCAGATCGCTCTTCAGCCGGCTGTCGTTGCGCGGCGCGTCCAATCCGCCTATCCGCTCGCGCAAGGCCAGCAGCCGGTCGCGCTCGGCGGCGCTGTGTTCCCAGGCGACTGGACAGACGGGCGCGCGGGCCAATTCGTCCATGAGAGACCCGATACGGTCAAGACACTGGTCATTGGCCAGAATGGCCTGCTCGATGCTCTGATAGGTCATGCGCAAAGCCATGACCTGTGTCGCCAGCTCTCTGGCTTTCATCACCTGCCGTGTGGCGGCGTTGGACAGATCAGCCAGGGCGTCAACATCGGCGGCGCGTTGCTGGTCGTCGATGAGCTGCGCCGTGCGCCGAAGCTGCTGCAACTCGAATGTGTAGTTGGCCACGTCAAGCCGGGGCGGCGTCTCGCGCAGCGCCTTCTCCGCCGCGCTGATTTCCAGTTGCATGACGCCGATCATGTTGCGCGCTTCGGTGTATTGCGACTGCCAGGTTTGCAGCCGGCGCAACGTGTCATAGATTGGGCGCTCGATGGATCGCAGCGCGGCATGAGCCTCGCGCGTGCTCTCCTGCGTGGCGCGCTGCATCACAACCTCGTCAGCGCCCTGCAAGAAACAATCCGGCAGCCGGCGCAGCGCGGCAATGAAGCTGTCGGCCTGGGCCAGCGTCGCGTCCAGGCTGGCGCCGCGCGCGCCGGACTCTTTGAACGACTGGCCGATGCGGGCAATGCGATCCGTCGCGCCCAGCAGCCCGCGCACACGGCCGGCCACATCCAACGGCAGACCGCGCAATTGATCGAGCAGCCCGGCAATGCGCGCGAGCTGATCCTGCACCCCCTGCGCGCGCAACGCAGTCAGGCGAGCCTGTTGGAGATGCTGCCTCCAAAGACGAAGATACGGCCAATACACCGCCGCGATGCGTCGGATGAGTTGGCCGGGCAATTCGGGAATCGCGGCTTCGAGCCGGGAAAACTGGACCGCGCACTGGCGATGCTCGTTGCGCGCGTGTTGCAGCCGGGCTGCCAGATCCTCAGCCAGCGGGCCATAAGGCTCCGGGCTATCGGGCGCATACTGGCCTGCGGCAATCTCGTGCTGCGCCAGCGCAGCGTCGATGGTGTCGAGGAGGCGGCGGATGCGAACGGCCTCATCCCGGTAGCGGCGCGCATGGTTCCTGGCCAGCGCATAGAGCGCAACCCACGCCAGAACAGCGATGAGGATGATCGCCAGAACGATCAACAACAGCGTTTCGATCGCGCTCATGAACAGCGTCACCTCTCGCGCCGATTGTACGATAGCCGGACTGCGCCAGTCTGATGAACAGAACCGAGCGGCTGACAGGCGTCAATTGGAAGTGACAACACCGGCCAGGCCTAGCGCATGGACTCGGACGCCTCGAACATGGGGGCGAGCAGCCTGTCGGTCGGCACAAACTCATCCGTCAACACGATGTTGCCGTTGTTCATCACTGCCCGCAGTTGATCTTCGGAGACCAGCCAGCCATCCACCGCGCGCACCGTGTCGCCACCGTACACCTGACGCAGTCTGTCCACGTCGATAGGCGCCGGGGAAGCCAGCACAACGTAGGTGTTGCGCACCAGCGTTTCCCAGTTGTCGCTGGTGGGAATCAAGTATAGATAGTCGAAAGTCTGGCGCAACGTGCGCAGAAACGCGCCGACAAACTGCCGCTCCTTGCCGTCGATCAGGTTCAGCATATAGATGCCGCTATCGGTCAGATGTCGCCGCACCAGTTCGTTGAACTCGCGCGTGGTGAGGTGATAGGGCACCGAGAAATCGTTGAAGGCGTCGCCCATGACGAGGTTATAGCGCCGCGCCGGCTCAAGGTCAGTCAAAAACAGGCGCGCGTCCTCGTTGAATGTGCGGATCGGCGTGTCGCGGCGCAAGCCCAGCAGGTCGTGGGCGACCTGTGTGACGCCGGGGTCGATTTCGGCCACATCAATGGTTGAGTCGGGATAAACGTGTTCGATGTACTTCGGCAGCGTGTAACCGCCTCCGCCGATGAAGAACGAATCGACCCGGCCATCGCGCCCTTCCAGATACTCCAGCACCTCCGCCCCAACCTTTTCGTAGCCATAGGCGAGCTGGGTGGGATCTTCCAGCGCAGTGTAGCTGTGCACCAGCCGGTCGAGGATGAGCGTCATGTACGTGACCCGGTTGTCGCGGATGTCTTCGCGCACTTTGATGCAGAAGTAGTTGGTCTCGCGCAGACAAGGCCCGGCCAGAACAGGCCGCAAGGGCAGGAGGAACGCAGCCGCGATCAGCGCCAGGGCGGCGACAGCCGGGACGATCCGGTTGCGTGTCCATTGCCCGATCAGCAACGCGATCACCAGCAGAATCACGCCGACCCCAAGCAGAATCGCGCGCGTGCCAAACCACTGCACCAGGAAATAGCCGGTGGCAAAGGTGCCCAGAATGCTGCCCAGCGCAGACGCGGCATAGATGCGGCCGATCACATGGCCTGTCTTGCTCAGGTCCTGAAGCGTCAGTTTGACCACCAGCGGCGAGATGGCGCCCAGCAGCGCGCTGGGCACAAAGAAGATCGACGCGAAGTACAGCGCCATGCGCGCCACGAGCGGCAGCGCAGCGATGCGCGGCAGGCCGGCTTCGCCAAACAGCGTCACTGTGCCCAGAATGCTGAAGCTGCCCAGGCCGGCCAACGCGAAAAGCACGCCCAGCGTGCGCCGCGACGCCCATTTGTCAGCCAGTTTGCCGCCAATGTAATTGCCCAGGCTGATGCCGGCCAGAATCACGCCGATGATGCTGGTCCAGGTGTACAACGACACGCCGACATAGGGCGCCACCAGCCGGCCGGCCACCAGCTCGATCGTCATGATGCAGGCGTTGCTGATAAACACGATCAGGCTGGGTTGCCACAGCCAGTCTTGGCCCTGAGACACTGGAGCCGGAGACAGCGCGACTTGAGGAGAAACACTCTGCGCTTCGGTGGTTGTCATGGGCCAATGCTACAACTACTTGCGCAGGGCGCGCAGCATGGCGCGGGTAAATGGCCCGTACACCGCGGCGCGCATGACCAGCGCGCCGGCCAGCGGCAGGAGCAGCGCGAGCAGCCAGCCGCTCGGCGTGAGCGGCGCCGCATTGAACACTTGCGGGACAATCTGCGGAACAGCGACGCCAACTCCCAGGAACCCCAGGCCGGCCAGGAACTCGCGCGGGCGCTTGCGCATCGTGTCGAGGTTGAAAATCGACACGTCATGCACGTCCCAGAAAACATGCATGCTGAAGTGCAGATTGACCATCGTGAAAGCCATGCGCGCGGCAGCCAGATCGCGTGTGAGCGCGTACTCGATGATGTACGCGGCGGTGAACACCACCCCGCCCACAAAGCCAACCAGAACGCTGTAGGCCAGCACTTCGCGCGTGAAGCGGAAGGTGTAGCCGGGCTTCAGCAACCCGAAAGCCAGCAGCGCGCAAGGCAGCGACACCGTCATCGTGGCGATCCAACTGATCTGGCGCGGCTCGGCCGGGAACGGCAGCGCCACATAGCCGATGAACAGAAACGCCAGAATCGTGATGACGTTCTTGGCCAGATAGAGCCGCGAGGAAGCGTAGATCTTCTGCGTGATGCGCTGGCCCTCCTGCAGCGCGCGAGGCAACGTGGACATGCTGTTGTTCAGCAACACCAGCTCCGACACGTCCTTGGTGATCTGCGCGCCGTCGTTCATCGCCACACCCATGCGCGCCTGCTTGATGGCCGGCACGTCATTCACCCCATCGCCGACCATGGCGACATACTCGCCCTGCTTCATCAGCGAGGCGACAATGCGCTGCTTGGTTTCCGGCGTGATGCGGGCAAACAGGCCGTGCGTGCGCGCAGCCGTGTCGAAGGCTGCGCCGCTGAGGCGCGCCAGTTCCTGCTCGGTGATCACCGTCAGGTTTTTGACCCCCGCTTGCTGCGCGATCGCCCTGACCGTGTCGGCGCTGTCGCCGGAGATGACCTTGATGCGCACGCCCAGCCGTTCGAACTGGCTCATGGTGTCGGTGATGTCGGGGCGAATCTCGTCGCGCAAGACGACCAGCGCCACCGGCTCGCGCTTGTCGGGCAATTGCGCCAGGCCGGCGTCCACCTGGCCGGGCGCCTCGACCAGAGCCACCACACGCAGGCTCTGCCCGGTGAACTCGCGCACGCGCGCCTGAATGGCGCCGGCGCGCGGATGCTGAGGGTCGAGGATCAGTTCGGGCGATCCCAACACCAGCGTGCGCGGGTCGTCGCAGGCAGGATCGGGTTCACGAAGGGTGACTGCGCCCCACTTGCGCGCCGAACTGAACGGAATTTCGGCGACAACCACCGGCTTGCGGCGGGGCTGGCCGGCGCGGTCGGCGATCGCGCCGGCGGTCTTGTTTTGCGCCGCGACACTGACGGCGTATTGGGCCAGCGCATCGAGCGCGCCGGCCAGCGAATAGTCGCCCAGCGGCACAACCTCCTGCACAGTCAGCCTGTTCTGCGTAAGGGTGCCGGTCTTGTCGGTGCACAGCACCGTCACATTGCCCATGCTCTCAATGGCATTGATGCGCTGCACCAGCGTGTCGAAGCGGGCAATCTGCACCGCGCCGACGCTGAGCGACACTGTGTTGGCCAGGATCAGGCCAGCCGGCACGAAACTGGTGACAATGGTGAGCGTGTAGCGCAGCGCGTCTACCATCGGCACATCGGTGCGCCAGGCCGCCAGCAACTGCAACACCACCACAACTACCATCAGCACGACCAGCGCCTGCACGACAAAGTTCAGCTTCTGTTGCAGCGGGGTGAGCGCGTTCTTCAGCCCTCTGGCGGTTGCAGTCAGGCGATTGGCGTAGCTGTCAGCGCCGATCTTTGCCGCGCGCACGACGCCGGCGCCGGCCAGGCAGAACGTGCCGCTCATCACCTCATCACCGACTGATTTGGAGACCGAATCCGATTCGCCGGTCAACAGTGACTCATCCATCTCCAGCGCGCGGCTTTCCACCACCGGCCCATCCACCGGCGCGCGGTCGCCGGGTTCGAGAAGGACCAGATCATCCAGCACGATCTGTTCGACTGGAATTTCGACCGTCTGCCCGTTGCGCCGGACGCGCGCTTTGCGCACCGCCAGGGCTGCCAGCCGGTCGAGTTTGCGCTTGGCCAGCAACTCCTGCGCGATGCCCACGATCATGTTAACCCACACGCTGGCGCCGGAGAACAGCGTGTCCCCGATGACCAGCATACGCGCGCCGGTGGTCGCCAGACCAACCGCCAGCGTTGCCGCCACCGCAATCAACAGCACCATATTGAAGACGGTGAAAACGTTGTCGCGGATGATGTCCCATGTGCTGCGCGCCGCTTTGGGGGTATAGGCGTTGGTCTGGCCTTTGGCAATGCGTTGCCGCACATCGGCGTCGGTGAGGCCGGGCAATGCAAGATTGACCGGCGCGCCGGCGGTTGTTGGAGTGTTTGCAGAAGTCAATGAGGTTGAGTCCATTTGATGAAGCGCCCAGTGCGTTACGGGCGAGGGGATTCTACTCGCGTGATCTGCGATAGGGGCGCAGCGTCTTTTCCATCCAGCGTGTTGAGCCGGGCCAGGCTGGTCTCGTCATATAGTCCGATCAACACGCGATAGTCACCTTCGGACACATCGTCGGGCAAACGCAGCGTATGCGCGTCGACGATGTATTCGCCCGGCGCCCAACCCGTCGTCGGCCTCTGGCCGGCAGCAGGCGTGGCATCATCTCCCGCCCGGCGATCGCCATTCGCGTCCACCAGATGGACGAACACTTTGTAGCGCGAGGTCGTTTCGCCAACGGCCTGCCAGTACAGCGTCACCGTGAAGGCCTGTCCCGGCGTCAGCCGGTCGGGCGCGTCGTATCCCACCAGCCGCGCCATATCACCAAACTGGACATCCTGCAATATGGCAACCTGCGGCGACACGAATGTATGCGCCGGCGCCAGGACATCGATCTGGCCCAACGACGCGCGCAAACCGCCGCTGCTTTCTATTTCGACCTGCCACAGGCCGCCGGCCGCCCCCGGTGGAATGCGCGCCACATGCTCGGCGCGCCAGATGTCGCCCGGCTGCCATTCTGTGACCGGATATCCGGGGACCGGCTCGATCTCAGAAACAATTGGCGTTGCGCCTGATTGAACCAGACGCAACCAGAGCGTGGGCGCAACAGCAATCGAGCCATTGGCCCGCCAGTACAACGTGAAGCGGAATGAATCGCCGGCGTTCAATTGCGCCGGCAACCGGTCATACCCCATCAATTCCAGGCCGGCGCCGACTGTCCGGGGCAACCGCTGTTCAGGCTGCACAGCATTCTCTGCAACCGGCGCGCGAGGCCGTGTGACGCTGATCTTCATCACTTTGGCCGAAGTGGCGTCGAATGTCCAGCCTATCGGCTCACCGCGCTCATTGATGACAAACAGGCGGTTATCGGGTTGTCCCTGTTCGTACACCACCACCTGCGCCTGGTAATCGCCCGGCGGCGTGCCGGGCCTGACTGGTGTAGCGTGGACGTCGCGGGCATAGGCCCCATCCGGCCACAATGATGTGGCGACACCGCCCGGGTACTCCGAGTTGGATTGGCCGATCATGACTCCGGCGCGGTCCATGATCTGAACCGCCACGTGGTAATTCCTGTCCAGTGGTTGCGAAGCGCGCCAGTATAGAACGCTCTGCCACACGCCGGCCGACTCTGCCTGTGGCGTCGTGTCAATGCCCATCAGGACAAGTTGGTTGCCAAAGTTGACGTTCATCGGAAACGCCACGCCGGCGACTTGCTGACCGTCAAACCGTGTGTGGCGCAGCGGCGAATCTATCATGTCGAGCGCGAACTTGCCGGCGACGATCAGCGCAAGAACAAACAGGACGACGCCGCCCTGGCGTAGAGTCAATGCGGCCTCAGACGGCGCGCTCTCCAGGCCGGATGCGCCAGAGCGCAACCCGCGCCGTCTCCGCAGCAACACAAACGCGCCGCTGATGCCAATCAGTCCGGCTGTCAGGGAAATGCCGGTTGCCGCGTCTCGCACGGGCGTCGAGCCGAACGTCAGGCGCAGATCGTGTCGGCCGGCCGGCACAACGACGCCAATCAACCCGTGCGGCGCGCGCGTGACGAGCGGATGCGATTGTCCATCCACAGTTGCCTGCCAGCCGGGGAAATTGAAAATGTTGAACGGCACAGTCAGCGGATGAGCGGTCTTAATCGTCAGATCGCAGGCCAGCAAACTGCACGCGGCATGATGAATCACCGCCCCTGCGGGCAGAGCCGCCGCATCGAATGGCGCAACGGCATTGTCGGGCGGCCACTCCTGCACTGTGGCCGGCAGATATTCGCCCGCAGACAGCGCTGGCGCAGACCATTGCCGCTCGAAGGCCGCAATGTCAGCGCGCGTGGCGCTCAACGCAGGCGGATGGTAGGGCGTGAACTGCCAGGCGAAGCCATAGACCGCAAGCAACGCAAGAGCCGCAGGCAGCGCCACAGCGCGCGCCCGCGCAGCCCGTTGCCACATCCCATCCAGAACGACAAACCCCGCGCCGGCCAGTATCGCGGTGAACAGGCCGGCCAGCCCCAAAAAACGCCAGGGGAACTGAATGAAGCGCAACAACGGCACAGCGTCCCAGACCGGGCGCGACACCTCCAGCGTCATGAGGGCGCTCGTCAGCAGGCCGGCCAATGCAACGACAACCAGGCGCTTCTGGGGTGCTGTCAGGCGCTTCACCCACAGGCCGGCCACAGCCAGCGCGCCGAGCGCCAGGGCCGCCAGGCTGAGGCTGCGCGACACAGGGAAACTGACCAGGCCGCTCTCCACCGGCGCCGGCGGCGCAAACAACTCGACAAGCTGGATGAAGTTGAAGCGATAGTCGAACACCGCCGGCAGGAACGTCTTCTCGATCTGCACCAGATCGCGCTCGACAAAAGCCGGCAGCCAGAAGAACGCCGTCAGTCCCAAACCGAGTCCCAGCATCAGCCAGGCGTGCGCGATGACCGGGCGGGTCATAGCCGGCGCGCCCTCATTGCGGCCCAACGCCGCGCGCGCGAACAGCGGATACAGCGCCAGCAGGGGCGTGAAGACCAGGGCGCTGATATTGTGACTGAGCAGCAGGGCGGCATAGCAAAGCGTGAACGCCGCCCCGTAGCGCAACGCGCGCGCAGTCATCCAGCGATGCAGCATCCAGAACGCCAGCGGCGCGAGGCTGAGCGCCAGGCTTTCGGCAAATGCGCCGCGATGCAACACATTGAAGGCCGTGTACGGGGCAGCCACGCACGCCATTGCGGACACCAGCCCCGCCCGCCAGCCCAGCCAATCGCGCACCCATCCCCACATGCCCACCGCCCCGACAATCAACGTCGCCACGAGGATGAGCGTCAACGCGCGCGCCGGCTCGACGCCAAACAGGCGCGGCATCTCCGCCAGGTAGTACAACAGCGGCGCGTAATAGTTGAACAGTGGCGCGCCATAGCCGAAAGCGAGATCGGGCGCCCAACGCGAAAACAGGATGCCGTTTGAGATCAGATGATCGAGCTGCACGAGCCGATACAAATGCAGCAGCGCGTCGTAGCCGCGCGGCAATGAGCCGGCCAACAGCGGCTGGGCCGCGACCAGTCCGATAGCAACTGCGCCGAGCAGACTCAGGCGCGAGAGAAGCGTCGCGCGCGCGGGACGGGGTGTGGACAGGTGTGTCATCTCAAGGCGCAGCATTGGCAGAACGGCGCGCTTCAATGCGGATGGGGGTTATCACCTGCGGCGCAATCTGGCCCTCAGGGGTGTATGGAATCGCCGCCAGGGTGTAGTCGCCGGGCGCAAGCGCATCAGTCGACCCGAGCACATAGAACGCCGTGATTGGTTTGTCAAAGGCGAGATAGGGCAGGCCGTATGGCGCGAGCATTTGATCGGACTGCAAGACTTGCGCGCCGGCAGCGTCGATTAAGCGCAGCGACACCTGCGTATCCCAGGGCAAACCGGCGCCCGGCGCCAGCCGCCAGAAGCACGCCACCTCCATCCAGGCGTCGCCGGCGTGGGGCAATTCGAATTGATGGCAGCCCAATCCCGTCAGCCCGCGTTGCGCGCCGACCGGCTCCAGACGCGATGACATGCGCGGAAGGCGCTCTGGCAGTGGTTCGTAGGGGCGAAAAAACCGGAAGTGCATCAGCCGCAGGCCGTGAAAGTCGGCGGTGTCGAGCGCCGGGCCAAAGGCCTGCGCCTGGCGGCGCAACAGCGATTGGATGAGCCGGCTGGGATCGAGCAAGGTCTCATCATAGAACAACACCCATGCGCCCTGCGCGCCGGCCAGCGCGCGATTGACAGCCGGCATCGCGCTCTCGTAGTCTAGCGCCTCGGCGACATTGAGCATCGGCATTTCGGGGATGGCAAACCAGCGGCCTGGCCCGAAGTAATACTCGAACGTCCACGAGTAGTCCGGCACGATGAGGGCGACTTCATCGGCAGCCAGATGCTCGCGCACATAGCGGGCTGCGCCGCGAAAATCCTCGTTGGCATTCACAGGGTCGGCGCGCCAGCTCGCCCACGACAGGCCGGCGACCAGCAACAGGATGAGTCCCGGCGTTGCCTTAAAAACCACGCTCCAGGTCTGCGCCCTTGCCAACACAGCGCCGGCCAGCGCAGCCAGCATCGGCGCCGTAGCGGAAGCGTAGAGCCACCCGTACTTGCCCGTCCATGCCCCCAGCGCGGCAGCGGCGAGGAGGTACAGGCCGGTCATCATCACCAGACGCCGCGCGGCCGGCGCGGCTTGCCACCCCACAACTATCAACAAGAGGACGCACACCAGCGCCGCCGCCGAAATCGCACACGCGGCGCGCAGACGCGGCATGAGATTGGCGGCCAGCGCCTGCGGCAACAACGCGAAATAGTCCAACCGGCCGGCATAGGTCGTCATCGTCGGCGCAGACACAGACGCGATGACGACAATCCAGATGGCAATCACTGCGCCGGTGATCCCAATGGCGATGAGGGGGCGAGAGTTGCGCCGGCCCCGCGCCAGCCAGAACAGGCCGGCCACCCCCGCCTGCGCCATCACCACGAGCGCGCCCAGCACGTGCGTGGCAAAGCCGGCCACGGCAAAACAGCCCCATATGCCCCAGTCGCGCCAGCGATTGCGGGACAGGCTGCGCGCAACCCCCCACGCAGACAGCGCGGTGAAGAGCATCAGCAGGGCATACATGCGCGCTTCCTGCGACACATCGATGCCGACTGGCAGCGCGGCCACCAACGCCGCGCTCCATGCGGCAGCAGCCGGCGCGCCGGCGGCAACCTCGCGCGCCAGCGCAGCGGCGACGGCGATGGTCAGAACGCCGGCGAACACCGACAGCAGACGCGCGCTGAATTCGCTGGCGCCGGCCAGGCTCACCCACCCGCCCAGCAACAGATAGTGCAATGGCGTGTTCGAGTCGAGGCTGGCGGTCTGCGCCAGCACGCGAGCGGGGCCAAGTTGGGAGAGCCACAGGCTGTAGCCTTCTTCATTAAACAGGCTTTGCGCGTCGAGGCCGGCGACGCGAACGACAAAGCCGGCCAGCGCGATGGCCGGGATGATCCAGTTGAAGCGCGAGGCCGTTTGCGCAGGCATGAGCTTCATGGCAGCACTCGCACCGGCGTGACCACCTGAGGCGAGATTTGCTCGACCTCGGTGTAGGGAATGGCGCGCAGGCTGTAGTCGCCGGCGGGCAGATCGGGCGGCAGCGGGATCGTGTAAATTGCGGTGATGGGTTTGGGATACGGAATGTACGGCAGGCCGCCGGGAACAATGGGCTGATCGGACTGAAGAACCTGCTCGCCCGCCTGGTTCGTCAGGCGCAGAGAAACCTGGGCGGAGATGGGAACTGCGTTATCCGGCTCAAGTCCCCAGAAGCACGCGATTTCGAGGAAGCCGGCGCCTGATCTGATATTGCTGAACTGAGCGCAGCCCAGCGCGCTCAGCCCGCGCTGGCGATCGGTCAGTTCGATGGCAGACTGCGTATCAGGCAACCCTTCGGGCAACGGCTGGTAAGGATGAAAGAAGCGGTAGCGCTTCAGGCGCAGGCCGTGATACTCGTCTGTGTCCATTTGCGGCGCCAGCGCAATCGACTGACGGGCGAGCAGAGCCTGAGTCAGGCGAGTCGGGTCGATCACGTCATCCTGCCACAACAACAACCATGCGCCGCTTTTGCCGGCCAGCGCCCGATTGAGCGCCGGGACGGTGTTGGCGTAATCCAGCGCATGAGTCACATCGAGCACATCATCTTGCGGCAGAGCGTGCCAGCCATCGCCGCCGTAGTAGTAGGCGAACACCGGCCAGTAATGCCCGGCCACAAGAAGGATCGTCTCATCCTGGGCGATCGACTGGCGGATGCGAGCCGCTGCGCCGCGAAAATCTTCATTGAGATAGATGGGGTCTGTATGCCAGGCAAGCAGGCCGACGGCAGAAAGAACCGCCAGCGCTGATCCGGCAGGCCGCGCCGCACGGCGCGGCCACAGGGCCAGCGTCACACCCGCGCCGGCGAGCATGAGCGGCGCAACCACGGCGGGGTAACGCTGACCAAACTTGCCGGTATAAGCGCAGAAAGCGCTGATCGCCATGATGGCCGTCAGGCATGCGCCGGCCACCCACGTCATTGCGCCGCCCCGATTGCGCCAGACTGTCAGCGACAGCGCCGCAAGAATGCCGGCCCCGCCGACAGCAGCCAGAGGAACCATCTGGCGCGGCTCCAGGTGCGGCAATGACATTGCCGCCAGGCTTTGCGCCACGACAGAGAAGAAATCGAGTCGCGCTGCGTAGGTAACGCCATATGACCGGCCAAAGGAGAGAATGTACAGGACGAACATTCCCATCCCCACGCCGGCGAAGGCCGTGGCGCCCAGCGGCATCAGACTTTGTGGGCGATGCAACCGCCGCCGCCACAGCCACCATCCCGCCACCAGCAGCGCCTGCGCGGCGAAGAAGACACCGCCAATGACGTGGGTGAGGAAAGCGGCCAGATTCCAGACTGCCCACAGCGTCCAACTGCGCCAGGCGCGTGTCCGCAGACTGTGAACAAGCTGGGCGACGCATAGCGCGAACAGGCAGGCAAGAAGCGCGTACATGCGCGCCTCTTGCGCCAGGCTGACCAGCATGGGCGAAAGGGCCATCAACATGGCCGCCGATAAGCGGGCTGCCCGCTGCCGATGCTGGCAGCGCGCCGGCAGGATCGCAAGCGGCGCCGCAAGCGCAACGGTGATCACTCCGGCAAAGACCGACAGTAAACGCGCCGAGAACTCACTCATCCCGGCCAGCCGCGTCCAAACATGCAGCAGCAGATAGTGCAGCGGCGTGTTGAAATCCAGGCTGGCCGTCTGGGCAATGATGCGACCGGCATCATGTTGAGCCAGCATCACGGAATAGCCTTCGTCATACCACAGGCTGCGCGCGTCGAGTGCGGCGATGCGAATCGCCAGGGCCAGCAGCAACACGCCGGCCAGCGCGAGCAGATGCGCCAGCAGGCGCGGTTGGGCGAGTGACTTCGGCATACGACTGAGTTGAGTGTGCGGATTATCGCTCAGCGATCACCCGCACCGGCGTAAACACTCTGGGGGAGATCTCCACTGTTTCCTGCGGCCCGGTGCGGATGTATGGGACGGCGTGAAGCTCGTACTCGCCGGCCAGCAGATCGGGCGGAATCTCCATGACATAGAACGCCGCCAGTGATTTGCCGAGTGTCGCATTTGGGAGGCCGTATGGCGCAGCCAGATACTGATCGGACTGCGCGATCCACGCGCCAGCAGCGTTGACCAGCCGCAGCGAGACGCGCGTATCCAGCGGCAGGCCGGAGAAGCGCGCCAGCGTCCAGAAGCAGGCGACTTCCATCGCGGTGTCGCCGGCGCGCGGTGGGTTGAAGATGTGACACCCCAGCGCGCCCAGTCCATGCGGCAGGCCGGCGGCAGCGTCTATGCGCGACTGAAACGGCGCCGACAACGGCGCCGACAACGGCGCCGGCACAGGCGTGGGCTGATAGGGTTGCGCAAAGCGGACATGGCGCAGCCGAAGATTGTGGAAGCCCGGCGTCTGTTCTTCAAACGCGCGCCCCTGCGCCTGCCGGCGCAACAGCTCGGCCACGATGTGAGTGGGGTCAATGACATCCTGCTGCCATTCGAGCAGCCACGCGCCGGGCGCGCCGGCCAGGTCGCGGTTGAGATGAGGCGCGGCCAGATCGTAGTCGAGCACATGGCTGATGTCGAGCACGGGATCATCGGGAATCGCAATCCAGCCTGTATCGCCGTAATAGTAGGCAAAGACGGGCGCAAAGTGGCCGGAGACCAGCACAACGCGCTCATCGGAGGCGGCGTGCGCGCGCAGGTAGGCCGCTGCTCCGCGAAAGTCTTCGTTGGCGTAGCGCGGGTCAGTGCGCCAGGCCAATCCCCCCAGCGCGGCGAGCATCAGACAGATCGCGCCAGCCAGGGCAGCCAGGCGCGCCCGATGCCGTGTTGCGGCCCCCAGAGCCATGCCCACTGCGACCGCCAGCAGCGGCGCAACGATAGCCGAGTAGCGCGCGGCATATTTGCCGGTCAGCGCGCAGAACATGGCGATTCCGGCCAGGCTGAATAGCCCGATCCATGTCACCATCCGCGCCGGCGTTGATCCAATCAGCCATGCGGTCAACGCGGCCACGCCGGCCAGCGCCGCCGCCAGTGGAATCAGATTTTCCGGCAGGTTGCGCGGCAAAATCAACGATGATGCGCTGCGAAGAAACGTGGCGGCCAGGTCGAGGGGGTCGCTGAAACTGGTGCCATACGCGGATCGAAACGAGAGCAGCCACAGCGTCCACAGGCCGGTGATAAGCGCGAGCAGGGCGATGGCGAGCAACGCAACTTTGAAGTCACGCCACACGCCGGCGGCGCCCGTTCGCCGCGCGCGCCAGAGCGCCGTTGCCATGCGCATCATGACAAAGACGACCTGCGCAGCGATGATGAAGGCAGCCAGCACATGCGCGCTGAAAGCGGCCAGGCACAGCCCCGCCCACGCCGCCCAATCCACGGCGCGCGCGCCGGCGCGCAAACAGCGCGTCACCAGCACTACAAACGACGCAAACGCAAGCAGTGTGACCAGCGCATACATGCGCGCTTCCTGCGAGACGGCCACATGGACCGGCCACAACGCCATCAACGCCAGCGCCCACAGCCCGGCCGCGCGACCTGCGATTCGCCACGCAAGCGGCGCAGCCAGCGCGACCGTGAGGACGCCGGCAAACACCGAAACCAGCCGCGCGCTGAACTCCGTGTCGCCGGCCAGCCGGGTCCAGAAAAACAAGCCGATGTAATAGAGCGGGGTGTTCAGCTCGAGCGGGCCGGCCTGGCTGATGACATGGCCCAGGCTGTGGCGGACAAACATGACGGAGTAGCCTTCGTCGTACCAGAAGCTCTGCGCGTCGAGGCCAGCCACGCGGACGCAAAAGGCGAGCAACAGCAGAGGCAGTGAAATCGCAAGAATGGAGCGCGAGCCAGCCGGCTTCATGACCTGAGCGGCAGATTATAAACAGGCAGCGCGCGATGCGCTGGCGCCGCCTCGATTTGTGTTGCCGGGCCGCGCCATCAATCGTACAGCAAAAACGGCTGTCGCTCGCGGACAAAGGCTTCAACTTCGGACTGCGCGCGCGCCAGAATTTCATCAATCGGCCGGTCATCGTCCAACATCGCGCGCACCCAGGCGTTGCCCATCAACAAATCAAAGTGAGGATGCGCGCCTTCCCAGCTCTGGGGCAGCCAGGCGAATTCGCGCGGATACAGCCGCCTGATTGTGGCGACGAGTGTGAGGCCGGCGCGCAGCGGCTCGAAAACTGCCGGAGCAAACACATGGCCCTGCGCGCCCTGGCAGACCTCGCCCTGCCATTTGCCGGCCAGCGGGGTGAAGTGCGCCGGGCGAAAACGAACGCCCGGCAGGTGGGCTGCGTTCAGCGCATCCGCCAGGGCGTCGGCGTCGATCCACGGCGCTCCAACTACCTGGAAAGGCAGCGGCGTGCCGCGACCTTCAGACAGGTTCGTTCCTTCGATCAGGCAGACGCCGGGGTACATCTGAACCGCGTCAAAGGTTGGCAGTCCAGGCGAGGGCGGCGCCCAGAGCAGGCCGGTGTCTGGCCAGGCCATGGCGCGCCGCCAGCCGCTCATCGGCACAACAGTCAGGGCAGCCGGCGGCTGCACTCTGGCGTTCATCCAGCGCGCCAGCTCGCCAATGGTCATGCCGTGGCGCAAGGGTATCGGCCAGCGACCGATGAAGGAAGCGTATTGCGGCAAGAGCGCCGGCCCCTCCACATGCACCCCGTCGATGGGATTGGGGCGGTCGAAGACAACCACCGGCAGGCCGGCTGAGGCGGCGGCCTCGAGCACATAGCTGAGGGTCCACACATAGGTGTAGAAGCGCACGCCCACATCCTGGATGTCCACCGCGATCAGGTCCAGGCCGCGCAACATATCGGGGGTTGGGCGCAACGTTTGACCGTACAGGCTATAGGCCGGGATGCGTCGGGGGCCATAGGTCATCTCGGGCACACTGGCGGCGTCGTCAATCACAGCGTCGATGCCGTGTTCAGGGCTGAACAAGGCGGCCAGATGGCAGAGCGAATCATCGAGCAGCAGGCGGCGCGTGGGGCGCAGGTCGCAAGTGACGCCGCTGGGATTGGTCAACAATCCCACGCGCTGGCCGCGCAGCAGAGGCAGGCCGGCGGCCAGATGGCAATCGATGCCGGTCAGAACGCGGGGCGTGTGAGACGGAGACGGCACAGCGGTCATCCCTTCAAAGCGCCCATGCGCACGCCTTCGATAAAGTACTTCTGAAAGGCCAGAAAGAAAATGATCATCGGCAGAGCAGCCATCGTTGCGCCGGAGAAGATCACGCCCCAATCGGTCATGAACTCGGCTTGCAGATTGGCGACGCCGACGGTGAGGGTGTAGTTTTGGGGCCGATTCAGGATGATCAGCGGCCACAGAAAATCGTTCCAATAACGCACGAAGGTGAAGATGGCCAGGGCGGCCATGGCCGGCTTGCACAGCGGCAGAATGATGCTCCAGAAAACGCGCGGTTCGCTGCATCCATCAATCCGCGCCGCCTCCTCCATCTCGGTGGGCAATGTCTTGATGTACTGGCGCATCAGGAAAATGCCGAACACGTTGGCTGTGCCGGGCAGAATCACGCCGAGCAGAGAATCCATCAATCCCAGCGAGCGAGAGATGAGATATAGCGGGATGAGGGTGACGTGAATGGGCACCATCAGCGTGCTGAGCAGAACGGCGAACAACAGATCGCGGCCCGGAAAGGATCGCTTGGCGAAGGCATAGCCGGCCAGCGCGTCGAACAGAATATGCCACGCGGTGGTGCCCAGCGCCACCACAAGACTGTTGAGCATCCAGTTGAGGTAATAGCGCGTTCCGCCGAATAAACGCTGAAAGTTGTCAAATTGAAAAGCGGGGAGCAGGATTGGCGTGAGGGGCGGCGTGTCGGTGATCGGGGTCAGCGCATTGGCAAACAACCAGTACATCGGAAACAGCGCCACAATCGCCACGCCGATCAACACGCTCAATGCGACCAGCCGGCCAGGGCGGGGCCGGCGCGCAGTCAGCCATCGACGACGCGAAAGAGGATAGGCAGACATCGTTAATACTCCACATCGCTGCGCAACAGGCGGAACTGAACAGCCGCCACGGCTGCGATCATGACGAACAGCACCAGCGCCTGCGCCGACGCCACGCCGAAATTCAGGTCTTTGAAGCCGTTGTTGTAGATCTGGGTGACGATGGTTTGGGTGCTATTGGCCACGCCGCTGGGCACCATGACATACACGCGCTCGAACACCTCGAAGCTGGCGATGGTGTAGATCACCACCAGATACAGCGTGGTGGATTTGATCAAGGGAACGGTGATGTGCCGCCATTGCTGGATGGGGTTGGCGCCGTCCAGCTCGGCCGCCTCGTAGTATTCACGGGGAATGCTGCCCATGGCGGCGCTGAACAGAACGACCGCTGTTGCGGGAACGGTAAGCACAGCGGAGAGGGTAACGCTGGCCAGGGCAATGTCGGGATCGGACAGCCAGCGCACCGGCGCCAGGCCGGCCAGCCGCAGCAGATAGTTGGCGAATCCCCACTGGGCGTTGAAGATGTAGGCCCAGGTCATCCCGATGATGAGCGCGCTGGTGACCGCCGGCAGATAATAAGCCGCCCGAAAGAAGGTGCGCAGCCAGTTGCTCAGCGGCTGAATCAAACTGGCCAGAACCAAACCGATGGTGATGTGAGCCGTGACCGTGACCAGCGTATAGATCAGGGTATTGCCGATCGCCTGGACAAACACACCATTGAGTTGGGTGAAGGCCACGACAAAGTTCTGGTAGAACGGCGAAACCCACTGGCCGCCGCGCGTCAGGCTGTATTTCTGAAAGGAAATCAGCAGCGCCCAGATCACCGGCGCCAGCGTAAAGATCACGAAGGTCAACAGGCTGGGCAGAATAAACGCATAGCTCCAGCCGTGGCGTCTTAAAAAACGGCGCAGATTGGTCATGTGGCAGTCACTCGCGGCAGGCCCGCTCCGAGATGACATCGCGCGCGTCGCCAATGGGTATAACGACGCGCGCGATGGGACACCTCCGGGCGACGGAGTTACGGCTGGGCGATCAGGGCATTGGCTTCCTCGGCAATGCGCGCCATGGCCTCAGCCGGCTCGGCCTTGCCGAAGATGATGTTCTGATATTCGGTGTGGAACAGGCGAGTGAGCTTGGGCCAGGCCGGGGTGAGCGGCGTGATCCACATGTAGTCCAGCATCGGCACGAACTCGTCCAGCGGCGGCGCCACTTTCACAGAACGGCGAGCC
>Ga0272446_1002059_pt1 | contig 28153 bp, 26 predicted proteins | sample YNPCB0061_FD_194587 | JGI IMG/M metagenome (GOLD analysis project Ga0272446, IMG submission 194587) | Hot spring microbial mat communities from Yellowstone National Park, WY, United States - YNP-CB-006-1 | ecosystem: Environmental > Aquatic > Thermal springs > Hot (42-90C) > Sediment | place...
AGCCGATTTCGTGGGTGGTCTCGTTGAGGAAGGTTTGAGTGCTTTCGTCCCATTTGCGCTGGCGGATGAGGTAGCGGGCGGGTTGGGGCGAGTCGCCAACTCGCCCGTACTCCCAGGTGATGTGCCAGCCCTGGCGGTCGAACATTTCCTGGATTTCAGCGGTCAAGCCGAGGGATTCGAGGGAGGGTTGGGGGGGAGGTGTCAGGGTGTCAAGTGTAAGGGTGTCAGGTGTCAGGGTGTCAGGTGTCAGGGTGTCAGGTGTCACGTGGGGGGTGGACCTCACCCCTGTCCCCTCTCCCACAGGGAGAGGGGGAGTCTGCGGGGCAAGGCAGGAGGCGAGGAGGAGGCTGAGGGTGAGGAGCAGGCTGAGGGTCCGTGTGAAGCGGGGCATGAGGGATCTCCATGAAATCCGAGTCAGAGCGTTGTCAAAATTATACTTGCGATATGCTATACTTATCTTCGATGAAAGTCTATCTGGATGCTTGTTGTCTGAATCGTCCCTTCGATGACCAGCGTCAGTTGCGCATTCGGCTGGAGAGCGAGGCAATTGTGATTGTGCTGGAGAAATTCCAAAGCGGAGAATGGCAGTGGTTGGGCAGTCAGGCGCTGTTGTACGAGTTAAGTCAAAACCCGGATGTGGAAAGCCGTCAGCGGACCCTGGCGCTGGCGCAGATGGCGCATGAGAGCATTGCGTTGACCGAGGAAACGCCTGGACGCGCGGATGTGTTTTTGACGACCGATGACCGGGTAGTCAAAATTGCCCACAGGAAAAAGGGGTTGTTGAATCTGCGTGTGGACAATCCCGTGCGATGGCTGGAGGAGGTGTTGAAATGACAACGGTCTCTTTGACGCTGAGCGAGATACGGGTGCGCGGCTTCGAGGCGTTGCTGCGGGAGTTGGGGGCGGCGGGAGCGATTCGCTTCATTCAGCAATACGAAAGCGGGCGCGGCGATTACACCCGCGACCGTCGTTCCTGGCTGCATGAAAAGAGCGTGCGTGAGTTGGGGGAGGCGATTCGGAAGCAGGATGGGACCGTCAACGAATGAGGAAACGAATCAACGAATATGGACGGCAGACCACTGCAGGAGGGGCTTTCCAGCCCGTCAGGGACGGTAGACGGTGGACGATGGACTGTGAACGCCCGTAGGGTGGCCTTTCCAGGCTGTCGGGGAAGAGGGCTGTACGCGCCCGTCAGAGGCTTGCGCCACAGGCGGCGCGGATGACCGAACGCAGGGCGGAATCGGCTTCCAGCGGCAGGGCGAGGGGCGCATAGGCAGTTTGCGCCAGTGCCAGCAGTTCGGCGCGGCAGGCCTGCGCCTGTTCGCGCTGACCGAGCGCCTCGTGCAGACGCAGCAAGAGCAGCAGGCTTTCGCCAATCAGAGGCTGGTCGGGGCAGGAACGCGCCAGGGTCAGGGCGCGCTGACAGGTGGAGAGGGCTTCGGCGGGCTGCCCCTGGCGGTGGAGCAAGGCGGCCAGAGTCAGCGCCGCCCGCGCCTGTTGCGGCACTTCCCCCGCAGTCTGCGCCGCTTCCGAAAGCGCCTGCAGCGCCGCCGGGTCGGGGAGTTCGCCAAACAGGGATTGGGTCAACAGCATCTCCAGTTGGGCATTTTGCAAAAACTGCGGCACACCGCTGGCTTGCGCGGCTTGCGCGGCGCACTGAGCGGCAGCCAGGGATTGTTCCCCATCACCGAGCAGACGCCACAACGCGGCGCGCGCCAGGCTGGTGAGCAAAACGACGGCGTGCAACGCATACGCGGCGGCTTCGGCTTCCAGTTCGGGCAGCGAAGCGAGGGGGGCGCATCCGCCCGCCAGCGACGTGAGCGCCAGATAGACCCGCATCAGCACGTTCCCGTAACGGCTTTCCACCTGACGGGCAATCTCCAACCCCCGCTCAAAGTCTTTGCGCGCCTCGTCCAGGCTGCCCATGCGCAAAAAAGCCGCCCCGCGCCCGGCAAATTTGCCCCACATGCCCGGCAGGTACGATTCCCCAGCCGTCTCGATGGCGCGCGAATACAGGCGGATGGCTTCGCTGTAACGGCCCTGGTTCAGGGAGATTTGCCCCAGCATGGTCAGGGCGGCGGATTCCAAACGCTTCAAACCGCCCCCCTGAGCCAGTTCGACCGTTTTCGTCAGCGTTTCTGCCGCCTGAGCGTATTCCTGCACGAAGACCAGCGCCGTGCCGAGGTGATTCAGGCTTTGAACCGTCTGCGCGGAGGAGCTGGCTGTGGATTCTTCCAGCGATAAGGCTTGCTGCAAGTCCTGAATCGCTTCGTGCGTGCGCCCCAGCATCAGCGCGGTGATGCCGCGAATGTTCAGCGCGTGCAGCGCGGCGGGACCGTCTTTGGCGAGATGCGCAATTTCGAGCGCCTGACTGATGACCTGGTGCGCTTCCGGGTAGCGGTCACAGGTATAGAGGGCGTAGGCCTGACGGATCAGGGCATGGACGTACAGCGTGGGGAACTCGCGGCAGGCCGTCAGGGCATTTTCGACCAGGGACAGCGCTTCTGCCGCCTGTCCGCGATAGTGCGCCAGCACGCTGCGCAGCAGGGCGGCTTGGGCGCTCAGTTCGCGCACATCGCGCGAGTCGCTCGACCCAATCAGGGCAATTGCCCGCTCAATGGCTTCACCCGCCTGCTCGAAGGCGGCCAGGTCGGTCAATTCCTGGGCGTGCGTCAGCCAAAAGCGCGCCGCCGCCACAGGCTGATGCGCCGCTTCGTAGTGGGCGGCAATTTCGGCGGCAAACCCCGTCTGCCCGGCGTGAACCGTCTCCAGCGCGCGGGCGGCCTGTTCGTGCAGGAGGCGGGCGCGTTCCGCGGGGATGGATTCGAGGATAATCTGGTGAATCAGTTGGTGCGGAAAGGTGTAATCGTCCAACCCCGCTGAAACCGCATCCAGAATCAACCGCTGCGCCTGTAAATCGTCCAGCACGGCAGCAAAGGCGGGGGCGGGCCAGCCGAGCAGGGTTTCCAGTTCGAGATGGGAAAAGGAAAAGCCCAGCACGGCAGCCGCTTCGAGCATGTGCTGCGCCTGGTCGCCGAGCTTCGTCAGGCGCAGCCGAATCGTCTCGCGCAGGGAGGCGGGGGAGCGGCGCGCCATGCTTTGCGCCTGACGCAGGCTTTCGGCGGCTTCGTGCAGCAACAAAGGCAGCCCGGCGGCGTAGCGCTGAATCTCATTCAGCAGGGCGGCGGTAACGGTCTCGCGCCCAAGCATTTTTTCCAGAAAGAGGCGCGTTTCGTTTTCATCGAAGGCGCGCAGGGGAATTTCCTGGGCGCAGCGGCGGCGGCGCAGGTCGCGCTTCAGGGTCAGCAGGGCGGCGGGGGCTTCGGCGGCACGGTGCGTGAGCAGCAGCAGGAGCGGCAGAGTCTGGCAGGTGTCGGCCAGGTCAGCCAGCAGTTCCAGCGAGGCGTCATCCGCCCAGTGGACATCTTCCAAAACCAGAATGAGCGGCTGTTCCAGCGCCAAAAACGTGATTCCCTGGCGCAGGGCGGCGCGCAGTTCGGCGGCATCGGGTTGGGCGGGAGCGAGCAGGCCGGGGCGCAGCAGGCTCAGGTCGGGGACGAGCGGCAGCAGGCGGTTCAACCATTCGGGCGGGATTTCGGCGTTGCGCGCCAGCAGGGGGGCGGACGCGGCGAAAATCTGCTTCCAGGGCGCGTAGGGCGTGGCGGGAGAGGCGCTGGCAGGGGGCGGGCAGTATCCCCAAAATACGCGCGGCAGGTCCTCGCCGCAAGATTCCATGAAACGGCGCAGGGCTTCTTGCAGCAGGGAGGTCTTGCCCACGCCCGCCTCGCCCGAAATGAAAACCATTCTTCCCTGCCGTTTGCGTGCCTCAGCCAGCAGGGTTTGTAACTGCGCCAGTTCGGGCGCGCGGCTGATGAACAGCGCTTCGGACGAGGGCTTTTTGGGCAGGGCCAGGCGCGGCAGGCGATTGTTGAGGATGTCGGTATAGAGCGCCATCGTTTCGGGCATGGGCTGCGCGTGGATTTCGCGCTTCAATTCATCGGCTAATCTTTGGTAAGTGTTCAGCGCGGCGGCGCGATTGCCCGCGAGCGTCTCCAGCGTCATTTGCAGGCGCACGGCTTCCTCGTCCCAGCGGTCTTGTTCGGTCAGTTTGCGGCAGTAATTCAGGGCGCGTTCCAGTTGATTTTGTTCGAGGTAAGCCAGCGAGAGTTTTTTGAGCAGGGCGCGGTAACGGCTGCGTAATTCTTCACGGCGGGCAAGAATCCACTCGTCCGTATCCACGCCTGTTGCCAGGTCGCCGCGATACAGGCTGACCATCTCCTCCAGCTCGTCCAGGTCCTCGCTTTCGCGCTCGAAGGCGCGCACATCCAGCCAGCAGGCGGGCGAATCAGCCCAGCAAACGGTTTGGGAAGAAATGAGCAAAAGCGATTGCGCCTCCCCAGGCAGGGCGCGCTGCAACAGGTAGAGATGGCGGCGCAGGTTCGCCAGGGCTTCGCTTTCGCTTTCCTCGGGCCAGAGTGAAAATGCCAGCGTCTTGCGCGAGAGCGGCTGTCCGATTGCCAGCGCCAGGCGCGCAAACAGGCGCAGCAGGCTTTCGCGCTGCGGCAGGGGGATGGATTGTCCGCCCACTTTTAGAAGGGGTTTGCCTAATAAAAAAATTTGCAAAGCCGCCGAGGAGGAAGATCGCATGTGAAAAATTATAATGGGGTAACAAACGGCGTTTTTATTTTTTATGGGGTAATTCTTAACTGTTTTGAAAATTCCCGTGCCGTACATTTTGGATACCGCCAGGCATGCCAGGAAAATCTTGAAATCCTTGCTTGCCTGGCGTCTTGGCGGTTCGATTTTGTTCGTTTGTACGGTAGTGAGTAACGTGAATTCGGGATAAGCGGGCGGACGTTACACTTGCCCTGTCAACAAGTGTAACGTCCGCCGGGCAACGATGATTTGTACCCTCTCTACACAGAAACCCCAAAAGCAAATGTTATTTGGATGCAGATTTCTGCTGGGCGGAATCCATTTCTTCGAGCATTTCGCGGTCGCGGTGGAGGTTGCGGCTGCGGAGGTAGAGGCTGACGACGTACAGCCCCATGACGAGAAACGAGATGGCGAACCCGGCAATCATGTAGCCGGAGGTGTCGGGAGTGGCGGTTTGAAATAGCATGAGGTCTCCTGTTTTGTTACATCGTCACTTTTAACTTCAGTTGTTCCACCTGGTCCTGCAGTTCACCCAGGCGGATGCGGTTCCAGTACAGGTCAATAAAGATGATGGTGAAGGCGAAGAGGGCGAAGAAGAATGCCACACGCATATCAGCGGTCATGGCAAAGCCGCCCTGGGCTTCGGCGTTAGCGCCGCCAATGACCACCGGATGGATGGTGCGGAAGAGGCGGATGGCAAAGAAGGTGACGGGCGCGCTCAACCCGCCAATGAGGGCATAGACCGCGCCAAAGCGGGCGCGCCGTTCGGGGTCGTCAATGCCCTGGCGGAGCATGAAGTAGGCGATGTAGATCAACTCGGTGACGGCGGCGGTGGTCAGGCGCGGGTCCCATGTCCACCAGGTGTTCCAGGCGGGGCGCGCCCAGATGGACCCCAGCACGATGGTGAGGAAGAAGAAGACCAGGCTGACTTCAATGGCGGCGACCTGATAGCGGTCCCATTTCAGGTTTTTGGTGACGAGGTAGATGATGCTGAAGACCGCCGCCAGGATGAAGCCCATCAACGCCGTCCATGCAGTGCCGATGTGGAAGTAGAAGACGCGCTGAACTTCTCCCATCACCCGTTCGGTGGGGGCGAAGAACAGGGCAAGGTAGGTGGAAATGCCCAGTACAAGGATGGAGAGAATATCCAGAATGGTGAGCAATAAGGGTTTGGATCGCATGGAAACTCCTTGATAAAGATTTTCGATTTATGAATTACGATTTACGATCATTCCTCCACGACATTATCGAAAACCATGAACGCCACAGCGATAAAGATGATGTCGTAGGCGATGAGCAGGCTAAGGGGGGAGAGGATTTCGTCGAAAGGCAGTCCTTCGAGGTAGCCTCCGCTGGCTTTGACAGCCGACAGGATGACGGGAATCACCACCGGGAAGAGCAGGATGGGGAGCAGGATGTCGCGCGTCCGTGTTTGGACCGACATGGCGGAGAGCAGCGTTCCCACGCCGGCATAGCCGATGGATCCCAGCAGGATGACGAACAGCAGTCCCGGCTGAATGAGGTTGATGCCATACAGCACGCTGTAGACCGGCAGGACGATGATTTCTACCACCAGCATGAACGCCAGGTTGCTGATAACTTTGCCGAAGTAAATGGCGGAACGATCCACCGGCGCAAGCAGGAGACCATCCATACAGCCGCGGTCTTTTTCGATTGCCATCGAGCGGTTGAGTCCCAGGGTGCCGGCAAAGGCAAAGGTTGCCCAGAGCACGCCCGAGGTCACAGATTGACGCGTTTTGATGTCCAGTTCGAGGGCGAAGTTGAAGATGAGGATGATGAGCAGAGAGAAGACCAGCATTGCCGAGAAGAGTTCGCGTGAACGGAATTCGGCTTGCAGGTCTTTCCACACCACTGCAGAGACGGCTTTGAGGAAACTGCCCGGAGCGGGCTGTGATGCGGGGCGTTGTTCGGTCATGGTTATGCCGCGAGGGCTTCCTTGTAGAAGGCAAGCAGGTTGGTGTTGTGGAGTTGCGCGCGCGCTGCCGAGGCGGCGATGACGCCCCGCGAGAGAATGTCGAAGCGGGTGGCAAGGTCTTCGGCGCGGGCAAGGTCGTGGGAGGTCATGACGACGGTGCGCCCTTTGGCAGCAACGGTTTTGAGCACGTCATCCAGCATGGCGGAGGCGTCCTGGTCCAGGCCGGTGTAGGGTTCGTCGAAGAGGATCACGTCGGGGTCGTGCAGAACTGCCCGCCCGATGGCGAGGCGCTGCTGCATGCCGCGCGAGAAGGTGCGGACGAGGTCGCGCCGGCGGGTTTCCAAGCCGACCATTTCTAGAACTTCGGTGATTCGCGCCTGCGGGTTGGCAATGCCGTACATGCGGGCATAGAAGCGCAGGTTTTCTTCGGCGGTCAGGTCGCCGTAGAGCAGGGGCAGATGCGAGACTACGCCCAGCCGGGCGCGGACGGCGGCAGCCTGGTGCGGCAGCGAGTATCCTGCCACCGTTACCTGACCCAGCGAGGGGCGCGAGAGTGAGGCGAGGATGCGCAGGAAGGTCGTTTTGCCCGCGCCGTTGGGTCCGAGCAGGGCAACGAATTCTCCCGGCTGCACTTCAAAGTCCACGCCGCGCAGGACGGTTTTTAACCCGAAACGTTTGACCAGTTTTTTTACGGTAATCATGCTTTGCCTGTGGTAAGGATGCAGGTGGCGGGATAGGTGACTATCAGTAGATCACGAAAACCTTGCGTAGTGTGCGCTCTCTAGCGCAAATGCGGCGGTAGAGACCGCCTCATACGCGCTTTCGTGAAGTACTGACTATATCATTTCCTTCAAAATTTCTTTGAGTTCGGCGCGGCGCTTATGGTATGCCTCGTCGGAAATCTTTTTGGCGCGGTGCAGGTCGTCGAGGGCGATGATGGCGTCCATCACATCTTCGGAAGAGGCAAATTCTTCTTGCTCTTCTTCATCGTCGGTTTCGTCTTCCTCTTCTGCGCGTTGACGGTCGCGCAGGTAGAGCCATGCGCCTGCCAGGATGAGCGCAACGCCCAGCCCGCCTGCGCCAATCAGCAGCGAGGTGTTGGGTGTTGACGCTGTGGCGGTGGATGCGCTCTTCGGCTTGCCGGAAATTGTAAATTCGAGTGTGTCGCCTGCCTGCAAGCCGCCGGCTGTGTATGCCTGATAGTTCATTCCTTGAATGTTCTGGGCGGCGTCTTTTGTGATGCGGTCGCCTTTCACTTCCATGCCCTCCGGCACGAAGATGCGCACGGTATTTGCCGCCAGCGCCAGCGGCTGGGCAAGGGAAATTTCTTTTGCCGGCGTCACCGCGGCGAAGGCGAGCAAGCCATACGGCTGTTCGCTGGGCGGCATGGCAAAGCCGTCGGCTGTGCCGATGAAGCGGGCGCTGTCTTGCATGGCTTCGTAGCCGAGTCCTTCCGCGCCGACGGGGAATTTCAGGAACGGAATTTCCTGCTTCGAGCCCATCGAAACGGAAACGATTTTCTCGCTGGGGTTGCGGAAGGTGTACAGCGCCAGGAGTTGATACGAGGTATCGCTTTCCACGCTGAGGAACAGGTTCACTTCGTCCATGGTCAGCACGGAGGTATCGCTGGTGACTTCGTACAGTACCAGCGGCGGCAGTTCAACGGAAGTCTGCCCAGCCTGCACGATGGCGAATTCCGAGCTCAATGCGATGCCGCCGTAGTTCACCTCTGCCAGGAAGATGCGGTTTTCGGGCATTTCGACGTTCTCGAACGCGAACGTGCCGTCTGACGTCACGGTGCCTTCGAGCGTCAGTACTTCCTGGGTGCCGGCGCTGGGGTTGGCGAAGTCGTGTTCGTAGCCTCGCAGGGTGACGGTCAGATTTTCGGGGAGGTCTGCGCCGGTGCGGTTTTCGATGGCGCCGCGAACTGTGCCAAATCCCTCGATGACGACGGCCGTCGCTTCCGGCGTGACCTGAGCCTGCTCTGCCGCTCCGGGCGTTTCCTCCGCTGAGGGTGTAGCGGCTTCAGCGGGGGCGGAGGTTTGGGTGGCAGGGACAGGCGTCGGCGGGGCTTGAACCGTTTCGGTTTGGGTGGTGTAGGTCAGCGAGCGCAGGTATTCTGCCACTGCCCACATGTCTTCATCGGAGAGGTTTTCCCCAAAGGCGGGGATTTGTTCGTTGCCAAGCCGCACGATGCGCGCCAGGGCGACGGTGCTCATGCCTGCCATCTGCGCCTGATTTTTGAAGTAATCGAGGGGGCAGTTTGCGCAGTTGGCTTCGAAGAGTTCTTTGCCGCGGGCGATTTCTTCTTCGGAGGTGTGCAGGGTCATGATGTAGGCGACCACGTCCCAGCGCTGCTGGTCGTTGAGGCTGGCGAAGGGCGGCATGAAGCGTTCGATCCTGCCGCGGGTGACGACGGTGTACCAGGCGGCGGGCGAGGCGGGGCGGGCAACTTCAGGGAGTGCAAAGGCGGGGACGGTGACGCCCAGTTGTATGCCTTGCGGTCCGTCGCCCATGCCCGTGGCTCCGTGACAGGGGGCGCATTTTTCCATGTAAATGACGGCGCCGTTGGCGGCGTTGGGGGTGTTGGGTGGGACGAGCGCCAGCGTGGGCATGGGGGTGGGGGGGATGTAGCCGGGCGGCGGTGTGACATCCTCGGCGAGGGTGAGGTTGCAGGCGGTGAGCAGTGTGGCGAGAAGGAGAAGGGTGACGGAGCGTAATTTCATGAAGGGTTTCCGTTGGGTAACGTCCTGAGGGGTTGGCGTTCGAGTCTTCGGGAGGGTTGGTTACGAAAGCGATTTTCCGCAGGAGGGGCAGAATTTGTCGGAGGCCAGCACAGGCTTGCCGCATTTGGGGCAGAAGCCTGCCGATTTGTTCTTGCGGGCTTTGCGGCGGGAGGCGATGAGCGATTCGATGTCGTCATCGGTGAGTTCGCGGGGTTTGGCGGAGGCGTCGGCGCGGCGGGCGGCGACGGCTTTTTCGATGCGCGCTTCGGTTTCCTGTGCTGTATCTGCCTGGGGGGAGTAGGAATCGATTTTCCGCAGAATATCCGCTCCTTTTTGAAGCAGGGCGGCGCGCTGGAGGGGGTAATCTTCTTCGGGAATTTTTCCCAGTTTGTAGTCAAAGTCCAGCTCTTGCAGGGCGTTGACGACGCGGTCGCGTTCGGCAAACAGGGTGGAGAGTTCGTGTTCTTCTGCGGTGAGGCGGCGTCCGCCGTGTTCGAGCACGGGGGCGTAGAGGTACAAACCGACGAGGATGGCGATTCCGGAGGTGAGTAAAATGGCGGCGATTTCCATGCGTCCTCTATTCGGCGAGCATTAGGTCTATGATGTTTTGGATTTGCTGGAGCGAGGTGAACGGTCCCACCTGCACGTATTGCAAAACGCCGTTGCGGTCAATGAAGTAAGTTTCAGGCACGCCCTTGATGCGGAAGTACTGCGAGATGCGCGTGGCAAGGTCGGGACCGTTGGGGAAGGTGATGCCGAATTTTTTCAGGTACACGCGGGCATCGGGTTCGGTGTCCACGTAATCCACGCCGAGGAAGACGACTTCGCCGGTCGGTTCGTATTGTTCCCAGGCGCGTTGTAATTCGGCGGCTTCCTGTTCGCAGGGTTTGCACCACGAAGCCCAGAAGTTGATGACCACCACCTTGCCGCGCAAGTCCGAAAGTTTTATTTCGCTGGCGCCTTGATATTCGTAGCCTTTGAACAGCGGCAGGGTGAAGTCGTCCACGGCGTGACCCGGCTGGATGGTACCCTGCTGGGCGCGGTTGAGCCCCATTGCCACGATGACCAGCAGCCCCGCCAGAAACACCCAGACGATGACCTGCACCCAAAGCGGCACGCCCTTGCGAACAGGAGTGATGTTCGTTGATTCCGTCATCTGCATTACTTCCTTTTCTTCAGTTCTTCTTCCATGCGGCGGATGTAATCATCCTGTGGAATCGGCGCCGCTTCATCCTCGCCGGAGGCGGATTCGACCGCCATCGGCTTGATCCACATCCTGAACCCGCGGAAGAGCATGAACGCTCCCAGCAGGAAGGCGGCAACCGGCACGAGGTACGATGCCCAGCGGTTGGGCGGTTCGCTCAGAACGCGCGCTCCGTACTGCGTCACGAAATACTGCTTGATTTCCTCCTCGCTTTTCCCTTCTGCCAGCTGCTTGCGGATCAACTCCCGCCACTGACGGCACGCGTCGGTTGGGCAAACGTCCAGCGGCGTGCTTTCGCACACAGGGCAGTACAAGTCTTTGGCAATTTTGTTCACCTCGTCATCGGTGGGCGTGCCGTCCTGCGCAAAGACGGCGGCGGCGAAGAGGAGCGAGATCATCAGCGCCATGAGGATTGCCAGCGGTAATCTGTAATTTGCAATTCGTAATTTTCGGTTGTTCAGCATCTATTCCTCACTAATTACCAATTACCTGCTAATCCGCCGCGCTGGGTTGCTCCATGCGTTTTGCTGCGTGGACGGTCACACGCTCGGGGTCTTTGTCGGGCCAGGCGGCGATGATAATGCCCACCAGGAAGAGCAGGCTTCCCAACCACAGCCAGTTGACCAGCGGGTTGACGAAAATCTTGAAAGTGGTGCTTTCCTGGTTGATGGGTTCCCAGTCAATCAGCAGAACGTAAACTTCATCCTTGAGTGAGGCGAGTTGCCCGGGGATGGTCATGGGCTGTTGGCTGTCGAAGTAAAAGTCTTTGCGGGGGTGCAGGTTGCCGAGCAGGTTGCCGTTCCTGTCATACACTTCCACCACCGCCCGCGTGTAGTTGACGCCGGCGCCGGGGTTGTCCCACGAGGCGACTTCGCGGTACTTGATGGTGTACCCGGCAAGTTCCAGCGAATCGCCAATGGCGATGGTTCCCTGTGTTTCCACCTGGAAGAGTTCGATGCCGAGAATGCCGATTGCCATGAGCATCATGCTGAGGTGGATGATGTATCCGCCGTAGCGGCGGCGGTTGCGCCCGGTCAGGTTCCAGAAAGCGAGGAAGATATTCTCGCCCTGGCTGCGCTGGCGCGCCAGCGCGCCGCGCCCGTACTCATAGAGTGTAACCAGAATGACCAGCGCTACGAGGAAGAAGCCAACCAGCGCGATGATGTTTTGGGTGTAGGTGAAGGCAAGGACGGCGGTCACAATTGCCGCGCCGAGAGCGGGTTTCCAGATGGCGCGTCCCAGCGTTTTGACTGTGGAATGCCCCCAGGCAGAAAGCGGGGCAATGCCCATCAACAGCATGAGCGCGGCGAAGAGCGGGGAGGTGGCGCGCTCATAGAACGGCGGTCCGACGGTCACCTTTTGACCGGTGAACAGTTCCGAAATCAACGGGTAGATCACGCCCCAGAAGCACACCACCAGTACGCCCATGAACAACAGGTTGTTGAGCAGGAACAGCGCCTCGCGTGAGAGCATCGAGGTCATTTGCGTTTCAGATTTGAGCATATCCCAGCGGTAGATGATGAGCGCTACAGATATTATGAGCGTGATACCGATGAATGCAAAGAACAGCGGACCAATGGCGCTCTGCGCGAAGGAATGCACAGAAGAAAGCACGCCGGAGCGCGTCAGGAAGGTGCCGAAGATGACCAGGTCATAGGTCAGGATGATGAGCAGCATGTTCCAGTGTTTGAACATGCCCCGTTTTTCCTGAATCATGACCGAGTGCAGAAAGGCGGTGCCGGTCAACCACGGCATGAAGGCTGCAATTTCGACCGGGTCCCAGCCCCAATAGCCGCCCCAGCCCAGCACATCGTATGCCCAGCGCCCGCCCAGCACCAGCCCGGCAGAGAGGAACAGCCACGCCCACAGCGCCCAGCGGCGGGTGATGCGAATCCAGCGGTCGTCAGTGCGCCCGGTGACGAGCGCAGCAATGGCAAAGGCGTAAGGGATAACGAAGGAGACAAAGCCGAGGTATAGCATCGGCGGGTGGATGATCATGCCGGGGTGACGCAGAAGCGGGTTTAAGCCGCGTCCGTCGGAGGGAGTGAAGAGTATGCTGTTCGCAGGTTGAAGCGTGAAGGGAGCGATGTGCCCATCGAACGTCTGGTACAGTTTGGCGAAGGGGTTTTCGAAGAAGACGTTCATGCCGATGAAGAATGCCATCGTCACACCGCCGACAACAATCACCCACGGCAGGAACTCACGGTCACGGTCCCATTTTCGCAGGGTGACCAGCGAAGTGAACGCCGACATCAGCCACGACCAGAACAAGAGCGAACCTGCCTGCCCGCCCCACCAGGCGGTTATTTTGAGGTACAGCGGCATCGAGCGGCTGGTCACTTCATAGACGAATTGCACCTCATAGTGGTCGTTGACCAGCAGATAGATCAAAACAGCGGCAGCAAGGGTGAGCAGGGGCCAGGTGAGCAGCATGGCGCGGCGGGCGCTTTCTACCAGGGCTGGCTTTTTCCCCAATTCGCCATAAACTGCCGCCCACACGCTATAAATTGCCGTGAGAAACGCTAAAACTAAAATGCCGTATCCAAAGTCTGCAATCATGGAATCTCCTTGATGAAAGCATTCGGTAATCTGTGCTTATCTGCAGTTTAACCTGATTCCGAATGCTTTCCTTGATAAAAAAACCTAAAGGTCTCACGACCTTTAGGAAATGATAATTTATCTGCTTGCTGCCTGTTCGGGAACAGCCTCTTCATACTTGGTTGGGCATTTGAGCAGGAGTTCATCGGCGTAAAACACGCCGTCTTCTCCCAGTTTGCCGGTGACAATTGCCTGGGCTTCATGGCGGAGCAGATCGGGCTTGGGACCTATGTAAACGATCTTGAGTCGCGAGCGGGCTGGGTCAAGGACTGCCTGATGCAGCGCCTCAGCCAGCCCCCCTTCACTATTGATGAGCGCCTGGTCACCGGGCACGTGCGCCACCTCGAAGGTCAGAGTCAGGGTGTTCGGGTCGTATTGAATCGTATCGCCAATCACCGCGCCCGAAACGCGCAGATTACGGTTTACAACGTCCGGTCCCTTTGCCTTGAGCTCATCAATAGTCAGGAAGTATTCGGAATTTGCCGCAGTGGATGACCAGATGAGGAAAACCACGGCTCCCAAAATCAGCAAGCCGCCGATGAAGAATTTATTAACTTTCATGAAGCGCCTCCAAACAGACAATCAGTAATTGATGTTACGCACCGTCCCGAAGGTTTGGGCAAAATCCAAGCCTGATTTACGTGAGCCTTCGGGACGTTTTGCGTAAGGTGAGTCAGTAATTTTTATACCTGATGATTATTTTCACATGGTGAGATTAATCGCTTGTGAGAAGGGCGATGGATAAAAGTCATAAAAACCACCCCCGTGTTTCCTGTTGAAAGGGTGTATTTTGAACATTCCCCCTCCTGCACGGTTATAAAGCGCGAGGTACGGCAACCGTACCTCGCGCCTGCCTTCCGGTGCCGAAGCCTACTCTTCCTCGTCTTCCTTCTTTGCGCCGAAGATCGCATCAATGCGTTCCAAAATCTCGGGCGTCAACATTGGCACAATTTCCGCCGCCTTCATATTCTCACGCACCTGTTCCACGCGGCTGGCGCCTGTAATGACCGTGCTGACAAACGGATTCTTCAAGCACCAGGCAATCGATAACTGCGCCAGCGTGCAACCCAACTCCTTTGTGATGGGTTCCAGCGCCTGCACCTTCGCCAGCCTGGCTTTATCTGTCAGGCGCTCCTTCAGCCATTCGTATCCTTTCAGTGCGCCGCGGCTGCCTTCCGGAATGCCTTGCAGATATTTTCCGCTCAACAGCCCCGAAGCCAGCGGACTCCACGTCGTAGCCCCATAGCCATACTCCCGGTAAAAGCGTTCATACTCCCCCGAAAAACGATGCCGCTCGAACAGGTTATACACCGGCTGCTCCGTTACAGGCTTGTGCAAATGATGACGTTCCGCAAATTCGATTGCCTTCACAATCTCCGCCGCCGACCACTCCGACGTGCCCCAATACATTGCCTTGCCCCACTCGATAATGTTGTGCATTGCCCACACCGTCTCTTCGATAGGGGTGGTTGGGTCCGGACGGTGGCAGTACAGCACATCCACATACTCCAACTGCAGGCGTTGCAGCGAGCCGTTGATGCCCTCGATCAACCGTTTGCGGTTCAGCGTATTCTTCTCATTCACGCCGTCGTATAACCCCCAGTAAATTTTCGTCGTCACAAGGTAACTCCCCCTGCGCCACTTCAACTTTTTGAGCGCCGCCCCCATCACCTCCTCCGACTTGCCTCTCGCATACGCCTCGGCATTATCGAAGAAGTTCACCCCCGCATCGTATGCTGCCGCCATCATTTCCACTGCCGCGTCCACATCTGCCTGGGTGTGAAACGTCACCCACGACCCAAACGACAACGCGCTGACTCGAATCCCTGTCTTTCCCAAATGACGATATTCCATCTACAACCTCCTTGAATGTGAGTTGAAACAATTATAATCTTCCCATGCGCCGCCTTCTATCTCTTACCTTCTGCCTCTGGATTTTTTTGACTGCTTGCGCCCCTCAACCGACCTTATCCACGCCCCGGCCCTTGACCCTCCTGCCCTATCTGACCTCCACCCCCGCCTCGCCTCAATGGACTCCCCCGAACCTGTTCGCCGCAGAGACGCCTCTGCCCACCTCCACGCCTTTTCCCTACACCGTCCAGAAGGGCGAAACCATCAGCAGCATTGCCCTCAAATTTGGCGTCTCCATTGACGAACTGCTTGCTGCCAACCCGCAGGTGAACCCCAACATCATGTCTGTTGGAACAGTCCTCAATATCCCAGCCAGGTCTGCCAACCTTTCCGGCGAAGCCACGCCTACCGCTGTGCCTTTCGGCGTAGAGCAGGTTCACTGCTATCCCACCGCCAACCGGGGAATGTGGTGCTTTGTCCTGGCTCACAACGACAGCCCGGACCTGATGGAAAACCTCAGCGTGCAGGTGACGCTCACCGGGGCAGGCGGGGAGGTCATTGCGGCGCAAATTGCCGTGCCGCCTCTCAACATCCTCCCGCCGAACACTTCCCTGCCTCTGACTGCCTACTTTCCGCCCGAAATTCCGCTGGATGCCCAGCCGCGCGTTCAGGTTCTAACCGCCATCCGGCTCCCGCCCGGCGATGCGCGATACCTGCCCGCCACCCTCCACGATGTGCTGGTGGAGGTGGGAGCCGGCGGGCATTTTGCACAGGTGAGCGGAGAAGTGCGCCTGCCGCCAGAATCAACCGCGGCGACGCAGGTGTGGGTCGCCGCGGTGGCTTACGATGGGATGGGGCGGGTGGTTGGCGTTCGCCGCTGGGAGGGGAGCGGGATTCAGCCGGGGGGGAGTCTCAGGTTCGGGATGACGGTGGCAAGCCTCGGCGGAGGGGTGACGCGGGTGGAGTTTGCGGTAGAAGCCAGACCGTAGACCGTTGTCCGTCGTCTATCGTCCATCATCCACTGTTCGGCGTTTATTTCCCTTCCAGCCACATGTAGCGTTCAATGGGGATGTCTATGGGGGTCAACACGTAGCCTTTGACATAGGGTTTGACCAGTTCGAAGTTGAGGTAGTGGATGGTGAAGAGGGCGGCGGCGTCATCCACGATGATTTGTTCGGCTTGCTGGTACATGGCGATTCGTTTGGTGACATCTGGTTCGATGCGGGCGGCTTCGAGCAGGGCATCGAGTTCGGGGTTGGAGTAGCCGCCGTTATTTTGCGGGGAGCCGGTGTGAAAGAGCACGTCGGCGAAGTTTTCCGGGTCGGGGTAATCGGCACACCAGCCGCCGCTGAAGAGTTGACCGTGGTTGTTCGAGTAGATTTGGTCGTAGTAGAAGTTAGGTTCGAGGTTTTCGATGGTGATGGTGACGCCGAGGTTTTTCTTCCACATGTCTGCCATGGCGGCGATGTCGGGGCTGATGTCGCTGCCAATGCCCGCATCGGTGAAGACGATGGGCGGCAGGTTCATCCCGTATTTGGATTGTTTGAGCAGTTCGCGCGCTTTTTGGGGGTCGTAGGGCAAGCCTTGCAGCGAAATGTTGAAGCCGGGCAGGCCGGGCGGGTATAAGCCGATAGCAGGCAGGGCGCGGTCGGGGAAGATGACTTCGATGAATTGCTGGCGGTTGAACGCCATGCTGAACGCCTTGCGGACGTTTACGTCATCGAAGGGCGGCTGGGTTGAGTCGAAGACCACGTAACCGGTGCAGAGCGAAACGCCGGTGCGTAATTCGTTATGGAGCGGCTCGGTAGGGTCGGTGAAACGTTCGATGGAGTACACGCTGGTAATGTCCACGTCGCCGGTTTCGTAGAGGCGCTGGCTGTCGCCGCTGTAGAGGTTGATTACGATGTAGGGAATGGAAGGCGCGCCAAGATAAAAATCCTGGTTGGCTTGATAGACGATGCGCTCGAAGGGTTTCCACTCGATCAGGCGATAGGGTCCCGTGCCGTTGGGGTGGCGGTACCAGTCTTTGCCGCTTTCCACGTTTGCCTTATCCACGATGAAGGAAGTGGGGTAGGTGAGTTTGAGCAGGAAGTAGGGTTTGGGGGCGTCAATGGTCACTTGCAGGGTGTGGTCGTCCAGCGCCTGAATGCCTGCGATGTGATCTGCCTGACCGGCAGCGTATTCACGAATGCCCACAATATCGCCGAGGTAGGTGAGGGCGGTATCGGAGGCGAGGGCAGGGCTGGCGGCGCGTTCCCACGAATAGACGACATCCTGCGCGGTGACGGGGCGTCCGTCGTGGAATTTGGCGTTCTGGCGCAGTTTGAAGGTGTAGGTCATGCCGTCGGCGCTGATGTCCCAACTTTCGGCGAGGTCGGCGGTGAGGTTCAATTGCGGGTCGAAGGAGACCAGTCCGCTGAAGACGCGCTTGTCACCGGAGCCGTAGGTGGTGTGGGGGTCGTACTCGCGCGGATTGGTGGTTTCGCCTCCTTCCAGGACGAGAGCCTGATTCAGCGGAATGCTCGTTTGCCACGCTGAGGCATTTTTCTGCCAGGCGGAGGCAGGCTGGGCGCTTGCCGAGGCGATGGCTGAAATCAGGATGGTGAAGACTATCAAAGCGGTGATTACATTTTTCCTAACCATTGTTGGCTCCTTTGCGTTTTTGGGCGCGGAGGAAAAAGACAAGCCCCACGACGAAGAGGATGAGCAGGAACAGACAGCACACTGCCAGGAAGGCAGCCGTCACCAGCAGGGGAGGTCCGCTGCGGGATGTTGTATCGGTGGGGGGCGCCGGCGTTGGTTCGTTCAGGGTGGAGGTGGGGACGGGGGTGGGAGTACCTGCCTGTTGAATCAGCGGCGCGCCGGAAATGGGGACGATGGTGGGGACGTAGGTGGGGGTGGGCTGTGCGGTTGGCTGGGCAGAAACCTTTCGCGGGCTGGCATTGATCGCCTGCCGCCAGGCGTCTTCCAGTCCTTCCACGTTGAAGCCGTATACCTCTATGAGGGCGTCGTCAATCGTTGCGCCGTCGCGCAGGGCAGTGAGCAGGGCAGTCATCTTATCTTGCCCGTAGGTTTCGATGAGGAATTTGACGATGCTGTACGACTGGCTGTAGGAGAGGTATGCCTTGCTGGGAATTTCGGAAAAGCCAGCGCTCAGCGAGCGGACGGAAAGCAGGGCATCTTTTTTGATGGCGTCGTCGAGTTGGCGCTGCGAGGCGGAATCCAAGCCGCCTTCGCTGTACACGGCAAGCCCTTCGTTGAGCCAGGTGGGGACGCCGCCCAGGCAGGAGAAGGTGAGATGCCCGACGAGTACGTGGGTGATTTCGTGGACGATGGCATTGCGCCCCCAGTCCAGCTCAGATTCGGAGATGCCGAGGATGACGATGTCATGCTCGGGAAACGCCTGACCACCCGTCCATGAGGGTTCGTAAAGGATGGCGTCGCGCAGGTCATTGGTGCTGGCATAGATGTAGATGTCAATGGGCGTTTCGGTAGTGAGACCTGCTTTGGTGCGGTTGAAGTCGAGCCCGGCTTTGGCGGCGTCGAGCAGCTGCTGGGCGAATGCCTGCGTGCCGGAATAGTAGTGAAGGTTGATTTTGGCGGCTTTGAGGGTCTTCCATTTATGCGCGGAATCGAGCCAGGTGACGGTTTGTTGAGAGGAGACGAACTCTTTGCCGGTTGAGTCGGTGTAGCGCCAGCGCCACCAGATGGTTGCACCCGGCGGGAGCGAACCGCTCTGGCGCATTTCCCATGTCCATTTCACGTTCATGCTGCGGGCGGGGGTGAATTCGGGGAAGGCTTTGGCAATCACTTCGCCGCAGGTTAACTGGTCGGTGCCGTATTCGAGGACGACAGAGTTGATGGCTGAATCTGCGCTGAGGGAGGCGCTGAAGGTGACCGAAAAGGGGAAATTGATAACGGCGCGGTCATCCGTCACGCCTGCCGGGGCGGAGGCAAAGGCTGGGTGGGGAAGAAGCAGGCTGAAGAGAAGAAGGAGCGTAAAAGAGAGGAAAATCCGTCGCATAGGGGTCTCCTGATGTGGGTTGGGGGAAGTTTATCACGTTGTGGGAACAACCTTCCAGACTCAGTAGATCACGAAAACCTCGCGTAGTGTGCGCTCTCTAGCGCAAAACTGGCGTTAGAGAACGCCAATTACGCGCTTTCGTGAAGTACTGAGACTCTTTTCACCTGGCGCCCTTTGTTTGACGCATGTATACCTTGCATGTATAATCTTTTCGTTCCTCCCAGTTTTGGGAGATTTTGTTGAGGCATCTATGGCTCTTCGCGGAAATTTAAGAGATTTTACGATTACCCAACTGCTCAATCTGATCAACCTGGCGCGCAAAACCGGCACCCTGGTGGTGGACGGTCCCAGCGAACAGGCATTTCTTTCGTTCCGCGAAGGAAAACTGGCGTATGCGCGGGTGGGGCAGGATGATGGGTCGCTGGCGACGGTTCTGCACAAGGCAAATCGTCTGACCGTCAATCAATACCGTGCTATTGTGGAGCGCGCCGGGCGCATCTCGGATAAGGAGCTGGGTTTGCTACTGATCAACGCCGGCTACCTGACGCAAGAGGAAATTCTTGCCAATCTTCAAAATTATTTTACCGAGATCGTGCGGCGTCTTTTTACGTGGGTGGAGGGCTTCTTTCGCTTCGAGCCAGATATGCTTCCGCCCTCCGACCGCATCAATGTGCGGATTGACCTGGAGAACATCATCATCGAAGGCTCGCGCCAGTTGCGGGAGTGGGAACAACTCTCGGATGAAATTCCCAGCCTGGATATGGCGTTGAAATTTACCGACCGCCCGCTCAAGAATGTGAATCTGAGTGTGGAAGAGTGGCGCGTGGTTTCGTTCATCAATCCGAAGAATACGATGAGGCAGATTGCGCAAGCCAACAAGATGAACGATCTCGAAATCCGCCGCATTGTGTACGGTCTGCTTCAGGCGGGGCTGGTAGAAATTGTCCGTCCGGAAGGGGCGGTGGTTTCGCAAAGCCCGAAGATGTTCCCCACCCAAGATAAAGAAGAACAAAAGTCGCTGGTCAATAAATTGATCGGGCGCATCAAATCGCTTTAGGCACTCAGCGGAAGGATTAAGGAATCATGCAAACAGTCAAAATGGTTGTCACAGGTCCGTTCGGCGCCGGCAAGACCGAGTTCATCCAGTCAGTGAGCGAAATTGACGTAGTCTCGACTGAACGCAAAATTTCCAATCAGGCAGAAGCCGCGGTGAAGGAAGCCACAACCGTTGCGATGGACTTTGGGCGCATCACCGTGGATGAAGATCTGGTTCTGTACCTGTTTGGCACGCCCGGACAGAAACGCTTCGATTTCATGTGGGAAATCCTTTCAGAAGGCATGCTGGGCTTCATCGTCATGGTGGACAGCACCCGCCCCGAAACCTTCCGCGAAGCGCGTTCAATTCTCGAAACCTTCCGCGCCTATGCGCCCACCCCTTATGTCGTTGCAGCAAACAAGCAGGATATGGAAGACGCCTGGGATTTGGAAGACATGCGTCACGCCTTGCGCCTCGACGAAAAAGTCAAATTCCTTCCCTGCGTTGCCACCGACAAAAACTCAGTCAAGACCGTACTTCTGGAACTTCTTTACAGTATCCTCGCTGAAATGGAGTAGCGGAAACTTCTTTTCCGGCAGGCGCTTGTGTCGTCCATTACCACCGATCAGGGCATTGTTCACTACGAAGTGTATGGGCGCGGAAAGCCCGTCATTCTTCTGCACGGCTGGCTCGGTTCGTGGGGCTTGTGGCAGGAGACGATGAGTTTTCTGGGCAGATATTATCGTACCTACGCCCTCGATTTTTGGGGGTTCGGCGAATCGGGTAAAAAACGCGATACCTACGCCGTGCAGGATTTTGTCAGCCTGGTGGATCAATTCATGGAACAACTGGGAATCGTCCATGCGCCGTTGGTCGGTCACAGCATGGGCGGGACGGTCAGCCTCTCGGTTGCCATTCGTTATCCCCAACGCGCCAGCAAAGTGGTGGTGGTCGGCTCGCCCATTGCAGGCTCCTCGCTGGCGTTTCCGCTCAAACTGGCGGGGATGCGCCCCATCGCCTTCCTGCTTTTCAACATGATGGGCGCTTTCCGCCTGGGAATGCGCATTGCCTCGCCGTTCATCTGCCGCGATGAGCGCTTCCCCGATATGATGGACCGTGACCTTTCGCGCACAACCCTCGAATCGTTCCTGCTCTCGATTGCTTCGCTTCGCAGAACCGACCTGCGTCCCATGCTCGACCAAATCAAAATCCCCGTCATGGGCATGTACGGCGACCGTGACAACATCGTTCACCCGCGGCAATGGCAGCCCCTCCTGAAGGGCGTTCCTCATGCCCAAATCGAACGGTTCCCCTTCGCCGGGCACTTCCCCATGCTGGAAGAACCGGAGACATTTGCGCAAAAACTCAAAACCTTCCTCGACCAGGACGCCTCCATGCTTGCCGCAGCGCACTCTCAGCCATCGCCCCTGAACACATCTGCCACCTCAATTACACTGGCTCCATGACCGAACACCGCGAACTTTTCTACCCCAACCGCATGGGGAGGATCATCCTCCTCTCCATGGAAGAGGTAATGGGCAAAAATGGGGTACATGCCTTACTGAATCTTGCTTCTTTCCGCTCCCTCCTTGACCAATATCCAGCCGACAACACGGAACGCGAGTTCCCCTTTTCCACTATCAGCAGTTTAACTGCCACCCTCGAGCAGATGTACGGTCCGCATGGCGGGCGCGGGCTTGCGCTCCGTGTTGGACGCGCCTGCTTCAACCGCGGTATCCGTCACTATGGCGCCCAAATGGGCATCACCGAAACGGCGTTCCGCCTTCTGCCCCTGCCAGCCAAAATCAGCGCCGGCGCAAAAGCCTTTGCAGGGTTATTCAACACCTTTACCGACCAGAAAGTACGCATCGAAGAAGAAAACGGCGTTTTGCTCTGGCATATTGAACAATGCCCGTTATGCTGGGGGCGGCACGCCCATGAACCGGTCTGTCACCTGGCGGTGGGGCTGCTCCAGGAAGCCCTCTACTGGTTGAGCGGCGGCAAAGTCTTCAATGTGGAAGAAAAAACCTGCATTGCGGCTGGGGATGATACCTGCACAATCATGATTGACCAAACACCAATCTTCTAACCCATCATCACGTCTTTTCAGGTAAATCAACACATGCTCAAAGCCCTCATCTTCGACTTCGACGGACTCATCCTCGACACCGAAACCCCCGAAGTGGATACCTGGACGCGCATCTACGCTGAACACGGCTACGATTTTCCCTTTGAAGAGTGGGCGCAAACGGTGGGCGGATACGGCATCTCCAGTTTCGACGCCGCTGAACACCTCTCGCTTCTCTCTCAGGGACGGCTGAATCCTGTTATCCTGCGGGATCGTCATCGCCTCGAAAGTTCCGCCGTCATCGAACGCGCCTCCATCCTGCCCGGTGTCATGGACATGATCCGCGCCGCAAAACAACATGGGCTCAAAATGGCAATCGCCTCCAGCTCGCGGCATGCCTGGGTGGATGGGCACACGCGGCGGCTGGGAATCTTCCATCTCTTCGACCATATCATTTGCGCAGATGACGTAGGCGACGGCAAAACCAAGCCCAACCCCGATCTGTTTCTGTTGGCGTTGAATCGCTTACAGGTCCAGAAAAATGAAGCGGTGATCTTTGAAGATTCCCCCAACGGTGTGCTGGCGGCTAAAAGGGCGGGCGTTTTTGTCGTGGCGGTTATCAATCCGCTCACAGCCAGGTTGAAGGTGGAAGGCGCAAACCTGACTGTCACATCGCTTGCAGAATTATCCTTTCCCACCTTGTTGAACGCCTTACAACTGGCGTAATCAAAACGAGGCAACCGCCTTTCTACTGTGTCATACACCTCAATAAAATGAGAAATTCCCGTTACCTGCATCAATTCGCGGATGCCCGGTGTAGCCCCGGCAATTTTGAGGTGTTTGCCGTTATCGGCTTGAGCCAGCACTTTGTGAACGACAATCAGGGCGCGTAAGCCAATGCTGCTCATCGAATCAATCTGGCTCAGGTCAATGACAGCGTCGCGGGTGCCATGTTCGTATGCTTGCCTTATCAGGCTTTCCAGCTCGGCAAAATTACCGAGGTGAATGCGTTCCCGAAGTTGGAAAACGGTGACGGGTATACGCCCCTGTTTGTAGGAAATGTCTGCGAGAGTCATTGATAATCCTTTGCTGTTCAATGATACTACAGCAACAGCGCGAGACCAAAGTCTCGCGCTGTGTGCTTACTGTAAACCCCAGGCAGGCAAATGCGTTGCGTTACAGGTCAGATCGAAATGTTTCAGAGGTCAATACCGAACGCTGCTGTTATTTATCTTCAGCAATACTTTTTCCGCTGTGTTTCAACGCCGCATGGGCGGCAGCGAGACGCGCTACCGGCACTCGGAACGGAGAGCAGGAAACGTAGTTGTTGCCGATGATGTGGCACCATTCAATTGAGTCGGGGTCGCCGCCGTGTTCGCCGCAGATGCCCACTTCCAGATTCGGGCGGGTTTTGCGTCCTTCGGTGATTGCCCATTGCATCAGTTTGCCCACACCGCCGCGATCCAGGGTTTGGAAGGGGTTCTTTTCGAGAATGCCCTGTTCCTGGTATGTGATGAGGAAGTTGCGTTCGGCGTCGTCGCGGGAGTAGCCGTAGGTCATTTGGGTCAGGTCGTTTGTGCCGAAGGAGAAGAATTCGGCGCGCTGGGCGATTTCTCCGGCTGTGACAGCCGCCCGCGGAATTTCGATCATTGTGCCAAATTTGTAATCGAATTTGACCTTCTTCTCTTCCATGACCGTTTTGGCAATGCGTTCCAGCCTTGGCTGGATCCACTCCAATTCCTTGACCGTGCCGGTCAACGGGATCATGACCTCAGGTTTGACCACAATGCCGCGCAGGGTGCAATCGGCGGCGGCTTCGAAAATGGCACGCACCTGCATCTCCACGATTTCAGGCATGGCAATGCTCAGGCGAACACCCCGCAGACCCATCATCGGGTTTGACTCGTGCATGCCCTTGATGGCGCGCAGAAGTTCTTCCTTTTCCTTCAGTCCTTCGGTCTCGCCTTTGACGCGCATTGTGATGACTTCTTCGAGGAGTTTTTCTTCATCGGGCATGAACTCGTGCAGAGGCGGGTCAATCAGGCGGATGATGACGGGGTAACCGTCCATCGCCTCGAAGAGACCGTCGAAGTCGCGGCGCTGGTAAGGGAGCAGTTCGTTCAGGGCGGCGGTACGTTCGTCGCTGGTCTTTGCCAGGATCATGCGCTGGACGATGGGCAGACGTTCGGGTTCGAAGAACATGTGCTCGGTCCGGCAGAGACCGATGCCCACGGCGCCGTAGGAGCGGGCGCGGCGCGCATCCTTCGGGTAATCTGCATTTGCCCAGACCTGCAAGCCGCGCGTGGGCCAGCCTTTGGGCGCTTTGCGGATGTCCTTGCGGGCGCAGATTTCATCCGCCCATTTCAACAGGGTGAGCAGTTCGGTTTGTTCCTCGAGGGAGGGGGCGGTGGTGGGGATTTTCCCAATGAAGACTTTGCCTGTCGTGCCGTCCACCGAAATCCAATCGCCTTCGCGGACGATCTTATCGCCGACGGTCATCCGGCGATTTTCGAGATCAATTTTGATCGCCGAAGCGCCGACCACACAGGGAATGCCGAACTGACGGGCAACCACAGCAGCATGAGAGGTGGCGCCGCCTTCGCTGGTGAGCACGCCTTGCGAGGCAATCATGCCGTGAACATCGTCTGGCTTGGTGAAGGGGCGCACCATGATGGTTTGCTGTTTCTCTTCCTTTGCCATTCGCTCGGCAGTGTCTGCATCGAAGTACACCTGTCCCACTGCTGCGCCGGGCGAGGCATTGACGCCCTTAGCGAAGAACGAACCGTCGCTTTCGGCTTTCTTTATGGCTGCGTCATCGAATTGTGGGTGGAGGAGGGAATCCACGTTTTCGGGGGTGATGCGCAGGACTGCTTCTTCTTTGGTGATGAGTTTTTCCTTTGCCATATCCACCGCAATTTTGACGGCGGCTTTGGCAGTACGTTTTCCGTTGCGGGTCTGGAGCATCCACAGTTTGCCGCGTTCGATGGTGAACTCGACATCCTGCATGTCTTTGTAGTGTTTCTCCAGTTTCCTGGTGATTTGCATGAACTGTTTGTAGGCTTTGGGCATTTCCTTTGCGAGTTTTTCGATTGGCTCTGCATTGCGGATGCCCGCCACCACGTCCTCACCCTGGGCGTTTAACAGGTATTCGCCCATCATCTTTTTCTCGCCGGTAGACGGGTCGCGTGTAAACGCTACGCCGGTGCCGGAGTCATTGCCCATGTTGCCGAAGACCATCGTCACGATGTTGACTGCCGTTCCCAGGTCATCCGAAATACCGGTGGCGCGGCGGTAATCCACGGCGCGTTTGCCATTCCAGGATTCGAACACGGCTTTGGTGGCAAGTTCGAGCTGCTTATACACATCTTGCGGGAAGTCAAAACCCACCAGACCCTTGAAAACGTTCTTAAAGGTGTGGGTAAGTTCCTTCCAGTCTTCTGCGGTCATGTCGGTGTCCACTTTGTAGCCGCGTTTTTCCTTGTATTCTGCCATCGGATGCTCGAAGACCTCGTCATCCAGGTTGAAAACGGTGGTGCCAAACATTTCAATCAGGCGGCGGTACAGGTCCCACACGAAGCGCGGGTTGTTTGTCAGTTTGATCATGCCTTCCACCACCTCATCGTTCAAACCAATGTTGAGGATGGTGTTCATCATGCCTGGCATAGAGAACTTTGCCCCCGAACGACAGGAAACCAGCAGCGGGTTGTTGGGATCGCCGAATGTTTTGCCGGTTGCTTTTTCGGTTTTTTTCATGGCGGCGAGCACCTGTTCCCACATTCCAGGCGGAAACTTGCCCGTTTTGCGGTATTCATTGCATGCCTCTGTCGTAACCGTAAAGCCCGGCGGGACAGGGACGCCAGCGCGTGTCATATCTGCCAGTCCCGAACCTTTTCCGCCCAACAGAGCGCGAACCCCCTCCCACGAACCGGCGTACTTTTCAGCGGCTTTCACCTCTTCAAAGAGATACACCCATTTATGAATAGCCGCTTTTTTTGTGGCGGGAGTGCGCTTCACTGCTTTCCTGTCAGTCTTTTTCGATAAAACTTTTGCTGTCATATGACCTCCAACATGGATAAGAATTTCCACTGATTGTGTGAAGTCTACCACAAACGTTTGGAACAAAAGTTATAATTTTGGCGTTCATTTGTCAGGATTTTGACTTGAAAAATCTCATGTTCGGTGTTTCTTTGCGCCGAAAAAGCATTCCCAGTCGATCATGAAAACCGCTCGCAGTGTGGGCGCTCTGCGCAGTACGCAAATCCAGCGGCGTCAGGGGAGACCGCCGATTAACGCGCTTTTGTGAAGAACTGACTCACCTTACGCAAAACGTCCCGAAGGCTCACGTAAATCAGGCTTGGATTTTGCCCAAACCTTCGGGACGGTGCGTAACATCAAGAACTGATTCTGTATGTAATCAGAAATCGCCTATAATTTCTGTAAATATCCTGCAAAGTACATTTGTTGAATTTTGGATGATAATTGGCGCACACAGGAAGCCGCTATGACCACAAAAATCATTGTTATTGACGACGATACCGCAGTGACCGACCTGCTCTCTGCTCTTTTGCGTTCGCACGGCTTCGAAGTGCGCGCCACCAACAGCAGCACCGAAGGCATGAACCTCATTCGGGAAGAAAATTTCGACCTTGTCATCCTCGACCTGATGATGCCCGATATGGACGGGTGGGAAATCTGCAAAGAGGTACGTTCCTTCAGTCAGGTGCCCATCATTGTGCTTTCCGCGCTGAATGACCCCTCTATGGTGGCAAGCGTCCTCGATGCAGGTGCAGACGACTACCTCACCAAACCGACCCCCAGCCGCATTCTGGTTGCCCACATCAACCGTCTTCTCCGCCGTAACGGCGCCGCTCCCGAATCTGCTGTGGGCAGTGCAAAGACCAGCCCTAATAAACCGCTTCCCGCGACATGACGTGCGGTTCTTTCCCCGCCGAAACCTGATTCTGCAACATAAACCGTCCCGCCGCCTCAGCCGCAGCGGGACGGTTCGTTTCTGAATTTATGCGCCTGTGTAGAGAGCGGCTAACGTCTGGGCGGTCTGCTCCTTTGCCTCCAGCATGGGCAAATGCCCGGCGCCCGGCAACTCGACCAGCAGAGCGTGAGGCGCGGCTTCCTTCGCCTCCCGCGCCCGCTCGACGGGAATCAGCAAATCCGCATCTCCGTGAACGAGGACGATTGGACAGGTCAGGGATGCCAACACGGAGGTGGAGTCGGGGCGTTCCGCCATGGCTTTGAGCGCGCCGATACAGGCTTGAGGAGTCTGCCGCTGCATCACGTGGCGGACAAAGGCTTGCAGGTTGGAATCGCTGGTGAATTTGGGGGTCATTGCCTCCACGATGCCGCCGATTCCCTGCGCTGCCGCCTCCGCCGCAGATTTGTAACGTCCCTCCTTGCGCTCGGGGGAATCTGCCAGCGTTTGAGAAGCAATCAGTCCGAGACCCGTTACACGGTCAGGGAAGAGGCGGGCGAATGCCAGCGCCACGTAGCCGCCCATCGAATGTCCGGCAATGGCGGTTTTCGTGATGCGGAGAGAATCCAGCAATGCGGCGATGTCTGAAGCGTAATCGTCCATTGTGTACGGCGTTTCCATCGTCGCAGACTCGCCGAAGCCGCGCAGGTCGGGGATGAGGAGGTCGAATTTATCTTCGAGCAGCGGCGTGATTGCATCCCAGATGTGATGGTCGAGCGGGTAGCCGTGCAGGAGCACGAGCGGCTGTCCATGCCCGCGGCGGGCGTATGCCAGTTCAATACCGTTGACGGTTGTTTTTTGCATGGCTCCTCTTATTTCCAGCAGGACGTAAAAAAACCTTGCATAGAGCGCGTTCTCTAACGCGCGGGCTGCGTACTTGACGTTCTCAATTGGTATGTCAAAAAATGTGTAAAAATATGCTGCGAACTTATGAAAATTCTTCTCTACCGTACAAATACGAGAGAAAATCAGTCATAGGATAAACTCAGGGTAACCCAACCAACTGAGGTATCCCCTATGACTGATCGCTACCGAGTATACACAAAAGTGAAGAAAACGTTGAAGAC
>Ga0272446_1002060_pt1 | contig 28149 bp, 21 predicted proteins | sample YNPCB0061_FD_194587 | JGI IMG/M metagenome (GOLD analysis project Ga0272446, IMG submission 194587) | Hot spring microbial mat communities from Yellowstone National Park, WY, United States - YNP-CB-006-1 | ecosystem: Environmental > Aquatic > Thermal springs > Hot (42-90C) > Sediment | place...
TGTACGCGGCCCAGTTGGTCTCCCGGCCGGGGGGCGGCGATCCGGCGCATCGCCACCAATCGACGAACGCCTCATCCGTTTGACCGTCGAGGTGCCTGGCGACCAGAGCCAGGGGGTTCATGCGATAGAAGAGGTCTGGGTTCACGCGCCGCGCCAGGCGAAGCGTCGTGTCGACGACGGACTGCGGGGTCGCCTCCGGGTCCAGCGCCGCCGCGATGGCGGCGGCGGAAAGGGCCGCCCAGTCTGCTCCGAGCCTGGGCTGCGCAACGGAGGCCAGCTCCACGCCATCGAGGTAGGCCGTCTCCGGATCTGCGAAGTGGAACGCGCCGACGCCGACCATGGCGGCCGCCATGTGGCCGCACGGGGCGACCCCAAGGCCGCTGAGCCGCGGGTTCATCCCCTCTCGAAGCGTCTCCTGGACCGTATGGAGCAGGTCCCACCCCCACACGGGCCGAGAGATTGCCTCATCGTCGCGCAGGAGGTCGCCGAACGCCTCGGCGGACACCCGTCCTCCGGCCGTCAGGTACGCACGGACACCAAGGTCCACGAGCGGTGCGGGCCGAGCCGTATGGATGCGACCCGGCTCCTCGTGAACGGTGAGGTCCGGCTCGAGCGCCCACGGCACGCGCGCGCCCGGTTCGGCGCGCTCTACGACCCGCGCCCAGCCGATCTCGCAGCCCACCGCAGCACCGACCAGGGCGCCCTCGATCCGATCGCGCAACGCGTAAGCCGGCACCGGCCCCCCCTTCCCGCATGCTCCGAGAGCTTGACGACTTGTACGGACAACCGAATGTCCGGATGATACTGCCGCAACCGCGATCTGTCAAGCGCAGCGCGGCACCTTCGATGCAGGGTGTGCCCAGGTCTGCGCAGCCGGATGACAGCGCAACGAAAGGCGCGGGATCTGGAAAGGAAAGGGCCCCTGCGCCACGGAGACGCGCGGGGCCCTCGTCAACGGGGCGCGCCGATCAGCGCCGGCGACAGATGGCGGCGATAGCGCCAGCGGACAGCCCGGCGAGGCCGAGGAGCGCTGCGCCCGGCTCCGGGATGGGCGGCACCTCGTGGGGCCCGCGCACGCGCAGTCGCACTGTGTACCACTCGTGGCTGGAGAGCGGGTTGTCGTCGAACTCCACGACGAGAGCGTAGTCGTTCCCGGCGTTCGGCAGCTGCACCACTCGAGCGTCCCAGCGAACCTCGATGAGGTCGAGCTCCACTCCTATCCCGTCTTGCGCGGGCAGAGCTGGGGACAGACCGGGCCACACCTCCGAGCACGCCTCGTGCCGGATCTCGTCGGGCGGCGGCGCTTCGCCCGGCCAGTCGGGCACCCACGCGACGCCGGTCATGTCGGCGACGCCGTTCAGCGTCGTAGAGATGATGGTGGGCTCGTTGAGACCGATGTGCCGGCCGACCGCAGCACCGTACAGGTGGTGCCACTGCGGCATGTCGCGCTTGACAATGAGAAAGAAGGGGCGCGATGGCTCGCGCCCCTTCCCTGTGTTCCAGCGAAAGGCGGTTGTGCTTACTTGTCGCGCTCGACGGTCGTCGAGGCGGCCGCCTGCGCCGCTGCCAGCCGCGCAATCGGCACGCGGAACGGCGAGCAGGAGACGTAGTTCAGGCCGATCTTGTGGCAGAAGCCGATGGACGACGGGTCGCCGCCGTGCTCGCCACAGATGCCCAGCTTGATCTCGGGCTTGACGGTCTTGGCAAGGTCCACCGCCATCTTCATCAGCTTGCCCACGCCCGTCTGGTCGAGCTGCTCGAACGGGTTGCTGGCCAGGATCTTCTGGTCCACGTACTTCTGGAGGAACTTGCCCTCGGCGTCGTCGCGGCTGAAACCGAACGTCGTCTGGGTAAGGTCATTGGTCCCGAAGCTGAAGAACTGGGCGTACTTGGCGATCTCGTCCGCGGTCAGGGCGGCGCGCGGGATCTCGATCATCGTGCCGAACATGTAGTCGACCGTCACGCCCTGCTCGGCCATCACCTGTTTGGCGACGTCCTCGAGCTTCTCCTGAAGCAGGCTGAGCTCGTTCACGTGGCTCACCAGCGGGATCATGATCTCCGGGTGCACCGGCACGCCCTTCTTCTGCAGCGCGCAGGCTGCCTGGAAGATCGCGCGAACCTGCATCTCCACGATCTGCGGGAAGACGATGGAGAGCCGGCAGCCGCGAAGGCCCAGCATCGGGTTCGCCTCGCGCATGCCCTCGATGGCGCTCAGCAGGTTCTCCTGCTGCTCCAGCAGCTCATAGGCCGGGCAGCCGGCGGAAACGCCGCGCGCCTTGAGGTCCACGACCCGCGCCATGACCTCCTCGTATCGCGGGAGGAACTCGTGGAGCGGCGGGTCGATGAGGCGAATGGTGACCGGCTTGCCTTGCATCGCCTCGAAGATGCCCTCGAAGTCGGACTGCTGGACGGGCAGGAGCTTGTTCAGTGCCGCTTGCCGGTCCTCGTCGGTGCTGGCGAGGATCATGTCCTGCACGATGGGAAGGCGGTCGCGCTCGAAGAACATGTGCTCCGTGCGGCACAGCCCGATACCCTCGGCGCCGAACTCAAACGCCTTCGCCGCATCCTTGGGGTTGTCGGCGTTGGCGCGCACGCCGAGCTTGCGGATCTCGTCCGCCCAGCCGAGGAGCGTGCCGAACTGAGCGGTGATCTCGGGTTCGATGAGCGGGGCCTGACCGAGGATGACGCGCCCGGTGGAGCCGTCGATGGAGATCCAGTCGCCCTCCTTCACGGTCACGTCGCCGACGGTGAAGTTGCGGGCATGCTCGTCGATGTCAATCGATTCGCAGCCGGCGACGCAGGGCAGTCCGAAGCCGCGCGCCACCACCGCCGCATGGGAGGTCATGCCGCCGCGCGCGGTCAGAACGCCCTTGCTGACGACCATGCCGCGGATGTCGTCCGGGTTCGTCTCCGGCCGCACCAGGATCATCGGCGTCTCGGCGCCGGTGCGGGCAGCGTCGTGTGAATCGAAGACCGCCTTACCTACGGCGGCGCCCGGAGAGGCCGCCAGCCCCTTCGCGATGACGTGTACCTTGGCCTTCGGGTCGATCATCGGGTGCAGAAGCTGGTCGAGGTCCTCCGGCTTGACGCGCTGGATGGCCTCCTCCTTGGTGATGAGGCCCTCCTGCACCATCTCGACAGCGATGCGGACGGCGGCGCCCGCCGTGCGCTTGCCGACGCGGCACTGCAGGATGTAGAGCTTGTTCTTCTCGATCGTGAACTCGAGGTCCATCGCGTCGCGATAGTGGTTCTCGAGAAGTGTGGCGATCTTGTCGAACTCCGCGTAGATCTCGGGGTTCTGCTTCTTCAGCTCGGAGATCGGTACGGGCGTGCGAACGCCGGCGACCACGTCCTCGCCCTGGGCGTTCATCAGGTACTCCCCGTACATCACCTTCTCACCCGTCGCCATGTCGCGGGTGAAGGCGACGCCGGTGCCAGAGTCCTCGCCCATGTTGCCGAAGACCATGCACTGCACGTTGACAGCGGTCCCCAGGTCGTGCGGGATCTTCTCGCGCTCGCGGTAGATGATCGCGCGCTCGTTGTTCCACGAGCGGAACACCGCCTCGATGGCCAGGGTGAGCTGCTCCATCGGGTCGTCCGGGAATGGGCGCCCCGTCTCCTTCTGCGAGAGCGCCAGGAACTCGTCGCAGATCTGCTTGAGGACGGGGGCAGGGACGTCCGTGTCCAGCTTGACGCCGAGCCTCTCTTTGTGGGCGTCGAAGACGTCCTCGAACTTGCGGCGCGGCACGCCGAGCACGATGTCGTTGAACATCATGATGAAGCGGCGGTGCGCATCGTAGACGAAGCGCTCGTTGTTCGTCTGCCGGATGAGGCCCTCACGCGACTTCGAGGTGAGCCCGAGGTTCAGCACCGTATCCATCATGCCGGGCATGGAGAACTTGGCGCCCGACCGCACGGAGACAAGCAGCGGGTTGTCCGGGTCGCCGAGCTTCTTGCCCATCTCGGCCTCGACGGCCGCGAGCGCCTGCTTCACTTCGTCCATCAAGCCGTCCGGCATGCGGCCGCCCAGAGCGTAGTACTCGTTGCACGTGGCCGTCGTGATCGTGAATCCCGGAGGCACGGTGAGGCCGATGTTCGTCATCTCGGCGAGGTTCGCGCCCTTGCCGCCCAGCAGATCCTTCATCGCCGCGTTTCCCTCTCTGAAAAGGTACACGCGCTTGGTGCTGCCCATTCCTGGCTCCTCCTGAGTTGTGTGCCGCCCATTGCGGACGGTGATCATGGCGGTTCATTGTACCCGTTGCCTCGCTGCTTACCGCCGAACGGAGGTGGCAGCGCCCGCCGCCCAGAATGGCAAGCGCAGTGGTGCGGCACCCCACCGGGAGCACGAAGGAGGCATCATGGCGCACCGCCAACCTAACGAAGCCTGGTTCCGGACGCGTGGCGTGGTCCTCGTTCCGGAGGACCTGAGCCTGCCCGATTGGCCCGAGCGCGCCTCCCGGGCACGTCTGACGACCATCGCGGTGCATCACCAGAGCTCTCCCGCGGCGGTGGCGCGGTTCATTGCGAGCGAGGAGGGCGCTCGATTCCTGATGCGGTGCGAGCGGTTGGAGCTTCAGGTCGAGTATGAGCTGCACGCGCTCAGCGAGCTTCTGCCGCGGGACCGCTTCGACCGCGAGCCATCCCTCTTTGCGATGAACAATCGTGGCGAGAGGACGCCGGAGAGCAATCTGTGCGCGACTTCGGGGCTCGCGCTCGAAGTGGTCGCCGAGAACGCGGCGTCGCTCGCACGTCGGCTGCGCCCGAGCACCGGCCGCCACTTCTTCTGGGCCGACGACGCAGCGCCGTGGTGCCGCTGCCCTCGCTGCCGCGATCTGAGCGACAGCGATCAGGCGCTCCTCGTGACCAACGCCATCGCAGCGGCGCTCGTGGGCGACAATCCTCGCGCGAGCGCGGCGCACCTGGCCTACCACAACACGGCGTCACCGCCCACCAACGTGCGCCCTCACCCGGCGGTCTTTCTGGAGTTCGCGCCCATCCACCGGCGGTACGATCGGCCGTTCGGCGAACAGGGAGCGTCAGAGCTTGCCGACGGCGTGGACGCCCTGGCCGCGAACCTGAAGGTGTTCCCGCGCAGCACGGCGCAGGTGCTGGAGTACTGGCTGGATGCCTCGCTCTTCTCCGGCTGGAGGCGGCCAGTGCGCTCCGTGCCGTGGCGGCCGGACATCGTCCGGCGGGACCTGACCGCCTGCCGCTCGCTGGGGGTGCGTCAGGTCACGACGTTCGCAGCCTGGGTGGACGCGTCTTACCGCGCTCGGTGGGGCGAACCCGCCTTCGTCGCCGAGTATGGCGCCGCCCTTCTGCGCGAGCGGGCCTAAGAGGGGTCTTCCGCCGGCGGGCTTCCGACACACGCGGGGGAGCGACGTGTCGGGAGCCCGCGGCAGGTGGCTGTGTGCCGGGGAAGGCGACAAGCAGCCCTTGCGGTGCGTGAGGGTCCAGGTCTCATGCGGCTTGTGCCGCGGCGGCCGCCTCCAGCGAGTAGATGGGCTCCAGTCCCCCGTCCGCCAGCACCGCACACACGCTGACGATGCGGTCAAGCCGTACGTCCTCGGTGTCGGTGATCATGTAGCCGCCGTAGAGCGGCACGAACGTGACGTCGTGAATGCGCGACACGACGTTCATCTCCATCCCCCTCCGATCCAGCCAGGAGACGGAGCAGAGGCGACCGACGAGCTTCTTGGCATCCGAGATGGACAACGTAACCGGCCTCCTTCTATACTCCAAGCCGAGTCGGCGACACCGCGACCTGAACGTCGCCGAGGGCTTGCCGCCAGCATGGCGGCCCTCGTGCGGCGCTCGGCCTGGCCCGGCGGCATCCCAGCGGACGGTGCCGGGGCCGGCAGGCCGCGCGGATCGCTGGCCGGCCATCGTGTCTTTCCATCCTGTCTGGAGGCGCAGGTTTGGTACGTTTACGGGGAACGCCCGGAGGTCGGGGAGTGGCGCTCGCGACGGCCTGCGTGCTCCGGCCACCGGACCTTCAGTGCGCTCTGCCGCGCGGCCTTGCAGAGGCCCTGGAGCGCGCTCGGAAGGGCGTCGCGGTAGAGCCGCTGGACGTGCTACTGGCCGCTCCGCGCTGGTCGGACGTGACGGGTTTGCGCCTGCCTGGTACCCGCGTTGCCGCCTTCGCCGTCGAGGAGACCGCTCCACCGCCGTTCACGCTCGATGTTCCCGCGATCGCGGGCATCGACCGGCTGCTCGAGTCGCTCCATCAGGACGACCTGGTCGTGGTGGATGCCGCCGTGGGGGTGCTCATCATCGACCCGGATGGCGCCACGCTGGCGGCGTACCAGGCGGCGCTGACCGGCGGCGAGCCCCGGAGAAGGATCTTCCTGGAGCGGCAGCACCTCGTCGCGCGCACGCTCGACGGCCGAGAGGTGCGCGTCCATGCGCTCGCGCGCGAGGCTCAGGACGTGGCAGCGGCGGTCGAGTCAGGAGCGGATTCCGTCGCCATCGTGGCTGGCGAGCCGGTGCTGCCAGCCGAGCTCGAGGACGCGGACCAGGAGGCGGCCCTCGTCCAGCTGGCTCGCGAAGCGGCCGGGAAGCCCATCGTGGTGATCGGAGATCTCTCGAGTGTGGCGGCGGCCGCCGTATTCGCAGCCGCGGAGGTGGCGGACGTGACGCTGGTGCTGCCGCTCGCCGCGGGGGACGAGGGCTTCGCGGACGCGGCGGCCTACCTGGCGGAAGCGCGCGCGGAACACGGCGGTGGTCTGGACGTTCCGCTGGCGGCATGGTGCGACTTCGGCGACGCGAGTGCGCGGGCGCTGGAGACCGCGCCGCTGAGGCGTATCACGGTGCTGTGCGGTGGGGCGGAGGACCTGCGCTCACGGGCGGGTGCGCAATGGCTGGAGGCGCTGGGGTGGGAGGCACGAAGGATGGGCGTGCCGCTGGAGGTCTCCTTGCCCGATGCCGACCCCGGGCTGCTGGGTCACGCGCTCGCGTTGGGCGCCGCCGGGGTGCTCACGTCGCCCGCTATGGTGGGAGAGATGAAGGCCGCCGTCGCGCTGCTGGACGTGGATGCGTGTCGCGCCGCCCTCGAGAAGGCGGGCGGATAGGCCGGGGAGGCGCGCCAGCGCCGGCGTAAGGAGGCTGCGTGGGCGGTCCAGTGATCGAGACAGATGGCCTGGTCAAGCGCTACAACGGCGTCACCGCGCTGGATGAAGTAAGCTTCTCTGTGGGCGCGGGCGAGGCCTTTGCGCTGGTGGGGCCCAACGGAGCGGGCAAGACGACGCTCCTTCGACTGCTCACCCACATCCTCACGCCAGACGCCGGCACGGTGCGCCTCTTCGGGGAGGAACGTCTGCGGAAGGTGCTCGGGCGCGTAGGCTACATGCCCGAGGAGCGCGGCCTGTACAAGTCCCTCACGCCGATGGAGTGTGTGACCTACTTCGCCCGCCTGAAGGGGCTTGGCGTGGAGGCTGCGGCCCGTGGCGCACAGGCCGCCCTCGAAGCGGTCGGGATGCTCGGTCACGCGCGCCGGCGAATGGAGGAGCTCTCGAAGGGGATGGCCCAGCGGGTCCAGCTTGCCGCGACCATCGCGCACGGTCCGGATCTGCTGATCCTGGATGAGCCTTTCAGTGGCCTGGACCCCGTCAGCGCGCGCGCCATGCAGGAGCAGATACGGCGACTCCGTGCGGAGGGGCGGACGGTGCTTCTCTCGACGCACAACATGGAGCATGCGGAGAAGCTGTGCGACCGGCTGCTGATGGTCTACCGCGGGCGCGCGTGCCTGTACGGCTCTCTGTCCGAGATACGGGCGCGTTTCGCCGACAAGGCCCTGCTGGTGGAGTGCGCGGGCCCTGTGCCGCCGACGGCGACGGCGCGCATGGAAACGGATGGCGAGCGGCGGGCGCGCCTCTATCCGCAGGACGGGATGGGGAGGCGGGACGTGCTGTTGGCGTTGCTGGCCGCCGGCGCCGACGTTCTGCGTTTCGAGCCGTCGGAGCCGACGCTGGAGGAGATCTTCGTGCGCGTGGCTGGCGCCGAGGCCGCCGAGGCCATCCGCGCGACCCACGCCGCAGATGAGGCGGCCTCTGGCTAGATTTGGAGGGCACGCGATGACGGCGCCATCGCGACACCATGGCTGCAGCCGCAGGGCCTTCTGCGGGGCGGCGGCATCCTTCGCCGCGATCGCCACCTGCCGCGCGCGCGCCGGAGCCGGCGCCGTTCCCCTGCTGCGCCGGGGTGTGTGCATCGACCGGCAGTTCCGCTCGGTGCCGCCCGAGCCGTACATGCGGTTCGGGCGTGACGACATCCGGCTGCTCAAGGGGTTGGGGTTCGACTTCGTGAAGGTCCTGCTCAACCCGGAGCCCCTGCTGTCGGGGGCAAGTTTCGACCCCGTCCGTGTGTGGTACGTGGACCAGCTCGTCGACAGCGTTGCGGTGGAACGTCTCCCCGCCGTGGTGTGCGTGCATCCGGAGCCGGCCTTCAAGACGCGAGCGCTCAGCGATCCCGACGCGTTCGGCCGGTTCGAGGGGTTCCTGGCCGGTCTGGCACGCCGTCTCGCCCAGCGATGGTCGCCGCGGGAGGTCGCGCTGCAGCTCATGACGGAGCCCTACGGCGGCAGCGAGCGCCGCGAGGACTGGAACCACTGGGACCGGCTCCAGCACCGGCTCTGGCGGGCCGTCCGCGCGGCGATGCCGCAGCACACGCTCATTCTGAGCGGCGACCGCGCCGGCTCCGTGGACGGCCTGGCGAGCATCACTCCAGTGCCGGACGCGCAGGCGCTCTACAGCTTCACCTTCTACGAGCCCGCGGTGTTCACCCAGCAGGGCGGGACGTGGATACCCGACGACATGCCGTACCTCACCCCCCTGCCGTACCCCTCCGGTCCGGAGACGCTGGCCTGCCTGCACCGGCTGCAGTCAGGGGCTCCGACCGAGTGGCGCGACAGCATCCGGCGGCGCGTGGAGCTCTACGCGTCGGAACGGTGGGATCGGCGCCGTCTGGAGCGACGCATCGGGCAGGCGGTGGAGTGGAGCCAGCGCCACGGCGGCGCGCGGCTCTGGTGCGCCGAGTTCGGGTGCTACCAGGCCGCGCCGTGCGAGGACCGCCTGCGGTGGCTGCGCGAGGTGCGTGAGGCGTTCGAGAAGAACGGGATCGGCTGGGCCTACTGGTCGTACAACGAGACCTTCACGCTGATGGCGGAGCCCCGCGTGCCGTTCGGGCCGGCATCGGCCCAGACGCCCGATGCGCAGGTCGTCGCGGCGCTTCTGCCGGACGCCCGCGGCTCGCAAGGAGCCGTCCGGCGATGAGCGATGACGATGGGATCGTGGCGCGGCTCGACCGGCGCGCGCGCCAGCTTTGGTCACGTCTGCCAGCAGACGCGGCGGCCGGGCGCCTGCTCGATGGTGCGCCCGGAGGATTGCCCGCCGCACTGCGCGAGGCCCAAGCGCTCCTCATGCGCCAGCAGGGCAGGCTGTGGCGTCGAACGGCTGCCACAGCGTGGGCGCTGGGCCAGGCGGACCCGTCGCTGGTCGGGGGCATCGGGCCGGCGCGCCACCTGGCTCGCCTCGCGCGCGCGAGACGATGGGAGGACACCGGCCTGCGCTTGATCGCGGCGAGCGCCATGCTGGCGGTGGCCGCATGCGTTCTGTTCGGGCTTGGCTGGTCGTATGGCGCCTGGGTAGGCCTGTTCTTGCCGTGCCTTATGGCGCTGTGGCCGATCTACGCCGCCCTGGACGACGCGCGGTTCAGCTTCGCCCGCGCGGTGGCGGTGGTCGCGCTCGCGCGTATCGGCGAGCCCGAGACCGCTCAGGACGTCGCGCAGGCCGTCACAGACACGCGCAAGGGCAAGCAGACGCTCGGCAGCGGCCTCGTGCGCCGAGCGGCTGCCGCCTCGCTTCCCAGCGCGCTGCGGCGGTTGTCGGCCGAGCACTATGGCTCCGTGTCGACGCGGCTCTCCGAGGCGCTTGCAGCGGCGCTACCTGTCGTGGAGCCGTCGGTACAGCGCGCCGTGCTGCGTGCGTTGCTGCTTGTGGGTCGAGGCGCCGATGCGGAGGCGGTCGGCCGTCTCCTCGGCCGCGCCCCTAACGGCGAGGTCCGGGAGTTGGCTCGGCGGACGCTCACGGTGCTCGAGGAGCGCCGGAAAGCGGAGCGGGATGTCCTGCTGCTGGTTCGCGCCGGGGAAGCCCCGCCCGCGGGCGAGGCACTCCTGCGTCCCGCGGGTAGTCTTGTAGGGCCTCTCGAGGACCGCCTGCTGTCGCCTGCGGAAGCGCCGATTCACGATGAGGAGACAGCGGCTTCATGAGCAGAGCGCCGGTCATCGCCTGGCATGAGTACATCCACACTGTGCGGCGCAAGGAGTTCGTGCTCCTCACGCTCGGGCTGCCGCTCATGATCCTCGTGTTGGGGGGCATCAGCGCGGTGGGAAGCATCATGGCGTCCAGCGCACTCCGAACGAGCCAGCCGAAGGTCGTCGGTGTCGTGGACCGGAGCGGCGCGCTACGCTTCCAGCCGCATGAGGGCCAGACCACGCCCGTGCGCGTCTACGCCGATGAGGAGGCGGGTAGGCGCGATGTCCGGGGCGGCGTGATCGCGGCGCTGGTCGTCGTGGGCCCCCGCTATCTCTCCACCGGCGAGGTCTCGGTGTACCGGAAGGGCGGGAGCATCCTGAGTGCCGGAGAAGGTCCCGCGTTGGGTCCGCTCCTCACGCGGGCGCTGCTCTCGGCGAGGTCCACCGACGAGCGCGTGGTGCGCCGAGCCGTGGAGCCCACCGGACGCGAAGGCGCCCGGACCTATGTTCTGGACCGCGACGGGCGCTTCGTGCCGCGGAGTGTGGCGCGCGAGGCCGCGCGGTTCGTGGTGCCCTACGCCTTCACCATTCTGCTGACCATGTCGATCTTCTTCTCCGCCTCCTACCTGCTGCGCGGCGTGTCGGACGAGAAGGAAAACCGGGTGATCGAGGTGGTGCTCTCGTCCGTCACCGCCGACGAGTTGCTGACAGGGAAACTCATCGGTCTCGGGGCTGTCGGGCTGACCCAGGTGGGCGTCTGGCTGCTCTTCGGCGCCATGCCGGCTCTGATCCGATTCCGTGAAGTGGTCTCGGTTACGCCTGGAGCGCTCGCTGGCGTCGCGTTCTTCTTCCTGCTCGGCTACGCTCTCTACGCCACGCTAATGACCGGCGTCGGAGCACTGGGAACCAACTACCGGGAGAGCCAGCAGATCACGGGCGCGGTCTCGTTTGGCGCCTTCTTGCCTTTCCTGTTCATTCCGGTCCTGATCGAGTTCCCGAACGGCGCTCTGGCGCGCACGTTCTCGTTCATCCCGTTCACGGCGCCGACGACGATGGTGTTGCGGCTGACCGCGGCGGACGTGCCGCTGCTCGACGCAGTGCTTGCCGCTCTGTCGGTCGTCGTGATGACCTGGGTCGTGCTGCGGCTGGCCGCGCGGCTCTTCCGGTTCGGCCTGCTCATCTACGGGAAGCGCCCCGGTTGGCGCGAAGCGCTCCGGGTCTTGCGGCAGGCTGCCTGAGGCCGAACCCGTGTCACCCCGCGTAGGCGTGACTCGTATAAGTAGTGTAGGTCGCACATTGAGCGCTTACGGGTGCGGGCGAGGCTGATCGGTCACCTGGCGGACCGGCAGACCCCACGCGGATCAAGAGGCGCCTCTTCTGTGAACGGCTCGGCGAGTCGGTGCTGGAGCCGACGGGGGCAGGGGGGCGCCTTGGCAAGAAGCGGCTGGTCACGCAGGCCGACCCCGAGACCGGGGACCGTGCCGACCGCCCGCACCGGAGGAACACGCGCTGCTCGGGCGCGGAAACGGTGATCTGTTCCGCGCCCGAGCCGCCATCATCGGTCGCTTCAAACGGCCGCTGCCGCATCGCCCGCGCGATGCCGTCGATGGCGAGCGCTGGCCACCGCAGGCTGCGCGTCCCCTGAGCAGGGCGCGCCTGCCCGACGGTCGGTGGGGCAGATGCTCGCCCGATGGGTGAGCGTGCGCTGATGCACCGCCCGGGCGCTGCCCGGGAGTCTCCCGTTGGTACCCACCATCGCGCCATGTGCCGTGTGTCCCGGCGTGGCATGCCGATTGCGGCTGGGATCGGTCCAGGCGCGCAGTGGACCTGTCCATGGCAACGAGGCGCGGCAGCCTGGCTGCGTCACGCCGGTGTGCCGATCGGCATCTCCCAACCTTCCCAAGCGGAGGAGGCGCGGCGGACAGGGCCCTTCCGGTGGTTGACTCTCTCCTTCAGCCGACGTCTCGCCATGCGCCGAGCTTCACGGCCGATGCCTTCCTCCACGTGCAACGAGGTGGGCAGCGGCGACGACCTCCTCGCTCCCATCCTGATGGCGGACAGCAGGCGCGCCACGTGGAGAGCGCGTTCTCCCTTCGCGGCTGACCCTCCTGACGCGGCCCAACGCTTAACGAACTCTTAACTTTGGCGCCCTGCATGGGGCGTCGACCGCCTGCCGATCATCGAACTGCAGGGGCTCGCGTCACCACGCCAGGGCGACGTTGACGGCGATGCGTCCGTCAGCCGCACCGAGGGATCCCGAACTTTGAGCATTCCGCAGTTCGGAGGCCGCGAACTCGGCCTTCTTCGCAGGTTGCCGCCGCGTGCAGTGCCCGTCCTGGTCACCCTGCTGTGCGGGATCACCGCGTCAGCGCTCGCGACAAGCGCCGCCCGGAACTGGGAGGGGGCCCGCCTCCGGGCGGAAACCGCGCGCAGGGCCGCGGCCCTGGTGGAGCGTGTGCGCCGACAGGCGGAGGTGAACCTACAGCTCGTCGAGGCCACCGCCGCGTTTCTGGGAGCGAGCGACGACGTAACGCGCCTCGATTTCCGCGACTTCGCGAAGGTGGCTCTCGCGAAGCTCGACACGGTGCGCGCGATCGCTTGGGCGCCAATCGTGCGGAGTTCCGAGCGCGGCCAAATGGAGCAGCGCGCTCGCGAAGACCGATTGCCTGGTTTCACCTTCCTGGATGCGGGGCCGGACGGGGGGTCCTCAAGGCTGCCGTTCGCCCGACGTACGTCCCGCTCTACTATGTGGAACCGCTGGAAGTCGCCATTGCTCCTCGAGGGCGCGATCTAGCGCTCGAACCGGAGTGGCGGACGGCGATGGATCTGGCAGCGGCGCAGGGCCGCTCCGTGGCTACTCGCCCGACCCACTTTGTGGGGGAGCAGGAGTCCCCGCAGGGCGTACTCGTCTTCTGTCCTGTCTACCAGCGCCGCCGCGTGATCGACACTCCGGAGCAGCGGGTCATCAACCTGAAGGGCTTCGTGGTCGGGTTCCTGCGGGTCGGCGACATGGTTACGGCACCAACAGGGCTCGCGAACTCGGATGTCGTCTCGCTGCGGCTGACGGATGTGGGCGATCGTGGGCGGCCCGTGGCGATCGGGGAGTTCTGCCCAACGTCGGGGGTACCGAGCGGCAGTGCAGCGGAAACGGGCGGTTTGTCTCACCGCTACGGGATCGATTTCGCCACCCGCGAGTGGGACTGCGAGTGCATCGTGAGCGCAGCCGCCATCCGTCGAATGCGCAGCTGGCAGCCGGTCGCCGTGCTCGTCGGCACGCTGCTGCTCACCGCATGCGCCACATTGGTTGCTGCGCTCCTCGCCACCCACGCATCTCGTGCCGAGCGAACCTCCGCCGAGCGTGCCGCCGCCAATGCGGCGCTGCGTGCTGAGATCGAGGAGCGACACCGCACCGAGCAGCAGCTCATCGAGGCGCGGGAAGCGGCTCTGGCCGCCTCCCGGATGAAGTCGGAGTTTCTCGCCAACATGAGCCACGAGCTCCGCACGCCGCTGAACGGCGTCCTCGGCATGACCCACCTCCTCCTTGCGACCGATTTGACGTCCGATCAGCGCGAGTGCGCGGAGACGGTCCGGCAGAGCGCCGACAGTCTCCTGGCGATCATCAGCGACATCCTGGACTTCTCCCGCATCGAAGCAGGCCGCATCGATCTGGAGCAGGTGGAGTTCGATCCTCTGACGCTCGTGGAGGAGGCTGCAGCCGGGTTCGCTCCCGCTGCTGCCGCGAAGGGCGTCGGGCTGATCGTCTGCAGCGATCCCGAGCTTCCGGCGGGACTGGAGAGCGACCCCACTCGGGTCCGACAAGTCCTGTCGAACCTCCTCTCCAACGCCGTGAAGTTCACGTCGCAGGGCGAGGTGGTCGTTGAGTCGCGGGTCATGCGATCATCGGGCAGAGAGGCGCGCTGGCAGCTGAGCGTGCGTGACACAGGGATCGGCATTCCCGAGTCGCGACGCGACGCGATCTTCGAGAGCTTCACGCAGGCGGACGGATCGACGACCCGCCGGTTTGGCGGTACCGGTCTTGGGCTCACCATCAGCAGGAGATTGGCCGAACTGCTGGGCGGGTCGATCACGCTGCACAGCATTGAGGGGCACGGAACAACCTTCACCTTGGATCTGCCGGTGCGGGTGGTTCGGGAGCGAACGCCGATCGCCTGGGAGACGCGGCCCCCGGCGCTGGACGCCTCCGCGCTCGGTGACGCGGAGCGGGAGGCCATCGAGTCGCACGCTCGGGCGCTCGGCATGGGGTGCTGCGAGCGCGGGTCTCGGGTGATCCGTGTGCTGGACGCAGACGCTCCCGCAGAGGAAGGACCGCCGCTCGGGTTGGTCATCGGGCTGTGCTGCTTCGGCCATGAGCCGGCGGCCAGGTGGGTGGAGCGCTGCGAGGCATTTCGCTGCGTGCGCAGGCCCGTGCGGCGGCGTGCGCTCCTGGACGCCGTGATCGCGCTCCTCCAACCGGCCCAAACGGAGGCCGGCGGGTGCTCCGCCTGCTGCCCGGGCCAGGAGAGGGCGGAGGCTTCCGAAAGCGGCCTCAGAGTGCTGGTGGCGGAGGACAACGAGGTGAACCGCCGCGTCGCGAAGCGTCTTCTAGAGCGTCTCGGGTGCGCGGTGGAAACCGTCACGGATGGCGCGCAGGCCGTTCGCTCGCTCTCTCTGCAGCCGTATGACCTCGTGCTGATGGACGCGCACATGCCCGTGATGGACGGGTTCGAGGCGACGCGGAAGATCCGCGAGCAGGAAGGCGCGGGCGGCCGTCGCGTCCGCATCGTGGCCCTCACGGCGAGTGCGACCGTGGAGGATCGTGACCGCTGCCTCGCTGCCGGCATGGACGGTTTTCTGACGAAGCCGGTGACGCTCGACACGCTCCGGGACGCCCTCCTTCCATCTCAGCGGATGGCTGCGTGACGCCTTCGCGCGAGCCCTGCGGCGCCTCTCTGTGACCTCCCGCTGTCCTCATCGAACGAGGCCGCGCGTTGACTCCGCTTCGGATGTTGTGCTAGACTCGTACGCTCACGAACGGGTGACACGTCGGTTGTCGCTCTGTCGCCTCTGGCGGCGCCGGCAAGGAAAGGAGAGACGAGTGGCACACGCCCTTGGCTCCCCGCGTTCGCGCAGCGCGTTACTGGTCTGGGCTCCGCTCGGGCTGGCCAGCGCGGTGGCCCTGTGCAGTGCGATCGCGGGCGCCGAAGACACCATTCGGAACCCCGCACCGAACCGTGTCGTGCGGAACGAGACGAAGAGGGAACCGATCCCTCATGGCACGGTCGTACGACCCGCCAAGGACATGACGGCGGGCGCAAGCAAGACGATCCAACCCGGCAAAGACGGCGAGCGGCTGGTGACGTACCGCGTCGTCTGGGAGGGTGACGAAGAGCGGTCGCGGGAGGAGATCGAGTCGAAGATCGTGCGCAAGCCTGTCCCGGAGATCATCGCTGTGGGCGGGCGCGGCAAGTTCCCTTCCCGAGGAGGCTACGCCTCCGGCCGGCGCGTTCTAACGATGATCGCGACCGGATATGACCCGAGCCCCGCATCCAACGGCAACTCCACGGGGCGCGCCGCTACCGGCCTCAAGCTGGGCCACGGCGTCGTGGCAGTGGACCCAAGCTTCATCCCGCTGGGTACGCGCCTCTACATCGAAGGCTACGGTTACGCGGTGGCGGCCGACGTTGGCAGCGCCATCAAAGGCAACCGCATCGACCTCGGTCACGACACGCGCAGAGGCGCGATGGCGGTCGGCAGGCGGCTGGTTCGCGTGCACATCCTGGACTGATCGCGCAGCGGTCTGGTTTGTGAGGAGGGGCCGTCCAGGGCGACGGCCCCTCCTCCTTGTCAGTGGGCCGGGGCAGAGGGGAGGGTCGGCTGTTGAGCGACGATGCGCCTTCTCCCTACGGGGCGGCCTCCCTGCTGCGACGGCATGGTGTCCGGCCGCGCAAGCGGTGGGGGCAGAACTTCCTCTGCGACGCCCGCGCGGCCGAGCGCATCGCCGCTGCGGCGGACCCACTGCCGGGCGAGGGCGTCGTGGAGATCGGGGCGGGGATCGGCGCGCTGACGCTTCCGCTGGCGCGGCGCTTTGCGCGCGTCGTGGCGGTGGAGCTCGACCCGTTGCTGATCCCGGTGCTGCAGGAGACCGTTGGCCATCTCTCCAACGTGCAGGTGGTGCACGGGGACTTCCTGGTGATCGAGACGCGGCGCCTGCTCGACATGGCGTTCGCGGAGCGCTCCGGGGCGGTCGTCGCTAACATCCCCTACTCCATCAGCACGCAGATCGTGGAGCGGCTGCTGGCCGAGGCCGACCGCGTTCGTCGCGCCGTTCTACTCGTGCAGCGCGAGTTTGCAGCGCGGCTCGGGGCCGCGGCGGGCTCTCCCGACTACGGGGCGCTCTCGGTGTTCGCGCAGTTTCATGCCAGGGTGCAGGTTCCGTTCGTTCTCTCGAGGAACGTGTTCTACCCGAAGCCGGAGGTCGAGAGCGCTGTCGTCGTCCTGGACCCGATCCGCGAGACCGCGGCGCCAGGCGCCGACGCGGAGGCGCTCTTCCGTGTGGTGCGAGCGGCCTTCGGACAGCGGCGCAAAACGCTGACCAACGCGCTCGCGGGGGCAGGGTTCGACAGAGAGCATGTGGCGCGGTGCGTGGCAGCGTGCGGGATCGCGCCGGACCGGCGCGGCGAAACGCTCTCCCTCTCGGAGTTCGCCCGGTTGGCCACCACTCTCGTTGGGGGACTGCGCTTCGCCGCAGTCCGTTCGTCGGACCAGGAGGACGCTACTCCGAAGCCTTGACGGCCGCGGTCAGGCGGATGGAAAGAACTTCGGCGTCACGGGTCGAGCCCGCCACCACCTGGCCGTACTGCTCGTGGCCGTCCGCTCCGGTCCAGGACACGTCCACGCGCCCCGCCTTGCTGTGGGCGAGAAACGCGACACAGTGGCGGCAGACGCTCTTGGCAGCCTGAGCGGAGCCGACCTCCACGCGCAGTGTGCGGTCGGCGGCCTCGCCCAGATCCTCGGGCAGCGGCGCCTCGGGTGTGTGCATTCTGGGTAGCATCCGTTCGGCGAACGTCTGCCGCTCGTGCGCGGTGGCGAAAGTGAGTGTCACGACGACTGCCATGGGATCCCTCCCCCTCCGGCGCCGCTACCACAGGCGGCCTGTCCTTAGATTCTACTGGCGCACCCATTTCCCTGCCGCGTGCGGGCTCGCGGCATGCCTGGCGTCATCGGCTCCGGCCCAGCCGCTCTTCACCCGAGAGGAGCGCGAGCGCCTCGTCGCGTTCTGGAACGCACCGGGACGGTACCGCGTCGAGCCAGCCGAACCTCCCGGGCGGGCCTGGAAGGTCCGCCAGACACCGGACGGCTCGCGGTGGCTTCTCGCGGTGCAGCGCTCGGCCTTTGGGCAAGGGAAGCGCCCACCCAACCGCAGCGCGGGTCTGAGTGAGGCGCGCCCGGCCTGGGAGGCCTGGATCACCGCGCGGTGGGAGCGGGATCGCTGGGAGGCGACGCACCTCGCGGCGCTGCTCAATGGCGCTCCTGCGCCTCGCCCTCCGGAGCCGCCACCTCCTGGCGCAATGCCGGACGATCTGGCCGCCGCTGCCGGCGGGCCGCCCGCTCTCCTGGCCGCCGTGGCCCCTCGAGCGTACAGGGTCACCTTCGAGGACGGTTCGACCGTGCGCTACACGGACCAGGTGGAGGTGCGCCCGCGCTACGCGTACTTCCGGTACCCGCAGGGGATCTCGGAGGCGGGCACCCCCCTCTCGCTCATGCCGGAGGATGACGCGGCGGAGGTCTTCCGTCAAGCGGGTCTCGGCCCGAGCGCGGTTCGCGTGCTGCTTGCTGTCAGCCGAATGGAGGGCGGGTTCGACTCGGTGAACACGTACGACACCGGCTGTCTGTCGGTCGGTTTCTTGCAGTTCCCGGCGATGGAGGACGGGCGCGGGTCGCTGGCCGCTGTCCTCACACGGATGCGCAAGGAGAGCCCCCGCGAGCACGAGCGGGACTTCCGCGCCTATGGCGTGGATGTGGACCCCGCGGGGGCGCTGGTGGTGGTGGACCCTGCGAGCGGCGCCGAGCTCCACGGAGCGGATGCCGTCCGATGCTGCATCGAGGACAAACGCCTCGTGGCCGTCTTCCAGCGAGCGGGCAGGCGGGATGCCTTCCGCCGGGCGCAGGTGCGCGCGGCCGTCGAGCTCTACTGGCCAGCAGACGATGCGGTGCGGGTCACGGCAGGGAAGCGGCTCTTGACCGGTCGTGTCTCCGACATCGTGCGCTCGGAGGCGGGCCTTGCGACGCTGCTCGATCGGAAGGTCAACCGCGGCTCGCTGGAGCCGTTCGCGGATGTGGTCCGTCGCGTCGCGGAGCGAGAGGGCCTGTCGGACCTTCGCGCGGTGGCGGCATGGGAGCGCGAGATCGTCGCCGCACTCCGCTTCCGGGCGGACTTCCTGCAGGACCCGAGCCTGTCGCAGCCCCGCGCCGTGCGGTAAGGGTGGCGGTTCACGGCTCGCGCAGTATTCTCTCCAGGTCCTCCAACGACGCGGATTGCAGGTGCGGGTCGGTGAGGATGTTCCGGAGCTCCACAAGCCCGCGAACCGACTCGCCCACCTTCCAGGCGGCATCGAGCGCTCCCTGGAGGCGCGCGCGCTGCTGGTCGTCGTCGGTCTCGGCTAGCAGGTCCTCCAGCGTTGCCGTGATGACGAAAAGCGGGTTGTTGATGCGGTGGGTGAGGCGATTGGCGATCTTGCGCAGCAGATCGTAGCGCGGCGCTTCGTGCTGATCTCTAAGGCGCGCCAGATCGCTGTCGGGCCCGACGTCCACGCAGCACAGGACCGCGCCGCCGACGGGACTGTCGAGCCGAACCGCGGTTCCGAGACAGCACACCGGCTCTTGCTGCCACGCGAAACGCACGCTGTCCATCAGACGCTGCTCGTGCCCGGCGAGAAGATCGGCCAGTCGCGGCAGCCAGCGCTCTGCCTCGCCGGGGGCCATCAGGTCCGCCAGCCAGGCGCCAACGGGCTCCGCGATCCGGGCCCAGGAGGGTCCGGCCGCCTCCACCGCCGACCGCCACGACGCGTTCGCGCCGATGACGACGAGCGACGGCGACACCGCGAGCGCGATCCACGGGAGGGCGCCGAGAACAGCCGAGGGGTCGGGCCCGGCCGTGTCGGCCACCCAGCCGGCGGGTCCGCATTCATCCTGGGCGCTGCTCATCTGTCAGGGCTCCTCAGCGGCCGACCGCCGGTCGCAACGGTGCTCCGCCACTTTCTGAATGGCCGATGCCGTCTCCGCGACGTCCTCGTCCGACCAGCTCTCATGGACCGGCACGATGATGCCGGTGCGGAGGACCTCTTCCGCGACCGGGCAGCTCGCGGCCGGCCGTCCTGCCGCCGCTACTCGTTGCGCCACCGCCGGGTACTCGTAGACGCAACGCCCGATGTAGTGCGCGCTGGCCGGAACGCCCTCGGCCTGCAGGGCGGTGGCGAACCACTCCGCGTCGTCGGCTCCCGACGCATCCGCAACGCGAAAGAGGAAGAACCACCAGGTGCACCGGGCGCCGCGCGCGACGCGCGGGGGCAGCGTTCCGGGCGCCCGCTCACACGCCACACGCAGGGCCTCGCCCACGCGAGCGCGCCCTTCGCAGATCGCTTCGAGCTTGCCGAGCTGCGCCAGCGCGACCGCGCCCTGAAGCTCCGTCATGCGGTAGTTGGTGGCAACGAACTCGGGGAAGCGGCTCGCGCCCGGCTCGCGGCTGTACGATTTGTCGGTCGCCATGCGGATGCGGCGCGCGAGATGGGCGTCGCGCGTGAGGCACATCCCGCCGTCACCGCATGCGATGTGCTTGAACTCGTTGAGGGAGAAACACCCGATGTCGCCCACGGTGCCCGCAAGGCGGCCGCCGATTTCGGCCAGGTAGCTCTGGGCGCAGTCCTCGATGAGGGCGATGCCGGCACTGGCGGTGACCTCCGCGATGCCTGAAGCGTCGCACGGGTTGCCGGCCAGGTGCACGGCGATGACGGCACGCGTGCGAGGCGTGATCGCTGCCGCCACGGTCTTGGGGGTGACGTTGTAGGAGCGGGGGTCCACGTCCGCGAAGACGGGCACAGCGCCCTGCAGGAGGATGCCCGAGAGCGTGCCCATGTCCGTGATCGGCGAGGTGACGACCTCGTCGCCGGGTCCGATGCCGAGGGCCGCGAGGGCGGCGTGGATGGCGCCGGTACAGGAAGAGGCCGCGATGCAGTGCGGCATGTCGTAGCGTGCGGCGAAGCGCTCCTCGAACGCCTTCACCTTGCCGCCTTGGGCGTAGAAGAGCGTTCCCTGTGCCAGCGCCTCTCGGAGCTGTGCCAACTCCTCCTCGCCATAGCGGTTGGGGCGCGGGGCGTAGGGTCCGGGCTTTGCGCGCGGCCCGCCGTGGAGCGCAAGTTTCCCGAGGGCAGTCACGCCACACCTCCTGTGCTCCGTCGGTCGGTCAGAGCGTCCCACGGGCGGTGACCGAGGCTCCGCCCGCTGCGCAAGAGGCCGGGCGTCTCGTCAGGATCGCCGGGCCATCGACGCACAGCTGTCGGGAACCCAAGCGTGCCGCTCCGGTTCGTCGGCATCCCGGTGGTCTCCGGTTGCCCGCGGTCGCGGGCGGCCCAACCGAGCTGCGAGCATCCGACCCACAGAGGCCGCTCGCCAGTCGCACGCACGCCGGCGGGCCCCGATCTCTCTCACTCCCACAAGCGCTTTCCGGCCTGGCCCGACAGCAGTCCATGCGTCTCCATCAGCAGGTCGGGTATCGCCAGATGGAGCGGGCAGCGCGGCAAGCAGTCTCCGCACCGCGTGCAGAAGTCGCCCTGCGTGCCGGGGAACCAGTGACCGCCACCGCCCGTGCGCTCTCCTGTCTTCTCGTCATGATGTGCCAGCATGCCGTAGCGGTAGCGGCCGAACTCCTCCATGCCGAGTGCCAGGACAAGGTTCCGGAGCCGGAGGATCTCGGGTATGTGGACGTCCTCCGGGCAGGGCAGGCAGGCATGGCAGAAGCTGCAGTAGGTGTCTCCAAGGGACGCCATCGCGCCGTCCACGCGTTCGACGGCCGCCTCCTCCTCTGGCGTGAGAGGGCCGTCGCGCAAGGCGCCGGCGAGGTGGGCATCGAACTCCTCGGGCCGCGCTGCGCCGAGCGAGAGGGTGTGCACCGCCGGTTGAGAGAGCAGCCACCGCTGGTTCAGCTCGATGGGTGTGAACGGCGCGCAGAGCTCCGCGAGACGCGCCGACGGCCTGTGCAGCAGGCCGCCCTTGTCCGTCGGCGAGATGATGAACACGCCCATGTCGAGCTCGGCAGCGCGCTGAACGGCCGGAAGGTTGCGCCGGTTGAACAGGTAGTAGTGCAGATTGACGGAGTCGAAAGCGCCGGTCTCGATCGTTTCGAGGATGACGTCGAGCGGCGCGTGGGTGGAGAAGCCGAGGCTGCCGATCAGCCCGTCGTCCATGGCGCGGCGAGCCGACTCCACCGCTCCGTCCGGTCGGAGCGACTCCTCCAGGATCTCGCGCGTGTTGATCCCGTGGATATCGAGGTTGTCGATGAAGTCCACGCCCATCCGCCGCATCGAGTCCTCGAGCGCCTCCCGGAAGGCGGCTGCCGTCTCCATGGGCGGGATCTTCGTCGTGAGGAGGAATTCGTCACGGCGCACGGCGCCTTCGCGCAGAGCCCGACCGATGAGCTCCTCGCTGAGGCCGTACCCGCGAGCGGTCTCCACGTGATCGATGCCGAGGTCCAGCGCGCGCCGGAGCGTCGCGGCCGCGCGCGCCGCGTTGGCATCGGGGTCTTCGCCGGGCTCAGGCGGTATTCGCATGGCGCCGAAGGTGAGCACCGGAACGTCGAGGCCAGTTCGGCCAAAGCGACGGTGCAGCACGCGCTACCTCCTCTGGGGGCGCTGCGGCGGGGGCGGGCGCTGCCGCATTCTAGCAGTGCGCGCGAGCGAGCGTCAATGACGGCGGCGCGGGGGACCCTCGCCGAAGGGCGGCTTGTCGGGTACGCTCCCATGAGAAGCGGGCGTCGAGACCCCGCGGCCACAGGAGGACTTGGACGATGCGCATCCGGAGGGAGGAGTACCGCGACCGCGTGTTGGGCTGCTGGCTCGGAAAGAACATCGGCGGCACGCTCGGGGCGCCGTTCGAGTGGCGGCGGCAGGTGAACGACGTGAGCTTCTACACCCAGGAGCTCGGAGGCGAGCCGCTGCCGAATGACGATCTCGACATTCAGCTGCTCTGGCTGGTCGCGCTGGAGGAGCAGGGCATCGACCTCGATGCCCACACTCTCGCCGACTACTGGTGCCTCTACGTGACGCCACACTGGTGCGAGTACGGCACCGCCAAGGTGAACATGCGCCAGGGTCTGCTGCCGCCGCTCTCCGGCAGCCTGGACAACGCCTACCGCGACAGCTGTGGCGCCTTCATCCGATCGGAGATATGGGCCTGCATCTGCCCCGGTCGGCCCGACCTCGCGGCGCGCTACTGCTTCGAGGATGCCATCCTCGACCATGGCCGGGGCGAGGGAACCTACGCCGAGGTGTTCGTCGGCGCGCTTGAGGCGGCCGCCTTCGTGGTGGACGACCTGCGCCGGCTTCTCGACATCGGGCTCTCCTACATCCCGGAGGACTGCGGAGTGGCGCGCGCGGTGCGGACCGCCATCGAATGCCACGAGCGCGGGATGGGCTGGCGCGAGGCGCGCGACGTGATCCTGGAACGGCATCGCGGTGGCACGTTCTGGAACATGCTCTCCCTCACCAGTCCCGAGGACCAGGCCAAGGGCTTCGCGGCTGGCATCGTCGGCTACGACGTGCCCTCGAACATCGGGATGACCGTCCTCGGTCTGCTGGACGGGGGCGACGACTTCGACCGCATGATCTGCACCACCGTGAACTGCGGGGAGGACACCGACTGCACGGCGGCCACCGCCGGCAGCATCTACGGCATCCTGCACGGAGCGGCGGGCATCCCGGCGCGATGGATCGAGCCGATCGGGCGCAAGATCAAGGTGGCGTGCCTCAACCTCGGCGAACTGGGCTACTTCGGGAACCAGCTGCCGCAGAACGTGGACGAGATGACGGACCGCACGGAGAGGATCGCCCGGCAAGTCCTCCTGCGGCATGGAGGGCCGGACATCTGGTCCTCCGAGCCCACCGACCTCTCGGACCTGCGGGAGGCCACGCTGAGGGCGGCAGACGGCGGTGCCACGATGGCGGCCTCGCTGAACGGCCCGACCTTCCGCTTCCCGTTCTTCGCCGTGAACGTGGACTACGGCGACCGCCCTGCCGTGCGTGACGGCGAGCCGATCCGGGTGCGGCTCACGGTCCGCAACACCTACAAGGTACAGACGAACCTGGCCCTGCGGTGGTACTGCCCGGAGGGGTGGACCGTCTCGCCCTCCGCGCACGCTTACGCGCTCAGCCTGCCTGCAAACCTCGGAGGCCCGCTCACGCTCGAGTTCGCGGTGACGCCCGACCGCGTGACGCGCCCCGTCCACCGTGCGGTCGTCGAGCTCACCGCGGAGGGGCGCCCAACCGTGATGACGATCCCCCTGACCTTCCTGAACGGGAACGTGGCGCCCATCGAGTGATCGCGGCTCTGCGCGCCGCCGCGATGCGCGGCGGCGCGCAGGGGCTCATCGGAAGCGCCAGTCGCACGGGAACGGCCGTTCGATCGGCAGGCCGAGAAGCAGCGAGCGCAGGATCGCGATCGGCATGCAGTTCGCCCGCAGGACGGCATCGTGGAAGCGCCGATCGCTCCAGCCAGCGGCACGGGCCTCCCGGTGCAGCGCGCGCATCTGCAGTCCGCCGACGAGATAGGCGCACTGGTACAGCGGCTCGTAGTCCTCTCCGAACGAACGCCGGACCTCGCCGAGAGCGTTTTCCCGCTCGTGTCCGACCTCGCTCACGAGCATCTCGACGCACTCCGCGGGGCTCAGCTCCCCCAGGTGGAACCCGAGGGAGAAGACCACCCTGACGCAGCGGTGGAGCCGCCAGAACAGCATGCCCACCCGCTCCTCCGGGGTCCGGGCGAACCCGGCGTCCCAGAGCAGCATCTCCCAGTGCAGCGGCCAGCCCTCCGTCCAGAAGGGGGTGTGGAAGGCGCGGCGGTACGGCCGGTAGCGCGCTTGGAAGAAGGCCTGCATCCCGTGACCCGGGATGAGCTCGTGCTGCACCGTGGCGCGAGCGAAGTGGCGATTGTTGCCCCGAAGCGCCATCCGCTTGCGCGCGTGGTCCATCTCCGCGGTGGGGTAGGAGACGACGATCGCTTCACCTCCGAGGAAGAACGGGTTCACCTTCTGGCGGTCCGCGCTCATCATTTCCATGCGCCAGAACTCCCGCGCGAGCGCTGGAACGGTCACGAGGGCGCGCTCCTCGACGAACCGTATGGCCTCCCGAGCCAGGTCGCGGACGAGTGAAGGTTGGGCGCCAGGAGGGACGTGGTCCTCCTTCACGCGTTCGATCGCAGCTCGCCAGTCGTCGCCGAGGCCCATGTCGGCAGCAGCCCGGCGCAGCTCATGGACACACCACGCCTGTTCCTCGCGCGCGATGGCGACGAGCTCCTCCGGCGAGTATGCCACCAGCGCATCCCGCAGGTCTCTTTCGATGGCCTCTCTACCGACAGGGTCGCCCACGATGTCGTCAGGGCCGTCGAGCTTCGCGACCTTCGTGCGGAGCGCCTCTGCACATGCGCTCAGGGCCTCCGCCGCATCGGAGTGGGGCTTCTCGACCCACCAGTCGAACTCCGGGTCGTAGCCTGACCGAAAGGCCCGCCACTCCCCCAGCGCGGCGCGAAGCTTGTCGAGCACGCTGGCGGCGCGCGCCGCAACGACGGGCGAGCCGGAACGGAACGGCTCGCCGGACGAAGCGCGCGCCTCGATCTCTCGGCTCAAGGCGCGCGCACCCTCCGACGCCGCATGCAGCCGCTCCGCTCCGTCACGGGCCGGCTGGTCGCGCAGCGCACACTGCTCGTCGAGGAGCGCCACAAGGTCGTCGGCGAACGGGATCAGCGGCGAGGCTTCCTTCCAACGCCGGGCCTCCCGGTCTAGGCGCTCGGTGTCGCTGGCGAGGAGCCGCTCGAACAGCACGAGGTCGACGCGGTCGTCCGGATCGAGGCGCTCGAAGTCCATGTCGCACAGCGGGGCGCACCATTCGTTTGCCAGCGCGCGCAGAGCGGCTGCGCGAGCACGGGAGAAGGGCGCCGGGAACTTTCGTTCGATCGCTTCCCGGTCCACAGCGTAACGGGTCACCACAGGTGGCAACAGACCTCCGGATGGGGACAGGTCGTGGATCGGCGCCTCCACGGTCATGCTACTCCTCCAGTGCGGCTCGGCGGCGTGTGCGGCGCTTCGCCGCACCGGCTGGTCCGCTGAGCGCGGCGCGGTTGCCGGACGGATATTATTCCGTCCGGGTTCGGAACCTGGCACTCTTGCCGGGTCCTGCCGGTATGGCAACCTGCAAGTGCCTCACGATGGTCACTGTGCTCAGCACATCGCGCGCAGTGTGGCTGTCTCGCCCACGACGGCGAGCCGGGACCCACATCCGGCCCGCACGACCGGCGCCCGCCCAGATGCGGGCGCGACCAGGAGGTGTGCCACCATGGCGACGATTACCGGCGCCAGCCTTGCCGTTGCCGTCGACAACGCGAAGAAGACCGCCCGATGTACCGTGACCTGCCGCGTCTTCTTCACCGCCTACGAGATGCGCGAGATGAAGGAGGGACTGCGTTTCGCGCTCCATTGCTCCCTGTGGGGCGAGGACCTCGGCACATGGCTGAACCCCGACGACTTCCTGTTCAGCTACCCGAGCCGGTTCTTCCCGGACGCGACACCGAGCAATCCCGAGACCGTCACCTTCGAAGCCACGCTGGGCGTCTCACTTCTGGATGAGGACTGGGGCACCGACGAGGTCTACGGACTGCTCACGCTCAAGAACCTCTACACGGGCAACAAGGTGAAGGCGAAGACCAACGTCGTGAAGCGCAAGTTCTAGAGCACCGCCGGACAACACGAACGAGGCGCGCCGGACGGGGGTTGCTCCGACGGCGCGCCTCGTTCGTCCTCTATTCGAGCGCCACGAGCTGTCGCGCCAGCGAGCGAGCGTCGGCGCCTGGCGCCAGGCCGATCATCCGCACGCCGAACCTGAAGGGTTGCGGCCGCAGGATGTACTGCGGCAGCGGGCCGGGGCCGCAGCTCGCGCTTCCCAACCCGTGCCTTGCGTGGTCCAGGTGCAGGGTGACGGTCGGTCGCGGCATCAGGTCGCACGTGTGCCGGGCTGCGTCGAGGTCCTCTGGCGTGAAGCGCAGCGCGGCGAATGCGAAGTCCGGCTCGCCAACGACGAGCATCCCCATGCCCGCCGCATCCCGCAGAGACGCCCACTGCACATCGCTCCGGCTGCCGTTCTCCTGCGGGAAGATGTAGGGCGTGTACAGGGAGTCGACGCCGAGCGACCAGAGCCCGACGGCGCAGGCCTCCTTGCTGTCCGGGTAGGACTCGCCAGGGCCCCGGCCGTACCACGTGGCGCAGTCGAGCGCACCGGGAAGCGTCAACCTCAGGCCGATGCGCGGCACCGACTCGGGCCACGGCCCCTCGAAGTCGCCTTCGGCGGTCACCCACAGGACCCCCGCGCCCTGAAGCTCGTAGGTGAGGCGAAGGCGCACGCCGATCGTGTGCACGGGCGGCGCCACGCGCTGCTCGACGACGACGCGGAGCGCGTCGGGGCGGACCCGTTCGATGTTCACCCGGTCCACCCGGTGCTGAAGGGCGTCGAGCCCGGCGGCGCGCCACAGCTTCGCCGCGCCTCCGCCGAAGCTCCGGTCGTTGTCGGTGGGCGCGCGCCAGAGATCGAGGCGTGGCCCGGCGACGAGCAGGTCGGCGCCAGCATGTTTCCACGCGGTCAGTTCGCCGGTGACCGTGTCGAACGCCCACTCGGCGTCTGCGGCCCGCGCCACGAGGAGGGAGCCCTCCCGTGCCTCTTCCACCTGAAGAGGACGGCGAGGCGCTTTCCGCACCACCGGTGCGCCCAGGCGGGGCAGCGCGAACTGCTCCCAGGCCACCAGGTGGCCAGCGGGCGCCCAGACCGCGTCCGTCGCCAGCCGGAAATCGACACGCAGACGCCAGTCGGCTCCGGGAATGGAGGGGACGCCGGTGGGCAGGGGAACCGTCACCTGGCCAGACCCCCCGGGCGCGAGGTCGGGCAGGGCCAGCGGGCCGCTCGCGACGGGCACGCCGTCCGCCGTCACCGTCCACGTTGCCTCGAGGTGAGCCAGCCGCGCGTGATCGTACCGGTTCGTCAGGCGGAGCAGACCGCTGCCGAGGTCCGTGGCATCCACGCGCACGGGCTGGATCACCTTCGCGTACTCCGTCAGGCCGGGCGACGGCGCTCGGTCCGGCCGGATCAGGCCGTCGATGACGAAGTTGCCGTCGTTCGGACGGTCGCCGAAGTCGCCGCCGTAAGCGAAGTACTCGGCGCCGGAGGCGTCCCGCTGAGGAATCCCGTGGTCCACCCACTCCCAGATGAACCCTCCGCAGAGGCGTGGATAGCGCCAGATGACGTCCCAGTACTCCTTGAGATTGCCGGGTCCGTTCCCCATGGCGTGAGCGTACTCGCAGAGGACGAAGGGCCTACGGCTGTAGCGCTCGGCCGGCGTCGCGCCGTCCCAGAACGTGAGATCCTCGGCGCCCTGTCCGATCCGCTCGACGGTGGGAACGTCGGTGTACATGCGGCTGAACAGGTCCACGGTCTCCAGCGAGACATCCTGCTCGTAGTGGATCGGCCGCGTGGGATCGATCGCGCGGGCCGCCGCCGCCATCGAACGATGGTTACGGCCGAAGCCCGCCTCGTTGCCGAGCGACCAGATCAGGACCGAGGGATGGTTGCGGTCGCGGCGCACCATCCGCTCCA
>Ga0272446_1002062_pt1 | contig 28137 bp, 29 predicted proteins | sample YNPCB0061_FD_194587 | JGI IMG/M metagenome (GOLD analysis project Ga0272446, IMG submission 194587) | Hot spring microbial mat communities from Yellowstone National Park, WY, United States - YNP-CB-006-1 | ecosystem: Environmental > Aquatic > Thermal springs > Hot (42-90C) > Sediment | place...
TCGCCGCCAGAACCGTCGATGCCCTGTGGCAGGCCATAGGCAAACTCCTCGACGCCTTCTCCGCCGCCGAATGTTCCAACTATCTGGCCAACTCAGGATACGGACAGCCTAATATGAAAACGCTCTAAGGTTGCGGCCGCCGCCGGGGCCTGAAAGTCTGTGGAAAACGCAAAGGGCGTTTCCCATAGCTTTCATGCCGCAACAGCAACCAATAATGTCAGATCAAGTTGAGTGGTTTACAAATGAATAACACTCTCGAACTCGTGTCCTTTTTCTAAACACTTCTTTACACGCGCCTCCGCCGCAGGATGACATACCATGCGCCTGTTCCGCCGTGTGCGGGTGCGGCGGGGCGCAATGCGAGCAAGTCTTGCGCTAGCACCGGATCGTCGGCGCACCAGCGGGGCAGGCTGGTTCGCAAGACCGGTTTTTCTCCGCGTCCTTTACCGGTGATGACAAGCAGCCTTCTCCGCCCCTTTGCCCTTTGTGTCTCCACGAATTTCCGAAAAGCGGCCTGCGCCTCCGCTTGCGTCATGCCGTGCAGGTCAATGCTGGCTTCTATTTCTATGTGGCCGCGCTTGAGTTTGCGCTCCATTCTTTTGTCCAACGACACCGGCGGCTTTTTTTGCCCAGCATATTGTTCCGGAGCTTTTTCGTCCCGCTGTTTCATATTTTTTTTTCGTGCCGCGGACGCTTTTGTTTCCAGCGCCTCGTTTCTGACGGCAGTCCCGGAAGGTTTCGTGGGGTAGTTCGGGAATAGTAGGCTCTTGGCCGATCTCAGCCGTTTAACGTTCTTTGTGTAAAGATGCCAAATTTGTCTGTCTTTACTTTGATTCATCTGGGTTCACAGTTTTCGGCAACAACAAATAATAGGCACCCTTGCTTTGCATGTTTCCTGCTCGCTCCTCCGCTTCTGATCCGGCTCCCCAGAACAAATCGCCGCGCACTGGGCCTTTTATTGCGCCGCCGGCGTCTTGCGCCACGACAAGACGCGGCGGAATAGCGTCGTTTGCGTCGTTCGCCTTAATATCGAGCCACAAGGGAGCGCCGAAAGGAATGAAATCAGGATCCACGGCAAGACTCCGGCCCGGTGTCAAAACAACTCCCTGGGCCCCGACGGGGCCCTCGCCTTTTGAAAAGCGGAAGAACACCACCGATGGATTGAGATTCATTATGTCTTGCGCTTTGCCGGAATTAGCCTTCAGCCAGTTGCGAATTTTTTTCATCGTAACCGGTTTTTCTATTTCACCCCTCTCGGCCAGGATGCGTCCGATGGGAATATATGGTCTTCCATTCTGCGCCTCGTACTGCACTCGCTCTGTCCGCCCGTCTTGCATAAACGCCAGGCCCGATCCCTGAATCTCGAGAAAAAAAGCCGAAATCGGATCGTCGGTCCACAAAAGCGGCTCGGCTCGCCCTGCGAGCGAACCGGCGGTTATCGCTGTGCGGTCGTCGTATGGCCGGAGCTTGCCTTCTATGACTTTTCCATAAATACGCCTGTTTTTCATGGAGGGAGAAAACTCGCCGAGATCTACGGTTACCAAATCCCGCGGCTTTTGCCATAAGGGAAACTGAAATGCTCCCTGCCTTTCCCGCGAACCCCTTATTTCAGCCTCGTAATAACCGGTGAAAAGGCCTGTTTTTTCGTTCAGTACGGTATAGGGGATAAAATTCCGTTCAAAAAACCTCCGTGCTGTGGCATCGGTTTTGTCCGGCCCCATTCCCGCAAGTTCAGCGCATATTGGTTTCCACTCTGCGGCCTTTCCTGCGGTCCCGTTGAGGCCAAGAAAAGCTTCGTCCGGCTTTTTCGTTATAGCCTGGCAAGAACGCTCAAGCGCAGGAACGGCCTCGGACTGACGGTCTTGTTCCCAACCCGGAAGCTCACGGAAAGAAAGCGGTCGCAAAACAAGCATACCGGACGGCGGCGGTCTTTCAACGCATCCGGCAACGATCATAATTACTGCCAAGATAAGAAAATTTGATGAAAAGCTTTTCATCAAGCGTGAGTCTCGACCAACTGCCAATTCGGGTCTTCGCTTTTCAGATCGCGCGCGAACACCCATTCGTCCCTGATGTCCTCGATCTTGCCTGGCTCGCCGGCGACGATTTTTCCGGTTGCATCGCGAATAATGTTTTCCTGATAACTTGAGAATTCCACTGTCAGAAAAGCCATGGTTTCTTCAAGCCTGGCCGCGATTATGTCCGCGCCGGTGACGCGATCGATGCGTCCCTCAAGTTTTTCTCCGGCCTTTTTCCTTTCGTCTATGGCTTTTTGAAAACTTTCCCGCACCGGTGGCGACAACAGATCAGCGGCAGGAGAAAGATCGCCGTTCATGAACGCTTCCACTATTTTGACGAACGCGGCTTTGGCGCCGGATAAAAACTGTTTTTCCTCGAATTCGGGATCAATCGATTTTATCTGATCCAAAGTCCCGGCCAGTGAAAGCGCCGCCAGCCCGGATTGAGTTATTGCTTGTGGATCCGCCTTAGGCGCGGAAAGCTGTTTTGGCAGAACCACAACGTCATCTTCGTCCTGCGAAAGGCGGGAACGCGGATCGAAAGGATTTGGGCGCTCAGGTTCATCGTCGTCCTTGCGCCCAAGCACGAGCCAGAGGCGTCCCAGAAAGAAAGCCGCTATGGCCGCTAGAATTATGATATCCAAGTATTGCATGTCTGTCTTTTTTCGTCTCCTGGCATGGTATTTAACAACGTCAAAAGCGGCGTTTCCGTGTCCCGGTTGTGCCCGGCTTTTTTCCGTGTTAGTGAGACGCTATGTTTTTTACAAGGGGTTTTAATTATGAGCGATCAAGCGGCGCAGGATTCAGGCCAAATCCAGATCACCATCAACAGCCAGTACATAAAGGATTTTTCATTTGAAAACCCGAGCGCGCCTCAAGTTTTCGCGACGCTGGCCTCCCCCCCTGCCGTAAACGTAGGAGTAAACGTAAAGACACGCGCCATAGGGGAAAACGTCTATGAAGTTGTTTTGCTTCTTAAGCTCGAAGCCGAAACGGAGGGGAAAAAGGCATTCATAGCCGAGCTTGCTTACGGCGGAGTTTTTTCCATTCCGCCGGTTCCGGAAGAAGCGTTGAAATTCGTGTTGCTGGTGGAAGCGCCGCGCCTGTTGTTTCCTTTTGCCCGTTCGATTATCTCAAGCGCTGTGCTGGAAGGCGGTTTCCCGCCGCTTTTGATAAATCCGATAGACTTCGCTGCCATGTACAGACATAGCGCCGGACAGGCGGAAAACGAACCGCAGTTGAATTGAAAAACATGATTTTTACAAGAACGCCGGTTTATTTCAAAAAGCCGGTTACGGGGATAAGAAATTGGCAAGGAGAATAAGATAAAGAAAAAAGGCCGCGGGAACACCGCGGCCTGAGTTCAGGGAGGAAACGCCATAATAGCGCTGCAAAACGGAGTCCGATTTAAACACGTTTTGCACTGCAAAATATACATTTTCTATTTACGAGAAAGCAATAACAAATATTTTTTCTTTTTTATTCAGTATGTTAAGCGGAAAACCTGGTTAACAAAAGTTAACGCCATCAGCGGTTTTTTTGCGCCGCACCATTTCTTTTCGTTTCTTGCGAACCGCTTTCCTCCGGCAAAGCTGCCGACAGTTTTTCGCGGAAAGCAGTCAGGGTTTCTGGATCGTTTTCGAACGCTTTTTCCACTACTTGCGCGAGGGTCCTGTTCTCCGCCGCCGCTTTCACCAGCTCGTCAGAATCGTATTCCCATGCGCCGGAAACCATGAAAGGAAGCGAACGTCTCACATCTGCATCGAGCTTGTCCAGCAGCGCCACGGCCATGCCCAATCTCGCGAGCGAGAGAGACGGTTCGTAAGGCGCGGAATCTATGGAACGGGCAAGCGCCGCCGCGGCTTCGCTGGGGTTTCCTTGCGTCCATATTATCAGATGGCCGAGACGCACCCAGCCGAAAGCGTTGGCGGGAGCGCGTCCGAGGGAACGGCGCTGCCATTGAATGGCTTCCTCGAGAGCCTTTTTTTCTCCGCTACTTCCTTCCTTTTCTGTTTCAGCGAGAGCGAACGCCGCGAGAGCCAAATCGTCCATGGCCTCGGTCATAGGCCTCCATTTAAGGGCTTTTTGCCTTGATGAGGAAAGGACTGTCAGTGCTTTTTGGGGAACTTCCCGTTTCAACAGAAGCTCTTCACGAACAGGATCGGCCGGCAACATAAAGACCCGCGCCAAGAAAGACGGCGCGGCGTTGACTAGCAAGACAAGCGCCATTCCGGCCAGGAATACGGCACCGGCATGATCCCGCCTACCGCCGGTTTTCTCAGTTGGCGTAGTAGTCTTCATATCCCTTGTGGTAATAGCCTTCGCCGTATTTTGCGTGCTCAGACACGTTTATCTGGGTCATGATGGCTCCGGCGATTTTGCAACCGAAAGTCTTCAGTCTTTTCACTGCCTCCACGACCGTTTCGCGCGGAGTGGTGGCCCAGCGCACTATGAAAAGCGTTGTATCGACAAGACGTGAGACCATAGCCGCGTCGGACACCGCCAGAATCGGCGGAGTGTCTACGATTACCAGATCGTAGTGGGACGAAACGTCGTTCAACAGTTTCTGCATCTGCTGCGAACCGAGCAGGTCCTGGGCGTTCGGGGTTTTACCGGTGGCGGGAATGTAGTCGAGACCGCGCACTACCGGATCGGGCCTGAGCACGTCCTTCAATTTCTTGCTACCGGCCAAAAGCGCGGCCAGCCCGCCGCTCTTTTTCGAGATGCCGACGATCTCCGCCATGCGCGGCCTGCGCAAATCGGCGTCTATAAGCAGAATCTTGTTTCCCGCCTTTGCCAGCGATCGCCCCATCGAAAGGCAAAAACTGGTTTTGCCTTCCTTGGGCATGGAGCTTGTCACCATCACTGTTTTCGGTGGATTGTCCACGTTAGAGAAATGTATTGCCGTGCGCACGGTCCTGAGGGCTTCGCTGTAGGCGGAAAGCGGCTTGTCCACCACATAGTCTTCCACCGAGCGTGAGCTCACTCCTTCCAGGCTTGGGACAAGACCGATAACCGGCAGACCGGTGAGTTCTTCCACCATGGCGGCGTTTCTGAAACCGTGGTCGAAATATTCTATGAGATAGGCCGCGAACAGGCCCAAGACGCCGCCGAACAAGGCTCCGATCAAGGCGAAGAGCCACTTGACCGGATACGCCGGATCAATCGGCGCCTCGGCCCTGGCTATTATGCGCGAGTCCGCGGTTTGCAGATTCTGCTGTTCGCTGGTCTGTTTGAAGCGATTGAGGAAGTTTTCATAAAGAGCCCGATTGGCGTCCGCCTCGCGTTGCAACTGGCGCAGGGTGACGCTGTCCTTCATCTCCACTGCGGCGCGGTTCTCAAGTTTCTGCAGTTCGGCTTCAAGCTGCTTTTCCTTGGCTCTGGCGATCTCCACCTGGTTGGCGAGGCCCTGGATTATCTTGTGTACTTCTTCGGAAATTTTGTTTTGCAGTTCACGGCTTTCCGCCCGCACCTTTATCATTTTCGGGTGCAGGTTGCCATATCGTGACGCCATTTCGGCCTCGCGGCTGCGCAATTCCGCTTCCTGTTCGCGCAACCGCTGTATCAGGGGCGACGCCAGGACATCGGCCGCGCCGGTTACGCCTTCCTTTGAATTAAGCATGTTCTGGACGCTGCGCAGCCTTGCTTCGGCCTGAGAGGTTTCTCCCCGCGCCTGGGTAAGCTGTATGTTTATGTCTTCCATCTGCCGCGCAGCTATGGTCGCGCCGTCTATATCGATAAGCTTTGATTTTTCCCGGAAAGCCTGGACAGCCTTTTCCGAAACCTCCACCTGCTCTTTGATTTTTTTAAGCCGTTCTTCAAGCCACTTGCTGGCGCGCACGGCGAATTCGTATTTCGCCTCGAGCTGATCCACCAAATATTCATCCGCGAAGGCGTTGGCTATTTCTGCGGCCCTGGCCGGATTCCTTGATTTGAATGAGATAACAATGCTGAACGATCTTCCATCGTTGGAAACCCCGAGCCTGCGGCTGATATTTTCGGCCGTCTTGGTGCGGATACGGCTCAGTTCCTCTTGTGTAGGCCTGGAAGGAAAGAACCACGACACCGGATTGAGTTTGCTCAACAGGCCACGGCCGGAAAATTCCGGATCTTTGGTCAGGTCGAGCTTGTCTATAACCCGGTTTATTATGGCGCGCGAAGAGATAATGTCCATTTCACTGCGCAGCGCCGTATTTTCCGCAGGCAAGCGCGAAACTACCGATCCGGTGTCTATGACATTGGCGCGCCGCAGATCAAGCATGACTACGGCTGCGGCGCGGTATTGCGGAGTCATGACCAGGGCAACAAGAAGGCCCAACAAGGAACCAGCCACAATCATGCCGGTAATCAGCGGCATGCGGCGGCGCAGCATGCGCACCGCTTCGCGCAGGTCCATGTTGCCGAGGAACGGATCAACCCAGCGTTTCTGAACTGACAGGGACTCCGGAGTTTTCTCCGGCAACGCCCCCAGGTCCTTTTGTGTCAACATACAAACTTTCCTTCAGCCGGTTTAAATATTTCCGGCGCGTTAAAAAAATCTTTCCGGTATCCTTATAATATCTCCTGGTTGAACTATTCCATCTTCACCTATTGGAACTTCGGTTTTGTTGGGGTCGTTGGCGCGAACGATAATCACTCCGCTCTTGTCGGCCCTGTAGGTGTATCCGCCGGCGAGAGCCACGGCGTTAAGCACAGTCATGCCGTTCACGTAAGGGTATCCCCCCGGTTTGCTTACCTCGCCGAGTATAAAAAACGGCCTGTAGTTAGACACCTGCACACTGACGCGGGGATCATGTAAATAACCGGCTGCCAGCTTTGAGCGCACCGCCTGTTCGAAATCGCGCACGGTTAAACCGGCGGCCTGAACGTTTCCTATCAGCGGCAAGGCGGCTACGCCGGTACTTCCCACCTCATATTCCCCCGACAAGTCGTCTTCACCGTAAACCGTCATGCGAAATCTGTCGCCCACCCCAAGCACGTATTCTCCCGGCGAAGATACTGCCGCGGCTCCGCCCTGGGGTTGCATGGCGCCGGGGAACTGCTGCAATGGAGCTATTGGAGCCGCCGCACCGGTGGTGATTCCCTGCTGGAAAGGTATGGCTTCGCCGGTTCCATCAGCGGCATGGGCGCAAACGACCATTGAAAGCCATATTGCGCCCACAACCAAAAACAGTAACGATTTCAAACGCATCTTGTCTTCGTTCTTATTAACCATACCCCAAAAGCCGCTCAACGCGGTTTGCAAGCGCCGCTACATTTGCACACCGAGCCGCACGGTGACAAGGTGCCTGTCGTAGTCCGCCCCCGGAGCGTCCGAATCGCGGTTGCTCCAGTTATAGATCAGGTCGGAGTACAGATAGCGGTTGATCAGCCAGCGCGCACCGCCGCCGGCCGATATATTGTCGTCCTGCCGTGAGCCGTTGCCCACATAGTCGTCGCGGGTGAAGCCGAAATCGGCTTCAAGTAGGAGGTTACGCAGCAGCTCGTGCGTTACGGTGGCTGAGCCCCCGGTCGCCTTGTAGCTGTTGAAGTTGGCGTCCGTCGTTTCTTCGATGGTGCGGCTGGTCTCCAGCACTACCGAGGTAAGTCCGGTCACGTTCCATTCCAGCCGGCCGCCGAATTTTACGCCGTCGTTGGTTTTTTTGTCGAACGCGAAGTTATCATAATTCTGCGACATCCATCCGGCATAAAGATCGACGGAAGTGATGCCTCCGAAATCGGCCACGGTTCCCACCACGGCTTCATAGCCCTCGGACTGGCGCTGATGATTGTTGTCGTACGTGCGCCAGTTGTACCCGCCTCTCACGTAAGGCTTGAAGTTTTCCGTGAGATCATAGCTGATCTTGGGACTGATCACGTTGTAGGTGCGATCACGATAGCTCTGGTCTATCTTGCCGGCGGATGACGGCGTGTCGTTGTACATATAACGCGTCAGGTCATAATCTATGCTCGGCTTCAGCTTGCCAATACCGCGATAGGCTGAAAGTCCGCCCCTCGCCACGTTGAACGTCGTCGGCTCGCTGCCGTTAACGGCGTCCGGCGAGGAACGAGGTTCCGCAAGATGCTGATAGCCCAGGCGGCCGGTCATCCACGTTTGGGCCATGATGTCATAGCGCCCCTGTACGTCCGTGGCGAAGTCGATGAAATTCTCGTTCGGGTTGTCCTGATAGAAATTAATATCGCCGAATGCGGTCATCGAAAGCGCGTGTCTGTTCCAGTTGGAAAAAGCGCTGACCGCCGGGCGCAGGCTTACGATTCCGTCTGCCGTCGTATTGTCCTGGGTGGCGAAGATGTTGGAATCATAGTTTCCGCCGAGCTCGACCGATGGGAACAACTCAAAACTTCCCACCGTGACCGGCACCGGGTCATAATCCGGGCGCGGATGCTGCAAAACCGATTGCGCGCGTTGTGGGCGGTCTTCAGGCTGTATCGGCGCGCCGAAGACTATCATGTTGTCCGGACGAAGTCTGCCGCCGAACATGCCTTCGGGGCCGTAAGCGTTCGCGGCGCCGGAAAGGGCCATTAACACGACGAACGCCGTCGTAATTGTTTTTGCGCTTTTCGTTATCATTTGAATACCTCTGTTGACAGGCTGTTGATTCAATATTCTACCGTTTTGCTGACATGAGCGAAAGCCTAGTCGGGGCTGCCTTGCCTTTGTGGAGGCGGCGGGAACCCTGGCCTCTGTAGATGAGGCATTATTGTCCCCGGCCTGGCCAGCGGACGCTGTGCCAGCAAGGCTTCTTCGTCGCCGGTTTGGCACTGTCCACTCTTTTCCTGTATTTGGGCGAAAAGTTCGGGATCGATGGCCACTATGGCCGGAGCTTGCGCCAAAGCCCCCGCAGCTTCCATTACAGATGAAATGGCCTGAGCATCGGCCGTCTTTTTCGGGTCGAGCGGAGCCTGAATCCGGCTGGCATCGTCGGCGGCTTCCGGATTACAGACGAGCAAAGATTTGTCGGCTATGGTCTTTACGATCTTCCTGAGTTTTTCCGCAATTGAGCCCGCGTCTTTCGGTTCAATGCCTTTCGACAGCGAAGATGCCACCGTCATGATCTGCGCCGCTTCTTGTGGCTGGCTCACGAGTTTGCCGAGCGCCGCATCCAGTAAAGCGTTTTGCGCCTGCCCTGTGGAGCCCGGATTGTCGTTCACCAGAGTCCGGACCGTTTTATAGTCTCCCTTGGCTATCGCCGCAGCGACCTGCTCGGCCAAGCCGGCGGCCTTAGCTGAAAAACTGGCGATAGAGAGCAAACCAACAAAAACGAATAATTTCGCAATTTTTCCCATCGAAGCCTCCGCTTCTCCTTAAATATAAAGATTTAATTGAGTTGCTTATACGTTATACTTTCCAGCGAATCCAGAAGTTTTCAAATACTTTCTCATATCCGGCGGAATTTCGAGCTCTTTTTTGTCAAATAATTCTGGAAGTTATTCAGGCATAGCCGAATCATGGTTAATATAAACAAGAATTTTATGTGATGTGACTTTTTCGCCCGATTCGACGGATGCGGAAAACGCTGGTTTTTCTGCAGTCCGATTCTATTTTTCCAGATTTTGAATCACTGAATTTGAAACGGCGTTCGCACGCTGCGGCGTGTGCAATATAACGATGCGCTTTTTTCATGCTTTGGTTCAGGAAAAACGCGGCCCGCCCGCACGAGAGAGGAGAAAGAAAACGGCGGTGTTCAAGCGTTGGGCCAGAAAGGCCGCTGTTTACCGCTTTTCCGGACAACTTGACACGCGCTTTATCCACGCATCGTTCGCGAAAGGATAATGCCCGTTCTGCTCCAGCCACTTGTTTTGGAGATTGTACGCCAGAATTTCTTTTTCACGCTGGCAAGCCCAAGCTCTGCCCGGCATGAACATCTGCGCGTGATGCACGAGCTCGTGCACCAGAAGGCTTATTTGCACATAGTCTTCCGGATCCCATCTGGAGCTGTCCATGTACACTTTGCCCGGCACGTAAATCGATTGCGGCCGCCCTGCATACCTGGCCTCCATGCGGCCGATTATTTTGTCGAAGCTTTTGCGGCTGGCGATAACCTGTGGCGGTACGGGAACCTTGACGCCGAGCTCTTTTTCCACCCAAAACATCAACGATTCCACTATAGCCGGGTCTACGTGCGCCCCATCCTCGACCTCAGCCTGCGCGGGCAGGGGAAAGTCGAGGAACAGGGCACAAAAACAGAATATCTTTAAATATCGGCTCACTGAAATCACCGCCGCCTTTTGCAATGATTTCAGCGTATACGATTACGCCTAATGGCTGCTTAATTATTGATATAATTGGATTTTTTAGATTTTAAGATAAATTCTATGAATCCAGCTTTTTCGCCTTTTTCCGTCCGTTCTTTTAACTAATTTTTAACCGGCGCATAATTTTTCGCGCGCTTGAAAACGAACCAGGCTCGCCACCCAAGGAGGAAAAGCGAAGCGCATATCGTCCCATAACCTATGCCCTTCAGGCCGAAAACGGGCACGAAAAGCGCGTTGAAGCCCAGGGCCGGAACGAGGAACAACAAATTTCCGAGCCAAATCGGACAGTCCTGATGCCGCGCGTAGAGGACGAGAAAGAACACATCGGCGTTGGACCGCAGCCACGTTCCGGCAAGCATAAGCCACAGCACGGCGGCGTAGAGCTCATACTCCATGTGTCCGGTATATCTTCCCAGCAAGGGAACGATTGTTCCAAGCACCGCAGCAACAATCGCTCCACCAACCGCGACCTGTTTAGCAGCGCGCAACGTTTCCTTGCGGAAAAGTTCCTTTTTGCCTTCGCGGTTAAAAACGATCATTCGCGGATAGGCAAACACCGAAACGCCGCTGTGAATTAAAGCAAGCAGAGCGTTATTGAAAGAAGCGTAGAAAGTAATCACCCCTACCTCTTCCAGTCCTAAAAAGCGCATCACAACGAACCGGTCCACATGAAAACCCGCGGCCAGACCTAAACCTCCAAGCCATATCAGCCCCGTTTTCTTGAGTCCGCTCCATAACCAGCGCCAATCCACCGGCAAGGAGAAAGTTTTTCGCCATGGCATGGCGCGCCAAACCCATGCCGCGACCAGATAGCTGGCCGTGACGCCGCTTATCCACCCGATCAAAACGGCATCCACCGTGCGGAAAGAAGGTTCCAGGACACCAAGAACGACTACAGGAAACACCCAAAGACCCGAACGAAGAAAAAACTGTACGTTGGCCATTACCTGACTGTTTAGGGCGTTCATGTTTTCGTAAACTTGTGAGGCGTAACCCTCGAGCGCGGTCAAAAGGAATATGTGAAGAAAAATTCTGTTTTCTATGTTCGTAGATTTCGTGATTATCAAAACAGCTATAATGAGAGCCAAAACAAGGCAGTTAATGCCGTATAAAACCGCTTGATCACGCATCCGTTGCATGGCCTTGTCGGGTCTTTCCCCCACTATTTCGCGCGTAACCGTGTAATCGAAACGCTGGCCGAAAAGCACGATGAGAATCATCACGGCGCTGAAAACAAGGCCGTAGGTGCCCATATCCGACAGGCTCAAATATCTGCCCATGTAAAGGGTCAAGATAAGTTTGGCGGCCAAAGGCAAAAGGCGCAAGAATATGTTGGCGGCTTGTCTCTTCGCCCGCGGCCATACGGCCAGGTCCTCGTCGGAAAAGATACCGGATTCATCTGTCACGGCTATTCCTCCGCTCCATAGCGGTTGGCGCGCTGCGATATGGCCAGCGCAGAGCGGAGCCGCGCCACGGCGCGCCGTAAAAATCCGCTGCTGCGCAGGCAGTCGATCGCTTTCCATAAAGGGCCGACAACAGAGACGTAAATTTTTCCCTTCAAGGTCTTGCCGTAAAGAAAATCTGACAGCAAAACAGCCTCGTCCGCGAATGCTTGCTTGTATATTTCATCTCCGCGCATGAAGTCGTATTTTGTGACGCCGGCCCTTATCGACCATTTGATGGATTCTGCCATGCACAAAAGCCCTGGGGAGAAGCGCGCCCAGTCTTCGTCGTATGTCGTCACGTAATTGTACATAACACTCCGGTGAATGAAACCCATCTTGTGGGATATGGGGGTTCCGTTGCAGGAAACGGTCATAAGAAAAAGCCTTCCTTGCCTTTCCATTATTTCCGCAAGATTCAGAAAATAATCGTGGATTTTTTCGTGCCGGAAAATTCCTTTCATGCCTCTTTTCCGGCACCATTCTTGTTTCTGTTCGACAAGAGAGGCAATGGTGTTTACAAGCGAATTTCCACCTTGCGTTATGTCGATTTGCACTTGACCGGCATTTTCAAGCCTTTTTTTTCTTCTTTTAAGGCTCCTGCGGAAATTTTTGGATCTGGAATTCATCCAGTCAGTTTCGTTTTTGAAATTCAAGCTTGCGCTATAAGCGCGGCGGACGCGGGCACAGCGGGCAAAAGAGGAAAGCAAGGAGAGGCTGGGAGAATCAGGCCTTACATCCCTTATACAAAGAACATCGAATTCGCCGCTGTTTCTTGCAAATTCCCATAAAGCGCCGACAGTTTCCGGCTCTGCTGCGACAGCATCGCGATAGTCGAAAGCATCTCCTCCGGCCCATTCGAGTATCCTAATACAGCCAAAGCTCCTTACCGCAAGGGCAAGGGCGCCCGTCAATACGCCGTTCCGCCTCGCCATAACCAAAAACGGCTTCCATCCGCTGCTCTTTCCAAGAGTATTCCACCAGAGAAAAAACCAGTCAGGACCGGCGAACAGGGGTTCGCCGCATTGGCGATGAAGCCCGCCCCATTCGTGCGCTATTTTCTCTATTTCCTCGATGGAGGAGATGATGCTGCAAACTTCTTCGGATTCCATTGTGTATACCTGCAGGCTTCCAGAACCGCGAACGTTTGGGGCGCGGGGGCGAAAGAAGAAACGGTTTTATGCTACCATGCCGAAAAGAGCATAAAACGCCTTTTTTATTTTTCGGAATGTTTTCTTGTTTTTCGTTACTAAGGGAAAATATTTTCTTATCAAACGTTCTATGAAATTGGCGATCCAGAAAGGCTGCGATCTGCGAATAGCCTTTGTAACGGCGGAAGCTATGTCGGGGCGATTGTGTTCTCTGGCCGTCTCGCGAAGCTCCGTCCACAAATAGAGCAGAGGGCCGGGGCGCACGAACTGGCTTTCCACCGCGGCGATGGAATATTTGGACCAGTCGAAATTCGCCGGTTTGCCTTTTTTCCCGTGTATATCGAGCATCGCCATAGTAAGCACGCATTTTTCGCAAGCCGAGCAGTTCAACTGCGCCGGTCCGCCGTTTTTTTCGTGTTCCTTTCTTATGCATACGTGCATTATTTCCAAAGCTTCGTCCGACATGGCGACCCGCCGGGTCTTTTCCGCCCGATCGGCTATGGCTCCGTCGTGCAAAACGCGGAGCGCTTTCGAGCTCATCAGCCCTTCGGTCAAAGAGTGTGAACCGAAAGGCTTCAGTTTACCGTAAGGCACGGTCGAACCAATGACGATTTCCCTGAACCTTTTTTGCAGAGCATAGGCGACAAAGCCCAAGGAACCGGAATGACCCACCGGAATCCATATACCGGAAAAATCGTCGTCGAACGATCTTATATTGGTGATCGCTACTATATGTTTCTTCCTGAAAACCCGCGCGGTATTTTTTATTATCTCTTCCAGATGCGCGAATTCCTCCGGCATGTCCAAAGGTATGTCGAAGCCCCAAACGGTGATAAGGTCATCTATGCTGCCAGTGGCGTCTCCTTCGTCATTGGGTTCCTTGTCGTTGCGGAGAAGGGTATAAAAAGAGTCAATCCCCCCGGAAAAAAACGCTCCCGTTCTTTGGCCGGAACGCTCAAGCGGTTTGAGGTTGGGGCAATCAAAGCCGGTTATCATCCATCTTTTGTTCAACGCACGCCATTCACGGCGCAGCGCCTTTATGTTTTCCAGAAGATAAGGATCAACCGGCAGTTCAATCTTCACGGTTTCGCCGTTGAGGGCGGCCATGGCGCTCAGCAGGATAAGCCAGCAATTCCCGCTGGTGGAGATTTCATCATGATGCTCGGCCGGGAATTCTATCCAGTAGTTACGCGTCTTTCCTGTTTTTTCGAAAAAAACGTCAGCGGAAAGTCTTGAGAACCCCTCTCTTTCAGGAGAGAAGGCTTTTGTTACATTTTTCAATTCCACGGATAAAAATTCCTTAAAAGCAGGAATAATTTGTTTTCCGGGTTAATTCTACAATGTGTTTTCCGAGTCAAGCCCGCGTACTACGGTAATTGCGAGTTTTCCACAAAGAAAACGGCGATTTCAGTTCAATGTTTTGAAACAGCCGGGTTTTAACCAAAAACCTGGAACGATTTTAACCAAAACGATGCTTGAGTTTGTGAAAGGAATGTTCAACCTTTCGTTTTTCCGCCACTTTACTGTAATCAGCGAAAGGCAGGAAAATGTAACGTAAGCTGTTGTTGATGATTATGAACAACAAAAGAAAAAGCATATTTATCATCGCCCAGGGAATCGAAGGCGGTATTACCAAAATGGCCGGCGCGCTGGCGCGCGGACTGGTTTCCAGAGGCTGCGCCTGCAAGATAGTTTACATTGGGCGTCCGGCGGCAACGGACCGAACGGCAAAAGACAAACAGCATGGAGTGGAAAGCGAAGCGATAGTCACGGGAAAAGCCCGATCGTTAGGCGAGGCCGCCGGACTTTTGAAATCGCTGTTCCCCGTATGGCGCTTTCTCGAAGCCGCGAAACCGGACGCCGTAATTTTCGCCGGGTTCGTTCCTGCGCTGCTTTATCCTTCTTTGCTGCGGCCATGGACAAAAGCGAAATTTATTTTTTGGGACCATGGGCCGCAGAATACCTTTCAAAGCGTGAAAAAACTGTTTTTTCCCTTTTCTCTTAAATTCATCGATAGAATCGTAAGCATTTCCAAAAGCTCCGCCCTGGCACTGCAAAATGTTTTTGGGATAGACGGGAAAAAGATAGAAGTCGTTTATAACGGCGCGGATCCTGAGCCCTGGCAATCCCTGCCGCTAGCTCCTGATTTTTCTTCGTTGCATGTAATCATGCCCGCGCGGCTCGATATCAACTCCAAGGACCACGCGACACTGATAAAGGCCGCCGCATCGCTGCGCAATCAGGGTGTGGCTATAGAGGTCACCCTCGCCGGCTCCGGTCCCAACAGGAAAGAGATAATGGCAGTAATCGAGGAAAACAGAGCTGGGGATTATGTTCATTGTTGTCCCTACATGGAAGATCTGCCCTCGCTTGTGGTGAGGCATAACGTGGTCTGTCTTTCAAGCAAATTCGAGGGCCTTGGCATGGCGCTGGTCGAGGGAATGTTGGCCCGGCGCGTTGTTGTGGCTTCACGCGTGGCGGGGTGTTCCGAAGTCATAGACGACGGAGAAACCGGATTTTTATTCGAACCAGGTTCAGTGGAAGATTGCGCTGCCAAGCTTGTCGCGCTCATGAAAAGAAACGACCTCGACAACATTCGCGAACAAGGTTATCGGAAGGCGAGGGAAAAATTCTCTCCCGAAAACATGGTAGCGGAATTCATGAGGATTGTTGGCTAACAACATGACGAGAACCGGGGAACCGCTTGACATGAAAGAACATATGCCGGGGCCGGAAGCGGCCGCCAGACCCGCGCTGTTGCTTGCGCTTGCCGCTGTCGCTTCGTTGCCGTTCATGCAGGCGTTTTCCGTGAACGTCGGGTTTCCGCTTAAAATATATGAAATAGCCATAATACTTTGGAGTGCTGTGGCGATAATCACGTTACAGATGCCTGTTTTCAACAAGCGCTTTTTTCTCACCGGGCTGTTGTTTTTTTTATATGCCGCCGCCGCGTTGCTGATAAACGTCCAGATTTTGGGCAAGGAGGGATCATACAGCTATCTTGCCCGGTTTACGCCGATTTTGGATGGTCTCCTTAAAAGCGGTTATGTGTTGCTTTGCGTGCTGGGCTTCAATCTTTTCGCTTACGCCGCGGCCCTGGATCCGGCCCGCGCCGTCCGTGCGTGGTATTGGGGAGCCGGAGCCTCGGCCGCCATACAGATACTGCTTTTCCTGCTTTCCGCCGCCGGACTGCCTTTGCCGCCATTGCCGGGGATGGTTCTCGAACCGCCGCCCAATTTGCAGTTCATAGACTTCATGGGCATGTTCCTTTATCGGGCGGGAACTTTCCTTGAGGGCAATTATGCCGGGCCGTTTTTCGTGCTTTCCTTTTTAATCGCGCTTGCCGACCGGCGCAATGTTCTGGCCGGTTTTTTTCTTTTGGCGGCCGCCACCACCTTTTCCACTTCCGCTTTCGCGGGGCTGGCCGGGGCGTTCGTATACCTGTTGTTGACGAAGAAAAAGCAACCGTCGGTTTATATCCTGGCGGCAGCGATTACCGCGGCGATGTTTTTTTCCTGGTCGTTTTTCGAGGCCATAATAATCGAAAAATTATCCGGCGCAAAATCAACGGATTCACTGGTTGACAGAATGAACACATTTCTTTCCGCCGCACAGATGTTCGCCGGGAACATCGTGCTTGGGGTCGGCCTGGGGCAGTACGGATTCCATGCTTTCGATTACACCGATTGGGTGCAAAGAAGCCTGGGCCCATGGTTTATGGACACAAGAACAAAAACCATTGCCAACAACGTGTACGCCGAACTTGCTTCGGAGCTGGGTCTTTTAGGCCTGGTCTTTTTTTACATGTTCGTTTCGCCGATAGTCAGGATGGCGTTGAAAATATCCGAGCCGGCCATCAAGGCGGGATTCGTCGCTATCGCCATCTTTTGGATAGCGGCCCCGACGTTCACCATAATGTATTACTGGGCTTTCGCCGGCTTGGCGTGCGGCATTGCATATTACCGCGGAGAAGGAAAGCCGTCCGCAGCATGAATGCTCTTTTATTCGGGAACAGCTATTACGGGCATCATGGAAACGCTCGTTTCCAGTTTTTCATCCGTCCGTACGGAAACGCTCGCGCTTTCGCCTAATATCGGCGAAAGTTTCCAGTTTCCCGGGGGCAAGGGGATCACGGCTTTTCGCGTTTCGTCGTCAGGAGACCAAAACGCGAAGGCTTCCGAATTTTCTTCATCGGTGAAACGCAGCATCATTATAGGAGCGGAAGTTTCTATAACGCGGTCAAAACGGTAACCGTTCAACAGATCGGAAAGCTGCTCAATCGCGCGGAATGATGGTTTGGCCAGAGAATCAAGACTGTTTCTATGCAACGAGCCGAAACGGAGCAGCCCGAATTTGTGCTCTTTGTCCCATGGATCTCCGCCCATTTCTTGCCAGTTGTACCATATGGAAAAAGGCATGCGTTCCTTCGCCGCCAACAACAATGAACGCACTGCATAGGCTGCCTGTTTGTGCTCGTCTATGTGATGCTTGGCGGTGCTGTATCCCCACTCTCCGGCTATCAGCGGCGTACGCTCCGGGTCGATCCCTTTTTCGCGCATCATTTCGCGCACGGTCTCGAGCTGGGGCACCGCGGATTCCGGAGTCTCGCGCGGAGAGCGGTAAGGATGGACGGTGATTGCGCTCCAGCGGCGTACAGCGGAGGAATCCATGACACGGTTCAGAAATTCCCTTGTCTTGTGGTCCACAAGGCCAGTTCCTATGAAGGAGCGCGGTCCCGAAACGGCTGGGCCGACTACCGCGGCACCGGGAGCTGCGGCCAAAATCGCGCCGGTGGCTTCTTCGGCAAGAGCGGCATAGCGTCCGGCATCCGGGCGCGGTTTCCAGAATTCCACGATATTGGGCTCATTATATATTTCCCAAACTATATCCATGTCCGCATAACGCTTTGCGGCGGCGGCGGCGAAGGCGGCGAAACCTTTCCTGGCCTCTTCGGAAGCCGGGGAAAGACCGCCGTCATAATTGGGATTTCCGTAATCGAGAATGGCCAGAATACGAATTCCGGCGTCGTCAAGTTCGGAAAACATTTCATCGTACACAGAGAAATCGTACATGCCCTTTTCACGTTCCACCCTGTCCCAGCTGAAATCTATCCTCACCCAGCCGAATCCGGCTTTCTTCAGGTATTCGACATGACGTGAAATGTTCTTCTCGTAAAAATGCACGTTGACACCGAAACATTGCGGTATCGGCAAAGCGGGCAAAGCAGCCGCGGTCTGTTGCGCCGCCGTTTCCCCAGGGAGGGCCAAGAAAAAAAACAGAATGATAAAAACAATTTTCGCCTTGACCTTCACGCCCGCGCCTTTTTTCGCTGTAAAAGCTCCTTATACAGCGCGCGGGTGTTTTCCGCCATGTTTTTCATATCGAACATACGGGCACGGCGGCGCGCCTCTTCATGCATTTGAGCGCGGGCCTTGCTATCGAGAACAGCTATTTTCAATACGGCATCGGCCAGGCTTTTCGGCTCGAAGCCGGCAATATAGCCTGTTACACCGTCGACCACCGCCGCTTCGGCTATGCCTACCGGGGGCGTCACCACCGGCACGCCCACAGCCATCGCTTCGGGGAATATCAATGCGAAAGATTCATAATCGCTGGTGCAAAGCAGGCAATCAAACCCGGATATATAATCCCGCGCGTCTACATCGGGGAAAACCCAAGTTTTGCCTGACAATCCTTTTCTTTCAAGCAGGCTTTCCATCATCTCGCGCAAATGGCCGGATCCAATAACGGCGAGCCGCGCCTGTGGCAATCTGGCTGAAACAAGGGCAAAAGTTTCCACCAGACGGCGCGGATTTTTCTGTTCTTCAAGACGTCCGACGAATCCCACGACAAAATCATTTTCCGAAAATCCCATTCTGTTACGCGCAACCTCTCTGTCCGACGGACGATCCATGTCAACGCCGTTCATTATCATCCTGACTTTTCCGCGGGCTATGCCCAGCTGTTCCAGCGCGTGCCTTTCCTCTTGCGGTGATACGGTGATTATGGCGTCGCAAAGCAGGCTCAGCAATCTTTCTATTAAGGTGTAAAGGGGCGAAGCGTCTGGTGCCATGGTGATGAAGGCGTGCGGCGAGTAAATTACAACCGGATGGCGCAAAAACAGGCCGGCAATACGGACCAGAGCCCCGGCTTTCGAGCTGTGGCCGTGAATCACGTCGAACGGCCCGGCGCGCATCAGGCAAAGCCACAGGCTCCAGAGGCTGGAAATATCGCGCAATCCTATATTTCTGCGCATGGACAACGCCATAATATTCACGCCTTGCAGTGATCTCAGGACTTTTATGAAGCGCTCCTGCGCGCGGTCCGGCGCATAAACAACCGTAACTTCGTCACCGGATTCAAGTCCTGCCCGCGCCAGATCGAGAACTATTTGTCCGGCCCCGCCTGAAGCGGCTTCGATTACATGACATATGCGCATAGCCTCGAATATTCCCTGCAAAATGACTTTTCGAAATAACCTGTACGCCAATGGGTTTACGAAAGCGGATGAATTGATAATATTTAATATGCACCTTTTATTTTGAAAATCACCGGTATTGTCTTGAATAAAATCGCTATATCGTGCCACAGCGACCAATTGCGCACATACCATCCATCCATGCGGACGCGCTGGGCATAGGGCACATCGTTACGGCCGCTTACCTGCCACAGGCCGGTAATGCCGGGACGCACTTTGTAATAAAAAGCGATATCGCTGTTGTAACGGCTTTCCTCCGCGGCAAGTATGGGGCGAGGCCCCACCAGACTCATGTCTCCTTTCAGGACATTCAGCAGTTGAGGCAGTTCGTCTAGGCTGAGCCGCCGCAGGACCTTTCCGAGCCTGGTTATGCGCGGATCGTTTTTAAGCTTATAGTACTGTTCGAATTCCTTCCTGGCTTCCGCATTTTCCGCCAGATACTTCCCAAGCACTTTTTCTGCCTCGGGCACCATAGAGCGGAATTTAAGGCACGTAAAAGTCTTTCCCCCACGACCCAGGCGCTTTTGCCCGAAAAACGCGGGGCCGCCATCGAGCTTAACCAGAAGCGCGAGGGCGACGAACAGGGGGCTGATAATCAAAAGAGTCACGCTTGCCACCAGAATATCGAAACAGCGCTTTATCAGGCGCGGAACCGGCTGTTCGAGGCCGTTGCTGCGAGTCATCAGCATGACATCGTGATTGAAGAAATAATGCGGCATCATGCCGAAAACCGGCATATGCCGCAGCGGCGGAGACACCGAAAAAGGCATTTCTTCGCGCAGCAGTTGCGCCAACGGCAGCTCAGCTTTCGCCAGGTCGGGTCCGTCCAGGGCTATAACGACATACTCCGCGCCATACAGTGCGCACAAATTCTTCCACGATTCGCCAGCCTTGCGGAATGCGCCCGGAAGATCTGATATGCTTTTTGTGACTTCGTATCCAAGTCCGGGTTCGGACCTGAGGGCGGCCAAAGTGTCTTCCGCGGTGGCACCCGCCCCTATCAGGAGGGTTGGCACTTGCCAGATGCCCTTTTTGCGCCGTTCATGGCGAAGGACGGAGCGGAAAGACATTATGAAAATGCCGGAAAAAAACCAGCTGGAGACAAGCCAAAGACGAGAAATGTCTTCCTTTGAGGCGAATTGGAAAAACCCGTCCACCATCATGGCAAGGCCAAGAACGCCGATAATCCTCTTTACCTCGAGCCAGAACGGCATGCGCACGCGGTAATGATCCGTATGTTCAAACCACAGCAAAACGAAAAAGGATATAACAAGGAACTGAATCAGATGAGGAACTCCGCCATCCATCAAAGACGAGTGGGGAATACGGGACAAGACGAAAACATTTATGATCAAAGCCAGGGCCCACGCGCAGGCAAACCCAAGCAAAAGGCCCATAGCGTCGGTAAGCATGAACCAGCGCTGCTCGGCGGCGAAGTCACGCGGCGAGTACAGTTTGAGCCGTGCAGAAACATACGAATCCTCTTCCCGTCTTGTCTCGGCCAGGACTTTTGCCAGGCTCTGCTCTGCTGCCTTGAGATTCTCTGTTAGGGTGGCTGCAGACAAGAGCGTTCGCTGTTCTTCGTCAGCAACGATTTTTACCGGTTTTTTGGTGACAGCGCCCAAGGGCATACATATTCCTTTTTATTTAATTATAATCCATGGGTTGAAACAAACTCTCAACTCAACGCTTATCAAACCATTCTAAATTTATCTATACCAAATAAAAACCACAGTTTGTGCGGCCATGTTTAGTTTCATAAAAAACATAAACATTTCCCTTCTATAAGGATGGTTAAACGAAATCTCCATTTCACCAGAGCGTTAATGAATCAGATAGTCATGCCTTTAGCGAGCGGAAAACAAGAAAGGCTCCAGCCGAAAAATAGCGCTGGCCCGCAAAAGCAAATCACCGAAATCGGCATGTTCAAAAAGCGCAGTGAAAAAAATTCGTTATCAATCAAAAACTACAGCCATTGTTTGAACCTTCGCTTTATTCTTCATCACTACCGTTTGTAATCAGGACTATCTCCCTAATGACAGAAGATGCAATAGGGTTTTATGCTGCCGGCTAACGCTGTTTTTTTCGCCCTTAAAACGCTTGCCGTATTTGCATGCTCCACAAAAAAGACACTTTGTCTATTTCCAGGCCGTTATGCTTAATTTCAAACGGTTATCGGAGGGTTAATTGCTTACGAACCACGGATTAACCATTATGCAACCAAAACCATGCAGTCTATCGACCATTTCAGGCGGTTAGGTTAGTGTGCTACACCCAGGCGCAAAAGCCGTTTTGAATTAGGCTTGTGAATGTAGCTTTTTCTCGAACAAACGTGCCGATTAGCATTATGACCCAGGAAACAGAAAACCCTTCAAGCGCTTCGGCCCAGACAAGAACATCTTCTCTTATTGCCGCTTTCCGACTTATAGGCGCGCCGCTTATGCAGGCCTTGGCCGAGACACGCGGCGCAGCGGAAAAAGAAACGCAAAATGCATTCGATGAAAAATCCTATTCATCCCTTATCGACAGCGCCATTGCTTTAAGCCGTGAACTTGGCGCAAAAATCGGCAGTGAAGACGGCGCCCTGCCGGATCCATCTGTGCGTTGGGCGGTCGCTGGTTCGGCAAGCCAGATAGTGGCTGCGAATTATCGCGCCGCCGGGCGCGTGATGTCACAAGAGGAGATAAGAAAACTCGCCTCCATAGTTACGGTTCTGCTGCGTAAATTCAAGGGACAAGACTTCGGCGAGGAAGAAAAATCTCCCAATACCGCCGCCGAATTTCGCGCTCGCATTATGGAAGCCATGGTGCCTGTGGTAGGCGCGGTGGCCCAATATTCGTTCGGCCGTGCCGAACATGCTTTGCTTGCAGAGGTCGCAGAGCAACTTGTTAAAATAGCGGATCAGGCGACACGCGCCCTGGCGCCCTCGGGAGCTACGCCTGAAGAATGGCGGTTGTTGTGTTGGAATATTTTGCGGGCTTCGGGACATATTTACGCCGATTGCCACTACGCGGAAGCAGATCGGCTGCTTTACATGAATCCGGACGACCGCGCCGCTTTGTTTGCAAAACACGACAACATGGTTCCAATGACGCAGGTATGGCAATCTTTCCGTCAGAGAATGGCCATGCTTGCGACGCTGGCGATGTATCTGGAAGTTCCTGAATCCGCCCAAATAGAAAAACAGGCATGGCCATGATAACTCCGCAAGCTCTCGCCGCTTGTCTGCTGATCGCCGCGAAAACCTATCAGGTGCCGCCTGCGGTGATGATAGGCATCATGCATGTTGAAGGAGGTCGAGTTGGTCAGGAATCAGGCCCGAATTTCAACGGCACCTACGATCTGGGACCCATGCAGGTAAACTCCAGGTGGCTGCCCGAATTGGCGCGCGCATGGGGAGTAGATGTCCGTAAAGCCAGGGCGATAGTGCGGGACGACGGATGCATGAATGTAAAAGTGGCCGCATGGATTTTGAGCAAGAAAATCAAGGAAACCGGTTCGCTCTACAAAGGCATAGCCTGGTATCACTCGGCTACTCCTTGGCTGGGAAATCGTTACGCGGCAAAGGTCATTGCAGTGATGGAACGAAAAGGGCTGATTCGTTACGATCTTCCCTCGACACGAGCCCGTGTTTATTATTATGCTCAAAGATAACAGCTGGTTCAAAGTCAAAGCGTGCGTGGTTTTGCTGAAACAAGCTTCTAAACAAGCCTCTAAAGGAAAAAGGAACGACGATGAAAGAGAAAATTTTTTCTGCGCTTTCCTGCCTGATATTAATTTTCTTTGTGTCACAGGCCGTTGCACAGACGGCCGACACAGGAGCAGGGCTGTTCAACAGGGATGCTCAGCCGATAGATATCAACAGCATTCCCGTTCTTTCCAATCTGGTTAAAAACGGCGCCAAACTTTATTATCTTGGAGAACGATCCGGATTGCACGGCTGGTTCATTATGAAGGATGGACAGGTGCAGATGATTTATGTGACCGGGGACAAAAAAACCGCGATAATAGGGGGGATGTTCACCAGCGATGGGGAAAACGTAACCGGCCCGCAAATTCAGGCTCTGGCGAATGTAAACAAAGAGGTTAATGAACTGATAACTTATGCTGGCAGGCAGCAAGAAGAGATAGCTAAAGCAGGCGTTGAAGGAGGCTTCGCAGCAATTCCCGGCGGGACACAGACGGATTCTTCAGGAAAAGCGGGCAAAGGTATCATCCCTGCCGTCAGTCTTTCTCCTGGTGAGAGGCTGATGCAAGACTTGCGGGCTGCAGCCGGGGTTTATCTCGGCAAAAACGAACGCGCGGAACTGCTCGTTGTCATAGATCCCAAGAATCCACGTTGCCTGGCGACTTGGCGCGAAATGCGCAAGTCCGTGAAAGAAGGCCTGGTTCAAGTTAAATTGATCCCAGCCGCTGTTTCCGGAAGCGATGGTGCGCGCATAGGGGCGTTGTTTTTAAAGGCAGAAAATCCCTTAGAAAATTGGAACAAATATGTGGACGGCGATTCTTCTGCGTTTGCCGGTCAGCCGGATGAATTGAGCGTCAGAGCTGTGGAAGCAAATAGCGAAATGCTCAAACGATGGAATATAGGAGCTACTCCCTATATAGTTTACCGAGCCAAAGACGGACGGGTGAAAATCGTTCAAGGAGAGCCGCAACGCATGGCCTCAATACTCCTGGATCTGCCGCAATAGGAAAAATGCATGCCTTCATGTAGCAGGAAAGCCACAGCCGCGAAAAGAGTCTGTTGGATCGGCGGCATTATGGCTGTAACGTTATTCGTCCTGTTTCTGGTGGTATATGCGATTCCTGGTGAACAGAATAACCGTACTGCTGAAAACCGTTCACCCGCTTTAAGCGAGCGCTTTTTCGAAGAGCTCAAATCGGCAGCAGGGGTTACTCTTGGCAGAAACCCAAAAGCCGAAATTCTGATGGTGATCGGACCAAGCTGCCCCCATTGCAAGAAAACGTGGAAAGAAATCAGAGGAGCGGTGCGAGACGGGTTAATTCAGGTGCGTTTGATTCCGCTGATGAATACTTCCGGAGATTTAAAGACAAGCGCATTGCTCCTGAAAGCGGAAAATCCACTGGAAGCCTGGGACCGGTATGTGGAAGGAGATCTGTTCGCGTTTGAAGGGGAAGCGGACGGAGAGCAAGCCAAGGCTGTAATGCTCAATAATGTACTGATGGAAAAGTGGAATATAAAAGCTACACCATGTATCGTTTACAGGGATAAAAACAACCGAATCAAAATTGTAAAAGGCGAGCCGCGGGATGTAAGAGAAATTTTCGATGATCTGCCGGGATAAGGGATAGGAGGAAAAATGCGTTTGCCGAAAATCCTGCCGCCACCATTGAAAGGAAAAAAAAACACATTTCCCACAACGCAAACAAACAGAAGCAACCCTCCTGTCTTCAGTCCTAAAAAGCCAAGTGAAGGACGTGTACCCAACGCTTCGCTGATATATGGAACGGCATCCGCTGTTTTAATGACTTTAAGCATTTATTTTTTGTTTACCGGAATGTGGTTGACTGGAGTATTGCTTCTTCTGCCTGCTGGTTGTCTGCTTGGTTTTTCATTGCATTTCATGCGTTATTTAGGTTAATGCTGGCAACAGCAGGTGAACAGGGGGCGTTGTTAAATTTGATGGATCTGTATATAAGATTAACGCTCTCGACCCTTGCTCTAAAGAAAAGCGCAAACGCCGAAATAGGGTGAACAACAAAATGACGCGAAAGATAATTTTCGAAAAAGCGTTGCTGGTAATGGCTGCGCTTTTATTTGTAAGCTGTAACAGCACCCAGGTCCCGGTTGCCACCGAACCGGATCTTGTTGGAACGAGAATAGCCCAAGCAGCCGAGAAGGCAGCGCAAGCCATGGACGCCATCGCCGGCATTGAGCAACAAAGATTCCCTCTTGTTGTAGACGACTATTCGTCTGCCCCCCCCAGTTTGATGCAGCCAATAACTATCCGCTGGAGCGGCCCGATCGAGCAGATAACGCGCACACTTGCTGATAGGGCGGGCATGCAATTCAAAACAATAGGCCGTCAGCCATCTGTGCCGGTGACGGTTGTCGTCGATGTCTATCAGAAACCGTTGATCGAGGTTTTGCGCAATATAGGTTTGCAAGCCGGTCAGCGCGCCGATGTAAGTGTTGATGGTCAGGCCAATGCGATAGAGATAAGGTTCGCACCGGCAGACAAACTGTAGTTTTTCGTTATCGATGAAAAAAGCGACAGACGGGACAAAACAGGGAATTATATGAAGTCGCACACAAAAAAAGGACAAAACTTCGTTTTTTTGCTTTTCGCGAGTGCAGTTTTATTCTGCATGATAAGCAACACAAACGCGGCTGGCGTGATTCCAGAAGCCTCGCCTCCTCCGCCGACTCTTCAGGATCTGCAGGAACAGAAAGGAGGAGCGGAAGCAAAACCTGAAGTTATGGGATTGCAAATAAGGGCTGACGCTTTACGCGAGGCTGCGTTGTCTTACGGCGCGCGAGGCGGGCTTGCATATCGTACATTTGAGATACAGCGCAAGCTGGCGGAATATGAAACCAGCCTCAACAAGGTATTCGATTTCACCCGGTTGTTGATTACCGCCCCATCCGGCTTGCTTATAGAGCCTCCCATAATATCGGAAGCGCAGCGGGCGGTTATAGTGAATGGAGGGGGACAGGAAGCGGCGGTTGCGGATCGCGTATATCGTATAAACCGCGCTGCCCGTATAGTGACGGCCGCCCGTAACTGGCGGTTATATCTTGAGCGCGATTGGGGTCGTGTAGATCCGCCGCCCGGCCTGCTTTTGCCTAAAGACGCGGAAGAGCGCAAAATCTGGAAACAGCTGATAAAAGAAGGGTGGGAAGCCGGGGTTCAGCAAGCTGAAGAGACTTTCGAGGCTGATCTTGACCGATTGACTAACGATTTTGTCGGTATGGTTCGATATCGCGAGCTCTTGGCCCAAGGAATGGTTTCTCCGCCTTACGCTTTGGCGCAGGACCGCGGCGTTACAGGTGGAGGATCTGAAATGCGCATAGGCGATCGCGGATTAATGATAACGGGCCCGTCTTCGCTCATCCCAAGGAGCGACAGGTGGATAGCGGCCCCGAGGTGAATTTTTTTATATCCGGCCCCGGACAGGTAGATATAGAAACCTGGGCGGACGAGCCCTTGCGTATACAAGAAGAAAGCGTCGATCCTTTACTGCTTTGGGCGATGCGGTACCGAGCCACCGACATCACCTTCCAGACTGACCGGCCTGTTTACATAGAAGTTGACGGCGTTCTCTACCCTATAACACGCCGCAACCTTGATTCCGCGGACATGGTCAATATTTTGACGCGCATATATGGTCCCGATGCCTTGGCCAAATTGGCATCAGGACGGGATTTGGATTTGTCATACGAAGTCAGGCTGGATCGGCACACACGATATCGTTACCGCGTTAACATAACGGCTATTTTAAGCCGAGGGCGCGATTCCGTTCAGGTCACAATGCGAAGCCTTCCCAGCTTGCCACCAACTATGGAAGATCTTGGTATAGAAAAAGAAATAATAAACAGCTGGGCTCCTTATCAAGGGCTTATTCTGGTAACAGGGCCTACGGGAAGCGGAAAGACAACACTGCTAGCCGCCGGCTGCCGTATGCTTATAGAAAGAGAAAAAGGCAGCGGAAAATTGCTCACTTATGAAGCGCCGATCGAATATGTATATGACTCGATTACCAGTCCGCGTTCGCTGGTGGCACAAAGCGAAATCCCACGACATTTGCCGACTTTCGCCGCCGGTGTGCGGAACGCTCTAAGACGGAAACCCAATGTCATATTGGTAGGAGAGGCTCGCGACAGGGAGACCATGTCCGCCGCCATCGAAGCCGGACAGACGGGACATCTTGTTTATTCAACCCTACATACAATCGGCGTTGCCGCCACAGTACGCCGCACCATAAGTGTTTTCGATCCTGCTGAGCGAACAGAACGCGCATATGCTCTCATGGAAACCTTGCGTATGATTGTGACGCAAGCTTTGGTGCCGCGGGTGGGAGGGGGACGGATAGGGCTACGCGAATATCTGGTTTTCGACGATAATGTGCGCGAACAAATTTTGGAAACGCCGCTCGAAAAATGGACCTTTGAAACCCAACGATTTTTGGTCCGCTATGGAAAAACAATGGAAAAATCCGCCAATGACGCCTTTAAAGCCGGCCTAATAGACAAACGCACATATCTGCTTTTGACCAAAGGATTTTCGGCCGACGAAGTCTCTCAGGATATCTCTCTTGACATCGGGGTTGACGACGAAGACACAACCATCATTTAGGGCAAGCAAATGATTGATATCCACTGGCGGAACACGCAAAAACCTGCGCGGTTTTTCTTTCTCGACGCCCGCGCTTTTTTGGCTGTGCTGCTTTTTCTTGCACATGCGCGCGTTTTCACCTTTTTTCTCGCCATGGCTATAATGGCCTTCTTCTGGTTTGTGGAACGCCGGGGTTTGACTTTCAGTTCTGCTCTCAGAGCGATTAGATGCTGGGCTCTTGGATCCAAACGTCCGGCCAACGCTGTAACCGCAAAGCGGCTATGGATTGATTACTGTTAAAACGTAGGATTTTCTCAAAAGAAAACAACTATCATTTCAACCGAACATTTCTTAGGTGTTTTGATGGTCAAGTCCTCTTTCTGCTGGAAGATTGGTGGAGGGAAGCGGGTTTTGTCTGGGCTGAAGTTTGCTTGGCAAAATCAACCTGAAGTTGCTGGCGCAGATCGGCAAGCTACTTGAGTTCAAACTCGC
>Ga0272446_1002063_pt1 | contig 28132 bp, 19 predicted proteins | sample YNPCB0061_FD_194587 | JGI IMG/M metagenome (GOLD analysis project Ga0272446, IMG submission 194587) | Hot spring microbial mat communities from Yellowstone National Park, WY, United States - YNP-CB-006-1 | ecosystem: Environmental > Aquatic > Thermal springs > Hot (42-90C) > Sediment | place...
AAGCAAAAATAAAATGTAAGATTTTAAACGTTTTTACCAATATGGGTATGCCTAAAACTACCAAAATTTTCAAAAATTAGATGTGGTGAAAACGAAGTCATAAATATACGTTGCAACAAAGCCATTTGGATAAATCATACTATCAATTTAATCAGAAAAGATACAAACAAATAACACCATGAGAACAACTCAATCTAAAAACCAATTCCGCTTCTCGCTGCCTATTTTTGGGCTTTTCTTAGGTTTTTTCATTTTCTTACTTTTTTTAGCTTTGCCTACTTTTGATTCTTTCAAAGAACTTTTGCAGAGCAAATATCCTAATCAGAGTGTTGAGCATGTAGCAATTGCGGCAGAAAGTATGCAAAAGTCTTTTGGCTTGCTTTTGATGATGATTATTTGGTGGCTGACAGAGGCAATCCCCATTCCTGTAACTGCTCTTGTGCCTGCGGTAATGATTCCATTTCTGGACTTGTATAAGTTAAATGAAAGTGGCATTAAAAAAATTACTAACTTAGAAATTCTCTCCAACTATGCTGACCCTATTGTATTCTTGTTCTTAGGGGGGTTCGTACTTGCTTCTGCTATGACCTATCACCATTTGGACAGACGCATTACTTTTAACTTACTGTCTTATCCTGTTTTTACCAAAACGCCTCAAAGGCTCTTGCTTGGGCTTATGCTGGCTACGGCTTTTATTTCTATGTGGATAAATAATACTGCCGTAACGGCTATGCTGATGCCTATAGGGATAGGAATTGCACATAGTACTGCTTCTTTGTCTGATGAAAAAACTGATACCCATGCAGTTAGTAACTTTGCTGCCTGCATTGCTATCAGCATTGCTTACAGTGCCTCTATTGGGGGAGTAGGCACTATTGTAGGCAGTACGCCTAACGGCATCGTGGTTTCTGTCCTCAAACAACAAGGCATCGCAAACATGAACTTTTTGAGTTGGTTTACTTATGGCTTGCCTATTATGCTTATTGTTTTAGTGTCTGCTTACTTTTACCTTTCTAATGTCCTATCTTTTAAGGGAGTATCTTTTGAAAATATAGGAGAGAAGGTTAAAGTAGAATTAGATAACTTAGGCAAGATGAAATCAGGAGAACGCCGTACTATGTATGTTTTTCTTATTACTGCTTTCTGTTGGTTGATTCTACCTTTTTTGAAGGGGGTGTTCGTTCCAAGTATAGATAAAATTATTGCTGCAATGGACACGTGGGTAGTTGCTATGCTTTCCGCACTTGCCTTATTTTTTATTCCTGAGGGCAAATCCACCCATAAAAAAACGGCATCTAATCCACTAAAAAGCCTGTCAAAAGAAGAAGCAGAAGGCTTAGCCTCTGCCTTAGATGCGCCTAAGATAGTAGGCAATAGTCGCTTAGTTTCTTGGGAACATGCTCAAAAAACAGTGGACTGGGGCGCCTTGATTCTTTTTGGAGGAGGGTTGGCTATGTCCAAAATTCTATTTGAAACGCAAAGTGTAGAATTTATTGCTAAGCAAATCACTACGTTACTCGGTGAGCCACCTCTATGGGTATTTGTTTTGGTAATTACGCTCTCGGTAAATCTACTGACCGAAGTAAGCTCAAATACCGCTATCTCCTCTATTATGACTCCCATAGCTATTTCCATAGCCATTACTTCTGGATTCTCGCCTGTGGCACTGAGTTTAGCCATTGCTTTTGGTGCGTCTATGGCGTTTATGCTCCCGATTGCTACTCCTCCCAATGCCATTGCTTATGGCACAGGACTAATAAAAATACGCCAAATGGTCAGTGTAGGTTTTATGCTCAATATTGTTTCTACGCTCATTATTACTTTGGTGATAATGCTCAATAGCTAAGTTGTGAAATTGAGGCGGGATAAAAAAATTTTTTTATGTTCTGTTAAGCCTTTTTCACTATTTTTGCGTTTTAAGGAATAAAGCGAATATGACCAGTCGCTATCATAGCGAGTAGGTCATATTTTTTAACAAATAAACAACGATTACTTAATTAACCCCAAAACTGATTTTTTGAAAATCTCTTGTCTGTAATGCAACTATTTTAGTTTAAAGTGGGTCTTACCTACAAAGGCAGATAAGCTGATTTTCTTCCCAAAAACTACCGTAGTGAATTTTTGAATGCAACAAGTCAATCACGATAGCGAAGTAAGGAAATTAGTATCCGCCTGTATCCGTAATGATGCCAAAGCACAAAGAACTTTGTATGAGCATTATTACAAGAAGATGTATGTAGTGGCACTGCGTTATTCCAAAACCACTTTCGAGGCAGAGGATATTTTACAAGAAGCTTTTATCAAAATTTTTCAAAATATCCAAAATTTTCACTTTGAGTCCTCCTTGGATTATTGGGTAAAGCGCATCGTAGTCAATACAGCATTGAAGCAAAATCGCAAAATCTTGGAGAAGATGCACATGGAAGATGTAGCAGAAATACATGATGAACCTATTGCAGATGTTGTATTTGCGGCACACAACTTCCAAGAACTCCTGAAAATGATTCAAAAACTCTCGACGGGCTACCAAGTAATATTCAACTTATATGCTATCGAGGGCTATAAACATAGCGAAATTGCAGAAATGTTAGGGATTTCAGAAGGAACATCTAAATCCCAATACGCAAGAGCGAAAGTACAAATTCAAAAAATGTTAGAAAAAGAAGAAGAAAAAATTAGAATAAACCAAACGGCATGAACAACTAATTGATTGATGAAGCCCCAAAACAAAAATATAGAAGACCTGTTTAGGTCAGCGTTTGAAGATGCTTCTTTGGAACCTCCACACAAGGAGGAGATGTGGGCGCATATTCAAAATGCAGTGCAAAAGCCTCCTGTGTCTATTTGGAAAACTACACGATTCAGGGTTAGTAGCATTGCCGCTTCTATTGCTTTACTCATAGGCTTACTATACTATTTCAATCAAGAGAGTGTTACTACATCTGCTAAGAAAGATGATGTCAAGCATACTGCTTCGCCTTCGGTAGAAAATCGTACTCTTTCTGACGAACAGATAACTGCAAAAGAAAACTCAGCTATTGGGAATAGTAATGAACTAAAAACCCAAATTAATAAAACAGAGAACAAAGAAGGCTTGGGAAGTGATAAAAATGTATCTATCAAATCCAAGCGCACTAAGCAAAATTTCAATGACATTTTCCAAGATGAGTTTGAGAATGAAAATGAGTTGAATGTACTCATAGAAAATATAGACAATCCTACTACTCCAAAACAGCAGGAAGCCCTCACAAAAACATATTTAGAAATTAAAGAAATTATTTCCCTTGCCAGTCCTCAAATCGTTATTCCATTTGCTTTGGACAAGCAACCTATTTTACAGTTGGTAAGGGTTGAGCCTGTATTGTTTGAGGCGAAAAAAGAAGAGAAAGCTGAAAATGAGTGGTGGGTAGGATTTACAGGTTTTTACAATCACTATAAACCTACTATTATTACTACTTCGCCCGACTTACCCACTTCTCTTATCAAATTTAGTACTATGAGAAATTTTACTGATTGTACGAATGTTGCCAAAGCAATTAGAGATGATATTCAGGTAAGTCCCTCTATTACCGTAGGTATAGATATTGGCAAATTGGTAGGTAAAAATTGGTTTTTTAAGTCAGGTATCAGTTTTACCAATTTCAGATACAGTTTTAATTCACCTATTTTAGAAAAACCGTCTGCCAGTTCTGCCCAAACTAACATCATAAGGTATGAGAACTATGTAACTAATACTACTTCTCAAATACTTATTCCTATCCAATTTGGTTATCAATCATTTAGTAAAAGCAAGCTATTAGATTGGTTTGTAGCAGGTGGCTTTACTTCAGATATTTTACTCAACAATATCTTAAACACTACTTACTCTGAGGTAACTTACAACTTCGGAAATTATAAGTCTTTGAATATTTCTATGACGGGTAGTGCAGGATTGCTATACCATGTTACTCCTCAGTTTAGCACTTTATTAGAATTGAATTATCGCCGTACAACCTCCTCGGTATATGATTCTCCAAACTTGACCTCTCAGCCTCATTGGATAGGAGTAGGCTTGGGAGCGAGGTTTAAATTTTAGAACAACTTTCCAAAAGCTTGAAGCTTTTAGAAAGTTGTAAGATAGTCTGTGATTACATATCCGCCGCTTTGAACTCCTCAAAACTTCTCACTTTGATTTCCCCTAATTTGAGTTTGCTTAGTTGGGCATTGATAGTAGGCAAGGTTTGGCTCTTAAAATTATCTATTTCGTTTTGTGAGCTTTTTAACTTTCCTTCTAACACTGCTAAGTTGCTTAATTGGGCATTAGAAGGTCTGCCGTAGTAGCCTGCTACTTCGCTGTATAGGGAGGCTATTTTTTCCCTGAGTTGTGGCTCGGCACTGCCTACATAGTTATCGCCTTTGGTAATGACCAACGTTTCTTTGAGTTTGCTTAGCTGATTAAGGTAAGGAGTCAAACTTTTTTTCAAACTTGGGTTTTTATTCATTCTATCAGTAATTCCTTCGCTCATTGCGTCCACATTGTCCACCATGTAAGCCAACTGTTCGGTCATGTTATAAAGTTTCATAGTCGTTTCGTATTGCAACTTGCGGTCTGCGTCGGTGTGTAGGCTATTGGGGTCAGCGATGAGTTCTATTTTGGTTTCATAGGTGTCATTGCCTTTGACCATTCTTACAGTGTAAGTCCCTGCAGGTAATCGAGGAGTAGTAAAACCTCCAAAGGATAGGGTTTTGCCTTTGGCTACTTTGGGAATTTTGAGCCTGTAGTTCCAATTGACGATATTGATGCCTTTATTTTTGCTTGGAGCCAAATCTGCCACTACTTTGCCTGCTTGGTCTAATACCTCCAAAGTCATTTTCCCAAAAGTATGTCGGTTTTTCAGGTAATAAATAATTTGAGCATTTCTATTAGGGTTTGCGCCTACATATTCGCTCATGTCGCCACCTTCGGAGAAAGGAGTGTCGTCCCTAAGTACAGTAGGTCTGGTTTTAAAGAAATACACATTTTTACTAATATTTTCATTAGTAATTTGGCGTAAAGAGCTAATATCGTCTATGATAATGACTCCTCTGCCATGAGTACCCATCACTAAGTCATTGGTTTCAGGGTGAATAGTAATGTAGTGAACTGCTACGCTTGGCATATTATTGGTAAACTGCGACCAATTCTGACCGCCATCTACGGTGATGAATAAGCCTAATTCTGTGCCTAAGAACAATAGATGAGGATTTTCCAAATCTTCTTTGATATTTCTTGCAAAACCTTTGATGTCAGGAGTAACTAAGGATTTCCATGTTTTGCCCATGTCAGTGGTTTTATAAACATAAGGATTCATATCGTTTTGTGTATGCCCATCAAAGACTACGTAGCAAATATTTTTATCAAAACGGCTGGGTTCTACATGGTAAGTCCAAGTATTTTTAGGCAAGTTAGGCACATTAGCGATGAGATTCGTCCAAGTTTTTCCTCCATCAGTCGTGAGTTGCAAGTTGCCGTCGTCTGTGCCTACCCAAATGATATTTTCATCTAAGGGAGACTCGGCTACGGTAAAAATAGTGCAGTGATTTTCTGCCCCAGAGTTGTCCACAGAGATTCCGCCGGAGTTTTCTTGGTCTTGTTTTTTCTTGTCGTTGGTGGTTAAATCGGGAGAAATCTTCACCCAAGTTTCGCCCATATCTTCTGACCTATGCAAAAACTGACTCCCTACATAAAGTCTGTCAGGTTTGTGCGGGCTGATTTGAATAGGTGTATTCCAATTGAAACGGAGTTTTTCTTTCTCGTCGGCAGGGTAGGGTTTGATGATTTTAGACTGACGCTTTTCGGTATCATATCGCCAAATATTCTCTGCTCCCTGCATTTCAGAATAGATAATGTTAGGTTTAGTGGGGTGTCGATATACTCTAAATCCATCACCAGCCCCTACGGAAAACCAATCTCTATTTTCTATGCCTCCGGGACTTTCCGAAGGACCGTACCAAGAGCCATTGTCCTGCAAACCACCATAGATTTTATAGGGTTTGGAATTGTCCACGCTGATGTGGTAGTATTGGGAAACAGGAATATTTTTTACCATTTCAAAAACGTTGCCTCCGTCCCATGAGCGATACAAACCTCCATCAGTAGCGACAAAGAGCATATTAGAGTTGTTGATGTCAAACCAATAATCATGAATATCGCTGTGAACGCCTCCATGCTGGCGGAAGGTTTTACCTCCATCTCTGCTAATAGAACCGTTTAAACCTGCTTTGCACACCACATCTGGATTTTTAGGGTCTATGACGATTCGAGAGAAATAAAAAGGTCTGACAGTGAGTTCAAAATCACCGTTTAAGAACTTCCAATTTTGTCCTGCATCATCGGAGCGGTACAAACCTTTGCTTTCAGGTTTTTCAGATTCTATGACCGCATATAAAATACTCGTATTGGAGGGAGCGACAGCTACGGCAATGCGTCCTAACTTGCCTGCGGGAAAGCCGTTATGGATTTTCTGCCAAGTTTTTCCTGCATCGATGGACTTGTACAAGGCACTTTTTGCTCCACCTGAATTAAAAGAGTAAGCCGTTCTACGAAATTCCCAAAAAGCGGCATACAAAACATTAGGGTTTTTGGGGTCTATACTCAGGTCGGAACAGCCAGTGGTTTCGTCCACGTACAAGATTTTTTCCCAAGTCTTTCCGCCGTCAGTAGTCTTATAAACGCCCCTTTCTGCACTATTTCCCCAAAGATTGCCCAATACGCCTACGTAAATAGTGTTAGGATTATTAGGGTCTATTTGGATACTGCTGATGCGTTCAGATTTTTCTAAGCCCATCTTTGTCCAGTTCTGCCCACCGTCTTCGCTTTTGTAGATGCCATCGCCAATAGAAACGCTATTACGCGTCCAGACCTCCCCTGTGCCTACCCAAACTACTTTGTCGGGGTTTTTAGGGTCCACAGCTACCGCTCCAATAGATTGGATATGCTTATCAAAAATGGGTTTAAAAATCACTCCCCCATCAGTAGATTTCCACACGCCCCCTCCCGCAGTACCGATGTAGATAATGCGCGAGTCTGTAGGGTGTCCCTCAATATCTGTAATACGACCACTCATGAGAGCAGGACCTATCTGCCTTGCACGCATAGAGCCAAAGAGTTCTTCTCCTTTGAGCAGAATAGCCTCCTGAGCCTGAATTGTTACGAATGAAGAAAAGTAACAAATTACCAACAAATACAGTGTTCTCATTTTCTTTGCATTTAAGTTTTAGGAATTAGTAACGTTATCTTTTTAGCGAATTTCAATATGTTGCTAATATAATATGTATTCATTAATTTATATCTTACAAGAGATGCTTTTAAAAGTAGTTTTTTTGAGAAGAAACAAGCTACATTATCAAGAGAAAGTTATATATTTGTTTTGTAGTAATGTGGTTTGATTATTTTTTTATGAAAAAATACATATCTCCATTCAGCTTATATGCAATGCTGTTTATTGCTCTACCATTACAAGCCCAAATACAGTTGTTAGACAGTTTGCAAAGAGCGTTGCTTAAAGCGGATAATGACAGCCTGAGACTGCATATCAATTTTCGATTGGCTAAACTGCTTACCTACACTACACCACAAGAAGCGTTAGAACATGCCCAACAAGCCCTAATTTTTGCAAAAAAGGCTCAAAACAAGGAATATGAAGGAGGGGTAAAAAACCAAATAGGGGTGATTCTCAGGAATACCTCTCAATACGACTCGGCTTTGGCTTATCACTTGGAGGCGATGGAAATTTTTGAACAAATACACCACGACAGAGGCTTGGCTATAACTTTGGTAAATATTGCCAATATATTTAGTATTCAAAACAATCATAAGAAAAGTTTAGAGTACTATGAAAAAGCTATCACTTTCTTTAATAAAATCAAAGATTGGCAAGCTTTAGGCGTTATTACTACCAATGTAGGAAATATATATTTTCAGGAAAGAAAGTGGCAGAACGCTCAGAACTATTATTTTGAATCGCTTAACTACTCACAAAGGGCGGGCGACAGCGCACAGGTATATATGATATACGCTAATTTAAGCCAAGTTTTTGACAATTTGAAAGAGTACGATAAGGCTCTAATATACGCCCAACAGGCACTCAAAACTACTGCAAAACCTATTTTATCACAAGTGCATCTCAATCTTGGGAATATCTATTTGAAGCATAAAAAAGACTATCCAAAAGCATTTTTTCATATAGAAAAGGCTCTACAAAATGCTCAGGAATCGCAATCTTTGGACAATCAAATAGAAGCACATATTAGCTTAGCCGAGTATTACTATTCCAATAAACAATTTAAACTTAGCAAAGAGCATTACGAAGAGGCATTAAATTTGAAAGACTCCTTACATCAGAGAGAAATTAATGTGCAAACAGAATCTTTACAGAAAAGGCTGGAGAATCTCACAGCAAAAACTGAAAAACGCTTATTACAAGAGCGGAGCAGAAATCAAGAGAAAATCATCAAAAAGCAAGAACAACTTCTTTTCATGATTGTGCTTGTCTTGTTGTTGATTTCTGTCTTGGCAATAGTTATTGTTCAGAAAAATCGTCTTTACCAAAAACTTTATCAGGAAATAATACAAAAAAATCAATTATTGAACGAACAGAAAGAAGAAATAGAGCAACTAAACCAAGACTTGGAGAAAAAAGTAGAAGTACGCACCCAAAAACTCCGAGAGCAGAACGCACAGTTAGAGAAATACGCTTTCTACAATTCACACCGGTTAAGAGCACCTGTCGCACAAATATTAGGCTTGTTCAACCTTTACCAGATAGAAAAAGACCCACAAATCAGAGAAAAAATATTACAACTATTAAGAGAAAGCACCGAACACTTGGATAGTGTCGTAAGAGAAATGCAAAGAATAGTAGAAGGAAGAGCAAAAATAGAGTAAGCATCAGATTTTTTGAATAAGTTTGAAGTTTAAAAAATAATGTGGTACTTTTTCAACTATGGAAATTTTCTCATACGAAATCTTAAAAAATCTTTCATGCCAAGTTTTTCTTGCCATGGGTTGTCCTTCCGAGCATGCACAGTTAGCGGCAGATGCTCTGGTAGCCGCAGATTTGCGAGGTATTGATTCTCACGGAGTTGCAAGGCTATCGGGCTATGTACGCTTGTGGGAGGCGGGGCGTATTAATCCTACACCTAATATTGAGGTAGTTTACGAAACTCCTTCTACCGCAACCATTGACGGAGATGCAGGATTAGGTTTGGTCGTTGCTTCCAAAGCTATGGAAATAGCCATAGAGAAAGCAAAAATAGCGGGAACAGGCTGGGTTGCAGTACGAAACTCTAATCATTTTGGGATTGCGGGCTATCATACCTTAAAGGCAGTTAAACAAGACATGATAGGTATTGCCATGACCAATGCCAGTCCTTTGGTAGCGCCTACTTTTGCCGTAGAACGAATGTTGGGCACCAATCCGATAGCAGTAGCGATTCCAGCCCTGCATCAGCCTCCTTTTGTGGCAGATTTTGCTACCACTACTGCCGCCAACGGCAAGTTAGAAATCCTACAACGCAAAAATCAGGACGCTCCCTTAGGGTGGATTCAGGATAAAAAAGGACAGCCGTCTTCTAATCCTAATGAACTCAAACAAGGAGGTGCTTTGTTGCCTTTGGGGAGCGATAGAGAGCATGGTAGTCATAAAGGATATTGCTTAGGAGCAGTAGTAGATATTTTTTCTGCGGTTTTCTCCGGAGCAAATTACGGACCTTGGGCACCTCCTTTTGTTAGTTTCTTACCTTTACCGCCTGACCCTGTGGGACTTGGCTTAGGACATTTCTTGGGAGCAATGCGCATAGATGCCTTCCGTCCCGCACATGAATTTAAAGCCAATATGGATAGGTGGATAAGTCGTTTTAGGGCGACCAAACCTGCTGAGGGATATGAAAAGGTACTTATCCCGGGCGACCCAGAGAGAGCAATGGAAATAGAACGCTTAGAAAACGGCATTCCCCTTGTAGCATCTGTAGTAGCGGATTTGAGAGCCTTAGCAGAAAGAATGGGAGTAGAAAGCATATAAAATAAGCCCACCGTTTCATTGGTGGGCTTACGGTAGGTCTAATTTCCTGTCTTGATTTCTATATATTTCAATAGTTCTGCTTTGACGCTTTCTTCTGTAAACTTACCCGAAAAAAAGGCAGTTACAGTGCTACTATTGGTATCTTGTATCCCGCGAGAAGATACGCAAAGGTGGTAAGCGTCCATGATGACTGCTACATCTTCGGTAGCTAAGGCTTTTTTCAACTCTTCTCCTATTTGATTAGTCAAACGCTCTTGGACTTGCGGACGCTTCGCAAAATACTGCACGATACGGTTAAGTTTAGAAAGTCCAATAACTTTGCCACTGGAAAAGTAGGCTACATGCGCCTTGCCAAAAATCGGTACAAAGTGATGCTCGCAAGTAGAATAAAAGGTAATATTTTTCTCTACTAACATCTGATTGTAATTATACTGATTTTCAAAGAGTGTAACGACAGGCTTATTCGCTGGATTTAGCCCACTAAAAATCTCCTTAACGTACATTTTAGCCACCCTGTGTGGCGTACCTTTGAGGCTATCATCAGTCAAATCTAAGCCCAAGATGTGCATGATTTGCTCAAAATGTTTCTCTATGAGTTCTATTTTTAAGTCGTCATCAAGTTGGAAAGCATCTTCTCTGAGAGGAGTATTAAGAGAAGTCAAGATATGTCCATCTCCTATCTCATCTTGTAGGTGGTTGTCTTCTTGATGCTTATGTCCGTGGTGTGTATGTCCGTTTCCTTTATGCAGGGAATTCAACAAAATTTCGTTCTGTTTCATATAAAGTAATTTTCAAATCTAAATTTTGGTTTAAGTGAGGGCGAAGGGACTGCCAAATGACCACTGCAATATTCTCCGCCGTCGGGTTTAATGTTTGAAATTCAGGTACATCTAAATTTAAGTTTTTATGGTCAAATCGGTCTAAGACCTGTTTTTTGATAATGTCGCTCAATACCTTCATGTCCATGACATAGCCTGTTTCTGAGTGAATCTCGCCTGTAACTTTGACGATAAGTTCATAGTTATGTCCATGAAAATTAGGATTGTTGCACTTACCGAATACCTTTTGGTTCATCTCCTCAGACCATTGAGGATTGTGCAAACGATGAGCGGCGTTAAAATGTTCTTTCCTAAATACCGAAACTTTCATGTTTGGTTGTTAAATTTGTTTTTAAATTGGTCAAATTGCTCTGTAATTTGTAAAAAGTTTTTTGCAAGTCTAAAGTATATCAGCATAGGCAAAAGCCTACCTGCTGACAATAAATGCCAGAAAAATACTTTCTCCGTGAAGTATTTGTCAAATTAGCGAGCATGAGCATACTTCGCAACTCAAAACTCACCGTAACCAGTCAGGTTACAAGTGTCTGAGAAATAATCTTCTCAAACCAAATCCTACTGCATACTTCATATTTTCCCTCTCCAAGAAATAAACATAGATTTTTTAAAAAGGGTAGATATGACTTTTAATTAAAAATTTCTGTTTGCAATGGCTCACTTACAAGTGTGAGGGCAAACATTCAAAGAGGACTGTCCTGCAATGCAATGTGATTTCACTACCTCATAAACACTATGCACAAGAAAAAGTTTAAGAAAAAGGATTCTTTGTTAAACTTTTAACCATATCTGGCTAAACAAAAACCTTTTCTGATATGCTCAACAAGAAATAGTTCCTAATATAATAAAAACTATAAGTTACTTATAATCAATTTATTAAACTTATAAAGTTAGGTATAACGATGAAAACACTTGTTTATTTTAATCGCTCTAACATAGCGTCTATATAATTTCTTACTTGCCTATCATTATTTTTCTCAGAAGCTATTTGAGCATATTTTTTTGCTTCTGCTTTATTGCCTAATTTTTCCCAAATAATTGCATAACCTAAATTAGGCAAAGCATCATTACTGATAGTCAATACTTTTTGCATCCAAGAAAGTGCCTTTTCTAATTCTGCCTGCTCGGTAGAGTTTTCGGCAATCATCATAGACTTATCAAACAGTTCTTGTAAGTTGTCTGCATTATACTTATCTATCCACTTTGTAACTACAGAGTAATAATCTGACCACTGTTGCGTAGCTTTGAAATATTCCAAATCTAACTCCAACTCAAAATACTCTTTGGGCTTACTTGCATCTATCATAGAAGCGGCGGCGTAGTAAATATTTTTTGCTTCGTTAAGGGCTTTGCTATTTCTTGTTTGGACAGCGGTGTTGAGTTTTTCACCAACTAAACCAAATAAATATTGCTGAAACTCCTGACCATACTTTTCAAGAAATATTTTTTGATTGGCTACCAAGTATTTGTACTCTCGCGATTCTGTACTATTGACAAATTTTTTTATCAATTTCCAAGCAAGTTCTTTGCTTAGGTCTGCTTCTGGTGTTTCTGCAAGATATTTTTTGGCGAGAGGCTCTGCATCGGAGTATTTCTCAGCCAGCATGAGCAAGTTCAGATATTCTACCAATGCTTGCTTATTCTGAGGGTTTTTATCATATTTTGCTTTTGCATTAGGCAGATTTTCTACTGCTTTCATGTTTGCGATGACTCCTTCACCAAATTTTTTAAAGTTTTTTGCGTCAAGTGCGCCAATATTTTTAGTAATAAGCTGTCCCTGTGAATTGTAAAAAAATAGGGAGGGATAAGCATTAATTCCTGCTTGGGCAACTAATTCTTTTTCTTCTTTTTCTGCATCTACTTGATAAGAGATAAAGTTAGTGTTGTAGTAATCGGCTACCTCTGGGTCGGTAAATACATTTTTTGCCATCATCTTGCAGGGTCCGCACCACACCGCATAAAAATCAACAAAAATGGGTTTATTTTCTTTTTTTGCTTTTGCCAATACTTCTTGCCAATCTCCTCGCTCAAAATTCATTTGAGCCAAACCACTTATCGCTATTCCTAATACCAATACGGCAGTAAAAGCACACTTTAATATATGACTACTCATGGGTTTAATTTTGAGATTTTTAGTTTATATTTCAGTTGTTAAACACAAAGATAAAATTGATAGTTCTTTGATTTGCTCAAAACATTCGATTTTGTTTTTATCTAACTGTAATTTTTGTTTATTTCTATTCACAAATCCGATGCTAAGCTCACGGTTTCAGGCGGACTTTTTAGTACTTGTGGGCAAATTTTGCTTAATTAAAAATAAGCAATAAAGACAGGGGGAGGCTCGACTTTGCAAACAACCTTTTAGTAATGCTGAAAATGAAATTGTTTAAAAAAATTAATACATTGTTAATCAATAATTTAGCCTTATAAAGTTTTAAAACTTCATAAGGCTGAGTATAAAAAGATAAAGCTATATTATAAACCCAAATCCTTTATAATAGCATTAATTCTATCTTTGAGCGTTTGCTCGGTAGCATCATAATCTGCTTTTGATGCCAATAGAGTATTTACGCTAAAATAAAACTTAATTTTAGGCTCTGTACCGGAGGGTCTTGCAGAAATCTTGCTTCCGTCTTCGGTATAGAACTGTAATACATCTGATTTAGGAAAGGCTAAGGGGGTAGTAGTTCCTGCTACTAAGTCTTTGGCTATACTTTCTTGATAGTCCAATACTTTGATTACCTTGCTGCCGTTGATAACCGCAGGAGGATTTTCGCGCCAGTTTGCCATCATTGCCTTGATTTCTTCTGCTCCTGTTTTTCCTTTTTTGGTAATGGAAATCAGATTTTCGTAATAAAAGCCATATTTCAAATAATTATCTATAAGCATATCAAACAGACTCATGCCCTTGTCTTTGGCATAAGCTACCAATTCTGCAATAAGCCCACAAGCCGCAATCGCATCTTTATCCCTTACCGCATCACCGATAAGGTAGCCGTAGCTCTCTTCGCCTCCTGCAATAAAAGTTTCCTTCCCTTCTTTTTCTTTGATGACTTCTGCAATATATTTGAAACCTGTTAGGGTGTTGTAGCATTTTACTCCGTTTGCCTCTGCCATCTTGTCTATGAGTTCGGAGGTTACAATTGTCTTTACGACCATTTCCTTTCCTGTAATTTTCCCTGCTTCTTTCCATGCTTGAATCATATATCCTATCAGCAGGCTACCTGTCTGATTACCATTCAAAAGTACAAATTCGCCTTTATGATTTTTTACAGCAATTCCTACGCGGTCTGCATCGGGGTCGGTTGCCATAAGTACATCTGCATCTATTTCTTTTGCTTTGGCTAAGCCAATGCTCATCGCTTCTTTTTCCTCTGGGTTAGGATAAACTACCGTAGGGAAATTGCCATCAGGAGTAGCTTGCTCTTGGACTATATGCACATTAGTAAATCCCATTTTTTCTAATAAACGAGGTACGAGGGTAATGCCTGTTCCGTGAATTGGGGAGAAAACAATTTTTAAATCTTTCTGCCTTTGAATACTATCTCTGGAAATAGACAGTCCACAAATCATGTCCAGATATACTTCATCTACTTCTTTACCAATGATTTGTATATTTTCTGCAATGCGTTCAAACTTAATTTCATCTATGGAGGTAATGGCATTTACTTCTGCAATAATATTTTTGTCGTGTGGAGGAGTAACCTGCCCTCCGTCAGTCCAATAGGCTTTGTATCCATTATATTCTTTGGGATTGTGAGAAGCAGTAATAACTACTCCACTATGGCAGCCAAAATGACGTATAGCAAAAGAAAGTTCAGGCGTAGGACGCAGAGAATCAAAGAAATATACCTTAGAACCATTAGCAGAAAAAACATCTGCTACTATGGAGGCAAAAAAGGAACTATTGTTTCTACTATCGTGAGCAATAGCTACTTTTATCTGTTCATTAGGAAAGGCTTTTTTCAGATAGTTACTCAACCCTTGTGTAGCGGCTCCTATGGTGTATTTATTTACACGATTAGAGCCTACTCCCATAAGTCCACGCAAGCCGCCAGTGCCAAATTCTAAATCTTTGTAAAAAGAGTCAATGAGTTCATCTTCACTCATTTTGCTGATAGCTTCTTTGGTTTCGGAGTCATACTTTCCTGACTTCCATTGGTCTATTTTCTTTTGAATGATGCTGTCCATACTAATTTATTGATGGTTTATGTTGATTATTTTTACAAAAAATACAAATGATTAGATAGTCATTCAAAGCTATACCCCGCCCTGTAAAGTTTTTAAAACCTTATAGGGCTAATAAAAACATTATCAATGATTTGCGCTCTTACTTATCAAAAACTACTTTTTATTGAGTATAAGATAATCGCATAGGTGTATTTCATTAGTAGCCAAACCGCTTGCCAACTATCTCCTAAGCCAAAATTTTTGCAAATCATGTCAAAAGTAAAAAACTTTTGGTTTATTCCAAGAATGGGAACATAGTAAATTTCTTATGATATAATCCTCCGTATTTTCTTTTTCTAAAAATTCCTTTACCTTTGGTATCATTTTGAAGTATCAGTCTGTAAAAAACAAAATGCCGTATTACGTGTTCTATACTCAATCCTGTAAAATTTTTAAAACCTCATAGAAATAATAAACATTGAGATTGTATGACGGGAAATAATCGCTTTTTTGTGAAACAAGGACTAATAGGTCTGCTTTTGTTTATTCAAATCACTTATGCGTCTGCACAATCTCCTCTGTGGCAAGGGAAAGGGCGAATAGTAATCAGTGCAGATGGGAACGAACACGACCATGACGATTGGGCAGCTACCCCTTTGTCATTGGCTCTCATAGCCGCCAAAGGTTTGCAAGACAAATTGACGGTATATATATATTCAGACCATATTTGGGGGAGTAACTATGAGCATCCGGGCGTAAATGGTGTAACGCCGTACTATCAAATGAAAGAAAGCACGCTTACAGGAGGCAAGCTCTTTGGGTTCAAAAAAACTAAATTTATATGTGCTGTTGATAATCCAGAGATGGCTTATGAGGCATTGAAGCAAGAAATTGATAAATCTGATGAGGAAAATCCTCTCTTTGTTATTGCTGACGGACCGGTTCACGTCATTGGAGAGGCAATCGCCAGAGCCAGTAAGGACAAAAGAAAATATGTTACTGTTATCTCTACGATTAACAATTGGAACGATACTCATGCAGACCAACCCTATCCTTGGGAAAGTCATTCAGGTTGGACTATGCCAGAAATCAGACAAAGTTTTGCAAGTACGGAAGGAGGGGAATTGAAAATTGTTTCTATTCAGAACCAAAACCCGTGCCTCATGAGGAATTGGAAGGAGTATGAGTGGTTGATTACCGCTCCAGAACGCAATCACAGCTATTATAAGAAAGGGAGTTGGCGATGGCTGTTTGATAGACTTTGCATGAGCATTAAACCCGTGTCAGGTGCTGAGAATTTTTATGCCATAGATGCCTCAGATGCAGGAAAGGTGGTCTTTCTTTTCACAGGAATTGAAAGTACTACTCCGCAGCTATGTTATGAGATAATGAAAAATCCTCCTCAAAAGAGAAAATGACAAAATCGCAGATGTCATCAAAAGTAAATTGGCAAAAGTCTGAAGATTTTTGGAAAAAGCGAAACATAAAATAAAAAATAGATATGTCATTAGAAAAATTTTATCAGCAAGGGTTGGGTTACTTGTATCAAGGAAGATATGACTTGGCTTTACAAAATTTTGAAAAAGCACTCAAAGAGCAACAGTACAATGCCACTATCATCAGCGATAAGGCTGTAACCCTTTTTCATTTAGGAAAAAAATTAGAAGCATTGGAACTGCTCGACCAAGCCCAAAACTTAGAACCTAACAATCCCTATCGCTACTCAAGCCGTGCTTTCATCAAAGAGGCTTTAGGAGATTTGGAAGGAGCGATTCAGGACTATGAAAAAGCTATTGCTCTTGACCCTGAAGACATGATAGCCTATAATAATCTTGGGCTTTTAGAAGAAAAATTAGGCTATAAGCAAGCGGCAGAACAGAAATTTAAGCAAGCAGATAGCTTAGTAGAAAAATATGGCTTTGCCTTTGGCTTAGCGCAAGAAAAGCAAGAAGAAATCAAACAAAATTCAGAGAACCAAGAAGTTGAAAAAGGAAAAGAGATTCCTAAAAAGTTTAGCTTTTCACATTTCTTGAATGTTTCCAGACAGGTTTTTTCTTCAAAAGAAGTTTTCCAAGAATTTATTAGTTTTGTGGTGAAAAAGAAAAAAAGTAGTTTTTAAATTGCTCTACACTATGCTTGCTATTCTTGCCAAAGAACTTAATAGCTTTTTTAGTTCCTTAGTAGGTTATGTAGTCATTATTATTTTTCTGACTGGGGTAGGCTTGTTTATGTGGGTCTTTCCTGAAACAGAAGTATTGAACTATGGCTTTGCCACCATGGAAACCCTGTTTTCCATGACTCCTTTTGTGTACCTATTCCTTATTCCTGCAATTACGATGCGAACCTTCGCCGAGGAGCGCAAATCTGGTACGATGGAACTCTTGCTTACTCGCCCCCTGACCGACCTACAACTCATATTAGGCAAATACTTGGCAAGTTGGGTGTTAGTACTTTTTTCTCTAATGCCTACGCTGATTTACTACTATACGATTGTAGAGTTAGGCTCGCCACAAGGCAATGTAGATACTGCTGCAGTTATTGGTTCTTATATTGGGCTAATTTTATTAGGAGGTGTTTTTACCTCCATAGGTATTTTTGCTTCTATCATTACGGACAATCAGGTAGTTGCTTTTATTTTAGCAGTGTTTTTCTGCTTTATTCTCTATACGGGTATTTCTTCTTTGGCGAGTCTAAGTTTTTGGGGAAGTAGTACTTATCTCATTAGTCAGTTGGGCATAGACTATCACTACGTTTCTATGAGCAGGGGGCTGATAGATTCGCGTAATTTAGCTTATTTTTTAAGCCTGATAGTAGTCTTTTTATATGCTACTTATTTGGTGCTGAGAAGTCGCAAGTGGTGAACTATCCGCTGTATTCGCCCGCAATGATGTACCTGAATTGGTAAAAAATCCTTTCTATGAGCCGTAAATCCTCTGTAATAATGCGGACTTCGCCTTGCATATCTTGGGTAAAGTCCAGGTTTTTATCATAACTTGTTTTTAGTCCCTGCGGTAAAGAAAGTTTGACCATGTATTTCCCTTCCCTGGCAAATTCGGATTTAGAGGTAACTACCGCATGGACTACGCCAAACTCCTTAAAAGGATAGCCATCTAAGCGAATACGCGCTTCTTGCCCTACTTTTATTTTCCCAAAATTATCAGAATTTACATAAGCATAGGCGAAAAGTTCCTGATTCTCAGGTTTAATATATAAAATTTCTGCTCCTTCGTTTACGTATTGCTTTTCTGCCCAAAACTTAAAAAAAGAAACTTGCCCGTCTGTGGGTGCTTTGATGAGGTAATGTTCTTCCCAATTTGCTAAGTCTGCCTCTAAGTTGAGGGCTAATTTTTTCAAATCGTCCAATTTATCATTATCACTTTGCTCTTGGTGCTGAGATAGCTCCAGAATTTGTTTTTCTAACTCTTGGATTTTAATTTGCGTATTAATGATTTGAATTTCAATATTTTCTAAGTCATATTTTTCCTTCAAATATTGTTTTTCATTGTTATCGAACTCCAATTGAGAGATTACTTCTTTTTTGAGAAAAAGCTTGTCGTTTTCATACTTTTTTGCAGTAAGTTTAAAGGCGGCTTGCATAATTTTTTTCTGCTCTATCAGACGCGATTTCAATACTTCATGTGAGTTAATCTGCTCATTAAGGCGCGCCATCTTGCTCACATCAAAATCTTTAGCAACAAAAAACCTGTACTCTCTCATGGCTTTGAGTAGGCTGGCATAGCTATTTTGTATCGTTCCTAAGTTCACCCTATCCGATAGAGGAGATACCAAAATATTGGTCTTAACCAATTGGTTATGAAATTTTTTAAACCACTCTTGGACTTTTAGCATATCCTCGTAGTTGGCAGGATTTTCTAATAAAACCAAATGCTCGCCTGCTTTCACTATCTGATTTTCCTTGACAAAAAGTTTTTCTATCTTTCCGCTGTATTTGGCAATGATGTTAGCAGGAAGGTGCTGAGTCGTAATATTGACTTTTGCTTGAATAGTATCAGGATATTTTACTAAAAATGAGATAATTAACAACATTGTTACCACTGCAAATACTACCGTCATGCCCCAGCGGATAATCCATGAGGGCATACGCGTCAGCACCTCCTGTGCCTCCTCACTACGAAATTCTAAGTCTTTGATTTCCAAGTATATAAAGACAATTTATGTAAAAACTAACCTTTTCTCAAACTTTCTACTTCTCAAAAGAGATGAAGCCTTTACTTGTACAATGTTTTATACTTAAAACAAAATGGTTTGCAAACTTTTATAAGGTTTCAAACCTTATAAAAGTTAATTTTCAATCAAAACCAACTTTGATTGAGTATATATAAATGTGAATTTATAGGGTTTGAATATATAAATAGTCGAGTTTAGCGAAATTTTTAAAGTAATAGGGAAAATTTGCTCAAAATATCTATTTTTAAAGCCAAATTTGCATAGTTATCACTATTATCTATGGCTAAGAAACAAAATACGCAAACCGTGCAGTCAAAAATAGAAAGTAAGAAACCAGCAAAGGCAAAATCTGCTGCTGACTCTTCTCCTATTTTTGCTTTTTCCACCCGACAGATGCTGTGGATTACTTTTGCTTTGGCGGGGCTTTATTTTCTATATTCTCGCAGTGCAGACGGCTTCTATCAGCAAGACGAGGCGGCGCATTTTGTTTCCATGAAAGGCTTTTGGCACAATCCTAATTCTGTGTTAAGCAATTGGGCAAAGCCGGGATACAAGCTATTGTATGCCCTGCCTTCGCTCTTGGGTAGGGATTTTGTTATGCTTATCAACTGTTTGGTTTCTGCTTTTACCTGTTTTTTTGCCTATCAAATCGCTAAATTATTAGATAGCAAAATCGCTTTTTTGGCATTCGTGCTTACAGCTACTCAGCCACTTTGGATTAACTTGGCTTTTAGGAATTATTCCGAACTGATAACTGCCTTATTGCTCTCTACAGCTATTTATTTTCATTACAAAGACAAACACGTATTCGCTGCCTTATCTGCAAGTTATATTGCTTTTATTCGGCAGGAGTTTTATCCTATTTTGGCACTTTATTTTCTCTATCTGGCAGTCAATAAGCGATTTATTCCTGCACTTTTGTTAGGAGTTTTTCCTTTGGTGCATCAGATTTGGGGTATGGCGGTAACAGGCGACTCACTTTATTTGCTCAACCAAATACTTGGTACAAGCGAGCAGATTGCGGGACAGTACCCTCGCAAAGGGTTTATGCATTATTTTAAAATGTCCATTACCATTTTTGGTAGCGTAGCCGTTACGCTTTGGGTGGCTTATTTATGGACTTGGCTATTCGAAAGGATAAGTAAATGGCGAGATAAAATTGGCTTTTATGCAGGGCTAAAAGATAAGGCAAACCTAATTTTGGTGGTGAGTGTGCTTTATTTTCTGATGAATTGCATTTTTAATTCTCAAACTTTACAAATAGGTCCCGCCACGGGGGGCAACTTGCGTTATTTACTAATTATTTCTCCTTTGGTAGCCGTTTTGGGAACTTTGCAAGTAGAAAAATTCAAACTAAGCCGCTACAAACCTCAAATTTTGATTTTAGTAAGCGTATTTGCTCTGTTGGTAGCTATTTTTATGACTCACCCTCATAACTTTGTGATTTTCAATGAAGAGGAAAGAGATTGGATTCCTTTGATAGGGGTAATTGCCAGCCTATTTCTGATGATTCTTCCTTTAAAATTGAAGCAAGACTTGCTTGGATTGAGCATAGTGGCTTTGTTTATAGTTTTGGTTACGGTGCGTCCCATCAAACTTTCAGAAGAAGACAAGGCGTGCAGGAATTTGGCAAAGTGGTACGAGCAGTACGAGCTTGCCAAAGGGGAGCCTCCTCAGCTATTCGTGCACCATGAAATGTTTTATTATTATTTAGGGCGAACTCCTTACGATTTCAAAAACAAGCCCAAAGCCATAGAAGAAAAATTCCTGAAAGATGCTCCCAAAGGTAGTCTGATTATCTGGGATTCTCATTACTCTTATCGCCCTAAGATGCGGGCAGAAAGCCTTATGTATAATTACTTTACAGAAAAGCCTAATGAATACGAAACCCTTAATCAAATTGTCGCCGCTGACCAAAGTTTTGGCATTTTGATTTTTGAAAAGAAATGATTGAAGGGGAATATTGCCTTATGAAGTATTTATTGGTAAATTTGTCGTTTCAAGTAAAGTTAGCTCAGATGGAACGTTAAGATACTAAAACCCATATCAATGGAAGCACATCAGTCAGAGAAAGAACAAAAAAAAGTACTCCAAACCCTAAGTCCAGCCAGAGTCATTATTCCTATTTTGATAGGTTTGTCTTATGTGGTATATGATTTTTCTACCAACATGGACTCAAGCGAACTTGTTACTCGTTTTAGTCAAGCAAGTGCCTTGTGGATTGCCATGGCAGTGTTGGTATTGTTCATAAGGGATGCGGGTTATATTTATCGTATTCGCCATGTTACGCAGAAAGCACTTAGCTGGTCTTCAAGCATTTATGTTATTTTACTTTGGGAGTTTTCCTCCGCGGTAACTCCTTCTGCTATTGGGGGGACAGCAGTAGCAGTCTTTATTCTCAATAGGGAAGGTATTTCCTTTGGTAAGTCGTTAGCGTACGTCATGGTAACGGCTTTGTTAGACAATTCTTTCTTTTTAATAGCCGCACCTTTGGCTCTTTTGCTGACCGATGGCACAGTTTTCCCTGACGAAAGTCAGTTTGGAGGATTTGGATTTCTTTCTATGGGGCTGAAGGTTACTTTTTGGGTAAGCTATTTCTTGATTTTTATTTACAATATCTTTTTTGCAGTAGGTCTATTAGTCAAACCAGAAGCTTTTAAGTGGTTTCTGATAAAAATAACTTCTATCCCTTTCTTAAAAAGGTGGCAAAAAGCGGCGGCAGAGAGTGGAGATGAGGTGATTATTGCCTCGGCGGAACTCAAAGGAGTAAAGGGAGGCTATTGGTGGAAGGCAGGACTTTCTACGCTTTTTGTTTGGGCGGCTCGTTATTTGATGGTAAACTGCTTGTTAGAAGCCTTTACAGATATTCCTCTATCGGGGCATTGGCTTATTTTTGCAAGGCATATCTTGATGTGGATAATCATGCTCATTTCACCTACCCCAGGTGCCGCAGGCTTGGCGGAGTTGGTTTTTGGACGCTTTTTCTACGAATTTATCGGCTCTTTTAGCAATGCAGTAGCGCAGTTTTGGAGATTATTTACCTACTATCCTTATCTGTTAGTGGGGGCGGTTGTACTGCCAAGATGGTTGGTCAAAACGGGATTAAAGCAGAAAAAGCAAATACATAAATAAACTTTTCCCAATAGAGAATTCATAAATTACTAAATACTTAAAATATGAAAAGACTATTCTTACTAACACAGCTATTTTGCTTACTGCTACTGACAGGACAGCTATCGGCACAAAAGAAAATTACTCTTTCGGATATTTTTGAGCGAGGTACTTTCCGACCACAATCCGTAGCAGGAGTAAATTGGATGAACGACGGCAAGTTTTACTCTGCCCAAGAGGGGAATGATATAGTCAAATACGATGTTACTACAGGGCAGAAAGTAGCTACTATCGTAAGCGGTACAGACCTTTCCCCTGCCATTGATTTTGTAGCGTATGAGTTCAGTGCTGATGAGAAGCAAATCCTATTCATGACAAGTTTTGAGCCTATTTATAGACGCTCCTTCAAGGCAAATTATTTTGTTTATGACCTAACTACCAAGCAGTTAAAGCAACTTTCTAAAGGAGGGAAACAATCTTATGCTACTTTTTCGCCCGACGGCTCAAAGGTCGCTTTCTGTCGAGAGAACAACCTCTTTTTTGTTGATTTGCAAAACAACAAAGAAACACAAATCACTACTGACGGCAGGTGGAATTTTATCATTAACGGAAGTTCAGACTGGGTGTATGAGGAGGAATTTGGTTTTGCAAAGGCTTTTTTCTGGTCGCCTGACGGGCAGAAAATAGCATTTTATACTTTTGATGAAAGCAAGGTCAAAGAGTTCAATATGCAGATGTGGCGCAATGGAAAGCTCTATCCTGAGGATTATAAGTTCAAGTATCCTAAAGCAGGGGAAGACAATTCAGAGGTTAGTATTGCCATCTATGACCTTAAAAACGAAAAATTAGTTAAAGTCGACATTGGGCAAGAGAAAGATATTTATATCCCAAGAATCAAATGGACAAATGACAGCAATGTGTTGGCAGTATTGAGAATGAACCGCTTACAAAACAAGATGGAAGTCTTACATGCTGATGCCAGCACAGGAGCAAGCAAAACTATTCTCGTCGAGGAGAGTCCACAATACTTAGAAGCTGAGTTTTTTGACGATGTAGTTTACCTCAAAGACGGCAAGCATTTTATTTATTCCTCTGAAAAAGACGGGTTTAAGCACTTGTACTTATATGAACTTACAGGAAAATTGGTAAGACAAATTACTACGGGTAAATGGGAAGTTGTAAACTTCTTGGGCATAGACGAAAAGCCCAAAGTACCTGTTTTGTACTATACCTCTACAGAAGTTTCTCCGCTGGAAAGACATTTTTATAGCATTGATATTCAAGGGAAAAACAAGAAAAAACTAAGTACAGAAAAAGGAACAAATACGCCTAATCTAAGCCGTGATTTCAAATACTATATGCTTTACCACACCAACGCACAAAGTCCACTTCGCGTTACGCTATGGGAAACAAGCAAAAATACCCTCATTAAGGAACTTAAAAACAACCACCATCTTTTAGAAAAATATAAGGAATACGGCATTAGCACCAAAGAATTTTTCCAATTTAAAACGCCTGACGGTACCGAACTTCACGGATACATGCTCAAACCTTCCAACTTTGATGCAAGCAAAAAATATCCTTTGCTTATGTTTGTCTATGGAGGACCGGGTTCGCAACAAGTCGCAGACAATTGGAGTGCAGTCAGTTGGTTCAATTTGCTTAATCAAGAGGGCTACATAGTAGCTTGTGTGGACAATAGAGGCACAGGCTTTAGGGGAGCGGAGTTCAAAAAAGTAACCTATGCCAACTTGGGCAAGTACGAAGTCCAAGACCAAATAGATGCCGCAAAGTATTTAGGTTCACTGCCTTACATAGACAAAGACCGCATAGGTATTTATGGACATAGCTACGGAGGCTACATGAGTACCCTTTGTTTATTGTTAGGAGCAGATGTTTTCAAAGCCGCTATCGCAGGAGCACCCGTAACGAATTGGAGATACTACGATACCATTTACACCGAAAGATACCTAAAACGTCCACAGGACAATCCTGAGGGCTACGACCAGTACTCCCCCGTGTATCATGCGAGTAAACTTAAAGGGGCTTATCTCATTATGCACGGGACGGGAGATGACAATGTTCACTTCCAAAATGCTGTTGCACTTCAGGAGGCATTTATCAGGTCAGGCAAGCAGTTCCAGTCTTTTTTCTACCCTGACCGCAACCACGGTATAGGAGGGAATAATGCGACCATGCACCGCCACCAATTAATGACTGATTTTATATTGAAAAATCTGTAATATAGATATAGATAGGTAAGATTTATATGTAGCATTTTAAATGCAGTTCCTTAAAGTTTTACGCTCAAAAAATAGTGGTTTTTAGCAAAGTCTAACACACTACACCTACGGCGTTAGGTTATGGTGTATTTTAAGATAACAAGTCTAATGGCTTTAAGATGTGAGCATTTTTATACTCTATAAACAGTAATTTTTGACAAAATAAGGGTATAAATCTTTGATAGCCGTATTATCAGTGTTATAAGGCTTTTTAAAACCTTATAACACTATCTTTTCAAGTAAAACCTCCCTACATTTTCAAACTTTCCATCATCTGCTTAGCAATAGGCGACCAGTACTTCTGTAAATGAGCAGGAGCAGAAAAATTAAAAATATATACTTCCTCATCTACAATGGTATATTGGATATAAGTATAAACTCTTTTAGCGCGTTGGATAGGGCTATTAGCATCTGTTTTAGTTTCTCCGATAAATTCAAAAACAATGAACTTTCGCTTGTTAATTTCTTGAATACCCTCTTGAATCATATTAATACTTTCTGTGGGTTTGCTGTTGGAGGACGCAGGTCTGTTGTCCTGTGTTTTGGAGGAGGCATTCCCGTCTATGCTTGTGTAAAGATTTTGGATAGTAGCTTTATAAAACTTCTGTAAAAGAGCTAAGTCTTCGTATTTCCAAGTAGTCGCCGCCACGTTAAAACCAAAGTCCACCGTAGCCTCTTGGTTGGTAAACATTGCCACAGGCTTGCGATAAGTAAAATATTTAGAGGCTATCTCGGCATCTGTCATAGGACGAAAATCCTCTGGCATCAGCGCGGTAATATTACGGGCTAAGGTTCTACGCACCATCTTAGGAGTATCGCCAACAAACGAAGAAAATATCAGAATAATAAGAGATAAAAAACTTATCCTCAACATATTATTAAAAAGTAAATTTTTTTAAAAGATAAATGTCATAATTTCTTGCTTACTCTCTTTATTTCAAATAATACGCCAAAGTCAATAGTACAAATTAACCTTCTTTGGTTTTGCGTTTGGCTCTCGGGTGATGCTCTTGGATAATTTGGCGGAGGTGCTCTCGGTCTAAGTGTGTATAAATACCGGTAGTAACGATGGACTCATGCCCAAGCATCTCTTGGACGGCGCGCAGGTCTGCTCCTCCCTCTATCAAGTGCGTAGCAAAAGAATGGCGAAAAGTATGGGGACTGACTGTTTTCTTAATTCCTGCTTGCTCTGCGGCTGTTTTTACTATGTTAAAAATAGTCATACGCGTATAGGCAGTACCTCTTTTATTAAGGAAAACAAAATTTTCTTGTCCTGCTTTGGGTTTGATGTGGCAGCGAATCTGCTCTATGTAAATCTGCAAAAACTTAGTAGCATCTTTTCCCAAAGGGACTAAACGCTCCTTGCTCCCCTTACCAAAAACCTTCAGAAAACCTACCTCGAAGTACAAGTCTGTTAATCGTAGATTTATCAATTCACTAACTCTCAACCCACAGCTATACAAAGTTTCTAAGATTGCTCTATTCCTCATTCCTTCATTGGTGGAAAGGTCTATGCTGTTGAGCATCTTTTCTATCTCCCAAAAATCTAATACATCTGGGAGGGCTTGTTTGAGCTGTGGTCTGGTGATGTGGTCAGTAGGATTATCGCTTATTACATTTTCCTCTTCCAAAAACTTATAGAAAGAGCGAATGCCTGCTAAAATACGCGCTTGGGAATTGTCAGCAACAGAGAAACTATGCAGGTATTTGATAAACTGCCCCAAATGGTCTGCTGTAATAGCGGTTGGCTCTATATCAGGAAGTCGTAAGGAGATGAACTGATACAGTTTTTGAATATCGCGAAGGTAAGCCTCAATGGAATTTTCTAACTTGCCTTGCTCCAAACGCAAGTAATTCTCAAATTGCTTAATGTAACGATGCCAATTTTGTTGTATTTTTTTTGTATCTATAGGCGTTGGCTCTTGGGTGTATTCCATTTTTTAACAGAAAAATTTTCTCCTACAAACATAATACATAAAAATTTAATTTTCAATAATTTATTAAAAATAATCAATAAAATATATTTTCTATTGCAGAATTGAAAATCTGAAAATTTATTTATTTTTGGAAAAAGCTATATTCCCCCTCGCTATGATAAAAGAAAAAGAACTTTTAGAAGAGATAAGAAGGCTAAGGATAGAGAATGAACTGCTTAGATTTCAGTTAAAGTCCCAAAGTGCCATTCACGGCATTACTAAAAATAATGCTTTACACACCTTTGAACAGCTCACTTCCTACACTATTAATCACACCAACGATATGATTTGTTGGATTAATGAGAAAGCAGAGGTTATCTATGCCAATGAGGCTCTTTGTAAGCAATTGGGTTATTCAAGTATGGGAGTTTTAAACTTTAAAATCAGCGATTTAGACCAAACCTACATGCCTGAGACATGGAAAGACTTTTGGCAAAAACTCAAAAGGCAAACTTCTATTACTTATGAATCTGCTATCAGGACAAAATCAGGCGAGTTACTGCCTACTGAAGTTACCGCTAACTTCATTACCTTTCAAAATGCAGAATATAACTGTATGTATATCAAAATCATTACCGAACGCAAGCAAGCACAAGAAAAAATCAGACTTCAAGAATACAAAGAAAAAGCACTCATCAAAGCTATTCCTGACCATGTAATTTTAATGAACAATAAAGGGCTGTATATTGACTTTCGTAAAGGAAAGGGAGATGCTTCCTATACTTTGGAAGATGAAATCATAGGTCGCTCTATTTACGAGTCCAACTTACCCAAAGAAGTGGCAGAACTTATTCTCTCGCATGTTAATAAGGCGATAGAAACTGATGAGGTACAAACCATAGAGTATAGCCTTGATTTCCCTAACGGGGTGAGGTATTTTTTTGAATCCAGAGCAGTTCGTTATGCGGATAATTTGGCTTTCCGAATCGTGAGGGACATTACCGAACGAAAAAAAGCAGAGGAAAGAATCAAAATGGAAGAGGTAAGAAAAAATGCGCTACTCAATGGCATTCCTGATATAATTTTTATCATGGATGCCAAAGGCGATTATATAGAAATGCGTGGTGGAAGTAGTTTTGGCTATTTATCAGAAAACCAAATCATTGGTAAAAATGTACTTGAAATCACGCCTGCCGAAGTTGGGCAACTGATTTTGGCAACTAATCAAAAAGCCATAGAAACAGGGGAGATACAGACTATCGAGTACGAACTTATTTACCAAGACAAGAGCCGACATTTTTTTGAATCCAGAGCTATCAAATATGGAAATGCGCAAGTATTGCGAATTGTTAGGGAGATTACAGAAAGAAAATCTGCTGAGGAAAAGCTCAAACTTAGAGAACAGCATAAGACCGCCTTGCTCAAAGCTATCCCTGACATGATATTTTTGATGAATGAAAAAGGCGATTATTTGGATTACAGAGGAGGAAGGGGCAAGGTCTTCATCAACCCTAATACCATTATCGGAACAAATATTCTCGATTCCAATATCCCCCAAGAAGTAGCTAAGCAGATACTCGAGGCAAATCAGA
>Ga0272446_1002064_pt1 | contig 28129 bp, 30 predicted proteins | sample YNPCB0061_FD_194587 | JGI IMG/M metagenome (GOLD analysis project Ga0272446, IMG submission 194587) | Hot spring microbial mat communities from Yellowstone National Park, WY, United States - YNP-CB-006-1 | ecosystem: Environmental > Aquatic > Thermal springs > Hot (42-90C) > Sediment | place...
ATCACCCGTTGGTTGCGGCCAGATGCTCAATGCCTTTGGGCGTGAGCATTCGGCCCTTATCCGACTTGGAAATCAGGCCCAACCGGATGAAGTCCGCCTCGAACATTTCGATGCTCTGGCGGGGCAAACCCATTTGCGTGGCGATCACGTTGAGCCTGACCGCACCATCGCCGTCCTTGAGAATGCGAAGGTACTGCTGCTCGACCGCATCGAGGCCGAGGTTGTCGATTTGCTCGACTTCGCACATTTTTTGGACGTGAGCCGCCGTAATCAGGTCAGTCCCTTCCGCTGACGCCGTTCTTCGTGCTGATTCCAGAAAGCGAATTGCCAAGCGTGGCGTTCCCCTACTTTTCCCGGCGAGCAATCGAACCGCTTCATCTTCAATAGCCCAACCCAAACGCTTCGCCCGCTGCCGGATGAGCAGGAACATTTCTTCTTCGGAGTAGTGGGTCAGCCGAACGTGAATGCGAAATCTTTCCCGCATTGAGCGGGTCAAAAGGTGTTCGTCTGTCGTCGCACCGATCAAGCAAAACGAAGGCAACGTGACGACGTGTCGCTTGCCGAGGAACAGCCTTCGCTCTTCCAAAGCTCGATAGAGCGTGACCTGTGCAGCCGAGGGTAATTCGTGAATCTCGTCAACAAAAAGAATGTCGCCCGGCTCCAACATCATGAGCGCCCCGTGAATCTGTTCCGGGGTCTTGAGGTTCTGAGCCAACTCGGTGTGCAGGTTGCAAGCGACTTCCCTTGCGACGGTTTCGGAGAGCAACGTCTTGCCGACACCAGCCGGACCTGTCATCAGCAAGTGCGGAAACGCCTGCTCTTCGGTTGCTTTGGTTCGGTCGTGGAAATAGGCGTCGATGGCCGTCCGCAAGATGGCGACGGCTCGTTGCTGCCCGATGACCGAGTGATCGAGCGTCGGAACAACTTGGCCGTTGGTGTCTGGGTTCATGGTGCTTTCCTCTCGTCCCCCTCTGGTACGTTCCAACTCATGCCGTCACCGCCGCCTCTTCTTCCACTTCGGCTGCACCTTCCTTGGGGCGAATGAAGCCGAGCAAGTAGTCGGCAGCTTTCGAGGCGGCGCTGCTGGCCTTGAAGATGTGCTTCGGGTCGTTTTCCAGTGCCCGAATCCAGCTTTGGATGTACGCAATCGTGTTGCTGTCATCAGACGAACCGGGAAGACCAAGAGCGGAAGTCACGAATGAACTTGTAGTCTCTGCTCGAAGCTCACCTGACGCATAATCTCCTTCCCAGCCAAGCCGATGCTCGGTCCAGTGGGCCAATTCGTGGAGCATGGTTGAAGCGAAGTCGCCAAACGTGTTGAACCGTCCTTCGTCCGGCATCACGATGTAATCGTGGCCTCGGTAGTACGCCGCTCTATCGAAGCCAAAGCGAATGTCGGCATTCGTCGCCTTCACAAGCTGGTCGAACTCTTCACGCTCAACGGCGGGAAAGGTTTCGATGGCATCAGCCTGCGGCTTCGCTTTGAATTGCTCGGCAATCTCCCCGGAAATTTGGGAGACGTTGAACACGGACCAGAATCGGAGTAACGGAAAAGTCTCCACTTTCTTCTCACCGTTCTCTTGATCCACAGTCTTGCGAACCTGCCGGTAGAAAACGATCTGCGTAGCCTTCTCACCTTTCTTGACGCTGGCTCCGACCGCTTTCCATTGCTGGAACGAGGCCCAATACGACACCGGATAGCCCTTTTCGTGTTCCGTGAGCCAGAGCAGCGGCACGTTGATTCCCGAATAGGTCCGCTTCGTCATGAAGTTGGTTGGGAGTTTCGCCGGATTCGGCACTTCGGTCCAAGGCCGTCGCCACGGAATCTTCCCCTGTTTCAACGCTTCAACGATCCGCTTCGTGATGCTCACTCGGATTTCATTTTGACTCAGCATGGTTCAGTCCTCCTGAACCTTGCTGGTACACCCCAACATTGGCACCTTCTGGCCAATACGGGCGGCTTCGGGTTACTCCCAGATGGGGAGTGAGAAAGAAGGGCAGAGCGAGCGGCTGTGCAGTTTTCAGTGACGGGCTTCTTGCACCATCACAACCCGGAAGCCGAAGGCGAAGTTCGTGAAGCTCCTCGTGAGGACTTCACCGCCAAATCGTTGGGCCGAGCGGCACTTGATTGCCCCGTAGTCCCAACTCCCGCCACGAGCGACTTTGCCAACGCCCTTGTCCGGCCCTTGCGGATCAACGACCTCGGTTTCGACTCGATAAGGACCGTACTCGTCGGCACACCATTCCCAGACGTTGCCGTGCATGTCGTGCAAACCCCATGCGTTTGGCAGCTTGATGCCGACCTTCTGCGTGGCCCACACCCCTGCCTTGTGTCCGCCGAACAGTGCGTACTTGCTCAGATCGTTGGAATCATTGCCGAAGTGGTACGCCGTCGTGGTGCCTGCCCGGCACGCATATTCCCATTCCGCCTCGGTGGGAAGCCGGTAACTGCGGCCAGCGGCTTTTTCATCGGGTAGTTCGGACAGTGCCCGGCAGAACGCCACGGCGTCATCCCAACTCACTTGCTCAACTGGGTGCTGTTCCGGGTTCGGGAGCTTTGCACAGTAGCTAGGGTTCTTCCCCATTACTTTCTGGTATTGGGCTTGAGTGACCTCGAACTTGCCCATGAAGAACGGTTTGCTGATTCTGACACGGTGCGGGATTTCATCCCAACCTTTGTTCGCATCGTTCTCTGGCGTCCCCATCAGGAACTCGCCAGCCGGAATGTGGACCAGCACCATGCCGATGCTGTTGACAATGGGATCGGGGCGCTTCGACTGCGGATTCGCCAATCGACGGGCCTGCTCGAAGTCCGCATCGGCTTCCTTTTGTTTGCCAAGCGCCTTGTACGCCTCGCCTCGGAACTGGTAGTAGCTCGGTTCCTTCGGCTCCCGCTGAATCGCAGCGGTGAAGTCGGCCACGGCTGGCTCGAACTGTTTCAGGTTGAAGTAAGCGGCACCCCGTTGCCGGTGGTAAATGGCGGGCTTGGGATCGTGCCGAATGGCCGCTGACAGATCGGGCAACGCCAAGTCCCATCGGCCCGCCTCGGCTTTTCCCTTGGCACGGTTGGAATAGTTTCGGGCGGCAAGATCATGGTATTCGCTGGGATCGGCGGGCGAGAGCTTCAACGCTGCTTCGAGAACGGCAATGGCTTCATCCCAACGATTCAGATTGGAGAGGGCAATTGAATGATGCTTGCGAACTTCAGGGTTGCTGGGATCGAGTTCAATGGCCTTCACAAAATCCGGCAAGGCGTCCTCGTAGCGCTGCAAATTGACGTTGCACGCAGCCCGGCGATGATATGGCTCGGCACGTCCACCATCGGCGGTCACAGCCTCGGTGAACTCAGTCAAGGCCGCATCATACTTCTTCTCATCGAACAGCCGCTTGCCACGAGCCAAGGCTTCATCGGCGTTTGTTTTGCTCGTCGGATTCGTGGCCGTTACTGGCACAGGCTGCGAGTCTTCCTGCTTCGGTCTGAAAAAAGAATTCCACACGAACGGCACGGAAAGGAGTGTCACAAGTACGGCGATGCCCGAAATCACCAGTGCCGTTCGATGGCTCTTGGCTGGCTGCACAAGTCTCAAGTCGTTCGCCAAATCCTTCGCCGTGGCGTATCGCTCCTTCGGATCATGGGCGAGGCACTTCAAGCATATGCTCCGCAGTTCCGGGCTGAGGGTGCCGCCATTCCCAGACAAACGGATTGCCCCAGAAACGAGTTCTTTTCTCAGGCTGTTCGTGTCACGGGCGTCATAGGGGAGCTTCCCCGTGAGCAACTGGCAGAGCAACACGCCAACGCTGTACACGTCCGACCGAGGATCGAGCGGCTTCCCTTCGAGTTGTTCGGGGGACATATAGGCCAACGTGCCGATGCTGGGAGCGAACTGGCCGGTCTTGTTGGCGGACAAGGCGATGCCAAAATCAGCCAGCAGCGCCCGCCCGTGGTGGTCAATCAGAATGTTCGCCGGTTTTATGTCCCGGTGAATGACGCCGTGTTTGTGGGCGTAATCGAGGGCGTCGGCAATCTCTGCCAGCCAGCGGCAGGATTGTTCGGGCGGAATTGGTCCTTGCTTGAGCCGGTCCCCAAGACTGCCATCCTCCACGAACTCGGAGACCATAAAGAAGTCGTCGCCGTCCTTCCCCACGTCATGCACAGGCACGATGCCGGGATGTTTGAGGCGGGCGACTCGTCTCGCTTCCGCCATGAATGAATCAACCGCCCCGATGTGCGAGGGTTTCGGCATCTTCACGGCGACGGTTCGCAGCAATTCGAGGTCGTAGCCCTTCCAGACCTGAGCGAATCCGCCCTCTGCCACTTTCTCATCAAGCCTATAACGATTGACGAGTGTTCGAGAGGGAGTATCAGAGGGTGGGTTATCGGATACAGGAGGGTCTTCCCCACCGCTGTTTACAGGCTTGTCCATCCATGACGTACCCCGCAGGGCTTCGATTCGGCGGGAAAGCTCTCCAACGAGATGCGGGCAGTCTTTGCACAGGGCGGCGGCAGAAACGTCCCGGCCTTCTTCCAGTGCTTCTTCCCACTGGATCATCAGATCGACCAGTAGTTCCTCATCCGTCATTTGCCAATGCCTCGTATAGCTTCGTCCGTGCTGAATGCCATCGTCGCTTCACGGTGCGGAGCGAAATCCCCAGCAACTTCCCCGCCTCTTCTTGTGTGAGTCCCTCGTACCACAAGAGGTTCACCACTTCCTTCTCTTCATCCGGCAGCGATTCGACGTGCTGGTGGAACTCGGTCCATTCGGCGGCGTCCTTCGGCTCGTCGCCCGTCCGGTGCAGCGATCCCCCGGCGTCATCAGCAGGTTGGCCGTCCGTGTGGTGATTTGCTCCGATCCCGTGCGGGCCGAAGTGATGTTTGGCGAGGTCGAGCAGTTCCCGCCGCACTTGCACCGCCGCCAAATTGAAAAAGTGCCGAACCGATTCGACTTGAACCTCGGCCAGCGCCCGGTGGAGGCGAATGAGCGAGTTCTAGAACACGTCATCGGTCTGCTCCCAGCGGCGAAGGTTCGGGTAGCCGTGGAACATCTTGCGGGTGAGGCGAAGCAGCCGGTCGCAGGTATGATCGAGCAGGGCTTGCCGGGCCTTCTCCTGCCCGGAAGCTGCAAGGTCGATCAGGTTCTGAATCTGCGTATCGGTTGCCTCTGCTCGCACAAGTGGAACCCCCGTCATGGCTTGAGTCGCTGGAATCAAGCCATTTTATCGGGTTTTCCAGCGGAATTCACCGGCCAACTGGCTGTGCGACAGCCGGGGAGAAAAGGGGTCAGAAAAAAATCTCTCGGAATCGTGGCCCTTTTTCCCGGCGAGTGTCGCATGGCTGGAAAAGCAAGACGTTCAGTCCCCCCAATGAGAATGGAGAGCCAAACGATGCGAGTTTCACAACTGGTGTGCTTGATTGGACTTGCGTCCCTCATGGCTGGATGCGGTGGTAAACCAGAGCCACCGGCGATTCCACAAGGAGCGTCGGCACCAGCCCCCCCCGAATCGGGTTCCCCGTCTCGAACGAGGAAGCCGTCCACGGCATCCAAGAGTCGTCCCGGCACTACGGTCAATGAGAACGACCCGAACCTCATGGAATGGAACCAACGCCTGACCGCCCTTCGCAAGATCAGGGCGGGAATGACCATCGAGCAGGTAGAAGGGATCATCGGCATTGCTGATGAAACCGACGAGAAAGACCTCGGCGAGTTGAACCCCGCCAAGGCCGGTCAAACCCTTTCAACACTCACATGGCGTGGGGACGAAGACGGCGACGCCATCATCATCGGCTTCGTGAACGAACGGCTCAAAGACACAAGCTACATCAAGGTTACTGCTGCCAAGAAGTGACCACTCACTACTCACATGAGGCTCCCATGATACTCACCAGAACAAGCCGTTTCGCTTTCCTTGTGGCACTACTCGCCGTCGTCGGTTGCAGCAAAACGTCCGACAAATCAGGGCCGGGCGACGCTCCTGCAAAGGTTGCGAACAAAGACCAAAGACCACCAGCGGCGAACCCATCTGACTCGACCATACCAATGCGAACTCCGACTTCGCAGCAACCAACGAAAACCCGGCGACCTGCGGCGGAACAGAAAGCCATCGACGAGATTCGGAAACTCTACGGGAAGGTTCAGTACGCCAACGATGACCCAGCCGCACCAGTTGTCGGCGTGTCGTTCAAGAGTCAGCGTCGGGTTAAGGGAACGGATTTGGCGATCCTCGCATCGCTGACTTCGATTCAAGAACTTAACCTCGATGGCACCAGCGTGACCGACGTTTCGCTGCTCGCCCCTTTGACCAAGCTAAAAGTGCTTTACTTGCCCGACCTCTCTCCTGACCATTTCGACACCCTCGCCAAGCTGCCTTCGTTGGAATCACTCTCGGTCGGAATTGCCAAGCCTTCACTCTCCACGGCGGGGATCGACAACCCCTACAAGAACCGGGAGGCGACGAAGGCATTCGAGAGCCAAGACTTTCTCAGTCAGGGGTTGGAGCGCCTGTGTAAATCACCCTCCTTGAAACACCTGCGACTCACGCAAGGCGGCTCAGCGACAATCGGTGGACACAGACCACGGGCAAACTCATTCGCACCATTATCCCGCCTTTCCACGCTGGTGTTCCTCGAAATCCAGCCGCTGTTCGAGGCGGACGAAGTATTCACGGACCTGTCGAAGTGCAGCAGCCTGCAAACCCTGATCGTCGGCAACATCTCCCATAAAGGCATGTCCAACTTGTCGGGCAGCAAATCGTTGAAGCACTTACAGCTCACGAACATCGTGAAAGACAGCGATGCAATCGTTAGAGCAGCTTCGGCCATCCCCACACTCGAAAGGTTCAACTACAGCGTGGGAAGAGTCTCCGATAGCCTGCTGATTGAACTAAAGAGAGACAACCCCCGGCTCGTTGTCGAGCAAAAGAAGCGGGACTTGTGGAACGAACTCGTGGTTGGAAACCAGTGACACAAACGCCAAGACGGGAATCACCAAGCGTAGCGGAGGGCCAAGCGATGCGACATATGCAGCTTATTTCCCTGATCGGTTTTTCGATCCTCCTTGCCGGGTGCGGGGGAAGTGGGTCCGGGGCAAAGAACGACGACAAAGGGGCGGCGTCTGGTGGAGGCGGCAAGGGATTCGCCCAAAAGGTTCTGAATCTCGATGAGAAGTCCTACGTCGGGGGACTCAGGAAGAGCGGATCACGCAAAGGAACCCTGTCGATCAACAACGGCGGTGCTGGCAAGGGGCCGCTCGCAAAGAACGGCGGCACTTACTCGCTCGAAAAAGCGGAACACTCCGCAGGAACGATGGCCGATGCGTTTCAGGCGTTGCTGATGCTGCGGCCCGCTCAATGCGTCTACTACGACTCGAACCAGAACGGCAAGTGCTACGGAATGGGAGCCTTGGACCTTTCCCCCGCCCTCTACAAGAGCGTGTTCGGGGAGCTTGATGATCTTGTTGACGCCAATCGCAGCGGACACAAAGCCCGGTGGCAACTCAAGTGCAGTGATGGAACTCTTCGCTTCGTGGGAGAAGTCATTCCCAATCGGCTCGTGCGGATTGAGGACGTGATCCCGAATTAACTCCGCTACAGCCTGCCCCTTTCTAACTGCCCCGGAGAACCCCCATGAAGAAATTCTTTCTGCTCGTCGGCGTGCTGGTCCTCGTCGGAGTCGGCATCTATGGCTGCGGCGACGGCACCAAAGCCCGTGTCGAAGTCGCCAAGGAGAATGCGCTCGAACAACTCGATGACCTGCTCGGCAGCATGGACGTGAAGCGGAAAGAAATCGACCTGCAAGTTCAAGGACTCAAGCACGGCATCGCCGGGATCGGCAAGGCCAAGATCAAGGCACAGGTCAAGCTGGAAGAACTAAACCGCAAGGTCGAACCGCTGCAAGCCAAGCAGAGTGAAATCGACGCCACGCTCAAGAAGTATCGGGAATATCTCGCCAAGAACGAGCCGGTGGAACTGGCGGGCAAGACACTCACCCCCGATCAACTGAAGGCCAATGCCGAGAAGCTGATCGCCGCACGCAAGCAATACGCCGACGAAATCGGCAGCTACGAGAAGTCGAAGGCCGAGCTTCAGAAAGTGGTGTCAGGCTTCGAGGCGAAACAGAAGGAACTCAACACCCAACTGACCGCTCTACAGAGCAAGATCGCCCAGATCGACTCCCAAATGGTCGCCGTGCGTTCGCTGCGGGGGGCGAAGACGGCGATGGGCGATGGCGATGCGTCCCTCGGTGAAAATGTTGCGAAACTCGAAGACAAGGTGAACGACCTGCTGGCGGACATTCGGGTGGAACTGGCCACGGAAGGCCAGATGTTCGATGAAGCCGCCGCCACGAAGGCAATCGACAGCATCGACTCCATCATTTCCGCCGCTCAAGGACCAAAGGACACGTTGGCCGAAATCGACCGCATTCTGGAAGGTGGGAAGTGACATGGGCTTTTCTCACCAGAAGCGGCAAGTCGCCGGTGCCGTTGCTCTTTTAGTGAGCGGACTTCTCGCTTTCGGCGGCTGCTGGCACAAGACGCCCACCGCCGAGGAGCAAACTACAAGAGGCAATCCGACGATTGTGCCGTCGCCGCAGTTCGGCCTGCATGAACCTCCTGCATTCGGGTTCTCGCCTTCACCGACAGCGAATGCTACACCGACCGAAATTGATCCGCAGGTCGCCAGACTCGAAGAACGGCGAGAACGGCTAGTTCCTCTGCTTGAGAAGGCTGAGGACGAAAAGGCCGATCTTGTGGCGAAGTTACGAGAAGCGGGCGTCACCAAAGCATCGGACCTGAAGAGCAACCCCCTTGCCCAGCGGTATGCGGCTGCGTTGCAGAAGGTGAGTCACGATATTGCGGGAATTCAGGCCGAGATTGGGCGTCTCGATGAAGCGATCACGCACGCCAAAGCTCTGAAGCGCCGGGTTGACCAAGAAAAGGTCCGCATCACGGACGAAGAACTCGCCGCCCTGACCGTTGGTTCCGGTCAAGACCTGCCGTTGACCGCCACGGACCCCGCCAACCTCGATGCGTTGCTGGCCAAGGAACTGAGCGGAACTACCTCGCCGTCTTCGTCTCGCAAGTCACTCGTGGGCAAGTGGAAGATCGAAAAGGATGAAGTCGATGGGACCGTGGAGTTCACTGCCGGTGGCACCGTGCTTTTCACATGGTTCCACACAGGGCTGAAGAAGGATTGGGTCGAAACCGGCAAGTACACCCTGACTCGTTCGACGCTCAAGATCACCGAAGCCGGGGATTACGGCAGCGAGAGCCAGCGGCAAATCGAATTCCTTTCCAACGACGAACTGCTCGTCGCCAAACAATCGGGTCTTGGCTTCACATGGCTGTTCGGTCGGCTCAAACGCATTCCATGAGAGACACTCCATGAACATTCAGGCAATTCTGGCGGACAAGTGGGTTCGGATCAGCGGTGGCATTCTTGCCGTGATCCTCGCCATCACTTTCCTACCGAGCCTCTTCGGGTGGATTCCTGACGGCGGATTGGTCTTCTTCAACATCGTGCTGGCGCTCGTGTTCTTCAACGTGGTCGTGCAGCGGCATCCGATTATGAGCCTCCGTTGGCTCTACGGGATCGACCTCGGACTTGGCGTTTTGCTCATGTTGGCGGCACTTCCTGACTTCAGCGAAAGTGCAATGGCGGGGATCATCGTTCTAATCCTAATCCCTCTTAATCTTAATCCCTCTTAATCTCTGGACCGGCTACCAATTCACGAAGGAAATGACTCGCACAGCATCACTTCAAGGCAGGTTTCTTCCTGCCGACGAAGGCGGATTGACCTTGGAGTTCACCGACGATGGAAACCTGATTCTGAGCAACGGAAAGGTTTACCGATACGCCACTCGCCGTAATGAGTTGCTCCTGTACGACGGCGACACGCTGGCCACGAAATGGGAAATCGCTAAGTGCGACATGAAGACCCTGCTGGTCAAGGACGATCAAGGGCGACTCCACGAGTACAAGCGGGATTTTACCGCCGTGAAGTCTGCTGCCTCGACTGCCAGTGCTGGATTGGGGGCAATGTGGGATGCGATAAAGTACAGTCAGGAGAACGCAAGATTGCAGGCCAAGTGGACGCCGCAGGACGAAAGTTCTCCCGCCATCGAGTTCACCGGCGACGGGGCATTCATCCGCAGTGACGGCAAAGCGGGCAAATACACGGTCGATTGGAACTCCAAGACGATTTCCGTGACGTTGACCGACAAGACTCCACTCCTGTTTGAGATCGTTTCTCTGTCGCCGACTCAACTTGTTATTTCTGACAACGGCGTGGCGACCAGATACACAACCTCAATGGGTAAGCGGCCGGGCTTCGGCGGCAAACGGTCCAGCCCGTCGAGTTCACCGTCTACACCCCACTCGTCATCTTCGATGGCCCCAGCAGGAAAGGCGACCGCCAGCCACTCTGCTCCCAGACCAGCCGGTTCAACCCACATCCAGTTCTGCTGTCCGTCGTGTGTATCGGTGTGGGAGGGAGATTTTCAAGAAGGCGACAAATACGAGTGTCGCTGCGGCACTGAGTTCACGATCAAACGTCATCTTGGCGAGATGAAAGGTGCCAAGGCACTTGGGTTTTGGGCGATGATTGGCAAATACGTCTGCTCCAATTGCCATCTCCAAGGCAAAACCGATGCCTTCATTAGACTAGGCTCGAAGGCATCGAAGGGTAGGATCATTCGTGGTACGGAGCGACAGTTGATTACCGAGTTGTACGAGTGTCCGAAATGCCACTGCACGATGCAAATCTCAGGCTTGGATACTTATGTGGACCTGCTCTGAAGCGAGGCTTGTTGCCGCTTTTCAGCCTGCGACAGTGCGACCTCCCCACAGCGGCTTCCGATTGCTCTAGTAAGTGGGAGTGCCGTCCCCACTCCCGTATCTCCGATAGCCCTTTCAATCGGAGAACCGCCATGTGGCTTTTCTGCCCCCGCTGCAATGCCCAGACGAACGCCAAGAATCGCTCGCTTTACGGCGTGTTCTGCTGCGGGATGTGCAATCACCGCTTTCGAGGCATCCACGCCAAACCGAATAAGCTGTGGCGGGCATTGGTCGTGATTGTGAACCCGGCTGTTGGGGTTTTGACCGAGACTTGGTGCCCGTACTGCGGATCGACGGTTGAGGGAAGCGATTCTGGTTATTGGCCTTCGGTGTGTGCGTCATGTGGCAGAGACCTACCGACCGACGAACCCTCAGAGCCTGCCGCTGAGAGTTGACTTGCCTTAATAGCGATGGTTGTCGCCCTGCTGAGAGCGACCTTTTCGGCGTGCTACACCCCCTTTCAAGGGCTTCGTCTGGTGGAAATGTCTCCAAACACAAAGAGGCCAGACTAGCACCTTCGTTTTCCTCCAACACCCTTCCTACAACCGAAGTCATCTGATTGTACACCCGACTTTTGCGAATGACATTGATTTGCTCTGCTCAGCGCCATTTCGGTCGTCATTTCACGTTTAATACCCCATTTCACCAGCTTTGCCTCTCAAAGTCTGTCCTCGTTAATACCCAGCCCTCCACCGACTCCTGCGTAGACTGGCTCTATTCGCTCCCAGATGCCCTCAATTAAATCGAAAGGCTCGTGATGGCTTTCGATGCCTTCCATTTTAATTGTTGGCTGTAATGGCGCTTCTGGTGGTTTCTGGTTCGCAGTGGCATCCTTATTATTGGCTTCATCAATTATTACCCCTTCCTGACCATTGTGATTTGAAAAAGGGAACTCTAATAGAGATAGATGTTCTTTAGTGCCGGGAGCATCGCTTTGGGATGAGATAGCCTTCATCGACCTTTCTCCCAAGACCCATCGGGTTGCTGTGATCTTTGGCCTACCCTTGATGCGGGCCTCGATGATACCAAGCTCTTGCAAGGCGACCAGTATCCTTTGACGCTTTGCGTCCTTTGCACACTTGATTTCGGGGAATCTGTCTTTCATCCACGTCAACAAGTATTCTTTTCCCCAACCATCGCCAGCTTTGTCCTTTTGCAACGTCAGATTCACAACAGCATTCACGAACTGAAGAATCAAGGACTCATCCTTCACGAAAAGAGGCTTTCGCAGGTAGGTTACGAAAGCGTTCTTGTCGGCTTCAGTCCATTCGGGTGTAACCACGTTGGTCGAGGCCAATGACGACCACGTTCCTTTATCCAAAGGGTCGAAACCGTTCCATTTGGCCAATACTGCCTTCAGCTTCTTCGTGGAAAGCGCCGGATCAAGTTGGTGGCCATTGTCATCGCAAGCATACTTCACCGACGTTTTAACCACGGAAATAATCGTCCGCATCTTTCCATTCAACAACCGGCTCGAACACGATCTGGCAGACGGTGGAAGTTCCTTCACAAAGGCATTTATGCTCCGTTCCATTTCGTGTTGACCATACCCGTAAACAAAAGCGAGCCGGGCAAGGACGATGATGTGGTTATTCAGGGTTTCACCGTGAGCATCACCATCGAGCCAGAAGTCCGGCAGCATTCGTCGCATGTTGTTTTTCCAGCCTTTCGCAAGAATCTTGCCAGTAGCTCGGTTTCGGGTGACGGCGGACGATTTCGGTGCCTCAATGCGGGCGAAATAGTGGAGGTAGTCAAGGATTCTCTCCTTCGGCATGTACTGGCGATTCGGGTTCTTGAGCCATTCGACGTATTTTTCCACGTCCTGAATCATCCGGCCTTTGCAGGGGACAAGCGGAAGCGGAGCATCAAGCAGCATTTCCCGGCCAAAGCAAAGGGGAAGGCGAACACCGTGATCCCGCTGAGGGTAGATTTCGAGTTCGCCCAACGTCTTCATCCCGGCCTCTCTTGCTCGCCGGGCAAGATCGGGGTGGTCAGCGTCAATACGGCGAAGAATGGACCGCAGTGAATCGGTGATCGTGTCCAAATCCTGCGGCTTATCGAAAGTGCGGATCAGGTGAAGCCCGGTAACGTCGTGCCGCTTGACCTGATAGTGCCAAGTGGCCTTGCCGTGGAACTCGTTCAAAAAAACCTCGGCCTGCTCCTCGAAGAGTTTTGCGTCTCGCCCGTGGAAATCGAGGTCGATCACGATGAAGCGGGTCCAGCGGGTTGCCTTAATGCCGAGGATTTCCCGTTGGTTGATGTGCCTGCGGATAATCGCCGGGGACAGAAAGCCTCGATCATGGGGATTCTGGGCCGTTGGGAATGCGGTCATCGTGTACCAAGAGTCCCGCTCCTGCGCCGTTTCCTTGTCGAACTTGAGGATGTACGAGTCCTTCCGGACCAGATCAAAAAAGATTTCCTCGAAGGCGAAATAGGCCAGCGTCCGAGGACTTGCCCGGTACGGTTTTGTCTGATCCAGATGGAACAAAGCGGTCGGCGGGTCGGTGACGAGAGTCAGGTCGTCAGTGACTTTGGAAAGGAAGGAGTCCTCATCAATCGACCCCGGCCAATGCTCGACCAACTTCGGATAGAGCAGGCGAGCCTGCGGCTTCGATTTGCTCGGCACTTTGCGACCGGCTCGGAGCCACTGGTTGCGGGTCTTGAAATCGCCATGAACTTCCCGCCAACTCTCGAATTCCCTGATCTCTTTCGTTTCTGCTGCATAGATACTTGTGGGCATGGGTCGGTCCCTTGCTCTGTGAAAAATTCATTGTGAACATGCATCAACGCCGCTCTGATCCTTCTGGGCGGCGTTGCTGTTTCCGGTCACTGGCTGTTGAGAAGCCGAACGATCCGGTGTGCCAGTTCGGGGTTGACCGTCCACGCAACGGTCAACCCGTTCTCGTCCTTGATTTCCTGACCGATGCCATCATTGGGATGAACACGGAATGCCCCGCTTTCCGACGTATCCCATGTGCCTGAAAAGCTCGCTGATTCGCTCGGCATCCCAGACGTAGAAGTAGCCGCCGCTGTGTTCGATGGTCCGCTGAGTGACGCACGCTTCCGCAAATGCTCGTGGGGAAGGTCGTCCATCCGGTGTCCGTAGGCCGAGGTTTTTGAGCCACTGGCCAACCTCATGGCTCGTCGCCCCAAAGGGCTTAGCAATTGTGCGCATCGACTGGTACTGTTCATTCATGTGCCTCCTTCTTGGTTTTCTGTTTGCTTGCAAAATGTCGCTTGGCGTTCTTCACGTCGGATTCGGTGAAGACTCTCATGGTCCCCAGCCGTAACGCAGGCTGAGGAATAAAGCCGCTCAGAATCGCATAGTCCAATTGGTGCGGTCGAACGCCGATCCGCTTGGCCGCTTCTCTGAGCAGGAATAGTTCTTTGGGCATAGTTGCCTCCTTTCCAGTATTTATGCAGCAAGCTCCATTTTTTTTCGGGCGAGCAAGAAGAAAAGAGGCCGTGGCCCCCGACGAGAGGGCCACGGCACAACGTTCACGAGTCGGCACAAACCTCCTCGTGAACGTCACTGCAAACTGTTACTGCCGCTACTCTGACAGGCACGCTTCTTTCACTGCGCCTTCCAGCCATTCCAGAAACTTTGGAAGTGACCTGTCTGCGAGTTTCTCGAAGGGAACATCGCATTCCCAAGCGTCGCCAATGTCCTCGTTGAATTCGGCGGGTTCCGCCTTATGCCCGGTAGCCTTCTCAAAAGCTCCGCAACGTCGTATTCATCGAGTTCTTCAAAAATGTGTCCGATCAGCACCAATGCGATCTGTGGGCGAGTCAAAAGGTTTTTCTTCATTTCGTGTTTTCTCCAATTCAATAAGTCGTTTCCGTCCGCAGCAGCCATCTCATCGCCAAAACGAATGGCGAGGGGATGGTCTGCGGGTTGGCGTGCAACCAAAACCTCTTGGGCTGCACGCCGCCTGCTGTCTGAGAGCGGGCCAGTAAGGTGAAAGTCGTTTATCTTGTTTTGATTGGCCGTGCATCTGCCGTGGCCCCCGCCAACGAAGCCACGGCCTCTTCCGCTACGCTACTTCCACTCGATCTTGTCAGACTCATCCAGTCGCTTGATGCGGCCAAATACTTCGCCTAAAAAGTGGTGGATATACACGTCGTCCGTAGCCGGCCCGAAGATGTTGCAGACTCGTCCGGTTTGCGAATTCGTGTTTACGATTACAACGGGATCGGGAACCGGATCGCCGTTCTGCTCATACCAGTAACCAACCCATAGCTCATCGCCTTGCAGTTCGATTACTAGCCGCATATACGGCTCTTGGAAAATCCTCACATACGTCTTGCCGCTGGGACGATTCGCTCGATACCACTCAATAAGTCGATTCACATTTTCCATGTTCATTTGCCTGACTCCACAAAGCTGTGACCTGTTCCCCAGCAGCCAGCCGTAAACCAAAACGAAATGGCTCGGAATTGGTCTGGGGTTGTGCTCAACCGCCGAGAGGGGCGGGAGCGGCTGCTCAAGAACCTGAAACAATCAGATGGAGCAGGCCAGTTGAGAAGAAGTCGAAGTAAAGTCGTTGGTGACGTTATTTAACTATATGATTCTTCTTTTCAAGAAAACAAGAGCGACGGCGAAGATTGACCGATCAGTCCGTGGCCCTTGAGTGTGGACCACGGACTGATCGTCTTGGACCTTACCGAGCCGTTTCCTTGGGGCTGTCCCAAGGTTCGACCTTCGTGACGACTACCCCGAGTTCTGAAAGCGTAGTGTCAAAAGTCGTGTCAAGAGTAACCGACCAGTTGAGCCGATTTTCCAGTGCGGTCTCAACGTCGTCAGTGGAAAGCGAAGTCGGAACCGACAATTTGAAGCCGAGTCGGACCTCAACTTCATAATCAGTCAAGCTGTTGGCGGGTTGAGCTTTCTCCTTCGGTTTCGGAGAGTTGGGCTTGGGTGTAGATGCCTTCGATGCCACTACCTGATGGGTCTGCTGGTTGGGCCTCGTATTCGGCGGGAATTGCAAGACGCCGGTTTCGGCAACTTCGTCGTCATTCTCGTCAGAGAGTTCTTCGGGTTCGCCTTCCGTGGCGAACTCGTCAGCGTCACTCTCGTCTTCTTCCGTCTCGAACAACTCGGTCGGCAGAAAGCCGCCATATTCGTCTTCATCGCCGTCGAAGCGCTCCTCTTCGTCCTCGGCTTCAGGGGACCAGCATCCCTTGAGGTAGTCGATCATCTTTTTCGGTCCCCACGCCACATCGGGAAACTTTTCGAGAGCAACAGCAACCCGTTCCTCGTTTTCCGCCAAATATCGCCAGCGGTGACACTTGTCGTAACTCGTCTTCGGAAAGCGTGCCTTAAGCCGCTGCATGAATTCACCGTGCGGCGTCACGGATTTCAGTTCCATAACGAATGGCCCGTACTTTCTGGCGATTTGCAGCTTCTCGAAGTTCGTGGCGTCGTCTTCTTTCAGACCTTGCCCGATTCGGTCCATAAGGTCGGAAATCCTCTTTTCCACGGGATCAGCGTCGTCGCCAAATTTTGCACGGTGCAAAATTTGTGGCGTCTTGTCTGGGGCATTCAGTTCTACAGCCATTGTCATTCTCCCAATGGCTGGGCTGGCTTTTGAAAAACAAAAACGCCGGGGTCGTGGTTGCCAGCTTTGCAGCCGATCAATCCACGACCCCGGCGTTTCAAGGGCAGTGTTTTGGACTCGAATTAACGGGGATATTCAGCGGTATTTGGGGATATTCAATGAGTCCCCGTACTGATCTGGCGGGATTCTACCACAGTAAACCAAGGTCGTAAACCAAATCGCTTTGCCCACGCCGTTGCAACACCACGTCTCCGCATTTCTGGGAGTAGCTCGAATCTCTCCGTATCGGGTTCAGTCGGCAGATCACACCTAACAAAGAAGGAGAGACAAATGGAAACGGCGGTAAAGAAGATTCTTCAGATCAAAGACTTCGTGAGCAGCCTCGGCTTACCTCAGCCGGAAGCTCTAACATTCATGGCAGGGATGCTCGCCCAACACTTCCTTGCCGGTCAAGGAAACGTCAGCGACGAAGACGCAGCCAGCAAGTCACCGAGCGTGGTGACGAAGCTCCCCGACGAGCAAGACGCCGACGTGGAAGACCCACTTGTGGCTCACGCCTTGGGAATTTCGCACAAGGCAGTCAACTACATTGCCGAAAAGTTGGACCTGCCGGTGAAAACTGAGAACAAGTCGGTCGAACCGCTGGGAATGGTTCGCACGCCCTTCGTCAACGTCAACGGCTGGAAGGTTACGGCGACGGAGCGACGGGAAGGCCGGGCGACAAAGTATTCGCTGTTGGCCGAAAAGGCTGGCGAGTTTCAGAAGGAACCGCAAATCAACGCCCTTCCTCACGCAGTCAATTGGGTCAAAAAGCACTGCCAGTAAGGGGAGTAGAACGGCATTTCCCGTATAGGTTGTGACGACGATGCCTCTGGCCGTGAAAGGAACGGAGGTCGCCAATTCGTGATGTGGCATCCGGTATCCAGAGTTTTTGCCCGAAGGTCGGGATTTTGCTCTGGCGGGAAAGTGCAGGTGGGTTTCCAAGACCCAGAGATGGCCCGTCCCGTGTGGTCCTGCACCTGTAATCGGGGGCAATACCGGAGTTGCAACTGGCGATCAGGGGTTCGATTCCCCTCAGAGGCTTTTCCCATGTCCATGCTTCGGAGTCGAGTATTCACAACGCAAATGAAGAAAGCCATGAACGACAATCACCAGCAACGAACGCAATCCCGGCCTCCCTTTCCGGGCTGGATGCTTCTGGACGAGAGCAACGACATATTTCCTGTTTTCTACCCGCCGCTGAGAGCGACCGGGCTGGCTTCCTTTGTCACCGAAGAAGCTGCTTGCTCCTTTGCAAAGACGCACGCCGGAAGCCGAGTCATTCCGGTTGATGACGACGTGCTGATGGGGGCTTGTCGTTGGTTCTTTGAGAAGGAAGACGTGAAATACCTTTTCGTCTGTGAATGGCTGAAGGGCGAGGGTGTTCTCGAAGTAACAGCGATGCCGCTCGATCAGTTTCTGGGGCGTGATGGCGGTGCTGTCGTGGCGGAAGGCCAGCATCGTTTGAACCCAAAAGACCTTCAGGTGCAACGAGGCAAGTCGATGAATCCTCGCAATGTCTTCGGACGGTGACTGACTATCCGGGAGTAGAACGCCAACTCCCGTATAGTTTGCGAAGGCCAACGGCCGTGTTGGCCGCAGGTTTTCAAGAACAGGTATGGAGTGAAAGAGATGAAGGGTATGTCGAAGTCGGATATGGCGCAGCGCCGGGCAATGTTGGAACACAACGAACCAATGCTCAGCAAAGCCATGAAGGAGAGCGGCCTCTCTGATCCTGTCGGAATCGTTGCCGATGCACGGGACAAGATGGGCCGGAAACTCTTCAAGTTGGCCCTGCTCGCTTCTGGTAAGAGTGAGCAGGACGCTGAGAAAAAGATAGCGGAGATGATCGAGCAGATGGGGAGGCAGGAGCAGTATCCCACTGGTCTCCTCGTGGTGAGTTGGGAACGAGCAGAAAAACTTCTTCCGCTCACATCTCCCACTGCATCAGCCAACCTTCGGAAGTTGAAACCGATGTGCCAAGCCGGAACAGGCATCTACTTGATCGTGGGTGTGGGCAGGGGCGGCAATACCTACGGGATCGTTCCGATAGACGATATGCCGCAGCTATCGCCGCCGCAGCACGTCGCAGACGGCCAGCATCGAGTTACGGGCGTCTACTTTCCGAAGCGGTAGGCACTGACGGCGACGGGGCGACCGGCACGGTCCATTCCCGCCCACAATGTTCGAGGAGCACCAGATGAAGACTGTGAGGGTCCACAATTATGGCGAAGTCACCGATCCAGCCACTTTTCTCCGCAATCGGAGCGACAAGCTGATTGGCTACCTGATTCGTGGCCAGTGGGATGATGACTATTTGCTCTGTATCGCAACCAAGAACAAGGCGGCGTACTACGGAGACGAGTCACTTCGAGGCCAATCGGAAGTGCTGGTCTGGAATCCCGGCAGCGAGCAGGCGTATGTTTCTTTCGACCGCAACAAAGCCCAAATAAAGATTGCGCTGGTCAAGCTGCAAATCCGGCTGGGATTGAATCGTTACGAGCAAAAGGAATTGTTCGGCCACGATGGTCCGTCTGCCGACCTCGAAACCCACATATCCCGGCTCGTGACAGACCTTCCGCCAGAGCTTAGGGCGTGTCGGATAAATGGTGCTGTGAAAGTGGAGGACGCCAAAGGTGTTATCCGCAATATCACGGCTCGTTTCAGGCGTAGGCAGCAGATGAAGGTACGGGTCATGGACGAGGGGGAAAACTCGCATGGAACACAACGACCAAGAGCCTATTGGCGAGCATGGCTGACATTGACCCGGCAGGACAATTGCTGCTTGATACTGGTGACGGACACATAAACCCTGTATTTCGCATCTCTCCGATGAGAAGCCGATCCAGCAGGAAGTACGTCGTAGGCGTCTGGTTCGACTCCATGCTTGAATACAGCGAGGACGAGTAGGCGACCATGCTCGATCCCATCCACGTCGCTTTCAGCCCTGCTCAGGTCGTTGTCAGGCAGCGATTGCCTTCCAAATCGGAGGTTCGATGAACGGCAAGACCAAGGTTGACTACACCGCCAGCAGGCAAGCTGCCATCGAGCAATTCGTGCGGCGGCAGCGACTGGCGGCGAGAATCGAAAAGGTTGACAACAGCGGCCTTCATGCTGGCGCTCCGATGTTCTTTTACTGTCGCCACTGCGGACTACCGACTGAGATGTTGCCGGAAGATTACGTCTTCCCCCCGAACACCGAATGCAGTCAGTGCCGGGGCTTGAGGAACGAAGGCTGGCCCGAAGAGGCGATGCGGAGTGCGGCGGGGTAATGAGGTAGCAAGAGCGGGCATACAGAACGAATCGTGTTCCGCCCGCATTGCGACCATCATCCACAGGAGAACCGCACCATGACGAAGAATCGTTTTCTTGCCCTCGCACGAGTCAGTAGCCGTGAACAGGAGCGTGAAGGCTTCTCGCTCGATATTCAGGAAGATGCCCTGAAGCGTGAAGCCGAACGGCGACACGGGCAGATCATCAAGCTCTGGCGAATTGCCGAAACCGCCAGCAAGAAGGATGAACGCACGACGTTCAAGGAACTCGTTACCTTCGCCACGAAGCACGCTGGCGACCTCGACGGGATTCTCTTCTACAAGATCGACCGAGCCGCACGACACCTATTCGATTACGTCGAACTCGAACGGCTCGAATCGGAGTACCACGTCCCGTTCTTTTCCGTGACGCAGCCGACCGAGAACACCCCAGCGGGCCGGATGCAGCGACGGATGCTGGCGAGCATGGCGAGCTACTACACCGAGCAGCAGTCTTTGGACGTGAGGGAGGGCGTGAAGCGGCGAGTCGAATGCGGGCTATTCCCGCAGAAAGCTGCTTTCGGCTACCGGAACATTCGAGTCGATAAACGGGGGCTGGTAGAAGTGCATCCCGACAACGGCCCCAAAGTGCGGCGGATTTTCGGTCTGTTCGCCGCCGAACGATTGACGCTGGATCAGCTTCGCCAGCGACTTCACGACGAAGGCGTGTACTACTCTGACAGCCGCCCGTTCTTCCCAATTGCGACACTTTACGCCATGCTTCGCAGTCGGGCCTATCTGGGCGAAATCTGGTATCACCAGCACTGGTTTCCGGGGACGCACGAACCGTTGGTGGACCAAGCAACATGGGATCGGGTTCAGCGATCCCTGAGCGGAAAGGTCTACCAGACGCATGACCTCACGTTCGCCGGTGGGCTGATCCGCTGCCAGCATTGCGGCCACGTTGTCACCGGCGAACAGGTCATCAAGAAGGCCACGGGCAAGCCGTACTTTTACTACCGCTGTTCCGTCTACAACACTCCCGGTCATCCACGGGATCGAGTTTCCGAGAAGTTCCTCAACCAATCTTTCCTTTCCATTTTTGACCGGCTCACGATCACGAGCGATGAGCAAGCGGCGTGGTTTCGTAGGCAGGTACAACGCCATGCCGCCGATCAGGTCGAAAGTGGAAGCAAACGGGCCACGGAGAACACTCGGCAATTGTCGTTGACCATTCAGCGCCGGAAGGAACTTCTGGACATGCGGTTGGGCGGCGAGATTGAGGCCGAAGTTTTTGCCACCAAGGACGCCGAGTTGAGGAAACGAGAGGACCAGCTTCGTGAAGCTCTCACGGCTGAACCTCGTGACGCTGCACGGGAGCCGCTGACCTTTGATCTGGCGAAATCTCTCAGGGCAACGTGGGCTTCAGCAAACCTTCTGGCAAAGCGTCGGATTCTTCGGTCCATTTCGAGTGACCTTCGATTGAACGGCGAATTGATTCCCCTGCTGGCGAAGCCATTCGACGTGATGGACAGTACGGCAGTGCGGGAATCGTGCGAAAAGCCTCGGCACCAAGATGAGGATCGCCCTGTCCCATTCGGTTCTCCCCCGTGGGTTACAGCGACCGAGCTTTCCGACACGATTCGAGCGTGGCAGCCGAGCTACGGAGTGCCGCTCACACCGGACGACGCTCTCGGCATCCTTCTGGGCGTCGATGCCTTGCTCGAAGTGCTGCTGCCGAAAGCGAACTGAGGAAAGTAGCTGGATTTGTCGGCCATAAGTGGGAGTGCCCGACAACTTTCCGAATAGTTGGTAGGCAATCTGCAATGGGCGGGTTGCAAATCCACAATTGCAGGTGGCGCAGCGGCTCAGGTGAAAAGTTCGGTAAGCAGCCATGAATTCGGATGAGCAGAATCTGATCGAACAAGGTCGTCCTGTTGTGCAGGCGAATGGCAAGTGGCGTTTTGGTGGTTTCGTAGCCTACTTCCAGCAAGAACACCAATGGCTTCGGCAGCACATCCCGGACCTTCCCCCGTATCTGCCCGAACAGTGTGTCGATCCCGTACAGATTGCTGGCTTCTTCGGGATCAACCTCGATGAATTCGACTTCAAGGGTTCGGGCAACTCTCAGATTCTGGCCGCAATTCAACGGATCGAAGACCGGCTTGATGGACGTGGCGCTCGCAGAAGCAACGTCGATAAATCGTCCGAAATGCTGAACACGAAGGAGGTCAGTCAGCTTCTCGGTTGCTCGTACTCCCAAGCTCGAAAGCTCATGCTGGACGGGCGGCTGAAGTCGATCAAAGACGGTCGGTTGCTCCGCTCTCGAAAAGATTGGGTCGAGGAATACCTGCTGGCCAAGACGGTACAGAAGCCTGAACCGCAGATCGCAGAGGTAAAGGTCAAGCGGCCCAAGGTCAAACTGGTGGGCGACTTCAAGAAGGGCGGGATCGCTTACGAGTTTTTGCGGTCCCGGCCTGATTAGCCTTCTTGCCTCTCCGGGCACGTTGGAAAATGTCCTTCATGTGGGCCGCATTCTTTCGGGAATGGTCGTAGTGGAGCGTCACCATCTGGATCGTTCGGTGGCCTAACGCTTTGGCAACCTCGTAAACGTCCAAACGGTCGTTTTCCAAGGCGTGCGTTGCCCAAGCGTGGCGGTAAGAATACGGCACGACTTCTGGCCGGATGATTTCTTTCTCTCTCGCTGCTTCAAAGCGAACGTGCATGGCTGAAATCGTCCACTTCTTGCCGAAGGTGTTCCTGAAGATCGGGCCTTCCGGGTGGAGTTTGCTGAGGCGACTGACGATTTCCAGCAATTCGTCAGCCACGCCGATTAGCCGATCCTTTCCCGTCACCCGTCCTGTCTTGTGTTCGGTCGGATCAAGCCGCCACAACCCTTCCTCGAAGTGCCGTGCCTCGACTTTGGCCAGTTCACCGGGGCGAGCGCCGGTGTACCAAAGTCCCTGCAAGAAGTCGCAGAAGCAGTCGTTGTTCCAGAATTTCAGAAGAGCTTTGTGTTCTTCCTCGGAAATCACGACCGCACGGCTCGTGACTTTCGGAACTTTCGTTTCAGCAAACGGGTTCTGGCGGACGTTGATGCTCTTCTTCTTGACCGCCCACTCCATGACGGCCTTACAGAAGGTGATGTAGGTCCGCTGTGTCTGATCGGAAGGGTACTGCTTCGCCCACGACTCCAAATGAACCGCTTCGAGTTCGGCGTTCACGAGGAACTTTCCGATCCGTCGCCCCTTGTAAACGTGGACGGAGAACTTGTCGAGAATTTGCCTATACCGCTTTGCCAACGCCGGGTTCTCCGGCTCCAATTCGGCAAGGTAGAGGGCACAGATGTTGTCGAAGGTGTAGTCGGCCTTCGATGCCGTGTCCCGCACGGCCATCAGCTTGTGGTACTCGGCCAAGATTTCGGACGGCGGGTTCCAGCGTCCGTTGCGTTTCATCGGCTTCGCAGCACCGACCGGATGCTTACCGAGGTAGTGTTGTTCGCCGCTCAATTTCACGAACCAGCCGCCGCCAGATCGAGTTTCCGAGTACCAAGGGTGTGGTTGCCGCATCGTGGCCTTCCCGCTAGAATACGGTGCATCAAAGGTGCATCGTGTTCAGAAAAGCCTACAAAACACGGCGTTTTTCGTCAACTTGATGTTCTCATGGGCGAGATCGACCGGTGAGTGCAGAGAGTTCACACGCCAGTTGTTTCTAAGCTAGGAAAAGCCAACGGATGAACCCTCTCGGGCATGCTTCCCTGTGTGAATCCTGTGGTCAGTTGCGGATCGTGCAAACGGCGCGGTCGCGCTTTCTGCTTTGTCGCCTTTCCGAACGTGATGCAACTTACGATAAATATCCCCGGCAGCCAGTCCTCGTTTGTTTGGGCTATACGCCACGGCCGATCGACCCTAGCAGGGATGAAAAACGATGACCATGCTCGAACGGGCCCAGCAAATGGTGCGCGGCGAATGTGAGCCGTTCCCTGTCGCCAAACTACTGGGGCTGAGGATGACGCTGGCGGAAGTCGGCAAAGTAGCGTTTCAACTCGATGTCGATGAGCGATTCCACAACCCTATGGGCACTTTGCATGGCGGCATTTATACCGATCTGGCCGATGCCGCCATGGGCTGGGCCTACGCCACCACCTTGGCCGAAGGCGAAAGCTTCACAACGATCGAATTAAAGATCAACTTCCTGCGTGCGGTTCGCCGCGATACCCTGACCGCTCTGGCCACCGTTGTCAAGCAGGGCTCGACACTTGGCTACGTCGAGTGTGACGTGATCGATACCCAAGGCCGACTTGTCGCCAAAGCAGCGAGTACTTGCTTCAAGTTGAAAAGAACATGAAAACGCGGGTGGTTCATGTTACTCTCGGGCTGGAAGTAGGTGGGCAGGAAAAATTACTCGTCGAATTTGCCAAATATGCCGATCGCTCGCGCTTCGATTTGCATTTTGTGTCGCTGACGACGGCCGGTCCCATCGCTGCAGAATTACAGGCAGCCGGTTGGCCGGTGACGGCCTTGCAGCTACGAGACGGGCTGCGACCCGAAGCGGTGTGGCGATTGTCCCAATTATTCGCCCAGTTGCGGGCGCAGGTGGTCCACACCCACGACGAGCGACCCAATATTTACGGCGCTCCCGCGGCTTGGCTCGTGGGTGCCCGCTGTATCCACACACGCCATTCCCAAGCGAGTCGATTGAGTCCTCGCCAACGCTGGCTGGTGCGAGCAACCAGTGAAGCCAATGATCTGTTTGTCTGCATTTCGCGAGATAGTGCCCAACAAGCCATTGCCCAGGGGATCGCACCGCGGCGCGTCCGGGTTGTGCGGAACGGCATCGACCTGAGCCGCTTCGCCTACAGAGGACCGCGGCCTGACGGTCCTGCGGTCGTGGTAGCACGCTTAGCCCCGGAGAAAGATATAGCAACGTTGATCGAAGCGGCCGCCCTGCTGCGTCAGCGTAACCCGGATTTCCGCCTAGAAATCGCGGGCGATGGGGCTCTCCGAATAGCCTTACAACAACAGGCCGCCCCTCTGGGCGAGACGGTGCGTTTCCTCGGTCTGGTACGTGAAGTGCCGGCCTTGCTGCAACGCGCACGGTTGTTCGTTCTGTCCAGCCTCACCGAAGGGATTTCCCTGACCCTGCTGGAAGCAATGGCATCTGGTCTGCCCGTCGTTGCCACTCGTGTCGGCGGCAACCCCGAAGTGGTGGCCGATGGGCAGACGGGCTGGCTAGTACCAGCAGGTGATCCGGTAGCGTTGGCCGAGGCTATCGCTAAATGTTGGACGCAAGCGGATTTATGTGTCAAGATGGGAGTAGCGGCTCGCCAACGTGTCGAGAGATTGTTCGACGTCTACTCCATGATCGCAACTTATGAGCGGCTCTACTGCGACGAGAACCCGCGTCGCTGTTTTCGTTTGGAGGAATGATGCGTGTCGGGATCATCGACGGTGACCTAAATTACCCGCCCACATCGGGCAAACGCTTACGATCTTTACATCTGCTGCTTCCCTTGGCATCGCGGCATCAACTGATTTGTGTCTTACGCGGACATGGCGATGCTGCCGAGAATGCTGCTTGTCTGGAGTTTTTACGCGATCACGCTATCGAAGCCCACATCATCGACGATCCGCTGCCGACAAAAAAGGGGCTGGGCTTCTACGCCCGGCTGGCTGCCAACTTGGCCTCTCCCCTGCCCTATTCGGTCGCCTCGCATGATTCCCCGCGTTTTGCCCAAGCGGTACGCTCGCTCTTTGCTGATCGGCCGGTCGATCTGTGGAATCTTGAGTGGTCCGGTTACCGCTATGCACTGGTGGGACTGAGCGGCCCGGTGGTCTTGCAAGCACACAATGTCGATAGCCTCATCTGGCAACGTTATTACGAGACGGCCACGGGGCTGTTTCAACGAGCATATGTGTATCGGCAATGGCGAAAGTTCGAGCGATTCGAGCGCGGCGCATTTCATCGGGCCGACCGGGTCGTGTTCGTTAGTGAAGCAGACGCCGCTTTGGCCAAAGAACGTTTCCAAGTACAGAATGCCGCTGTGGTCGAGAATGGCGTCGATGTGAAAAGTTATGGTGTTGTCCGACCACAACCGGGAAGTCGATGGATTTTATATATGGGAAGTTTGGATTGGAGACCCAACCTGGACGCGGTGGACCTGTTGCTCAGCGAAATCTTCCCGCGCGTGCGACAACAGCTACCCGAAGCTGGTTTACGCTTAGTCGGACGCAAACCACCGGAGTCTCTCATTCGTCGGATTCAGCAGATGGCAAATGTCGAGCTGCATGCCGATGTTCCCGATGTCAAACCTTGGCTCGCTCAATGCGGGGTGATGGCGGTGCCGCTCCGTGTCGGCGGGGGGTCACGGCTGAAGATTCTCGAAGCTCTTGCTGCCGGGCTTCCCGTGGTTTCCACTTCGATTGGTGCAGAGGGTCTAGACCTCACCCCCGGAGATGACTTCACCCTGGCCGACGGCACCGAGGCGATGGCAGATGCCCTGGTACAAGCCTTGCGCCACCCCGAAGTCGCCTTCGCCCAGGCTCGCCGCGGTCAGCAGACCGTGGCAAAACGCTACGATTGGCCCATGCTCGCCGCCAAACTGGAGAAAGTGTGGGAATCGGTCCGCAGCTGCTGCACTGAGGGAAGGCCATGAACTTGGTTCACTTGCTCGCCTCGCCGTTTGTCGGCGGTCCTGAACGCCAAGTTCTCGGGCTAGCGCGGGCCCAGGCTGAACGCCACCAGACGACTTTTCTCTCTTTTGCCGAGCGTGGCTTGGCGCGTCCCTTTCTCCATCAGGCACGGGCCGAGGGATTCCCGGCCCACGAACTTCAAACTAATTACCCCCGCCTACACGCTGCGATCACAGAAGTGGCCGATTGGCTACGGCAACTGCGAGCAGAGTTGCTGCTGACGAGCGGTTATAAGCCGGACATCATCGGCTGGCGAGCGGCCCGTGCGGTGGGCATCCCTGTCGTAGGAATTGTCCATGGCTGGACCGGAGTCACCTGGAAAGTCTGGATTTACGAGTGGCTCGATGCACTGGCACTGCGTTTCATGGATGGAGTGGTGTGCGTCTCGCAAGCCACCGCTCTTCGGGCACGACGCAGGGGCATCCCGGCCAGCAAAATACACGTCATTCGCAACGCACTGGACCCATCGCCATACGATGTGCCTTGCCCAACTGCCCGAGCCAATGTGGGACGCCTGTTTAACCCCCTGCCAAGGTTTCTTGTCGGTACGGTCGGTCGGCTCAGCCCCGAAAAGGGAATGGAGGTCTTTGTTCGGGCCGCCATCCTTCTGGCCCCACGTCGGGCTGATGTCGGCTTTGTGCTGATGGGAGAGGGACCGACCCGGCCGCTGCTGGAACGGCTGATCCACGACGCGGGACTGGGCAACCGGATTCTCTTGGCGGGTTTTTGTCGTGATCTGCCCGCCTTGCTGCCGGGGCTGGATGTCTTCGTTTCGCCCTCGCACACCGAGGGCTTACCTGTCGCCCTGCTCGAGGCCATGGCTGCACGATTGCCGGTAGTTGCCACCGCGGTAGGCGGCACGCCCGAAGTCGTAGTGGACGGGCAAACCGGCTATCTGGTGCCGCCTAATCGGCCAGAGCTTCTCGCTGAGCGCATCGAGACGCTTTTGCAAGATGCGGAGCTTCGACAGCGCATGGGAGCAGGAGGACGCAACCGCGTCTGCGAGCAATTTACTTTCTCGGCGATGGCTTCGCGTTATGAAGAGTTGCTCGCTCAGTTGTCGATCGGCACAAAGGCTCACAAGGGGGTCTTGCATGTCGGCTACTGAAATTGCGCTGATTGGCTGCCTGCTACTGGTGATCTATCCCTACCTGCTCTATCCACTGTTGCTGGCGTTGTGGGCGCGCTTATGCGGCCGGGCGGTGCGACGCACGGGACCATTCCCCCGACAGGTGTCGATTCTTTTGTGTGTTCATAACGAAGCGAGTCGTGTGGCCTCACGCATCGAAGAACTGTTGAGTCAGTTGGACCGCAACAAAATCGACGGCGAACTGATCGTCGTCTCCGATGGCAGCACGGACGAGACGATCGCCCGCATCCGACAAGGGGGCGATCCTCGGGTTCAGTTGATCCAATGGGCAGAGCGTCGGGGCAAGTCCGCGGGCTTGAATGCCGCCGCCCGACAAGCCACCTCCCCCATTTTGGTGCTGTGTGATGTCCGGCAACGCTGGGCCGACGATGCTCTGTTGCGGTTGCTGGAAAATTTCGCCGATCCATCCGTTGGAGCCGTGTCGGGCGAGTTAATCCTAGAGACTCCCACAGGTACCCTTGCTGGAGTCGGGCTGTACTGGCAGTATGAAAAGTGGATTCGCAAGCAGGAAAGCCGCATCTGGGCGCAGATCGGCGTCACCGGGGCCATCGCCGCGGTTCGCCGCGAACTGTTTCGCCCGCTGCCGCCTAGGACTCTGCTCGATGATGT
>Ga0272446_1002065_pt1 | contig 28100 bp, 25 predicted proteins | sample YNPCB0061_FD_194587 | JGI IMG/M metagenome (GOLD analysis project Ga0272446, IMG submission 194587) | Hot spring microbial mat communities from Yellowstone National Park, WY, United States - YNP-CB-006-1 | ecosystem: Environmental > Aquatic > Thermal springs > Hot (42-90C) > Sediment | place...
TCGGCAGATTGGCGATTATGAAAGACAGACTCGATTCGAACCAGACATCCTGCGCAAGAATCTTGATCGCGCCAGGGAATTTGTGGAAGAGGTAGAGAAATGGTTACGACAGCACAACTTCCTGTCAACCTAGCGGATCACGAACAAACATCCATCCGCCTGCTGCTGGAAAGACTGATTGAACGTTATCCCAATGAAGTGCAGCAAGTGATCTTGTTCGGATCGAAAGCGCGCGGCGATTTTGACGTCCATTCAGATACAGATTTGCTGGTACTGGTGAAAAACGAATCGTGGGATCTGCGAAATTCCATATGGGCACTCGCAGCGCGGATCGAATTGGATTACGACGTGCTTTTTAACGTGCAAGTAATCGGTGTCGAGCGCTGGAAACAAATGACCCTGGAACGCTTTTCCCTGTGCCGCAATGTGGAAAAGGATGGAATAACTTTATTCAGCCGTTCGTAGCACGACATTTATGCCGCTTTTGCAGTAGCGCGAGATAAATCTCGCGTTACTTTTTCCACCGCCAGTTCGCCCGACCGAATGCAATCGGGGATGCCGATGCCGCGATAGCCGTTGCCCGCCAGCGCCAGGGTGAAATATTCCTCCAGCGCCAATTCAATTTGCGCCAGTTTTTCAGGATGCCCCAGGTTGTATTGCGGCATGGCGGATTCCCACAAAAATACGCGGGAAAAAATCGGCTCGGCGGCGATGTCCATGGTGAGTTTCATTTCTTCTTTTGCCAATTCGAGCAAATCATTTTCATTCCACGGGATGTCTTGTCCTGCGCGCCCGACGAAAACGCGCAGCAGGGCATAGCCTTCGGGGGCGCGGTGCGGGAACTTGGTCGAAGTCCAGGTGCAGGCGAGGGCTTTACGTCCTTCGCGGCGCGGGATGACGTAGCCGTAGCCGTCCAGCGGATGAACCAAATCAGATTGGCGATAGGCCAAAGAGACGGTGGCGGTCGAGGCGTAGGGAATGCCTTGGAGGGTTGAAGCAAGTTCAGGGTCGAAAGAAGCGAGCAGGCGTCCGCTGACAGGGGCGGGGGTGGCTAATATCAGTGAATCAGTGTCAAGTGTTTCAGTGTCAAGTGATTCGGTGTCAAGTGTCACGTTCCACGTGCCGCGTTCCACGTTGTGCGTGACAGCCGTGACGCGGGTGTTGAGGCGCAGATTGACATGATGCGATTCAAGGCGGGCAACCAGCGCTTCGACGATTTCCGCCAGCCCCGTTGTGGGCGTGAGAAACGCGGAACGTGAACCAGGGGCGGCGGGCATTTTTTTGCGCGTCTCAATTGCGCCGCGCGCGAGGCTGCCATACTTCGTTTCGAGGTCGCGCAGGTAGGGAAAAGTGGAGGCGAGGCTGAGTTGGTCGCCGTCGCCCGCGTAGATGCCCGACATGAGCGGCTCGATGAGATTCTCGTACGCTTCGCGCCCCAGCCGACGGCTGATAAACGCGCCAAGCGATTCATCGCCGTTGACGGCTTTCGCGGGGAGGAGGAAATCGAGTCCCATGCGCGTTTTGCCAAGCCACGAAATGAGACGCGAGCGCAGGATGGATGAAACATCCGAGGGAATCATCATGGCAAGCCCATCGGGTAACGGAAGCAGGCGTCCCTTGTTGAGAACGTAGGTATTCTTTTTGTTGGGGTTCGTGCCGTGCAAGCGTTCGCCGAGACCGAGTTCCCTGCACAGCGCCACGCCCCAGGGTTTGGCGGCGAGGAAGGTGTCGGGACCGCCTTCGACGATGAAGCGTCCGCCGTCGAAGTTCACGCGCTCGGTGGAGATTTTCCCACCCCAGCGTGAATCCGCTTCGATTAAGGTAATCTCCGCATTGGGTAGTTTTTTTGTGGCGTGGTATGCCGCCGAAAGTCCAGCGATTCCGCCGCCGATGATGGTTAGTTTCATAGATGCGGCGCCTTCCATTTTCGAATCACATCCGCAAACGGGACGCGGATTTTGTGCGGATTTTTGGGATACCAGCCCAATTCCACGCGGACGGCTTGCTCTTTGAGTTCGGTGCTGCCCCAAACAAAGGTCGCGCCGAGCACGCCGACGATGACGCGCAGCCAGTCATTTTGAATGAAGAGGGATGCGATGACGAGCAAAAAGCCAGCGCCCATCATGTAGGGCCAGACCAGATAGCCAAAGAGTCTTTCGCCGCGAATGACGAGCGGGAAGCCAAGCCCGATGATGAGGAGGGTGGCGATGCCAGTGAGGAGTCCGAAGGGGTTCATGGGATCAGTTTCCAGTAATCAGTGATCAGTGATCAGTGATCGGTAATCAGTGATCAGTTGTCAGTTGGCTCACGTTTGAGCAGGTCTTCTGTGATGGCGGAGGGATATTCTGCGAGGATTTTGGCGTGGCGCGGGTTGTTCGGGTTGGCGGGGGCGTGTCCGTGTTTGACGCGGTTTTGCTGACGATAGATTTCGAATGCGTCCCAGAGCAGGGTGATGCCGAGAATTCCCAAAGCGGTTGAGAGTAGACGGTTGATAGTTATCAGTGAACAGTATTCAGTAATCAGCCCGAGCGCAACGGCGATGAAGATGGGCAGGCGAATGTCGCGCGCTTCCGCTTCCACTTTGCGAACGGCAACGTGACCAAGCCAGATGGCGAGAAAGGCGGTTATTGCGGCCGTCAGTCCAAGCATGTTAATTTTCACATCTAACCTTTTTGTGGGGCAAGTCTGCGCTTTGCCCGCTACGAAACTCGTGAACCATCTCCACCACCGCTTTCAGCGCATCCACAGGGGTGTATTGAAGAACGCCGTGACCGAGATTGAAGATGTGACCGGGGCGTCCATTTGCGCGGCGCAGAATATCGTCCACACGCTTTTTGATTTCTGGCAGCGGCGCGAAAAGAACCGTCGGGTCAAGATTCCCTTGAACGGCGACATCTTCTCCGAGCAGGCGCCAGCCGTCGTCGAGCGGGATGCGCCAGTCGAGTCCGAGCACGTCGCCGCCCGCGCGTTTCATCAACGGCAGGAGAGTCGCCGTGTTCGTGCCGAAGTGAATCACTGGCACGTTTTCTTTTTTCGCGTCCTGTAAAATTTTCTGCGAATAGGGCAGGACGAATTCTTCATAATCCTGCGGGCTGAGCGCGCCGACCCACGAGTCGAAAACCTGCACGGCTTGCGCGCCCGCGCGGATTTGCGCCACGAGATAATCGCTCAGTACGGCGGAGAGTTTTTCCATCAGCGCGTGCCAGGTCTGCGGTTCGGCGTACATCATCGCTTTGGTTTTGAGAAATTCGCGCGATGAGCCGCCTTCGATGAGATACGAAGCGACTGTGAAGGGCGCGCCGCAAAAGCCGATGAGCGGCGTATCCTTCAATTCCCCGCGCAGGATGCGAATTGCGTCCAGCACATAGCCCAAATCGGATTCTGGATTCACGGGGCGGAGATTTTTCACGTCATCCATCGTGCGGACGGGATTTTGCAAAATGGGGCCTTCGCCTTTGGCAAATTCCAGCCCCACGCCGAGCGGAATGGCGGGCAGGAGAATATCGGCGAAGAGAATCGCCGCGTCCACGCCGAGCGCGCGCACGGGCTGCAGCGTCACTTCGGCGGCAATTTCGGGATGATGGCAAATCTCAATCAGCGAATATTTTTCGCGGATGGCGCGGTATTCGGGCAGGTAGCGCCCCGCCTGACGCATGAACCAGACGGGGGTGACATCAACGCGCTCATGTTTGCAAGCAGAGAGAAAACGAGATTGGTAATTGGTAACTGGTAATTGTTGGATAGGCTGTGTGAGTGTCATTAATTAATCTCCAATTACCATTTACGATTTACCACTTACCAGCACGCACGCCGGGTCGCTTTCGAGATAATCGCCCGTCACGCCATACGCCCGTCCACGCTGACCGCCGCAGACATCGTTGTATTGACATGCGCCGCACACGCCCTTGAGTTTGGACGGGTCGCGCAGGTCTTTGAAAATGGGCGAGTTGCGGTAAACATCCACCACGTCATGCTCGCGCACCATGCCCGCCGTGATGGGCAGAAACCCGCTCGGTTGAATCTCGCCGATGTGCGAGATGAACAAGAAGCCGTTACCGTCGTTCACGCCTTTGGTCGGACGGTTCAAGCCATCGGTATACTGGAAACCAGCCCCTTGAAACGTGACAGGCATCCCTGAGCCCTGCTCCGCCCGTTTGCGTTCAATTGCCACGCGGCGATACATTGGCGCGGCGGTGGCTTTGATGTCGAAGGGGGCGGTTTGCGAAAGGTCATACAGCCAGTTGAAAATCCGCTCGTGCTGTTCGGCGCTAACCATCTGCTCTGCCATGGCGCGTCCTGTTGGCACAAGGAAGAAGACCGACCACTGCACCGCGCCGACTTCCTGAATGAACGGCACCATCTCGTGCAAACTATCCACATTATGTTTGGCGACGGTGGTATTGACCTGCACGCTCAGCCCCGCTTCCTGCGCGCGGTGCAGCGTTTCCATCGTGCGCTGCCACGAGCCTTTGACCTGGCGGAAGTTATCGTGGATTTCGGGGCACGGTGCGTCGAGCGAAAGCGCCACGCGGCGGATGCCCGCCTGTCGGGCTTTTTCCAGCCGCTCACGGGTGGGCAGCGCCGTCGCGGTGGGCGTCAGCGAACAGCGCAGTCCGCGCGCGGCGGCATATTCAATCAACTCGAACAAGTCGGGGCGCATCATCGGGTCGCCGCCCGTGAAAATCAGAATCGGGTTGTTCTCGAAGGCGGCGAGACGCTCAATCAGCGCTTTGGCTTCGGCGGTGGAAAGTTCGCGCGGGTCGCGGTGATGTTGCGCATCGGCGCGGCAATGCACGCAGGCATAGGCGCAGGCGCGGGTCACTTCCCAGGCAATCGTAAACGGGGCGCGGTCGAAATCCGCGTGAACCATGCGCTCGTTTTGATATTGCCGCTCGGCGGCGGCGCGGGGGGTGAGAGTTTCTAAAGTCATGAGTCTCCTTTTGGGTAATTGGTAAGTGGTAATTACCAATCACCAATTACTATTTATTTCAACCATTTCGCCGCATCCAGCGCGTGATACGTAATGATCACATCCGCGCCCGCGCGCTTGACGCCCGTCAGCGTTTCGAGCGTGACCTTCGCTTCGTCCACCCAGCCGTTGGCGGCGGCGGCTTTAATCATCGCATACTCGCCGCTGACGTTGTATGCCGCCATCGGCAATTCGGGGAAGGCGTCTTTCACCACGCGAATCACATCCAGATACGCCAGCGCAGGCTTGACCATCAGCATATCCGCGCCTTCATCCACATCCAGCGCGGCTTCGCGCAAGGCTTCGCGCACATTGGCGGGGTCCATCTGATGCGACTTCCTATCACCAAACTTGGGCGCGCCTTCCGCCGCATCGCGGAACGGACCGTAAAACGAAGACGCATACTTCACGGCGTAAGACAAAATCGGCAGATGTTCATAGCCCGCCGCGTCCAGTCCGCCGCGAATCGCCGCCACCATGCCATCCATCATGCCGCTCGGCGCGACAATATCCGCGCCGCACTGCGCGTGCGAGACGGCGACCCGTGCCAGCACGTCCAGCGTGGGGTCGTTCAACACATAGCCTTCGGGCAGCCCCGCATGAAAATGCTCACCAGTATTCAAAATGCCGCAATGCCCATGACTGGTGTACTCGCACAGACAAACGTCGGTCACGACCACCATTTCAGGGATTTCCCGCTTGATGGCGCGAATCGCCTGCTGAACGATGCCGTCGTCCGCGAAATTTTCCAAGCCGATAGGGTCTTTCTCAGCGGGGATTCCGAACAAAATGACCGCGTTCACTCCCGACCTCGCGGCTGCTTCCGCTTCCCGAACCGCTTCCTCCACTGACAGTTGATACACGCCTGGCATCGAATTGATGGCAGTTCGTCCCGTTCCGTGCCGCACGAAGAGCGGATAGATGAAATCGCGCGCGTTGAGTTCCGTCTCGCGCACCATCGCGCGGATGGCGGGCGTGGCGCGCAATCGGCGCGGACGTTGGGTAATTCGTGATTGGTAATTGGTAATTTGCGATTCGGTAATTTCTTTTAGCATAGAGACTCCAAAACTATTTGACTATTTGATTGGCGGCTAGCAGGCTAACCAACCCTTCGGTTGTGTATTCTTTTGCCGTGATGATTTTTTCAAAACCCGCTTCCCTTGCGGCTTGTTCGGTGACGGGACCAATACAGGCAAACAGCGGGTTGTTCGGCAGGTTCAACGGGTCGAGTTTGTTTTGGCGCAGGATGGCGACAAAATTTTCAACCGTAGATGGGCTGGTAAATGTGATAACGTCCACTCCAGATTTCAAGGCGCGTAACCCTTCTTCATCTACTTCGGCGGGCAGGGTGTGATAGACGATAATCTCATGCGCGATGCCGCCTGCCTGAGCAATCGCTTCGGGCAATTCCTGGCGGGCAATGTCGGCGCGGGGCAGCAGAATCCATTTTCCACGCACATCGCCCAAGCCAGCCAGGATGTTCACGCCGACAAATTCATCAGGGACGAAATCGGGTTCGATGCCGCGCGCGCGTAACGCATCGGCAGTCTTTCGTCCAACGGCAGTTACTCTGGGAGAAATGTCGCTGCGAGCGATGGTCGAGTAGCGTTCTTCGCGTATCGAGACCGAGCGAAGCAGTCTCCCCGCGATAAGAGGAGATTGCTTCGTCGGGGAAAGCGCCCTCCTCGCAATGACATCGAAAACCGCATCCACCGCATTGACCGATGTAAATACCACCCAGACGTATTTGTGAATATTCGCCAGCGCGGTCTCCAGCGCGGCACTGTTCTCGACAGGGCGAATTTCAATGACGGGAAAGAGAATCGGCTCGCAGCCCGCCTGCCGAAGTTGTTCGGCAAAGTCGGCGGCTTGGGCGCGGGGGCGGGTGATGAGAACTTTCATAGTTACCAGTTATCAGTGGGCAGTAACCAGTTGCAAGATTTCATTTGCGCCGTTGGCGATGGCTTCATTGGCAAGGCGTTTGCCAAGTTCCAGCGCGTCAGCGCCTTCGCCTGAAACTTCGACGACTTTTTTTCCATCTTCTGAAATCACCAATCCCGTCAAACTGATCACTGATAACTGCTCACTGATTACTGCATGAGCCGCCACAGGCACCGCGCAGCCGCCGCCCAATCCCGAAAGAAACGCCCGTTCGGCGGTGACGGCTTTGCGGGTGGAGTCATCTTCCAGCGCGGCGAGAATCTCCAGCGTGGAAGCATCATCCGCGCGGCATTGCACTGCTAGCGCGCCCTGCCCCGGCGCGGGGAGCATCACATCCAACGGCAGCCACTCGCTGACGTGGGATTCCAGCCCCAAACGGGTGAGTCCCGCGCCCGCCAGCATGATGGCGTCGTATTGCCCTTCCAGCGCCTTGCGGACGCGCGTGTCCACGTTGCCGCGCAGGGATTGGATGCGAAGGTCTGGGCGGAGAGAAAGGATTTGGGCAGCGCGGCGCAGGCTTGAGGTCCCAAGAGAGGCGTTGGCTGGAAGAGTGGCAAGGGTATAGCCGTCGCGTGAAATCAAAGCGTCGCGCGCTTCGGCGCGGATGGGGATGCAGCCAATCGTCAGACCCGCGGGGTTTTCAACAGGCAAATCTTTCAGCGAGTGAACGGCGCAATGCACCGCGCCAGAAAGCAGTTCGGTTTCGAGTTCCTGAGTGAACAGCCCTTTGCCGCCAATTTCGGGCAGGGGTTTGTCTAAAACTTTGTCGCCCTGGGTGGTGATGATTTTTTCTTCACATTCCAGGCTGGGGTGAAGTTTTTTCAATTCGGTTATTACCCAGTTGGTTTGCCAGCGGGCAAGGGCGGAAGGGCGGGTGGCGAAGATGAGTTTCATAGTGATCAGTGGTCAGTCGGCGGCGGAGATGGAACAGGCTTCGCCAGAAAAACTGCACAAGCCCGTATGGTTTTGCAGCCCAAACAGCGTGCGCGCGACGGTGGCATATTCGGAGGCGTGCGGACAGGACGCCTCGGCGCGCAGACGGGTGGTGGGTTCCTGCAAAATTTTCTTGACCAGCGCCTGTGTCATGGCTTCGATGCGGGCGCGCTCGGCTTCGGTCAGGTCGAGGCGGCGCAGGGTGCGTTCTACTTCCGCCTGTCGGATGGCTTCGGCGCGCTGACGCATTTCCGCAATCAGCGGCAGCATGTCGAGCGAGCGCAGGTAACGCTCAAAGCCAGCCAGTTCTTCTTCCAAAATCGCCCGAACCTGCGGAACTTCGTTGAGCCGCTGGGCGAGCGAATCTTCCAGTTGGGCGCTCAGGCTGTCCATGTCGAACAGGCTGACGCGGGGCAGGCGCGCGGTTTCGGGGTCAATGTCGCGCGGGACGGCAATATCTATCAGGACGAGCGGGCGGGTAGGGCGCTGACGCATGGCGTTTTCCACCATCTGCGGGCTGATGAGGGTGTGCGGCGCGCCTGTGGAGGCGATCAAAATGTCGGCGGCGGCGAGGCTGGTTTCGAGGGCTTCGAAGGTGGCGGCGCGGGCGTTCCAGCGGTCGGCCAGGGCGTGGGCGCGCTCGAGGGTGCGATTGAGAACGGTGATGTGGACCGCGCCGCGCTTGCGCAGGGCTTCCACCGCCAGTTCTGCCATTTCCCCCGCGCCGAGAATGACGACCTGCGCTTCGTCCAGGCGATGGACGGTTTTTTCGGCGAGGGAGGCTGCCAGCGAGGAGACCGAGGCAGGGTTGCGGGCAATGGCAGTTTCGGTGCGGGCGCGTTTGCCCGCGTGAATGGCGGATTGGAAGAGGCGGTTGAGGGTGGCGCCTGCCGCGCCCGCGCCGCGCGCCAGTTCGAGGGCGCGCGTCACCTGCCCCAAAATCTGCGGCTCGCCGATGACGAGCGAATCCAGCCCGGCGGCGACACGGAAAAGATGGCGGGCAGAATCTACGTCCTTGTAACGATACAAATGCGGGTAAAAGATGGCGGCAGGAATGCCGCTCACTTCCGACAAAAAAGTTTCCAGTTCGGCAAAACCCGCCTGACTGGAAACGGCGTAGAGTTCGGTACGGTTACAGGTGGAAAGGATGACCAGTTCCGCGATGGGAGATGAAAGATGCCCGCAAGAAAAGCGGGAAAGCGCAGAACGGATAACCTCTTCGCTGAACGATAGTTTCTCACGGAGAGCAAGGGAGGCAGTGCGATGGTTAAGTCCGAGCGTGAGGAGATGCATAAACAGCCGCTTTTGAAAGGATGGCTGAAATGTATTTCCAAAAGAAGGGTTGCACAAGAGAACTTTGTGAAGAATTTCTTTAATTGCAGGTTAGGGTTTTCGTGCGATTTAACCGTAACCCGAGTTCGGGATAGCCTGTTGAAACGTCCCGAAGGCTTTACAGAGCGCAATTTTGGCGGCAAATCCCACCCTTCGGGACGTTTTGTTTCTTCCGCACAAAAGATGACGGCGCCTGTTCAGCCGCCCAACCCTTTCCCTGATACAATTCCCTGCGACCAATCTTTTCATTCGTTTTTCGACTAGCTACCTGACACTTTTCAAAATCGTGAGTCCTTCGCCCGGTCTTGCCGCCATCGCCAGCGGATAAATCCGCTGGCTACGCCTACAAAGTCGGCTAAAACCGACTGTCAGCCCGCTTCAGCGGGCTTTGTGGGCATCAGCCCGACAATTTATCGTCGGGCGGTAGGGCGGAAAATGAAACTGTCAGGTGGCTAGTAGACCGACAACCTTAAGTTGATAGGCGAAATAAGCACATTTCGGGCATTTTTACCCTACAACTTTAACTTGTTGAGGTACTAGTTTTTCGACCATGAATCTCATTGACCGCATTTCAACCATCTACCGGCAAACCTTTGGAAATTTCCCTGATCATATCGTCCGCGCACCGGGGCGCGTCAATTTACTGGGTGAACATGTAGACTACAATGATGGATTCGTCCTGCCTGCCGCAATTGACCGTGCTACCTTCATCGCCTTCTCGCAGACAAACGCGCCTCATTCCACGCTCGTGGCTGTGGACTTCGACCAACAAGCCTCGTTCTCTCCTCAAACCATCTCCACCAAAACCCAAACCGACTCATCCCCCCTCCCCGAATGGGGGTTATACCCCGCCGGCATCCTGTGGGCGCTCATGGAAGAACAACTGCCTGCTCCTTCTATGAACGCTGTCTTTGCCTCCGACGTGCCGCGCGGCTCAGGGTTGAGCTCTTCCGCCTCGGTGGAAATGGCGTTCGTGCTCGCCTGGCAAACGCTCGGCGGCTGGGACCTTCCACCCATGCAGCGCGCCCTGCTTGGGCAAAAAGCCGAGAACCGCTATGTCGGCGTGAAGTGCGGCATCATGGACCAGTTCGCCTCTGCCTGCGGTGTGGAAAACAATCTTCTTCTTCTCGACTGCCGCTCGCTCGAATGGAAGTCCATTCGCCTCCCCGATGACGTTTCCATTGTCATTGCCGATACCACTGTAAGGCGCAAACTCACCAGCGGTGAATACAATAATCGCCGCGCCGCATGCGAACAGGCTGTGCGGCTTCTGCAGCAGGACCTGCCTCACATCCAATCGCTCAGAGATGTCAGCGTGGAGCAATTCAATCGGCTGGCAGGCAAACTCCCGTCTGAGATAGAGAAGCGGGCTCGTCACGTAGTGGAAGAGATCAAGAGGACGAAGCAGGCTGAAGCGCTACTTGAGGCGGGCGATGTCCAAACGTTTGGCAGGTTGATGAACGAGTGTCACGTCAGCCTGCGCGATCTCTATCAGGTCTCATGCCCTGAATTGAATGTGATGGTAAACATCGCTCAATCGCTGGAGGGGTGTTATGGGGCGCGTCTCACGGGCGCGGGCTTCGGCGGATGCACAGTCAATCTGGTTGCCCGGCAGCGCGCCGAGCATTTTGCGCGGGCGCTTTCAGAACGGTACGAAGCCGAAACAAGCCTGCACCCTGAAATCTACATCACCCGTCCCTCTCAAGGCGCACAGCGGCTCGCCTAGTTTTGTTCTGCAGTTCGCGCATCGCTTTGTATGATGAGAGGCGGGGGTATCAGAAATCATCTCTTGACGAACCGCTTTATGCGGGAGTATAGTCACCCCAGCCATGGACTCGATTCCGTTACCTGATCCTGAGCGTACCAATCCCTGCCAGTTGGTGATGGGGCTGAAGTAGCCCAGCGCGAGCAGCGCCATTTCTTGCCCTGCGCTCCAACTGGCGCGGGGCATTTTATTTGGAGGTGACATGGGGTTGCTTCAAAACACAGCAGTGCCGCCCAGAGACCGCCTCGAGCGTTCCTTTACTGCGGGCGACTTTATCGTCATCCTGTTTATCGTTGCGCTCCTGTACGTCGGCGCGCGGCTGGCGTTCAACGCGCCTGCCTTCATCGAAGGTCCGCAAATTTCGCTGGAGCCAGCCACTCTGCCGTGGTACACCCTGCTCTCGGTGGGACGGATGCTGGCGGCGTACTTCCTCTCGTTATTGTTCACGCTCACCTATGGACGGATGGCGGCATACAACCGCCGCGCCGAAGCCATCCTCATGCCCCTGTTAGACATTCTGCAGAGCGTCCCGATTCTTTCCTTTCTCCCGATTGTCCTGCTAGGCTTGAGCGCCTTCCTGCCTCAGCGCATCGCCGCCGAACTTGCGTCCATCGTTTTGATTTTTACCAGTCAGGCATGGAACATGACCTTCGGCTGGTATCAATCGCTCACCACCATTCCAAAAGAACTGCGCGAAGCGAGCGCAATCTTCCGCCTGAATGCCTGGCTGCGTTTCAAACGGCTGGAACTGCCCTTCGCCATGATCGGGCTGATCTGGAACAGCATCATGTCGTGGGCGGGCGGCTGGTTCTTTTTGATGGCTGCGGAAATTTTCACCGTCGGTTCAAAGGATTTTCGCCTGCCTGGGCTGGGCGCCTATCTTCAGGAAGCCGCCAACCAGGGCGACTTTCGCGCCATCGCTTTTGGGCTGGCGGCGTTGATTACAACCATCGTCGCGCTCGATCAATTCGTCTGGCGTCCCTTGCTGGCGTGGGCAGACCGCTTCAAAGTAGAAATGGTCGAAAGCGACGAGCCGCCAACATCGTGGTTCTATGATTTGATTCACGCCTCCCGATTGTTCCTGTGGGCTGGTTCCCTTTTTGCACAGGCAAATGAGAAATTCGACCACTGGATGATTCGCCGCGCGCCGATACAGGCAGACTGGAAAGAAAACGGCTCCAAACTCAACTGGAAACTGGTCGCCTTCTATGTGCTGATCGGCATCTTCATCCTTTACGGCGGCTATCGCGCCGTAGAAATGCTGTTCTCCGTCCCATGGCTGCTGTGGGGGCAAATCGGGGTCGGCGTGCTGGCAACCTTTCTGCGAGTGAGCGTCTCGCTGATCATCGCCCTGTTATGGACGATACCCGTCGGCGTCGCCATCGGCACGAACCGCCGCGTTGCCGCCGTGCTTCAGCCCATCGTCCAGGTCACTGCATCGGTGCCAGCCACTGCCATCTTCCCCGTCCTTTTGTTCTTCTTTATCAACATGACAGGCGGGTTGAACATCGCCGCCATCTTCCTGATGCTGATGGGCACACAATGGTATTTGCTCTTCAACGTCATCGCGGGCGCCAGCGCCATCCCGCAGGATTTGAAATACACCTCGGCATTGCTGGGGCTTTCGCGCTGGGAGCGATGGCGCACGCTGATCCTGCCTGCGTTGTTCCCCTACATCATCACAGGCGCCATCACCGCCAGCGGCGGCGCGTGGAACGCCAGCATCGTGGCAGAGTACGTTCACTTTGGCGGGCAAACGTTGTTTGCCACAGGCATCGGCTCACTCATCTCGCAAGCCACCGCGAATGGCAATTATCCCTTATTACTCGCTTCTACATTGAGCATGATTGTGGCGGTGGTGCTTGTCAACCGACTGTTCTGGCGGCGGCTGTATAAAACTGCGGAAGAAAAATATCGAATGGAGTAAACACCCTCACCCCCATCCCCTCTCCCATTGCGGAGAGGGGAAAAATACGGAGTAATTATGGCAACCAACACCTCCACCACCCCCTTGCTCAAACTGCGCCACGTTCAGCAAATCTACACCAGCGGACAGCGCCGCTTCACCGCCGTGCAAGATGTCAACCTGACCATCTTCGAGGGTGAATTCGTCGCTTTGCTCGGACCTTCGGGCTGCGGCAAAAGCACCCTGCTGCGAATCATCACAGGGCTGCAAAAACCATCCGAAGGAACTGTGTTGTATCGAGATCAACCCTTGCGCGGAGTCAACCCGCACGCCACCATCGTCTTCCAGACCTTTGCCCTCTTCCCGTGGTTGAGCGTTTTCGAGAATGTTGATCTTGCCCTCAAAGCCCGCGACATTCCCGCTGAAATCCGCACGCCGCGCGCCCTCGACCTGATTGACCGCGTCGGCTTGGACGGCTTCGAGACCGCCTACCCGCGTGAACTTTCAGGCGGCATGCGCCAGAAGGTTGGCTTTGCGCGCGCCATGGCAGTCGAACCCGAACTGCTCTGCCTCGATGAGCCGTTCTCGGCGCTGGATGTGCTTTCTGCCGAATCTCTGCGCGGCGAGTTGATGGAACTGTGGACGAGCGGCAGTATCCCCACCAAAGCCATTCTCATGGTCAGCCACAACATTGAGGAGGCGGTCTTCATGGCAGACCGCATCGTAGTCATGGACAAGGAACCCGGGCGCATCATCGCAGAGGTAAAAGTGGAATTGCCGCACCCGCGTCAGCGCAAGTCGGATGAATTTCAAAGGGTAGTGGATGAAGTCTATGCTATGCTGGCAGGTCAGACGGAGTCCGAAGCGGTGGAGTTGGGAAGCGCGCCTGGTGAGCAGGGTCACACCCGCGCTCTGCCCAAAATCGCCATTTCCGACCTGGCTGGTCTGCTGGAATATCTGGCGGAACTTCCCAACGACCGGCAGGACATCTACCGCCTGCCCGAAGAATTGAACGTTGACCCCAACCACATCTTCAGCCTGACCGAAGCGGCAGAGATTTTGGGGTTTGCCTACGTTGAAAAAGGCGACATCATCCTGACTTCGCTCGGGGAAACTTTTGCAGAAGCCAGCATTCAGGCGCGCAAAGAAATTTTTGCCACACGCATCCGCCGCCTGCCGCTCTTCCGATGGCTGGCTACGTTATTGTCGCATTCCGAAAATCGCGCGCTCGATTGGGATGTGATTCAAACTGCGCTGGAGCTGGAATTTCCCAGAGAAGAAGCGGAAAAACAGTTGGACACCCTCATCAATTGGGGACGCTATGCGGAACTGCTTTCCTACAACGACGACCGGGAACTGGTCTACCTCGAAACCCCTCTGCCTGCGCCGCAGTCCGTCAGGTAGCCGATTATAAAAATGTGATGAACGAAAGTCTCAGGTCAGCCGTGAGGCAAAGATCCTGGCTGAGCATCGGCGTTTGATAGAGAAAGCGCTGCAAGAAGTCTGGCTGAATGAATGACTGATGTTACGCGAAACGTCCCGAAGGTTCTCATAAATCAAGCCTGTTTTCCGTTCCAACCTTCGGGACGGTGCGTAAGGTGAATGAATGAGAAAGGTGCGCGCATTGGCAGCATCATCTTGTGGCTGCTGGGGATTGCTTTTATCGGTTTTGTTCTCTGGCTATGTGGATTGACAAGTCTTTAGAAAAAGCATATTATTAGTTTGTTGTCGCAACATACTAAGTGACGTTGCGCAGTACCGCGAGATTTATCTCACCTAGCAAAGCAACTTGCCCCCTACGAGGACAATCTATTGCGGTACAAGAGAATTGCGCAACATCAGATACTAAACATGAAAAAGACGATAGACCAGGCATTAGTTCGTGAGGCGAATTTGTCTCTGGTACTGCGAAATATCCATTACCAGGCTCCCATCTCACGCGCCAAACTGGCAGTGGTGACAGAATTGAACAAATCCACCGTTTCGAGCCTGGTAGAAGATTTGCTTGCCCGTGGACTTGTGCATGAAGTTGGGGTTAATTCAAAGGGTACAGGGCGCCCTGCCACCCTCCTGGAGATCAACCCACAGGCAGGAGGGGTAATTGGGGCAGAATTAGGGGTGGATTTTGTAGCAGCAGCGTTGATGAATTTTGCAGGGCAGGTGCTTTGGCGGCAAAAAGTTTCAGCAGATCCTTTTGAGGAACAGACAAAAACAATCAAGCAAACGCTCGCTTTGGTGGATGAGGCAATCGGTCATTGCCGCGAGTTGGGGCTGCGGGTGCTGGGACTGGGGCTGGCGGCGCCCGGCACGGTGGATTTGCAGGAAGGGGTGATGGTCTTTTCGCCGAATCTGCGCTGGCGCGATGTCTCGTTGCGAAAGATTTTTTCGGAGCACACAGGGGTGAGGGTATTCATTGAGAATGACGCGAATGCAGCAGCCGTGGCGGAGCATCTGTTCGGTGTGATGCGCCAGGTGAGGGATTTTGTTTTCATCTACGCCGGTGTGGGGGTGGGCGGCGGTCTCTTTTTGAACGGAAAACTGTATCGAGGCTACAATGGCTATGCTGGCGAAATCGGGCATATTGCCATAATGGCAGAAGAACACGACGAACTATGTTTATGCGGAAACGCCGGATGCTGGGAGACGTATGCCAATCAGAGGGCAGTCATCCGCGAGGTGGAGGCTGCGTTGGCAGCTGGGCGCGCTCAAAAGATTGCAGAGCGGATGTCCGAAAAGAATGAGACGGTATTGACGTTAAGCACCATCCATCAGGCAGCCGAAGCCGGCGATGAGACGGCAGTGCGCGCTTTTGAAAAAGTTGGACGCGCCATGGGGTTGGGGATTGCAGGGATTGTCAATATCTTCAACCCGGAAAAGGTTGTAATCGGCGGAGCGTTAAGTGCCGCAAACAAGTACTTATTGCCCGCCGTGAGGGAGGTAGTCAGGCAGCGCGCATTGAACGATGTTTTGAAAAGGACGGATGTGATTTCCTCCGTGTTCGGCGATGATGCAAGTTTGTTTGGCGCTGTTGCGATTGTGGTGGAGGATATCATGTGGAATCCGTCGAGCGTAGATTATGAAAGGAGGCGAAGGCAAAGACCAGCATTAACCCGTTTTGAACCTTTGTAGATTCCGTTCAATTTATCAAACAAGGAGAGAAGAATGAACAAGAAACTATATTTGTTGACGACCCTGCTCGTGGCGGCGGCGCTGATCCTTTCGGCTTGCGGTCCTAAGGCTTCGAAAGTGGAAGTGTTTTCGTGGTGGACCGGCGGCGGTGAGGCTGCAGGTTTGGAAGCCATGATCAAGGTTTTCAATGCGAAGTATCCTAACATCGAGTTCATCAATGCGGCAGTGGCGGGCGGTGCTGGCACGAATGCCCGCGCCGTACTGGCAACCCGCCTGCAGGCTGGCGATCCGCCTGATTCGTGGCAGGGACATGCAGGTCAGGAATTGATCGGCACGTATGTGGCTGGTAATCAAATTAAGCCGCTGAACGACCTGTATCAGTCGGAAGGCTGGCTGGCTGTCATGCCGCAGACGTTGATTCCGCTGATCTCAGATAATGGCAACATCTATTCGGTGCCGGTCAACATTCACCGCGCCAATGTGCTGTGGTACAACCCCTCTGTACTTGAAGCCAACGGCGTTGCGGTGCCGACCACGATGGATGAATGGTTTGCCGCGATGGATACCCTGCAAGCCGCCGGTGTGACTCCGCTGGCGCTTGGCGAGCAGTGGACCAAGATGCACTTGATGGAAACCGTCTTGCTGGGAACGCTCGGACCTGACAAATACAATGGTCTGTGGACCGGCGAAACAGACTGGGGCGGCGCCGATGTAACCAAGGCATTGGAGAATTACCAAAAGGTGCTGACCTACGCCAACAGCGACTCCGCTTCGCTCTCGTGGCAGGATGCCGCCAAACTGGTGGTTGACGGTGATGCCGCCTTCAATGTGATGGGCGATTGGGCGGAGGGCTACTTCCGCGAATTGGGCAAGACGCCCAAGACCGATTATGGCTGGGCTCCTGTGCCGGGCAGCGTTGGTGTCTTCCAGTTCCTGTCCGATTCGTTCGTGCTGGCGGTCGGCGCGCCGGACGAAGAGGCGGCAATTGCCTGGTTGAAAGTGGCAGGTTCGAAGGAAGGTCAGGAGGCGTTTAACCCGGTCAAGGGTTCGATTTGCGCCCGCACAGACTGTGACAAGAATCTCTTCGGCGAGTATCTGCAGTCTGCCATGGATGACTGGGCAAGCAACACTGTGGTCGGCTCATTGACGCATGGCGTGGTTGCCAATGACTCGTGGAAGTCAGAGATTGACACGGCGCTCGGTTTGTTTATTCAGGATGGTAATCTGGCGAACTTCCAAAGCGCGCTGGTTGCCGCCTGCAAGAATTCTGGTCCCTGCAAGTAAAAGTTGAGTAAAATATCGAGGCTCCGTGCAATCACGGAGCCTCGAATGTTTCATGAGAGGCAACCTGCCATGTCTAGAGACAAAGACCGATATCTTTCCATCTTGTTGATTTCCCCTTCCATACTGGCGGTGCTGATTTTTATTTACGGCTTTATTGCGTGGTCGGTGCGTGTCTCGCTCAGTGAGTGGAAGGGTCTTAACCCCGATTACACATGGGCAGGGCTAAAGAATTACATCAATCTTTTTTCAGACCCGCGCTTTCAGGTGGATATTCGGAACACGTTGATTTTTACCGGCGTATTCGTGGCTGGCAGTATTCTGCTTGGTTTCTTTCTGGCAGTGATGCTCGACCAGGGTTTGAAGGGGGAGGGGTTTTTCCGCAGTTTGTTTCTCTTTCCGATGGCAATTTCTTATATCGTGACCGGGGTAGTCTGGCGCTGGTTGATGAACCCTGCCACAGGTGACCGCTTGAGCGGGTTCAATCTGTTGTTTTCGTATCTGCACCTGGATTTTTTGATCAACAAATGGCACACCACCGAAAATTGGGGAATTGCGGCGATTGCGCTGGCAGCTATCTGGCAGATGTCTGGTTATACGATGGCGATTTATCTGGCAGGGTTGCGCGGGATACCAGATGAGTTGCGTGAAGCCGCACGGATAGATGGCGCCAACGAGTTGCAAATTTACCGTTTTATCATCCTGCCGTTGTTATCGCCGGTTACGCTCAGCGCATTGATTATTTTGGGTCACATGTCGCTCAAGGTGTTCGACCTGATTGTTGCTGTAGCAGGAAAGCAGCTGCCGCTGGACGTGCCTGCTATTTATATGTGGCAGACTACATTCGACGGTCTCTTTTACGGACGCGGCGCGGCAATCGGGATTCTGTTGCTGGTCAGCGTAGCGGTGCTGATCATCCCCTACATCCGTTACACATTGAAGACGGAGACGCAACAATGAAGAAATTCCGCATCGGCAAAAACTGGCTGTATTTTCCGCTGATCGCTATGGCGATTTTTTACCTTATTCCCATGTACGTCATGGTGGTGACGGGCTTCAAAAGTTTTGCAGAAGTGGATTTGAAGACGATGTGGAATTTGCCGCAAGGCATTCACTTTGATAACTACATAGAGGCATATTCCAAACTGGCGCCTTCGCTGTGGAATAGTTTTATCATGGTCATCCCGGCGGCGGTCATCTCGTCTATGCTTGGTTCGTTGAACGGCTACATTCTCGCCAAGTGGAAATTCCGCGGTGCGGATTTCATCTTCCCCTTCATTTTGTTTGGGATGTTCATTCCCTATCAGGCGATTCTGATTCCGCTGGTGATTTTCGTCAACAGTGTCTTGCGACCTATCGGGCTGGGCGGAATTCCCGCGTTGATTATCACACACATCATTTATGGAATTCCGATCACCACGCTCACCTTCCGCAATTACTACGCCAGCCTGCCGCAAGAATTGCTGGAAGCGGCAAAGATAGACGGGGCGGATATGCTGGGCATCTACCGCTACATCCTTCTGCCAATCTCCATTCCCAGTTTTGTGGTGGTGTTGATCTGGCAATTCACATCTGCCTGGAATGATTTTCTGTTTGCGGTGGTGCTTACCGGGAACCGTTCGTGGCCCATTACGGTGGCATTGAACAACATGGCGGGCAGTCAGATTATTGCGTGGAATGTGCAGATGGCAGGTTCTCTGCTTGCCGCCTTGCCCACGCTGCTGGTTTACATCTTTCTCGGGCGTTACTTTCTGCGCGGTTTGCTGGCAGGTTCGCTCAAGGGGTAGTAAAAGGACTTTCAACTATACGGGCTGGCGGGTGAATCCACCAGCCTGTATTTTGTTCAGGTTTCGGGTGTTGGTTTTTTCTCCAGCCAGAGGAGGATGATCAAGCCTGAGAAAAGAGCGAGCAGGAAAAAGGTCAGAGCGAGAAACGGGGGAAGGTAGAGGCTCCACAATGCCAGGCCGCCTACGGTCAGGGCGGCGGCGTGGACTGTGAATACGGCAAGATGAGGGGAAAAGCCCATCGCAATCAGACGGTGGTATGTGTGATCGCGTCGTCCGGTTCTCACTGGTTGTTTTCTTCGAATACGAGATAGTACAACCAGGCTTGTGTCGAAGATGGGCACCCCCAGCAACATGATGGGGACGATCCAGGAGGATTCGGGGTTGCGGTCGAGGGGGTTGTACAAGATGCCCAGGCAGGCAAGCAAAAAGCCGATGGTTTGCGCGCCTGAGTCGCCGAGAAAAAATTTGGCGGCAGTTTTGTTCCAAAAGTATAAGCCAAGGCTTATGCCGCACAGCACTGCCGACCAAAAGGCAATCTGAGGCTGCCCTGCAAATTGCGATGCTCCCATGAAAAATGCGGAGGCAATGACTCCCAGACCGGCAGCAATGCCATCCATGCTGTCTATCATGTTCAGGGCGTTGGTGATGCCTATAATCCAAAACAATGTAATGAGAATGTTCAAGATTTGGGCAAGCGCCGGCGTGATGTAGCCCGCGGTGGAGAAAATGGTCATAAAATAAACCTGTACGCCGGCGGCGATCAGAATGATGGATGCCGTTACCTGCCCGAGTAATTTGGGCGCGGCAGATAATCCTTTTTTATCGTCCCACAAGCCAAAGGCAAAGATGACTACCGCTCCTGCCAGAACGGCTTTGATTTCGCTGTTCAGCCATCGAGGGAAGACGAAAGTCACCGCGAGAAGTGTACTTATTAGAAGAAGCCCGCCAGCCAGCGGTGTGGGGCGGGCGTGTATTTTGTGAGGCGCCGAGCCGGGCACATCCATTATGTTGAGGCGTGTGGCTAATAGATAAGCAGGATACCCCAGTATGAGACTGGTCAGGGCGCTGAAAATCAATGGCAGGATTGGTTGTCCCATCATAGGGAACGATTGTATCACGGCGAAAATCAGGGTTGAGAAGGGGAAGTTCTTTTGATGTTTTTATAAACGGGAGATGTAAAGAAGCGTAGGGCGCTCTGAATGTGAAGGAATAGATAATAGGGACGTGTGCGGCTGGAGCGCTGCGCGTCATGCCTGACCTGTGCCTGCGTATCCACCAGAAGCCTCATCCCCCTCAGACGGGCGCGGGCGCAAAAATCTACGTCCTCGAAGTACAGGCGGAAGCGTTCGTCCATGCCGCCCAACTGGCGGTACGTTTCTGACGACATTAGCAGGAACATGCCTGCCATCCATTCGGGGTGAATCAACCCGGCAGAATCGGGAGAGGGAGGAAGGTAGTTGTAGCCGGGCAGGCGGCGGCGAAGAATGTCCCAGGGAGTGGGCAGAGGTCGAACCGAGTCTTGAGGCGTGCCATTTGCGTCAATTATTTGAGGGGCAACCAGGTCTGCCTGGTGGTGATGGAGGTGAGAGATTAATTTCTGGAAGACGGGCTGCACAAATACAAGGTCTGGGTTGAGAATTGCGAAGTAAGTTCCCCTGGCTTGTTCGAACGCCTGATTGTGGTTTTTCGCAAACCCCTGTTGGCGCGGGTTTCGCAGAATGTGAAGGGAATGCCAGGGCGAAGGATCGAAGGCGGGCAAATCATGTTGCAAGTTGTCGGTGATGATAAGTTGGAACTGATTCGTCTGCGATTCATGTTCCTGCAGGCTGTTCAGCAGGCGGATAATCATCTCGCCGTGCCCATGGCTGACAATGGAGAGGGTGAGAAGAGGTCTCACTGGGTAAAACGCTCCCCTTTTTTGCGCTGACGCGAAGCCCAATACGGGTCCAGGATGCCCTTGCGCATAAAGCGGTGAATTTGGCGGCTGGCAACTGTCCGTGTACTTTGTATAATGCGCCGTTTCTTCAAAGCCCGATGAATATTCAAAAAAGCGTCCCGCTTTGACCTGAAGATGGCATCTCCTTTTCCACGAAGCAAAAAGGAGATGAGAAAGAAGGCGTTCATCGCCAAATGCAAAGGCAAGTAGAGCCAGAATAAAATGCCGGGCATATTCTTGATGAAAGTCCAAACAAGATTGCGATGCCCGTAATAAACAACAAAGTCACTTAATTTGCCTGTGCTAGCGGAGCCAACATGACGAACAACCGCATCGGGGACGTAAAGGCATCTTCCACCCCGAAGTCTCAACCGAAAACTAAGGTCTACATCCTCAAAGTAGGAAAAATAGTCTTCGTCAAATCCGCCCACATCGAGGAAATCTTCCCGGCGATACATCGCAGCGGCGGCGCAAGCGCCAAAGATTTCCTGCATATTCAAGCCATGATCGGCTGATGTGTGATTGTAATAGCGTCTCCAAGCCAAGCCGCTCGTATGGTATTCGTCGCCAGCGCCGTCTAGCAATTTTGGGTTGTGAAATTGAATTTGGCGCGAAGCAAAGAAATTGTAATCGGGATGCTGTTCAGCAGCACGGAAGAGTTTTTCCAGCCAATCTGGCTCAGGGAAAGCATCGGCATTGAGGAGGACAAGCCATTTTCCGCGCGCAAGTCTCACGCCAATGTTATTGGCGGCGGCAAAGCCATGGTTTTTTTCGAGTGCAACAGTTCTAATTTCCAGATCGGGATAATGTTCGTGAATGTTGTTGTTAAAGCCATCCGTAGAGCCGTTATCTACAATGATAATCTCGAAGTTCTGGATGGTTTGAGCACGCAGGCAGGTTAAACAACGGGGCAGATGTGCAGCGCTGTTCCAGGTGACGATCACAATTGAAAGAAGAGGTTGATTTTTCACGTGGGTTTAGACGGCAGATCGCAAACGAAGTCTTGCTTTTATTCAGTAGGATGATAAAACGAAAAGGATGTTAGGAGAAGAGTCTTGGTATCCCTGCGGCTATCAAACCAACAAGGAGAAAGCCAGAAACCCCTAAAGCCCATCATAAGCAAATCAACGCAGAAAATCAAGATGACTGTGGAAAACGTGTAAAAACCTTATCACTCTCCCTCTGTATAGACAAGAGCACCGTTTTCCATTTTGCTGTCTGGTAAACTTTGCGCGCACACACTGTGGTTGACCTGCAAAAAATTAACCTATACTTGAAAAAAGAGGCTGATACAATGAACAAACTCAACTGACACAGACATGCTGATATCGCCATATCCAAAGGCGCACCTATTGATACAAAAAACTTGATGCTGATGTTGCAGTATTTTTAATGCAAAGTCAACAAATTTAGCAAGACAATTCTCGATTACGGGCTGGTCTTGCCTATTTTGATTTTGTGATGCAATGAAGAATACTAAGTTAGAATATACCTATGCCACAGAATACTAAAACCTGTTTTAACCCTCTTGACCATCCTATTTGCTTAAGAATGCCACGACGCAATTTGCCTTCAGCCTGGATGGAGCATGTTCCTTTTGCATTTTATCTGATGGATATTCTCCGCCCGAAGGTTTTTGTTGAGTTGGGAACATTTTATGGCGTCTCCTATTGTGCATTTTGCCAGGCCGTCAAGGAACTTGACCTTTCCACCGCCTGCTATGCAGTAGATACTTGGGGAGGAGATGCCCACACGGGGGCGTATGATACAAGCGTTTTAGATGATTTGCGCCAGCACCATGATCCTCTGTACAGCGCCTTTTCCATGTTGATACAAAGTACCTTCGATGATGCAGTTGGTCATTTTGAAGACGGGTCAATTGACCTGTTGCACATTGATGGCTATCACACCTACGAAGCGGTCAAACATGACTTTGAAACGTGGAAGCCCAAATTGAGCCGGCGAGGGGTGGTTGTCTTTCACGATACCAATGAACGAAGCGCAGATTTTGGCGTTTGGAGGCTGCTTGACGAACTTAAGGTGCAATACCCCTATTTTGAGTTTTATCATGGGCATGGTTTGGGAATTGTTGTTATAGGTGAAGATGTGCCAGAGGGCTTGCAGCCCCTTTTGCAGGCATCCGAAGATGATGCAGATCTGATCCGTGAGTTCTTTTACGAAATGGGACAGCGGGTAGCATTAAGTGCTACTCTGACAGAGAAGAATCAAACCGAACATAACCTGCGCAGTGATCTCCAATTAAAAACGCTAGAATTGGAGAAAATGCGCCGCATGATTGTCTTTCGTGTATTTGCGGGGTTGCGTGCACTTTTGCAGTGGATGTTTCCAGAAGGTTCACGTGGTCATCGCTTTATCAAGACGGGAATTCAAAAAGTGTATTCTTCCGTGCGTTTGATTCTGGAAGTATGGCATATGGTAAAGAACGGTTGGGGAATATGGAAAAAAGACGGGTTCGTCGTTCTGCTAAAAAATATATACCATTCTGTTATAAGAAGGCTTGCTCTGCTGGTCTACAGAAGGAAAATTAGCCGCATGGACCAAGAAACCGCCGCCGATATTCTGAGCACTCTCGAATACAAGCCGCTTATATCCGTCATCATACCCACTTACAATACACCAGTTCGGTATCTGGAAGCGGCTGTCAATTCTGTGCAGAAACAATATTATCCAAACTGGGAATTGTGCATCTGCGACGATGGCTCAACCGATACATCCACGACAGATTGGCTTAAATCTATTGAAGGCGAGAGGGTTAAAGTAATATTTTCCGAGCAGAACAGAGGCATTTCGTCGGCGACCAATCGGGCTGTGCAACAGTCTGCCGGAGAGTTTGTGGCTTTTCTAGATCATGATGACGAATTAACACCTGATGCTTTGGTAGAAATGGTGCAATTATTAAACGAACAACCAAATCTGGACGTAATCTACTCCGACCAGGATAAAATCGATCAGCGCGGCAGACAGAGCGAGCCGTTTTTCAAGCCAGATTGGTCACCAGAATATTTCCGCTCGGTCATGTACGTTGGACATCTCCTGATCATGCGGCGAAGCCTTTTTGATGAGTTACACGGCTTCGATTCAAGTTTTGATGGTGTTCAGGATTATGAGTTGATGTTGCGGGCAGGCGAGCACACATCCAAAATTGCTCACATATCGAAGGTGTTATATCATTGGCGTAAAATTCCTGGCAGTGTAGCGTTGGGCGTGAACGAAAAGGGAGGCAGAATCCAGCAATTGCAAGCACAGGCTGTAAATGCACATCTTAAGCGCACAGGGCGCCGGGCAGAAGCGCTTCCGCATCCTGTCCATCCGCATCGTGTTGTAATCAGACCTGCTCCCCGCGTTCACTTCCCAAAAGTCAGCATTATCATTCCTTCCAAAGACGCATACGTTCATATTTCGCGCTGCTTGCATTCCATTTTCGAACGCACTACCTATCCAAACTATGAAGTGATTGTAGTAGATAACGGCACCAGTGATCCTCTGGTTTTACGCCTCTTCAAAGAAAGTCCGGTTAAGGTTGTACCTTTCAATCAAGCTTTCAACTACTCCAGAGCAAACAACCTGGGAGTGGCAACAGCGGAAGGAGATGTAATTGTTCTGCTCAATAATGACACCGAAGTGCTTTCACCCGACTGGCTCGAGCAGATGTTGTTTTATCTCGACGATCCCGACGTGGCAATCACCGGTCCCATGTTGATCTACCCCAATCGAACAGTACAGCATGCCGGGATCATATTGGGTTTGCGGGGAACTGCCGATCACGCCATGCGTGGCTATCCGTCTGATGCCAATGGATATGCTGGATCGTTGAGTTGCCCGCGTAACGTTTCAGCAGTTACTGGTGCGTGCCTGATGATGCGTAAGGATGATTACATACGTATGGGCGGGCTCGTAGAGTACTACGGAACACATTATCAGGACGTTGATTTTTGCCTGCGTTTTCTCTCTGCCGGCAAGCGTATCGTTTACGTTCCTTATGCTGTTCTTGTCCATCATGAAGGCGCCACCCGTGGTAGAGATTATGATCACCTCGACCGTGCCTTGCTCATAGATATATGGGGGGAGACGATTGCCCGTGGTGACCCATATTACAACCCTAATTTTCGGCTTGATGCACCAGATTACGTCATTGGTTGAAATATCTATGCATATATTATTTGTTAACTACCATCACCTCGACAGCAATAGCGGAATTCATATCTTTAATCTGGCAAATGAATTATCGAAACATGGCATAACGTGCACAGTTTGCGTGCCAGATCACAAAGAAAAAGCAGACAGTTTAGGAAGCCGTGCATTTGAGGTAAAAACTTTTGATGAAGCCAAACGTTTCCTGCAGACGGGACAAGTAGACCTTATTCACGCATGGACGCCTCGCGAAAACGTGCGTAAGATGACTGAAATGCTTGTCGAAAGATATGATGTACCTTACCTGGTTCATTTGGAAGATAATGAAGAAGCTATATTGGAAGCAGCTCTGGGAATGCCGGTAAAGGCGTTGCTTCGCCTGTCAGATGGTCAGTTGAATTCCTTGATTCCGCAACACTTGTCACATCCAATACGCTATAAGCAGTTTTTGAAAAATGCCCGGGGGGTGACCATGGTAATGGACACATTGCAGGTTTTCAGTCCAGAGAATGAAGCGAGGGAAGTGATTTGGCCCGGTTATGAGGAGGCATGGACGTGGCATCGCCCGCCAGATCATTCTCTTCGTGAACGTCTTGGCATTGCACCGCAAGAGTATGTGGTGGTATACACCGGCAATGTTCATAATGCCAATCGGCGGGAAGTGTTTAGTTTGTATTTGGCGATAGGATTGTTAAATCGACGCGGCGTGCGAACGAGACTTGTACGCACCGGCACAGATTATGTTCGTTTGTACGACGAACAGCTAAAGATACTAGACCGGTATTGTATCGCACTGGGACATTTACCACGTACCGATCTGCCTGCTCTGCTTTCGATTGCCGATGTTCTGGTGCAACCCGGCAAAGCAGATGCGTTTAATAAGTATCGCTTTCCTTCAAAACTTCCTGAGTATCTTGCCTCTGGCAAGCCTGTGCTTCTTCCTGCCGTCAACATTGGTCAATTTTTGAAGGATGAAGAGGAGGCAGTTTTGTTGAAAGAGGGAAACGCTCTGGAAATTGCCCAAAAGCTGGAGAGGTTGTTCCCAGACCGGGCGCGATGTGAACGAATTGGCGAGAAGGGCCGCTTGTTTGCCGAGAAACATCTCAAATGGAGTCTGGGGGCTGAAAAGTTAATGAGTTTTTATAAAAGAGTTTTGAAGGTTGGATCATGAGAAAATTTCTGACTGTTCAGCATAATGCTCTTTGGCAATTCACACACCAGGCTTTGCGATCTCTTTGGGGACGCCTTACCGGGGCACCAGATTTTTCCATTATTGTGTTCCAGATGGGAAAAGTTGGATCAAGAACGGTGTACGAATCGCTCGTAAGGGCGTACCGGAAACTTCATCAGCCAGTAGATATATATCACAGCCACATTTTGTGTAATTTTGAGAATGCTGAAGCGATCATTCGAAAAGAACGCCATAACCCGGCAGCAACACTGGCAGTTATCAATGTCGGGCGGGAATTACGCCGGAAGATTGACAGTTCGCCCACACGTCAATGGCGAGTCATTTCTCTTGTCCGCGATCCGGTTGCCCGGAATATCGGAACTTTCTTTCAAGTCCTGGATGAACACATCCCTAATTGGCAGGATAAATATTCGAGCGGCGTGCTTAGCATTGAAGAAGTTCAGCGGGCATTTTTAAATGCGGGGAGTATTCACAGCGAGCCGGTGCGATGGTTCGAGGAACAGTTATTCCCGGTCTTTGGTGTGGATGTGTTTTCGGAACCTTTTCCTCGCGAGACAGGCTACAAGATCTACAACCCAAATTCCCGAACACCCCTCCTGATACTCCGCCTGGAGGATCTGAATCGTGTGGGAGCACTTGCGCTGCAGGAATTTCTGGGGTTAAAAGACATCGAACTGATAAGCACCAACATCGGAGAAGAAAAAGAGTATGCTGAACTCTACCGTCTGTTCAAGCAGTACCCGTTGCCAGACAGCTACATACATCAGATGTATAACACCAAGTACGCCAGAACATTCTATACAGAAGCTGAGATTGCCAGGTTCTCTGCGCAATGGAGAAAACCTTACAAGCAAAGTAAAAACCAGGAAGGAAACAAGCACGATCCTATCATTGTGTACCAAATGGGCAAGGTCGGCTCAAAGACCATTGAACATTCTCTGAGATACTATTACCAAAACCGGGGAATGGATGTTGAGATTTATCACGCGCACTTTCTAAATTATCTGGAAGAGATGGAAAGGAACGCCCGTAAACAAAAGATTTCAAAACATGCACTTCAACATATTCATGAAATGAAGGCGCTCAAAAAAAAGCTGGAGAGCGACCCAAACCGCAAGTGGAAACTGATCAGCCTGGTGAGAGACCCTGTGGCAAGAAATATTGCAGGTTTTTTTCAAGCACTCAGTGTCAATCAACATATCCCAGACTGGAAAGTAAGGCATCAAAGAGGCGACCTGAAGGTTGAGGAGTTGCTGGAAAAATTCCTGTCGTTGGGGGATGATTATCATAATCATCCTGCCACATGGTTTGATTCCCAACTAAAACCCGTGTTTGGCATTGATGTTTACGAAAAGCCCTTTCCGCATGAAAAGGGCTATGAAATCTACAGCAATGACAGATTCGAGTTGTTGGTAATTCGCATGGAGGATTTGAACCGCTGCGCCGCCGAGGCAATCGGTCGTTTTTTGGATATAGACGGTTTCGAAATTATTAACAGCAATACCAGTGATGAAAAGGATTACAAAGACCTCTATAAGGCATTCAACGACTTACCAATACCTGCAGAGTATGTTGAACAGTTATATGCAAGTCGATTTGCCCGTCATTTTTACAGCACTGAAGAATTGACGCATTTTACAAAGTACTGGACAAAAACCGATAAATGACATAACTTTGTTTTCTCTACCGTACAAATACGAGAGAAAATCAGTCATAGGATAAACTCAGGGTAACCCAACCAACTGAGGTATCCCCTATGACTGATCGCTACCGAGTA
>Ga0272446_1002066_pt1 | contig 28099 bp, 17 predicted proteins | sample YNPCB0061_FD_194587 | JGI IMG/M metagenome (GOLD analysis project Ga0272446, IMG submission 194587) | Hot spring microbial mat communities from Yellowstone National Park, WY, United States - YNP-CB-006-1 | ecosystem: Environmental > Aquatic > Thermal springs > Hot (42-90C) > Sediment | place...
GCTTTTTAAAATTATTCTGGAAAAATGAAAATATCTAAGAAAGATAACGTACAAAATCTGAAAGTTAAAATGAAAAACATAAAACAATCAGCAGTTCATTTCCTATTATTCCAAACTACGTCAAAGTACTTCAAACTTTGTCTTTTAATACTTCTCACCTTATCATGTTTTACCTCTTATAGTCAGAAAACTACTAACAATGCTTACGATTCTACTTTTTTACAAGGTTTGAAATATCGCTTAGTCGGACCTTATCGCGGAGGCAGAGTTACTGCGGTTACGGGAGTAGCTAATGAAATTATGACTTATTACTTTGGAAGTACAGGCGGAGGCGTATGGAAAACCACAGACGGTGGGACTTCTTGGAAGAATATCTCCGATGGCTACTTTGCTTGCGCCCCTATCGGAGCAATAGAAGTCGCTCCTTCGGACAATAATGTGGTCTATGTAGGCACAGGCTCAGCGGCGATACGCGGGAACGTTACCATAGGTTGCGGAATGTATAAGTCCACCGATGCAGGAAACTCTTGGAAACCAATTGGTTTAGAAAAAGCAGGACAAATCGGGCAAATTGCTATACACTCGCAAAATCCCGACTTAGTATATGCCGCCGCTTTGGGAAATCCTTTTGCTAAAAACAAAGAAAGAGGCGTTTTTAGAAGTAAAGACGGAGGCAAATCCTGGGAAAAAGTTCTGTTCCTCAACGACTCGACGGGTTGCGTGGACTTAGTAATAGATGTAAAAAATCCTCGCATTTTGTATGCAGGAATGTGGAGAGCAGAGCGCAAACCTTGGAATATGATAGACGGAGGGCATACAGGCGGACTTTATAAAAGTACAGACGGAGGAGATACTTGGAAAAAATTAGGTGGAGGTTTTCCTGATTCAGGTCTGTTAGGCAGAATTGGCGTAGCAGTTTCCCCTGTCAATCCAAAGAGAGTATGGGCTATCATAGAAACCGCAGAGGAAACCAAAGGAGGCGTTTATCGCTCTGATGATGCAGGAGAAACTTGGCAGAGAGTAAATAGGGCGCATAAATTGCGTCAGCGTGCTTGGTATTATAACAATATTTATGCAGATACTAAAAACGAAAATGTAGTCTATGTCTGTAATGTGGATTTTTTTAAAAGCATAGACGGCGGGGTAACTTTCTACGAGATAGATACCCCCCACGGAGACAACCATGCTCTTTGGATTAACCCTCATTTTCCTGATTACATGATTCAAGGCAATGATGGCGGAGCAAATGTTTCCTTCAATGGAGGAAAAACTTGGTCAAGTATTTACAATCAACCTACTGCAGAAATGTATCGCGTTACGGTAGATAATCAGTTCCCCTACCGCATTTACGGAGCCCAACAAGACAACACAACTATTTCTATACCAAGCCGAAACAATGCAGGACTAACCCCCTATCAGCATTGGTACGCTGTAGCAGGAGGCGAAAGTGGACATATTGCCGTAGACCCTCGCAACCCTAAAATTGTTTATGCAGGTAATTATATTGGCTTGATTGACAGAATAGACCTCGAGAAAGGACATGAAAGAAATGTAGTCGCCTATCCGCAAATGCACGACGGCGTAGCTCCCAAAGACATCAAATATCGTTTTCAGTGGAACGCCCCTATTCGCCTCTCGCCACATAACCCTGATATTTTGTACCACTGCTCGCAATATGTGCATAAGTCCACAGATGCAGGACAAACTTGGCAGGTCATTAGCCCTGACTTGACGACCAATAACAAAAAGTACCAAAAACTTCCCGGAGAGCCTATCCAACACGACCACACAGGGGTAGAACTTTTTACGACTATTTTTGCTTTCGAGGAGTCTCCCATAGAAAAAGACGTACTTTGGGTAGGAAGTGATGACGGTTTGGTACATATTTCTATGAACGGAGGGAAAAATTGGCAAAATATTACTCCCCCAACTTTGCCCAAAGATGCCACAGTAAATATGATAGAAGTTTCCCCTCATGCCAAAGGTCGTGCTTTCTTGGCAGTACATCAGTACAGGGAAAACAATTTCCAGCCTTATATTTTCCTTACAGATGATTATGGAAAAACTTGGAAACAACTCACTGATGGGAAAAATGGAATCCCTGAAAATCACTTTGTAAGAGTAGTAAGGGAAGACAAAGACAAAAAAGGCTTGCTCTATGCAGGAACAGAGTACGGAATGTATATTTCCTTTGACGAAGGCAAAACTTGGCAATCTTTCCAATTGAATTTGCCCGTTACGCCTATTACCGATTTGGCGGTACATCAAAAAGACTTGGTAGTGGCTACCCAAGGACGCTCTTTTTGGATTTTAGACGATTTGAGTCCTTTGCAACAGTTTTCAGAAAGTCTTAAACAAGCCAAAGCCCAACTTTTTAAACCAAGAGTAGCCTACAAAACTCAATTTAGCGAAAGAAGAAGCACTAACTTTCCCGAACCCGCCCCAAACGGAGCGATTATTTATTTCTATTTGTCAAAAGGTTATGAAAGCAACGTAAGGATAGAAATTTTAGATAAAAATGAAAATGCGGTGAAAGTATTTGCTACCAAAGCAGACCGAGAGAAAAAAGAGCAAAATCTTAGTACAGTAGTGGGAATGAACCGCTTAGTATGGAATTTGAAAGGGACAGCCCCTGACATTGTAGAAGGAGCGATTTTCTCCTTAGCCGATGTCGGAGGAATCAACCTACCCACAGGAAAATACCAAGTGCGACTAACCGCAGGCGAAATGGTACAAAAACAAACATTAGAAATCTTAAAAAACCCTCATTGGACAGTAACAGACGAAGACTTACAAGCTCAGTACACCTTAGCCAATGAGGTGAAAAGTAAATTATCCGAGTGCCACCAAGCTATCCGAAAGATAAGAGATGTGCGTTCTCAACTTATTGATGTATCCAAAAGAGCAGTAAAAGCGGGTTTCAGTAAAGAAATAGAAATGCAAGCCAATGAACTTGTCAAAAAACTCACTGCCTTAGAGGAGGAACTTATCCAAACACGTAGCGAAAGCGGACAAGACCCCGTAAACTATCCTCCCAAATTGGACGACCAAATCGCTTACTTATATAGCGTAGTCAATTCCCAAGATGCCCAACCTACGCAAGGTTGTTATGAGCGTTTGGAAGACTTGAAAAAAGAGTTAGCAGTACACTCAGACCAGTTAAAAGTATTGCTAAGCACGGGACTAAAATCTTTTAACGAACTTCTGAGCAAAGAAGGAGTAAACCAAATCATCGCCCCAAGAAGGTAAGATACAAACTAAGGAAGCACATCTTAATTCGGTGTTTAGGAGGAGATGTGAGTCTTTCTAAAAAATGCTAATTATGTAATATTAGCCTAATAATCAGCTATTTACAACTAAAAAATTAACTTCTTGAGATTTTTATCTACATAAAACCTAACAAACAATATGATATTTTAGTCTTTAAAGTTCTCATTTTCAAATGTTTGTATTCTCAAATATGACTTCTGATTTCTTAATCTCAATATAATGAACCTATATTCCTGCTTTTTTGGCGTTAAAAAGGGAATTAATAAGTTAGCGAATAGTATTAAAGAAACTTTCCGAAGCATACCATCCTGGCTCTCTTGTAATGTCTTTTGTCTTAAACTCCTCTTTCTTTTGCTCACAAATTATAATCAAATCTGGTTTATTTTTTTGTAATTCTATTATTTCTTGGTCTGGAATTTCATGATTTTGAGGAATTTCCAGCCTTTTTAGTTTAGACAGACATTCAACACCTTTAACCGTTTTAAGTTCATTCATGTGTAAGATAATTTTTTCTAAATTAGAAAGACACTCAATTCCCTCCAGATTTTCTATCTTGTGATAAGACAAATCGAGTATTTTAAGATTTTTCAATGCTAATACGCCATTAATATTGGTCAGAGCAATTGGCGCACCTAAAAATAAAGACCTATTACCCAGAAAAACAAAATATTCTGTATTTTTAACTATACCCTTCAATATTTCCTCATTAGGCATTTGTTTACTAAAGTTAAATTTCATAGCAAAAACTGTTTGCCATTCCTCTTCCAAGCTATTCCACCACGCCCAAATACCTTCATCATCTTCTAAGTCGTTTTCGGGACTTTTGGTAGTAGCAACTCCGACTTCTACTTTAATATTATCAGGTTTTTCTTCTACATGTGGTTGGGGTTCTTTTATATTGCTTATAGCATCTTCCAACTGGCTAATTTTTTCTTGTAACTTCATTATTATAAGTTTCAAATTATCTACGACATGAGGGTCTGCTTGTGGAGGCTGAGGCGGATTTTTACCAAGTAAGGCATTAATTATTTGTTCTGCTAATTTTTTAACAACTGTATTTATATCAGTTGGCGATTGAGTAATACTACTATTAGGAGGATAAAAACTTCCGGTTGGTAGCACTATTCCGACTCCCAGCGGTTGGGAAATGGGTGCTAATATAGTTTCTGTATTTTGGATGGTATTCGGAAAGAATGAAAGATAATGTTGCATTTCTAATGGTTGTATCTGAAATGCTTTGTAAAAATTTTTATGTGATTCATCTATTTTATTAAGCAGGTGAAGTAAAAATGCTTTTAAAAGTCTATTTTGTGCATCCCAAAGTTCATTTTTCATTAATGTTTTTTCATCAAGAACTTCCAATGCCTTGTCAATATCACCATTGCAATAGAACTGATACGCCTTTTTAAATAATTCAGAAGCGTTGTTCATATCAATTTTGCTAATTTGCTCATGTACTTTATGAAGTTCTGTTTCCAAATTAGCTTTTTGTTGTTCTAATTGACTTATCTGAATCTCATATTTTTCTTTTGTTTCTCTATCAATATCACTATTTAAGTAATCTTTAATAGAGTCTATCTTAGAGTTAATTGATTCTATTGAAATATTAGCAATCTTATTTACTAACCAGTCATCAGAAAGTAGAGAATCTACAAGTTCATTTGCGTTTTTTAAGTTTGAAAGTGTAGGAAGACCTTTAAAAATATGATAAATAAGGATTAAAGACTCTTTAAGTTCTTCAAACTCAGGCTCATAATTATTATGCTCAGCCCTATTTCGAATAAATTTTAATTCAATAAGCTTATCCAAATTTTCTAAGGGTAATGTCAAAACGCTATTGTATTTACGCACTAATTCATTTACTAATTCAAAGAAATTATATCCCCCCTTATTTAACAATGTTTTCTCTTGAAAATCTAGCAAAAATTTACCTGTTTCCTTTCTATAATTAGAATTCTTTTGATTGATATAATCTTTTATTAATAATTCTAAGGCGCCAAAAATCTCATTGGCACATTCTCTATTCTCAGATTTCCTTTTTGCATCATCAAGCGTCTTACGAGCAATAAAAGCATTTTCAAAGTGTTTACAACCATTATTAAAACGATTAATAATATCCTTGTTGATAGCAATAGCATTCTGCTCCATAATATTTTTCTTTTTTATTGAATTACTTTTGTGAGTTAGTCAATAGTGATAGCGTCATTTTTTGGAATTCAACGCATTGCTTTTCTAATAACTAATTTACTAATTTGTACTGAAAGCTCAAAAAACTTTATGAAAAAATTTAAGTATTTGACGATTATATTTTTGTGAACTTTTCCCGAACCTCTAATAAAGAACAAAATTTCAAAACATACATCTGCGATTCATTCTCTTTTTATTTCCCATTCATTTTCTCGATTGCCTCACGCCTATTTTTTACTTCTAAAACTTTGTAAATATTATTGATATGAGTTTTTACGGTGGATAGCGATACAAATAATTTTTCAGCGATTTCCTTGTTGCTTAGCCCTTCGTTTATCAATTCCAATACTTCTATTTCTCTTGGAGAAAGTAAATGAATAAAACTATTCTGCTCTTTGGCTTGAAGGTTCTGTGTGTATTCTGAAAGGATATTTTGCCGTTGCTTTTCTATTTCAAGTTTTAGCCAATACCTAACTGCAAAAAATGCAAACAAGAGCAAGCATACAGGAATAATAGGATATTTCTGCCAAAACCATAAAAAAGTATTCCCATCAAATGAAAAACCGATAGAGCATAATGCCAGAAAAATGCTTCCTGCGATTAGCAGTTCTTGCTTGCGTTTTGCAGTCATCTTGTTTTCAGAGGTTAGCGTTTGCTTTCAATTTTTGTAAAAATAGGAGTTTGCTAAGTAGTACACTTGCCACTGCCCAAGAGAGAATGGAACTTGTGTATTTGTTCAGAATTAAAAAAGACACCCCACTTTCATTGAAAGTAAACGTAAAAGGTACAAAAAGGTAAAGCATCACCAAAGCCATAATCTGATTTTTGTCCAGACTATTGCTTTTCAAGAGTAGCAAAATCAAAATAATTACCTGCCCACACCAGACTGCGTATTTGAAAGAGGTGTCAAGCAGGAATTGAGTGCCGTTTTGAGAAAACATAAACGTCAGCGGCATCAGTCCAACAAAAACTGCGAAACCAAATACAATTCCCGAAGTTGAAATTTTTGTGTTCATGGTATTTTTCTTTTAAGTGAAACATGAGGCAAAAATACCTTGGTGGTATGCTATTTTTCAAGTTTATCAGGGTGGAAAAAAGGTGGAAAAAGGGTGGAATGTGAGTAGGAAATGCAATCCACCCGATTCAAGGTTTGATAAGAGGCTAATTTTTAAGATTTGTTTATTACTTGGGAGTAGGCATTTTCTAATAATTTCCCTACCACGCGAGCAGACAAATTATCCTCTATCACTGCTCTAATTCTTAGGCTTATCTCCTTTAATTTGTGTATATCATTACAAAACTTGATGATTTGGTCTGCGGCTTCTTCTATATTGTTTGCTAACACAATGCCTATGTCATGGTGCAAAATAAAATCTTTCATATACACTCCTTCGGAAACAATTAAGGGACTGCCTGCGCTTGCCGCCTCAAAGATAGAAATACCAAAAGCCTCCCACCGCGAAGTTTGGATATAAGCCGTAGCCTCCCGAAGGACTTGCCATTTCTCCTCTCCAAAAATAGGAGCGTGAACAAAAACCTTTTGCAGGTGCAGGTGTCGGATTGTACGCTTTATTTTTGCCAAATCCTCTCCCCTGCCGTATAGGTGTAGCGATAAATCAGCTTGTTTTTCTTCTATGCTTTTGAATACTTTAAGCAAAAAATCCAATCCCTTGTGTTGCATATCGTAGCGTCCTATATATAAGATACGCTTTTCTTGTAAAGACGACGAGCCCGCATGAAGAGCATGGTTTATGAGATTGTTCCCTATATAAATTGGATTAGGAATAGTAAAAAGCAAACCCTTATAATTGAGTTTATCTACACTCAGTTTTTCTTTTTCTGCAACACAAAAAATAGCATTGGCATTGCTAATCAAGGATTTTTCAAAAAATAAGTAATATAGTTGTTTTTTAAGCCAGTCTCTTTCCAAAATATTAGGGTCATAGCCCCCATGAGGAGTGATAACATACTTGTAGCCAAGTTTTTTTAAACAAAAAGCAAAAAGTTTATTAAGAGGAATAAAAACGCTATGTATGTGAAAAATATCAATTTCATCAGGATTTTGCTTTAAAAAACGATAAATATTGTAAAAAGAATCAAAGAGCGTTAGTCCCTTAAAACCTCGCCTGATGATGCCATCTGTGTTTACTTCTACTGATGCTTTCGAGGAGCGAAAATAAAAATACACTTTATGCCCCAAACTCACAAGTATTTTTGCCTGAAAATAAGCAGAAGTGACCACACCATTAACCGCATTTTCTTCATAATCTCCTATAAAAGCAATATTCATTAAGAAAAGTGCATCTAACTCATTAAAAAAATATCATATTTAGTTTACCTAAGGGAGTAATGCTTCCTAATCCACCCTTCTTCTCGGCATACTATTAAAAAGGGGACACTCTTTAAGTGCTATTCAAAGAGTCTATGCGGCAAATATAGTTAATTTATTAATTCAAAGGGAATCTCTAATTCATATTCATTTTTGCGTATTAGATGGCATTGGGGAGATAGTAAGTATTTAGATGAGAACTTACTCCTTGATTATTTGCCTGTTTTCTTCTGTTTGTTTTTGTTGGTTGGTGCATACAAAGACAATAAAGTTTTTAACTGCTCAGGCGTAGAGAAATCCCTGTCTTTCAAGTGCAAGGAACCACCTGTCTGCAGTGCAACTTGTATGTAGTCCGTGGTTATCATGTTAGGTTTAGGTACTCTTGCCAAAACAATGTGTATGGGCTTTTGAACTTTGTGTAAAAGCTCTATATCTCTGATTTTGCCGAAGTTGTCTGCAATCAGAATAAACTGCTTAGCATAAGGAAACTCCTCTATGGCTTTGAGTACTGCTTCTATGTCGTTTTCTTCTATATCTCCGCCGCCATTTCCATTTTTTTTGCACTCTTCCATCTTTTGCAGTGCCTCAGTAAAATCAGCAGACTTACTTATATATATTCCTTTTGTTTGTCCTATTTTCTTGTCTTTATCAGGAGTAGTATCTCCGTCATTAAAAAAGACATACCCTATTATGTAATTGGCTTGGATGGCACGCTTTACCTGCCAAACTAATAGTTGGAGTGTATAAGGATACATGCTCGAAGTCCAGTCTGCAATAATAACTATGCTATCTAAACTTGCAAAATTTCGCTCAAAAACATGATACGTAGTAGAATCTTTGCTTATGGTCATTGTTTTGATTCCCTTTGCAAATTCATTGTTAATTTCCCTGATATTGAAGTGTTTATACTTCTTATAAAACTCCTCTTTTACTTCTTTGGTTGTTGGGGATTTTGTTTTAATGCTTTCCTTTGCTTTATAAAAAATCAGAAAGCCGTGAAATAGTTGGCGAGCCTCTGATTCATTTTTGCAGTTCTCCTGCCTAATGACTTCTAAATTGATATGCTTAGTCTTTAAAATAGGTAAACGACCAAACAAATTAGTTACTCGTCCATCATTCAACATTTTTTGTTGATTTACTTGATATTCCTTAGTTTGCGGATACTTAGAATAGTACATTCTAATCAGAATACTATCAGCCAATTCCAAGTTTTTAGAAATTGTTTCATCAGGCAGGGAGAAATCCATTTCACCAAACTGTAAAGGAATCACTATGTTTGCTTTTTTAGTTTCAAGACTGTCCAATTGATAAATATTTGAAAATATGACACTCACAGACTGGGCTGGTAGAGTGTGAACCCGTACAATAAAAACTAACAATAAAAGGTTTCTCATAGATATAAAAATTAGTTTCCAAAAAATTTACCTCCTGTCTTCTAATGAACTCCATTAATTGAACACAAAACCCATAGATAAGCCTATCTTTAAAAAGAAACCCTGCTCATACGGATTGACTAAAAATAGCGAAGGGGTACTCCTCGGATAGTCATTGAGCGGTATGAGTATACCCGTTCCTAAGTACGTATCAAACACATAGCGAGAGTTGCGAGCTACTCTTTGTGAACCAATAAGAATGCCTACTGCTCCTGCGCTTGCAAAGATATTTTTTCTTTCACTTACCTGCCGCTCCGTAGGGGGACTCCCCGTGTAGAGCAAGTAAGAAATATTTTGATACAGGTTGATGTGCTTGTATTGGAGGCAGGAGCTTACGTACAGTATGCCTTTTCCCCGTACCCAATTATCGAGATAAAAACGCAGTTGAATTTCTACTTTTAATCCATTGAATCCATCAAAAGTCGTGTAATAGTAGGGTTGCTGCGCCAGATAATAGCCCAAAGTAAAGAATATAGATTGTTTTTCTTTGATGAATCTTCCGTAGTTCAATTCTGCACCATTGGCAAAAAGAGGTAGCAAATTAAGAGTTATTACATTGCTTAGTACCTTATTGGGCGATACCTGCTGGCTACTGTCTGAAATAGTTCCTTGGCAGAAAGCATTTACACTTACCGTCCAAAGCACCAAGCTAAACAATACGTTTTTCATAAGAGCATAAAGGACTTTGAAGTAGATACTATCTTTTTACTGCAATTTTGCTAATGAAATCCAACTGATTAGCTCGGTAAGCATATTGATACAAGCCATCTGTGCCTATCAAAAGTAATCTACCGCCCAAAGGAATCACGTCATACGCATTAGCAATATTAAGTTTTTGTCGTTGGTTGAGCTGCCAAGGGTTTATCAAATCTATTTCAAATACTTTCAAACCTTGGTCGCATACAAATAAGTACGCACTCTCTACGCCTAAACCTTTGGGATTTTCTATAGGGTAAGTAGCTAATAACTTTGGATTTCTCAAATTGCTAATGTCTATAACTTCCAAGAGGTTCTGTCCCTGCCGACAGTTAGTACCATCTCTAAGGGTTACATAGGCATACTGATTTTGTACGGCTACGGGGTCGCAACTAACTACATGCTGATAAATAGATAGCACTTGGGGGAACTGCGGAGAAGAAATATCTATAATATACATGCCTGCATTTGCTCCTAAGAACAATTTGTCTTGATAAGGAAAAATAGTTTCTATGCCAAAACCTAAGTTTTGATTTTTGATAAACGCAGGGCTTTGTGGATTGCTTATATCAAAAACTCTCAGGCTGGTATTATCTACTGTATAGAGGTGATTCCCTACGATGGCGAAGCGTGCCAAAGAACCTCCTTTGCCTGTACTATTCCCTTCGCCGCTAAAACCTTCTTTGGTACATGCCCATAGATAGCACACGCCTAAAAATAAGCCAATGATTATTAGGTATTTGTTATATAAAGTTTTCATAGTTTTTCAATTTTGGGTATTTTTTTAATTTGTTCTTTTTTTCCAAGCCATGATGACTTTATCTTTGAAAGGATTGCTGACCATTTGTCCGTCGGGGGCGATATTCATCTCAGGGAAAACGCCTTCGCTACGCGCTACTACTCTGACCTTATTTGGTAAATCGCTTAAATCTACTACTACTAAGTCTATGGCGTTGTCTGCATACAAAAAGTTATGCTTAATCGCTATATCCACATTGCCCGCAATATGCAAAAAACCTATCTTTTGGGGGGAGGCAGGATTTCTGTTGTCAAAAATATGTACTCCTTTGTACAATTCATTAATAAATAATAGATTGTCTTTGGTGTATATTTTCCCTACTTCTTTCAAATCTACCTCACCACTCGCCCAGAATACAGAGTTTTTTAGTTCACTTTTATTAATATAGACGGGGTCATACTTAGAAATATTATCTACAGAAGTCCTAAACTCGCAGGAAGGAAGCCCTAAGAAGAGTATCAGAGCTACATAAGGCATATATTTGATGCTTTTCATACATAAAATTTGGATTAAAGTTTTGAAATGAGTAAGTACTACAATAAAGATACGGATTTTGCAGGCAAGTAGTGGCAGGAATCCATATTAAATTTACTTTGCTTTGCTGCACCATGGATTGCCTTTGATGCGGAAACGCCAAGGAAGCAGGGCATCTTCCTCTGCGTAAGCAACTCCTACTCTTGGACTTGCAAGAATTTGATTTTCAGGGACTACTATACCCTCGTCTGCTATCCAAACCTCCTTACCACACAAATCTACGCCGTAGTGGTCAGTAGTAATGCCTAAGGCTTTGGACATGGCTCCGGGTCCTGCCGTAAGCGAATGCGCCAAGTGAGTAAAACCTCGTCTTTGAAGCATCAAATCTATGCCCTCGACGGGTTCTACTCCTCTGACAAGCACAGCATCAGCTAACCCTTCTTGGTTAGTAACAATATTGAAAAGGTGATGTACGCCATAGCAAAGATATACATACGCTACTCCTCCCTGAGCAAACATAATGGAGTTGCGCTTCGTTCTGCGGAAATGAGCGTGACAGGCTTTGTCAGTCGCTCCGCAGTAGGCTTCGGTTTCTACGATTTTCCCTACGGTTAGTCCCTTGCCAACGTCCGTGCAAAGGTACTTTCCTAAGAGTTGCTTGGCTACTTCTACTACGTCGGGATTCAAATAAAAAGAACGAGCAAGTTTTTTCATAAGATTAACATTGATACGCAGCTAACGGAAAAATATTTACGAAGGGCAGTGTTGATAGCACCTCCCTTGTCATACTTACAAAGTTTGCGATTCGTAGCTATTTTTATTTTATTTCACTACGCAGTTGTTCTATCTGTTTAATGGGTAAGCCTGTCAAATCTGCTATTGTTTGATTGTCAAAGCCTTTTTTTATTGCATTTTTAGCAATTTCAATTTTGCTATTTAGTTCTGCTTGCTCTACTGCCTTTTCTAAAGTTTCTTTGATAAAAGAATTTTGGTCAAGCCAGAACTTTTGTTGTGCCTCGTAGTAACTTTTCTCTTTCTCGTCCAAATACATTGCATCTAACTTTTGAGCCGCTTTGCGTATCTCTTTTATCTCGGCTAATTCTTTGGGTAAGGTCTTATTGTCGTATCTATGAGCATTATTCAAAAAGGTAATCCACCTTTCCAAAGTCGTATTGACGTTTTGCAATTTGCCTTTGTATTTTTTGAGTTCTATAAAGTACAAGTCCAGATAGTCTAAATCTTTGTGTGTTTCGTTGCTCTCTCCGTCTTTGAGTGTGTAAAAGCGATAATATTTGGCATCGTCAAAAAAGTTGAAATCCATTAAGCTAATGACAATACACTTTTTTAGGTCAGAATAACCTACTTCAAGGTTATTGTTTTCGTTCTCCTCGAAGACATAGTCTAACTGCGAACCGAAAATTTTAGCCCAATAAAACAAAGCCCTCTTACCATAGAATTTACTGGCACGTATCTGCATTTCTATGTCAAAGAGCCTGCCGTCTTCGCCCTCGGCTTTGATGTCCAAGATGGAAAGTTTGCCCTCAGCATAATCAGATACATTGTAAGGATTTTTGAGCGTGATTTTAGCAACTTGTTGGTGCAAAGGCAAAATAGCATTTATCAAAGACAACAAAATGTCTTTATTTTCCTCCGAACCAAAGAGTTTCTTAAAAACTAAATCTATTTTAGGATTGACCTTGCTCATGTTTGTTTTAGGGTTTGTTGTAGTACAAAGTTACAAATTTTGTAGGACTTTTCTTGTTTTGCTGTTGTCTTAACGTCGATAAGCGGCTAACAAAGCAGTAATGTACGCACTATTTTTTTCGTTCAGTACTTTGAAATACGTAGGACTGCTCAAGTGCGCCAACTCCTCAGGCGTAATGCCGTAAAGTTGGGCAACAAGGCAGTCGTTTTCTATCTGCAAAAATGCCTTTTGCTTGTCAGTTTTGGGGAGGGCTGCTCTTTTTAGCGTTTCAAACATGCTTGTAAGATGTTGCAAGTCGAGCAGATTGCCTAAGGTCGGATTATTCGCCACATTCAGTTTCCACGCATTCAGTATCAGCTTTTGATATACTTCATTTTCCAAGAGTTCCGCATCAGCAGGCTGTGGAATTGGTAGCCGCATAACAATAGATTTGACTACGTTCATATCTACCAAAAATCGAATGAGAAAATCAAGTACCAAAGAATTAAAAATAGCATTTACAAACAAAACCCTTTCTAATGAAATAGGTTGATAGACAATGCTTTTGTCTTGTAAGACATATTTTTTAGGAATATGCCCAAAAATAGAATGTCCAAAAGTATAATGCGGAGGTAAAAGGGAAGATATAAGTGTTCTTTCATCAGTATTTCTTGCTATTGCTCTAAATACCAATCTTGGGAAGGACTTATCAAAAACTACTACTTTTTTCAGGTCTTCATAGCTCATTCCCAGATACTTCATTACAAAATCACGCTGATTGTCCTTACCGTTCTTTACAGGAATTTGAGGATAAATATCGCTGACTAAGCGACTGATTTCTGTATCTATTAATCTATCCTCAAAGTTCCGCCTACTTACCCAGTACTGCGCTTCGCCAAATTTACTGTCGAACTGGTGAATCATTTTGCCTTCGTAAAGCACCAAATCGTCAGGCTTTTCTTTGAAAATATCTCTGTCTGCGGTCATATGCAGTTCGTTCCTGAAATCTATAAACTCGGAGTCGATAGACTTAAATTTTTGGTAACATTTGCGAATAATCTCCAAGTCTTTATCTGCCCTGACCTCAAACAACGCCCAATGCTCTGGGGAGAGTTGCTGTATATCTGCCAGCGGGTAGTGCAGTAGTTCGTCTTTGCCTTCGTTCCTATAAAGCACGTCGGTATCGGTTTGCATGAAGCGCACAGGGAGCGAGGCATCTTTGACAAGATTTGAAGCTTGGTGAGAGGTTTTATGGGAAATTTGAAAAATAGCAAATTTGTAACGACTATCTACGTCAGGAAAAATGCCTTTTCGGTTTTCAAATTGGTAGAAAAAGTGCAAGCGATAGTGTTGGAAAATATGTTTGCGAATATTCATGGAACTATCCTCATAAATCCATGCCGAAGGGGTTACATAAGTAAGCGAGCCATTGTTAGCGAGCAGTCTGAGGTTATGCTCTATGAAAAAGCGAAACAGATTGTTATCACCTACACCTGCATTGTGAGGGTAGTGTGCTTTGAAATACTCATTGCTTTGGGTAATGAATGCTTTTTTGCTCTCGTATTCATCTCTTACACCCTTGTAGTCCAAGACGGTAATCCTTACCTCTTCTTTTTCGGACTGCTTCATTGTGCGGTACGAACTTCTCCACATTGGGAAAAAGTCTTTGTCGTCAAATTTGGTCTTATCCCAAGGTGGGTTGCCGATGATGATATCGAAGCCTGCACCTCCGTTTTGGAAAACTTCGGCAAACTCGATTTCGTAGTTAAAGAAGCTAAATTTTTGGGCAGTTTCGGTAATTTCTTGGATAAGTGCTTGGTTTTCGCCTTTGAAAATTGCTTTTTCAAAATTAGTAAGTACGGATTGTAGGGCTATGAGTTTTTCTTTTGCCTCTTCCTTATCAAAAAGAATAGGCACAAATCGGCGGTAGGTGTGAAAGTGGATAGCTAAGTTGAGTTGTGCCAAAGCGGGCTGTATGCTTTGATAAATTTGCTTGGATTTTTCTATCTCTTGGGCGGTGGAGTCTTTGAGTTCGCTAAGGATAGAAAGTTGATTTATCAAATTTTTTACTTTATCTCTTAATTCTGTGGCAAAAAGGTCGTGAGGGTCGACCAAATTGTCGAACAGTTCTTTTTTTGTGCCGCCTATCAGGGCGTTTCCTTGCTTGATGTGATGCTCTATAAAGCTCAAAGGCGTACCTAAGATAAAGGTATCTAACCAGAGGGAGAGGCGAGTCAGCTCTACTGCAAAGTGGTTGAGGTCGACGCCAAAGATGATTTTTTTGAGCAAGATACGCCTTAAAAGGGTGTAGTCGTCGAGTTCTATGTTTTTGAGTACTCCCACCAAATTTTTTTCTATGATTTTTCGCTCTGTTTGCAGAGTTCGGTGTAGCTTTTCATCTTTTCCCTCCAAAAGCCTTTGAATCGCCTTTTCTGTCAGTACGTACAAACACTCTACGAGGAAGTGTCCGCTGCCGCAAGCATTATCTAAGACTCTTATGTCCAATATGCTTTCTTTATGTCCTAATGCATTTTCTATGGCTTCTGTAACCATAAATTTGGCAATGTCCGAAGGTGTGTAATACGAAGCCGTAGTTTTGCGGGTGTTAGATTGATTAGAAAGATAGATTTCGCTCGGTTGATAGACTCTCTCGCGGAGGATTTTTACTTTCTTATCGCTTTTTAGCCTTTGATAATCATAACTGTCAAAATATCCTTCCATGAGCGTTTTCCCTTGCTGATACACCAAGTAGTAAGTAGGCTCAAAGGCAGGTCTGAACTCTGACTCAAGCAGACCTTCGTAAATATTGCCGATGTGTGTAACAGAAAGTGTTTTGAAGTCGCGCCAAGCCTTGGCGTTTTGGTGATAGAGCAATTGGCTAAGTATCTGATAGAGTTCTTGGTTATTCAGCACCAAGGGCATGGTAAGCAGGGGGGCTTTCTCTTCGTCAAATAGCCCTCCGTTTAGCAGGGGAATCCTCAAATCCAAATTGCCTTCGTTCAGGTATCGGAAAAGAATTTTCAAGTCGTTCCATGCTTCAAAATCTTCATTATCAAGTTCTTTACTTTCTAACCTTTTAAGAATACGGCGGAGCGAATAATGTTTGTAGTTTTTGTGTTGCTCAAAAAGGATTTGGTAAAATTTGTTTTCAAAGTAGGCGATAAAAAGTAAGCGAAAAGCAAAAAATAAGGAATTTGCATAAATCTCTCGAGTATTGTACTGATGTTGGTACTTGGCAAAGAGGTTTTGCCCTATTTTTTCTATAATAGAATTATCTCCATATACCAATTCTTTCAAATCGTTCTCTACTTGCAAAATATATGCTTTGCTTAGCTCCTCGAAATTGGCTTGTTGGGTTTCTAAGGAAGGATTAGCGAGTTGTAAGAGATAGTTTTTATGAAAAATGTAGTAAAAATAAGAGAAGGCTTCTACGTGATGATTTTCTATAATCCACTGTAAATCAATTTGATAAAAAATTTTATCTTTGTTTTGAATTTTTACATCATAAAATCGCCAAAAACGTCCATTGGTCAGGAAGCCATATCCCAAATTCAAATCTTTTAAGTATCTAATCAACTGAAAGTGAGGATTGTCCTCATTGGTTTTTTTGTTGTCCAAAGCTACGGAATACGCTTTGCTCTCGCAAAGTGCTAAAATATTTTCGTTGCTTGCCTCATCATCTTGATAGTGCAGATTTTTCACTTGCTCATTACCAAATAGGGCAAAGTCGGGCTTATAGTTTTTCCCAAAAATTTTCTTATTGACCTGATAAGCAAAGGAATAGCCTAAATTTTCTAATACTTTCTTGATAAATTCTTCTTCTAATTGAGCCTCGGATAGGCTGGCTAAGTCCAATTGTTGGTAGATTTGCTTGATATTTTCAAAAGCAGTGGCTGGCTCGCCTCCGTGAAAATACTTTGGCATCTCATACTCTACAAAGTAGGAGTTAAAGTAATTGTTGTCAATAAATTCATCAATAGGCAAGGGCATAAGCAAAGAGATTGTTAAACGGCTACCATCTCCAACATAGGAATTTCCTCTTGGACATTTTCTATTATGTCTTTCTCAATTTTTAGATTTTCAATGATAAACTGCTGTCGCTCAGGCGTATTTTTACCCATGTAATAGGCAAGTAACTTGCTGATATGAGTTTCTTTTCGGAGCATGACAGGCTCTAAGCGCATATCTTCGCCAATAAACTTCCCAAATTCATCAGGAGAAATTTCTCCTAATCCCTTAAAGCGTGTAATTTCTGGCTTTCCTCCTAATTTTTTGATGGCTTGTTGCTTTTCTTCCTCCGAATAGCAGTAGATAGTTTTTTGTTTATTCCTTACTCTAAATAGCGGAGTTTCAAGGATATATAAGTGTCCGTTGCGAACTATATCGGGGAAATACTGCAAGAAAAAAGTCAGCATCAGCAGGCGAATGTGCATGCCGTCCACATCGGCATCGGTAGCCAATACGATGCGATTATACCGCAGTTTTTCTAAGCCGTCTTCTATGTCTAAGGCGTGTTGCAAGAGGTTGAACTCATCGTTTTCATAGACTACTTTTTTCGTCAGCCCAAAACAGTTCAGCGGTTTCCCGCGCAAGCTAAATACGGCTTGTGTTTCTACATTTCTGGATTTGGTAATGCTTCCGCTTGCTGAGTCGCCTTCGGTAATGAAAAGCGTGCTTTCGTAGCGTTTTTCATTTTTTACGTCGGTATAGTGAATGCGGCAATCTCTGAGTTTTTTATTGTGCAGGTTGGCTTTTTTTGCTTTTTCATTGGCTAACTTTTGTATGCCTGCAATGTCTTTGCGTTCTTTTTCAGACTGTTGGATTCTTTCTTCTAAGGCTTTGGCGGTCTGAGGGTTTTTATGCAGGTAGTCGTCTAACTGCTTTTTTAGAAAGTCATTGACAAAAGAGCGGATAGACTGCCCTTCGGGTGCGATATTGATAGAGCCTAATTTGGTCTTGGTTTGCGATTCAAAAACAGGCTCTTGGACTCGCACACTTACCGCGGCGGCAATACCCATGCGTACATCGGCAGGCTCATAGTTTTTATTGTAAAACTCTCTGACCGTTTTGACTACTGCCTCTTTGAAAGCGGCTAAGTGGGTGCCTCCTTGCGTAGTGTATTGTCCGTTTACAAAAGAGTAGTATTCCTCTCCGTATTGGTCTGTATGTGTGATAGCCACTTCTATGTCTTCGCCTTTGAGGTGAATGATGGGGTAGCGTCGGTTATCCTCGTTGGTTTTGCGAGCTAAGAGGTCAGCCAAACCTTTGGCAGAGTAATATTCATTTCCATTGAAATAGATTTTTAAACCCGAATTTAAGAAAGCATAGTTCCAAATTTGGTCTTCGAGGAATTCGGGAATAAAGCGATAATTTCTAAAAATGATTTCATCAGGTTCAAAAACGATGAGCGTACCATTTTTTTCTGATGTTTTTTCTATGGCATGGTCTTTTACCAGATGCCCGCGCTCAAACTCCGCTGTTTTGCTTTCTCCGTCGCGAAAAGATTGCACCTTGAAATAAGCAGAAAGGGCATTGACGGCTTTTGTACCTACGCCGTTCAACCCTACTGATTTTTGAAAAGCCTTAGAGTCGTACTTGCCTCCCGTATTAATTTTTGAAACGCAATCTATGACCTTGCCCAAGGGAATTCCTCGTCCAAAGTCGCGCACCCGCACTCGCCCCTCGTGAATATCTATACGAATTTGCTTGCCATAACCCATGGCGTGTTCGTCTATGCTATTGTCCAAAATTTCTTTGACTAAGACATAAATCCCGTCATCTGCTGCCGAGCCGTCGCCGAGCTTGCCAATATACATGCCCGGACGCAGACGAATATGCTCCCTCCAATCTAAGGATTTAATGCTATCTTCGTTATAGATGACCTCTTGCATTTTTATCAATCAGTGTTTAATATCCTAATAGCCAAATAGTTGAAAATATACTCACTCTTCTAAGGTTTTAAACCTTACTAATGTTCGCAAGCCATTTTATTTTGAGTATATTTTTACAAAGATAAAGAAATATTATTTAAACAAGCAAGCAAATTTAATAATTATGTATAAAGTAAATAAATATTGTAAGATTGCTTGCAGAATAGAAGTAAGATAACTTTGGTAAAGTTTAGCATTTGGTTTGTGAGCGTTTATGTTTACAAGGTTTTAAACCTTATAAACGCTCATTTTCATTACTTTTCCAGCTCTACTATCATGGCGCTTTGAGCAGGTACTTGGATTGCTTGGAGGTTGGTCAGAGTTTGCCCTGAAACAACTTCTTTTCCTTTGGTTACGTCTTTTAAAAACTCCTTGAAGCGATGAGTATTCAGTGTTTTTGCTTCTTTGCCTGTATGCACGATGACCATGATTTTTTCCTGCTCATTATGCCTGAAATACACATACATATCATTCTCAGGGATAAAGTGCGTGAGTTTTCCAGAGTGAATGACTTTTTTGTTTTTACGCCAATTAGCTAATTTTTTCAAATACTCCAATGCCTCGCTTTGTATAGGAGTAAGTCCCAAATTTTGAAAGACACTGACCCTGTCCCCTGCCCAACCTCCTGCAAAATCCTGTCTGACGTAGCCATGCTCAGGACCGCCTGTCATCAATACTTCCGTTCCGTAGTACAGTTGCGGTACACCCCTCATGGTCATCAGCAGAGCTACCCCCATTTTATATTTATTCAAATCTTCCCCTACTACACTGTAAAAGCGAGTTACGTCGTGGTTGTCTAAGAAAATGACATTTTCCATTGGGTTTTCGTACAAAAAGTCCTCTGCCAAAGTATGATACAATCTCGATAAGCCGTTATTCCAACCATTCGGCTCGTTGAGTGCGGCATTAATTGCCTCATACAGAGGAAAATCTGTAATGCTTGGTAGATGAGAAATGTGCTTGTCCCTATTTTTTGTTCCTTTGAGCCAATAGGATTCCATCGGAACGGAGTGAATCCAAACCTCCCCTACTATATTGAAAGTAGGATATTCGTCTAACAAAGTTTTTGCCCAAGCTGCCATGAAATTCTTATCGTTGTAAGGGTAAGTATCCATGCGTATTCCGTCTATACCTGCATATTCTATCCACCACAAGCTATTTTGAATCAGATACTTAGCAAACAAAGGATTAGTTTGGTTAATGTCGGGCATGGTCGTATCAAACCAGCCTTTTTCCATGAGCATTTTGTCGCTCTCCGAAGCATGAGGGTCGGAAGCCGTTGCCAAGCGGTAGTTTGACCTTGTAAAGCTATCAAACTGATGAATCCAAGAGGGTTCGGGCAAGTCTTTCATCAGCCAATGATGCAAGCCAATATGGTTGGCTACCATGTCTTGAATTACTTTTAACCCTAATTGGTGGGCTTTATTGATAAAATCTATATAGGCTTGATTCCCTCCGAAGCGTCTGTCGACATGGTAAAGGTCGGTAATTGCGTAGCCGTGATAAGAAGACTGAGGCATGTCGTTTTCCAAGACAGGATTCAGCCAAAGTGCCGTTATGCCCAAGTCTTTGAGATAAGATAAATTATTTGTAATTCCTTGCAAATCACCACCATGCCTTCCATAAAGTTCACTCCTATTCGCCTTTTCTAACATGCCTTCTACATTGTCATTTTCAGGGACAGCATTGGCAAAGCGGTCAGGCATGATGAGGTAAATCAAATCAGAGGCGTTGAAACCTTGTATTCTATTTTTGTCTTTGGACTTTGCAAGGAGTTCGTAATTAATAGTTTTTGTCTGATTTGCCTGCGAAAAAGTAATAGGCAGCGTCCCTACTTTTTTTCCAACAGATAGGGTAAGAAAAAGATAATTGGGATTACTTACTTTTTTGACTTCTTTTAAGACCGCTAAGGTATTTCCTAACTTAACACTGGCTTTGGCGATGTCCTTGCCGTGTATTAGCACTTGGACTTCGGGATTTTTCATACCCACGTACCAGTGAGGAGGCTCTACATGAGCAATTTCTATTTGAGCAAAAGAAGAAAAGTAGCCTATCAGCAAGGCACATATCAAATATATTTTTTTCATTTTCAAATAGTTAAAAATAAGTTCTTACCTCATTTTTGATAAACCGCAAGGCATGCCCAGTAATATCGTCTTGGTTATCTATGATTTTGGCAAATATTTTTTTGACCAACTGCAAAGCGGGTTCATCTTTTTGCAATTCCGAAGCAGCATCATTGATAAGCGCAAGTAAGTTCTCTACCGCATCTTTGATTTGCTGCCAAGCCTCGTCGCTCATATAAATTTGCTGTGAAAGATTATGGTTGAACTCTTGCCTAATCTCAGATAAAAGAATTTCCTGCAACTCCCCTACATTGTAGGCATTGTCATTGAGCCTAATAAGCAGGTTGTTAGGAGTCATTCTTTCCAAAAACAAAGCCATTCGCTCATACGCCTGCAAGCGCAAGGGTAAAACGGTTTCTACATTTTTGGCTTTGAGTTTAATAAGCTGGCTATCAAAGTCTTTACTTAAAAAAGACTTAACGGTAAGGTACATTCCGTACAAAACCAAAGAAGAAGGTAAGATGATTTTTACTAAATCAAGCAATAACTCCATGGTCAGATAATTAATTTTGGATTCAAAGTTATAGATAAGATTGCTAATTCAAAATATTAGGCTGATTTTAGTATTGTTGTGTAGCCTAAGTTCTTTATCATAATGCTAAAAACTCGCAAAGGTACAGAGTAGAGAAAAATAAAAGTGGAATTTTGTGCAGTGTATAAAAAGTAATGCTGAGTAAAAATTATCCTCCTCCCTCACAGGGACTGCGTCTGCTGTGAGGGAATTGCACTGATTACCTTGACAGTGGTGGCAAAATCCTAACACGGCTAAGTAACAAGCCATCAATACTTTAATCTATAATTGCTATTCAGACAGCTCTAATGAAAGCGATTCGTGCAAATTATCAAAGTAGCAAGTATTATCTCTTTGACGCTACTACCTTTGATTTGACTTCTTTATTGCAATCGTCAAAATTTTCCTCATAAACTATTGTACCATCATGTCTTTGGAGTTTTACATAATCTACTATGCCCGAACCTCTAAATTGAAAACTTATTCCTTTGATATTGCCAAGCTTCGCTTGGTAATTGGTTTGATATACTAACTCATTATCTACGTAGAGTTCTGCAAGTTGATTTTTCGTTTTTATTCTTACTGTATGCCACTGCTCCATGTCAAAACCGAAGCGTGTGATGTCTTTTTCAAACTTTTCCGAACCAACAAGTCGCCGTTCCCCTATATCAAAACCTCCCCACGGCTGGCAACCATTTTTTGTTAATCTACAAACAATAGGATGTAATGGATTTTCAGTAAAAAGCCCAAAAATAATGGCTTGACAATCTAAACCCCCATCAACGATAGCGTTTCTACATCTGTATTCTGCTATGAGTTCATCGCCTGAAATATCAAAATCGCGCAAATTCCTAAAATGAGTATATAGACTTTGTCCTGTTTTATCAATATTGCCTAAGTAATTCAGGTTTCCGTCTTGTTTAATATTACAGTCATAAAAACTATTTCCTAATATTTCACTGGTAGTTTGCCATGCCTCCCACCCCCTTCTTGAGGGAGTGTATATAGTAATGGAGTCTATTCTTATATTTTCGTCCACTAAGAGAATAAATTGTGCAAAAGTGGGTTTTTCTATATAAAAATCAATGGTATCTTTTAGTTTATTAGAAAAGCCTCTACGAAGTTTACTAAAATAAGCATAATCATCTTCTAACTTGACAGCTACCTTTTCGCAATCTAAGGCACTCACATCATAAGCCAATCGATAAGTAACATGGGAGGAGGAGCTATTTTTAAACTCGTTGATAATCTCAAACTTTACCTTACTCAACTGCTCTGGGGTAAATTTTTTAGCCAATAATAGCCCTACAAACTTCTCGATGAAAGATTCTTTGTACACAGGAAGTATTGGAATTACATGGACAGACAAAAAGAGTAACAGTAACACTAATAAAACCTGCCCTATGCGTTTCATGGTCTTTAAAACCCCTGAGAATCTCCATTTTTTAAGTGGCTCTGTGGCTGTTTTTTCGTCTGGGGACAGTTCTTTGGAGAGTTGTAAATGTTTTAAAATCATCTCCAAAGTATTATTGCCTTTGCTTAAAAGTAGTTTATTGGTGCTTGTATTATCCTCTTGATGTATATGGATAGTAATAGTAGCATTGATATGTGGCAAGCCTGTAACTAATGCAAAACTATCTAAGATAGGACTATTTCTGATGCTTTCCTTGTTCTTTTCTTTGAAATCTTTCCAAGAAGCATAGCCCAAATACAAAGCAATAGCATCTGCATTGGTATTCACTAAGGTAGTTCCTTGAAAAAATCTTTCTATGGAGGACTGGCTCGGAGCTTTGCCTTTGGCAACTGTATCTATGTCTTCAAAAAGTTCATTAGTAAACTTATTGATGCTGGGGAGTTGGTCTATTCCTTGAAATACCTCTCCATGTCCTTTGGGTTTCCACTTATCCGCCCACTCTCGTTCTATTTTTCGTAAAAGCTGTTTCCTAAGCTCCTCGCTAAATGCTCTTTTTATTAATTGGTTATGATACGCTCTTGGTGCTTTTTGCCTAATAGTTTTCATGCTGTCTATATTTTAATAATACACTATTTCCATAGTCATTACTAATTATAACGAATAAAGTTATAAATAAGAAATAACTTTTTCAAAGTGAACAAGTGCCAAAAAATAAAATGAACAGGAGCAAAAAAAGCCATTTTGTTCACAGTATTAATATCTTTTGCAAATAGAAAGACGTGAATTTTATTTGTAAAAAATAAGAAAAATATGGACGAGCTACTGATTCTCCTCGCTATCTCGCTACTGTTTTTGCAGTTCTTGATTTTTCTAAAAACGAGTGAACGAGAATAAAACTTTCACATAGGTTTTCTACCCCAGCACTTGGCTATAGCGCAGGGAAAGTATTGCTTGGTGTAACTGCTCTCCCAAGAAGTGGTATATTGCACTCAATAAAAAGTAGTTTTTGATAACAATAAAAGCGCGAATTATTGATAATCAACATTATATTAATATAATAAAGTTTTAAAAACCTTATCGGATTGACTATATCTACTAAATAGCGGCAGCATGTTTTAGTAAACCTCACCAAACTTTTGAAAAGCGAAGTAGAGAAATAGTAAATTTTGGTAAGAATAAAAGCCACTCTTGTCTAAACATTTTCCTAAATTGCAAAAGCAACTAAAGTTATTCAAAAAATTTTGTCAATAAATGCAAAAATACTTGCAACGGAAGTACCAACATAAAGCGTACCAGTACTGCTGATGTAAATTTCTCAACAATGTATAACGACTTGCTTTATGAATAAAAAATATTTACTCGCTTTTGCGTCCATATTTATCTTTCTACTTTGCCTCCTCCCCTCTACAAGTCAAGCCACACACATCGTCGGCGGTGAATTGGAAATGACGCATGTTTCAGGGAATAATTATCGTTTTCGCTTGATTTTATACTTTGATGCGGTCAATGGGAATCCCGGTGCCTTAGACCAAAACGTAAACGTACATACTTTTGCCAAGACGGGGAATAGATTTGTAAGAAGTTATTTATTGCCTTTGACTTCTAATACTTTGGTAAACTACACTAATCCTGCGTGTGCAGTAGGTAGTTTGGTTACAAGACGAATCGTCTATGAACGTACTTTTACCTTGAATCCTAATGAATACGCTGACCAAGGAGGGTATTATGCGGTTTGGGAGCGATGTTGCAGGAATGGGGTGATTGACAACATCATTAATCCGGGCGGGGCAGGACAGGCTTTCTATATGGAGTTCCCTCCCTTGCTCAGAGGCGGTCAGCGATTCCTTAACTCCTCGCCCCAACTTTTTCCCCCGCTAAGCGACTATGCCTGTGTAAATCAGCCTTTTTTCTTTAATTTTTCTGGGACTGACCCCGACGGCGACCGATTAGAATATTCGCTAAAAGCTCCTACCAATGGTTTTAGCAGTGTGCAAAATCCCTTGCCACCTAACCCTATTGCAGGACCGTATCCTTTGGTACGCTTTACCAGTGGCATTAGCGTAAATAACATGATTCCAGGGAATCCCCCTTTGAGCATAGACGCTACGGGCATCATCAGGCTTACTGCCTCTCGTACAGGGCTTTTTGTATTTGCTGTTTCCGTCAAGGAATTTAGAAATGGCGTACAGATAGGCGAAGTAGTCAGAGAGTTCCAATTGATGGTTTTGGATTGTCGTACTGCTAACCCACCTGTGGGACGCATCGCAGACCCCGCCAACCCTACTCGCTTTCTGACCGATAGGGATACGATTAAGTTTAAGCAAGAAGATACCAATAGATGTACTAATCTTAGAATCACTGACTTAGACCCTAACACGGTTATTAAGTTAAGAACACTGAATGTAAGAGGTACAGGTTCGGGCATTACCCTTTCTACTACAGGAGGAAATATTCCTAATGCTAATAGTGCCTTAAATGTTCAGGTCTGCGCCCCTGAATGTCCCTTGCCGGGAGGAGGTATTTACTCGGCAGACATCGTCATAGAAGATAATAGCTGTGCTGTACCTCTCTTGGATACGGTGAGAATCAATGTTTTGATAGAACCCAAAAAGCAAAACCCACCTATCATCACTACGAGTTTAGCAAAATACGATTCACTGAAAAAAGAATATACCATAGAAATAGAACAAGGAGAACCCATTAATTTTGAGGCAATTGCCAGAGATTTACAAAATGAACAAATCAACCTGACCGTGCAGGGTTTAATTGCAGGTATGAATTTCCCAAGCAATCTCTCAGGGAGTTCGACCTTGCGGGGGAGTTTTACTTGGACTCCGCCTTGTAATTTACTTCAGCCTAATGAAGACGAAAGGCAATTCGTTCTCACTTTTAACTCGACCAAAAAGCCCAAATGTGAACAGGAAATCAAAAGCACTACCACTGTTAGAATCATTGTAAAAAAGAAAAAACAAAATAATCCCGCTATTCTATCTGCTAACTTAGTCTTTGACCCTGTGCGTCAGGTATATGTGGACACTGTTTTTATAGGGCAGAACACTACTTTTACTGTCAGAGGCACAGACCAAGACAAGAACGATAGCTTGGCTTTGAGCGCCAAAGGAGTGGGATTTGACTTGGCAGGAGTGAAAGCTAACTTTCCTGCTCGCGGAGGCATTGCTTCCGTAAGTCAAACATTTTCTTGGCAACCTCCGTGCGATATTTTTGAAAATAGCAATTTAGATAGCAAGGAGTTTATTTTTGACCTCAATCTCAAAGAGTACAACCGCTGTAAGATTTTGCTTGCTGATTCCATCGTCAAAGTGGCGATTTTAGTACGAAGAAAAGAGAATCAAAAGCCCATAGTAACCCCTGAAATCCAGTATGATGCTACTAAACAAGCTTATGTAGCAGAGGCTTTGGTAGGAGATAGAATCAGTTTTTTTGTCAGAGGCGACGACCCCGAAAAAGACAGTATTACTATGACCTATCAACTACTCAATGGGAACGCACAGGTTTTGGGTATGAACTACCCCACGCTTTCAGGAAGACCAATTTTGCGAAATAGATTTCAGTGGCAGATTCCTTGTGATGCTCTCAAAGACACTATTAATCCGCAAACATACACTTTACTATTTTTGGTCAAAGACAAGGACTTTTGCGGACAAGCTAAGACAGATACTGCCAAAGTGATACTGACAGTAAAACCAAGAACTATTCTTAACCGCCCTCCTCGCATAAGTACTACTTTACCTTTTGACGAAAAAGAAAAGGTATATGTGGACACAGTCTATATAGGAAATCTTCTCAACTTCAATATTTTAGCTAATGATATGGATAGGGATTCGGTAGTGATAGAAGGATTCCCCGAAGGTTTCCGCTTTTCAGATTTCCGAATGATTTTTAGAGATACCTCTGGCATTGCTCCGCTTATTGCTCCTTTCCGTTGGCAGACCACTTGCGATATGCTCAACTTGGCATTAGGCGAGTTCCAAAAAGAATTTTTAATTACTTTTAAAACCAGAGATTTCCGTTTGTGCCAAAGGACTTTTAGAGATTCTATCCGAGTAAAATTAGTGTTGGTTTACAACGCCGCTAACAATAGACAACCTAAAATCACAGCTAATCTTATTCAAAACCCTAACACCTTTGTTTATTTCAAAGAAGTCATTGTAGGGGAAACTATTAGCTTTAACCTCTTAGGAGATGATGCCGACAGGGACAGCATACTAATTACAGGCAAAGGAATAGGCTTTAACTTCAAAGACGTAGGAATCCAATTCAACGATACCAAAGGAATAGCCCCACTTACCATTCCATTCAATTGGCAGACGGCTTGCGCCCTTTTGCAAGGGAAATTTGATTCCCCCAAAGACTTTGACATGACCTTTATTATCAATGATTTGCGCCCTTGTAATTTGAATAAATATGATTCTATCAAGGTCAAAATTAGGATTTTCCCCAGACCTAACCCTAACCCACCCAAGTTAGTAGCGGACTTGAACTACGACCAAGTAAAACAAGAATATTTTGCCAGCGTAGCCCCCAGACAAAGTTTGAATTTTAGGCTGACAGGCACAGACCCTGATAGGGACATCATCAGCATTACAGGAAACGGAGTAGGCTATGACTTCAAGGATTTTAATATGCAGTTTACACCTGTTACAGGTATTTCCCCGCAAACTACTACTTTTAGTTGGGACACGGATTGCGATATGTTGGCAAGGCGAAATGAGTACAATATGCTATTCATCGTCAAAGACCGAAATTCCTGTGGCATAGAAAAAGCGGATACTATCCGAGTAAGGGTGCTTTTAGAAGACTTTTCCGAAGATGTCAATTTCCAACCTCCTAACGTGTTTACGCCTAATGGAGATGGAAAAAACGATACTTATACTATACCAAACTTGCCTCCTGATACTTGCAACGATGAGTTCGAGAGAATAGAAATTTATAATCGTTGGGGTGTTTTGGTTTTTAGTAGTACTGACCGTAACTTTGCGTGGACTGGTGGAAACTTTCCCGCAGGAGTGTATTTTTACCACTTGTTCTACAAGAAAAAAACTTTTAAAGGTACAGTAACAATGCTAAGAGGGAACTGAAATAATTTCTTTTCGTTAATTAAAATACATGCCCTTCCAGAAGTTTAAAACTTTTGGAAAGTTTTTTAGAAAGCTAAACAAATTTCAAAGTTGTTGTATCCAATGAAAAAATTTATCCTTATTTCCCTTGTTCTCATTAATGTAGTC
>Ga0272446_1002067_pt1 | contig 28093 bp, 29 predicted proteins | sample YNPCB0061_FD_194587 | JGI IMG/M metagenome (GOLD analysis project Ga0272446, IMG submission 194587) | Hot spring microbial mat communities from Yellowstone National Park, WY, United States - YNP-CB-006-1 | ecosystem: Environmental > Aquatic > Thermal springs > Hot (42-90C) > Sediment | place...
CCTGGTGCATATTTCCGAGCTCTCGAACGCGCGCGTGGCACAGGTTGAGGATGCGGTGAAGGTTGGCGATAAGGTCCAGGTGCGGGTGATCGATGTCGACGCACAGAGCAAGCGCATCAGCCTGAGTCTGCGCCTCGAGGACACACCTCGCGAGGAGCCGCCTTTGCCACGCGAGGAGCGCCCCCGCAGCGAGGGACGGCCACCGCGCGGCGAAGGACGCGGCCCACGCGAAGAGCGACCACCGCGCCCGCCGCGACCGGATCGGTCGAGCGAACGACCACCGGAGTCATACCTTGCCGCCGATGCCGACGAAGATTTCAGCGGCAATGCAACAATTGAGGATCTGATGTCGAAGTTTGGTGGCCAGCGTAAGGGCGATCGCCGCCGTCGCCAGGATGATGACGAGAACGAGCCGGAGGATCGCAATTCGCGCCGCCAGCGTGATGCTATCCGCCGTACCTTGCAGCAGATGGACGACGACTAGCGTTGCCTTGACATCCAACCATCACCACAGGTATAATCTCTCGGACCGGCGCGGCATTGCTGCGCCGGTCAGGCATTGCATCAGTGTTGTTCCTGACGGCAATTCGTCCAGATCGTTCCCGCTGTGCGGCTGGCGTTCCCGGCGCAGAGCATTGTATTACGAGGTTCATATCGATGCCGAAACGAACATGGCAACCAAAGCGTATTCCGCGCCGGCGCAAACATGGCTTCCTGCACCGTATGGAAACAAAAGACGGACGCGAGGTGTTGCGCCGCCGTCGCCTGCGCGGCCGCCATCGCCTGACGGTCAGCGACGATCGCCGCGAGCTTCGCCGCGCCCACCGATAGGTCAATGGTACGCTGTGGGCGTCGAGTACCATGTACGCTGTTTACCATCCTTGCATCCATCGCCCACAGTCTGTAATGAAACGTGCCTATCGCCTTCGTGCACCTGAGCAGTATCAGCGGGTCCGCCGCGATGGCCGGAGCTGGGATGTCGCGCTCCTGGCGTTGAATGCGGCACCAAACCGGCGGCGCGTCTCACGCTGCGGTTTTGTCGCCGCAAAACGGCTGGGCGGCGCGGTCGTTCGGAATCGTATCCGGCGCCGGATGCGTGAAGCAGTGCGGTTGATGTATACTGCGATCGATCCCGGGTGGGATCTGGTCTTTATTGCACGCGCAGCGGCGCTTGCTGATATCGACTTTCAGCAGCTGCAAGCGATGATCCAGCAGTTGCTCCAGCGCGCCGGTGTGTGGAAGCCGGCACAACACCAGGCCGGACATCCACAGGGAACCGTGCCCTCCGGGTATGTTCACTGAAGCGCCAGCCGCCCGGCTCTTCTGGCTCAAACACACCGGATTGGCGGCACACGGCGCGCCGCAACAGAACTCGCAAGATTAGGAATGGTGCCATGCCCATCTGGCTCGCATTTGTAGAGTTTCTCAAGCAGGTTCTGCTGATGTTCTATTCGTGGACAGGCAGTGCCGGGTTTGCGATTATTCTGTTCACGATCGTTGCACGTGTGCTGATCCTGCCACTGACGATTCAGTCGATCCAGTCAACGCGCAAAATGCAGGAACTGCAGCCCCATATGAAGGAGCTGCAGCGCAAATATGGCAAAGATCCGCAGAAACTCCAGGAAGAGACCATGCGTCTCTACCGTGAGTACAAGGTTAACCCGGCCGGCGGATGTCTGCCCATGTTCTTACAACTCCCGATCTTTCTCGGTGTGTATCAGGCGGTGATTAACCTGACGCGCGTCTCGCCTGCCGAATATGCTGGCGATGCCATGCTGCGCGTGCTCGGCGAACAGGGGATCACTCTCACGGGTGTGACAGCAGCGCTGAACCAGCCGCAGCTTGCTGGCGGGTTCCTCTGGTTGCCCGACCTGGGCAAGACTGACCCGCTCTATATTCTTCCGGTGCTCTCAGTGGTGTTTCAGTTGCTGGTGCAGTTGATGGCAACGCCGCGCATCCAGGATCCGCAGCAGAAGGCGATGACGCAGTCGATGCTGGTCCTGCCAATCGTGTTCGGTTATATCGGCTTCGTCTTCCCCAGTGGCGCCGTGCTCTACTGGGTGGTTGGCAGCATTCTGTCGGTCATTCAGCAGTATGTCATTTCTGGCTGGGGATCGCTGGCAAACTATCTGAAGTTCCTGCCTACCGATGCCGGCCTCTTCCCACCGGTCATACCGCCAACCATGCAGACGGCACCATCAACGCCGGCGAGCGGAACGGCAACCCCGGATGAGGCGCCGCAAAAAGTTGACTTCTGGGATGTGCTGCGGCCCTTGACCGAACAACGCGGCGATTCCGGCGAAGCACAACCCGGCGAAAGCGATGCCGGCGCCGAAGCCCCGGAACAGCGCCACACCGGCGCGCCGCCAAATCTGCGTCGCAGGAAGTCGCGCAAGTAAAGCATTACCGCACCGGATTATACCGGCACGCGGTTGTCCGTTTTCCAATCCGAGGGCGCCATGAAAAGCATCGAGATTAGCGCACGTACCGTATCCGAGGCTATCCGCCTTGCTCTGGCCCAGCTGGGCAAAGATCGCGACGAAGTGGCGATCGAGGTTCTCGAACAGGGCGGGAATGGCGATGAGGCGCTCGTGCGTGTGACGGTCGTCGACGACGATATTGATGAGACGCCGTCACGCGCGCCGTCGCCGGCAACAGGCTCGCTTGAACAGACGGCGCGCGGGATTCTCGAAGACATCCTTGAGCGCATGGATATTGATGGCTATGTGACCGCTGTGCTCAGCACCGTGCCTGGCCCGCGCGGCGAACCGGAAGAGACCATTACGCTCCATATCGAAGGGGCGGACGAAGAAGCCATGAGCCTGCTGATCGGGCGTCGCGGCGAGACGCTGCGGTCGTTGCAGTTTATGGTGAACTTGATAGTGAGCCGCCATGTGCAAAAATGGCCGCAGGTGGTGGTTGACGTTGGCAACTATCGCCAGCGCCGCCAGGAATCACTCGAAGGGCTGGCGCGCCGCATGGCCGAGCGTGTGCGCCAGAGCGGCCGCCCGCTGATGCTTGAACCCATGGGCGCCTACGAGCGGCGAATCGTTCATCTTGCCCTGCGCTCCGATCCGACGGTCTATACCGAGAGCAGCGGCGAAGGCGAGAACCGAAAGGTCGTCATCTATCCGGCAAAACAATCGTGAGCACGGCATGGCACGCAACCGGACGGCCACGCGCCAGCACGATCGCTTGCCGTGATTTCCTGCATGATGACACCTGATTATCTCCTGCTCGGCCATTTTACCCGTGACGTGCTCCCCGACGGCAGCCGTATACCGGGCGGCACTGCCATCTATGCCGCACTGACTGCCCACCGTCTCGGACGCAGGGCCGGAGTCGTGTCTGCGCGCGCAACCCTCCCGGATGGCTGGCCCACGGCGATTGGCGTCACGTTCATCAACGAGATGGAGACGCCCATCTTCGAGAATCGTTACACGCCAGATGGGCGGGTGCAAATCCTCCACGCATCTTCCGGTGCGATCACGCTCGATCATGTGCCGCTTGCCTGGCGTGACGCACGCATCGTGCATCTTGGCCCGATCCTCGCGGAGACGCCCGAAGAACTGGCATATGCCTTTCCGCACGCCTTGCTTGGCATGACCCCGCAGGGTATGATGCGCAGTTGGAGCGCACAGCTGCCGGCGGTAATCCAGTACCTGCCATGGAAACCGTCAGCACGCCTGCTGGCGCGGATGGATGCGCTCGTCATGAGTATCGAGGATGTGCGCGGTGACGAGGCGCTCGCCCGCTCGTACGCACAACACTGTCGCCTGGTGGCGCTGACGCGTGGTGCAGCCGGCGCGACACTCTTCGTTCAGGGCCAGCCGCACCATATCGCGGCATGCCCGGCCGCCGAACGCGATCCCACCGGCGCCGGCGACGTCTTTGCCGCGGCCTTGCTGATTCGGCTCGACGAAACCGGCGATCCGCTCGAAGCGGCACACTTTGCTGCCTGCGTGGCCGCGCGTAGCGTTGAAGGGCTCGGGCCAGGCAGTATTCCGACCCGTGAGGAGATTGGGCGCTCCATACAGCGAAGTTCAGAATAGTTGATCGCCGGGTACGCGGGCGTCCCGCCCGCTTGCGCGCACGATGCGCGCGCTCCCAGCACGCATGCGGTTCAATCATTCTGCACTTTGCTGTAGAACCCTGAGAGTCTTCCAGGAAGGTTGAGCAGGGCAAGAGATGGGTTCTATCAACCGTACCGCAAGATAGATGTGGCGATTATCTGGTGCAGCGGCGTGATTCGGGCGTGAGCAGAGATGATACCTGGCGGCGGGCGCGCGGCAGAGCCGCCGCAACCCGCCACCCCGCCTGCTTACCTGACAACCACCCTCACCGGCGTTCATCAATGCGGCGCGGCGTTAACCGCGGGCCGCGCGCTCCCAGTGGCCCGGTGGAATGCTCTATCGTATGGCCGCGATCGGCAGTCAGGCCAATGCTTGGCTGTTGCGGCCCATCGCTGCTCGATCGGCCCACCTCGGCAGCACGCAACTCCTCTGCCTGTATGAGCAACTCCGGCGCCGGCTCGTAAAAGAAATTCAGCGCCTCCCCATGCCGATCGATCCCTGTGGCGACAACCAGCACCCGGCTGCCTGCAGGAATGCCACCCGATGCCATCAGATCGGCGAGCGGCGCCTCCACCAGTTTGAGCAGTTGCTGGCGTAACGGGCGCGCACCAAATCGTGGCTCGAAACCCTTCCGCAAGACATATTCGCGCGCCTGTTCGGTTAACGTGACATGGATCCCATGGCGCAGGTACTGCTCATTGGCCTCGAGCAGCATCCGGTCAAGTACCTGGCGCAGTACCTCGCTCGAGAGTGGCCGGAACGCGATGATCTCGTCAAGACGATTGATCCATTCAGGTTGAAATACCTTCTGCAGTGCCTCAAAGCCAATCTGGTAGATCTGCTGGCCGGTCGACTCGACATCCTGATGCGACGTGCGGAACCCGATTGTGCGCCGGTCGAGAAAGTCAACCATCTCTTTCGCGCCGACATTGGTTGTCAGAATCACGATGCTACTGTGGAACGATACCCGCCGCCCGCCATTAAGCAACAGAATCTCGCCATCTTCCATAATCTGCAGCAACAGGTTCCACAATTCCGGCTGACCCTTTTCAATCTCATCAAACAGCACGACGCTATTGTCCTGCTCGATGATATCGGGATTCAACAACGGCTTCTGGTCGCGGCCGACATACGACGGCGGCGCACCGACCAGCGCCGAAACCTCATGACCCTGGCTGAACAATGAACAATCGATCTTGAGGAACGCCTCACCATCAGGACGGAGCAATTGTGCAAGTCGTCGCACGGTCGCCGTCTTGCCCACACCGGTCGGCCCCAGAAACAGGAGCGTGGCACGTGGACGGCGCGGGTTGCCCGCCGAAAACCCGTAGCGCGCACGGTTCAACAAGCGCACCAGCGACTCGATCGCGCGCTCCTGGCCGAAAATAGCGCTGCGTAGCTTCCGCTCAACATCATCCAGCGGGTTGAGTTGGCCACGGACGGCGCGCTGCATACTGGAGGGAGCTTGTTCCATCAGAATGCCTCACAAGTACAGACGAAGCACGATGCTGAAGCGATTATAGACAACGGCCACTGGCCCCTGCAAGAGAGTTAGTGAGCGAAATCGCATCAGGTACGTGACGGACATGCTATGGTTTTCACCGGGTGCGTTTACAGCGAGTTTAACGGCGCCATAATCGAAAGTTAACCTCAAGCGGCTATAGTTGAGACTATGACAACAATACTGCTGGTAGAAGACGATAGCGTATTGCTTGAAACGCTGTGCTACAACCTTGAGCAGGCGGGGTTTGACGTTGAGACGGCTGCAGATGGTCTTGCGGGCCTGGAGATGGCGCGCCGGGTGCATCCTGATCTCATGATCCTGGATGTTATGCTTCCCGGGCTTGACGGCTTCTCTATCTGCCGCGCAATTGCCAGAGAAACATTCATTCCGATTGTCATGCTGACAGCCCTGCAGGATGAGTCGCATCGCATCGCCGGGCTCGAGCTTGGGGCGATCGACTACGTGGTCAAGCCATTCAGCATGGGGGAGTTGCTGGCGCGTGTGCGGGCAATCCTTCGCTGGAAGGAACGGCAACGGCAAACACCGACGCCCGATGTGTTGCACTCCGGGCCGGTGCGACTCGATCGGAGCAGTCGCAGGGTGTGGTACGAGGGGCGCGAAATCGAACTATCCCACAAGGAGTTTGATCTCCTGGCATGCCTGATGTACAACAGCGGCATCGCCCTGTCACGCGATCTGCTGCTGGAACGAGTCTGGGGTGACGATTTTCTTGGCTCGAACCGAACCATCGATGTGCATGTGCGCTGGCTGCGTGAAAAACTGGAGCCTGACCCGGCAAATCCGGTCCTTATCCGAACCGTGCGCGGCATCGGATATCGTTTCCAGGATCCGTCGGCAGAGCCGGTTGAGCGGGCGAACGTAGCAGGAACGCCGTGAGACCGCCGCCGGACGTCACCTTCGCGATCGCTCTTTCAGCGCGCGTTCAACCTCGCGGTGCGCCTCGCGACGCGCCAGATCTTCGCGTTTGTCATACAGCTTTTTCCCGCGTGCCAGTCCCACCTCGACCTTGGCCCGTCGCCCCTGTAGATAGAGCCGCAGCGGTACCAGCGTATACCCCTGGCGATCGACCTGGCCGGCAATACGGGAAATCTCGCGCCGATGGAGCAGCAGTTTGCGTGGGCGCGTCGGCTCGTGGTTGTAGTAGATGCCGGATTGCTCGTATGGCGCGATGTGTACATCGTACAGCCAGGCTTCACCATTGATGATACGTACGTAGCCACCGCGCAGGTTTACCTGGCCAGCGCGGATCGACTTGATCTCACTGCCGGTCAGCACGATCCCTGCTTCGTAGCTATCTTCGATGAAGTAGTCGTGGCGCGCCTTCCGGTTATCGGCGACGACTCGCTGATTGTTGTTCCCGCGTGCCATGGCGGGCCTTTCTGCTTCATTGATTCGCGTTCCGCGCCCTGGGGGGTGTTCGCGCAACGATTGTTCCGCAGAGTATACCACCCCGCCCGGCTGTTTGCCGGCGCGCCAGGTACCGTTTCCCGGACGTTCGCATGTTGCTGGCTCTCCTGTCGTGGTGGTACCCGTCTGCCATTGATCGGAGGCGCCGTGTCGGATAGGCATTCAGCGTGCAACAAGCGCCGTATTGATCGAGTCGCGCAGGCGCTGCGCGGCACGGCGCGCCGCCGCGGCAAAATGGGGCCCATCATCGGCGTAGAGAACGGCACGCGACGCATTGACAATTGTCAGTGGCTCGCCAGTTGCCGCGGCGGCGCGCACGGTCAGGGCCGGATCGCCGCCCTGCGCCCCTACCCCTGGAATCAGCAGGAGCATGCTCGGGCAGGCGCGCCGCACGGCGATTAACGCGTCCGGTTGTGTGGCGCCTACGACCAGCCCGACATTGCCATGGACGTTCCAGACGTCACGCGCATAGTCGGCGACGGCCATGTATAGGGGACGCCCATCGGCCAGCGGTATATCCTGTAGATCGGCGCTGCCAGGATTTGATGTCTTGCAGAGAATAAAGCAGCCACGGTCGGCATAACGCAGAAATGGATCCAGTGCATCCCCGCCAAGATACGGATTGAGCGTGACGGCATCGGCGCCGAGGTGGTCAAACACGGCACGCGCATACGCTTCGGCGGTCGAACCAATGTCACCCCGTTTTGCATCGAGGATCACGGGTGGCCCGGGGCGCAACTTGATGAGTCGATCGAGTGCATTCATACCAGCGGCGCCCAGTGCTTCAAAGAATGCGATATTCGGTTTGAACGCGCATACGAGATCCGCGGTCGCTTCGATGATGGCGGCACAAAATGCGAAGACGCCGTCAGCATCTGCACGCATGTGGGGCGGCAGACGGCCAGGTTCAGGATCGAGCCCGACACACAGCCAGCTCTGATTCTGCCGGGCAACAGCGAGCACTGCTTCGCGAAACGTCATCGTTCCCTCTCATTACCACAACCGGCACACATCCACACACATGGTCACATTCGATAGCCAGTGGCCGCATCGTAAACTCCAACCGTGAACAGCTACCGTCAGGTGCAACCACGCGCAAGATTATAATGTCTGCGGCATACCATGATGCGCGTGATCGTATGCGAACGCCAGATTCATGTCAAGCCGATCACGGATAGCGGTAAATCGCGCCACTATTCCACAGCCACGTGTGGAAAACATGCGTTCTCAGGCGCTGGCACGCGGTGGCCCATGTGGATAAGTGGAAAACCTGTTTATAACATCAGTGGACAAAGGGGTTGACTTTAACGACTTACTAATGTTATAGTAGCGTGAGAAATAAAAGGGACGCCACGTTAGCGTCCTGGCCAGACAACGCACCCCGGGGCTTGGAGTCTTCTGCTCTTAGCCCCCTCTTGTTGCCATCAAGGCCACGTGGCGATCGTTAATCAAGCGTCGTTCGGAGGCGCCGTGTCGGCTCCGGCGACCAGTAGTTCATCAATAAGAAGGCAGACACATGGCCACCGAGATCGTGGAGCGAACACAACAGGAATGGGCGCGGACGCTCGAGCATTTACTTGATGTCGCGCGAACCCACGGGTTCCTGACGTATAGCGAAATACTCGACGCGTTGCCACAACCGGAGCATCATGTTGCTGATGTGGACCAGTTGTACGCGCTGTTGCAGGCCGAGGGCATTCGCGTCGTTGAGAGCCCGGCGGAGGCGGCTGAGAATGGGCAGAACGCCGAAGATGATCTTCTGGCCGAATTGCCGGATCTGGCCGATGTGGCGCTCGATGATCCAGTGCGCATGTACTTGCAGGAGATCGGGCAGGTGCCGTTGCTCTCGGCTGAACAGGAAGTGATACTGGCCAAAGCAATGGAGGCCGGGCACCGGGCACGTTGTGCCCTCGAGCGCGAGGAGTATGGCTCCTGGCACGAACGTATGCTGTATGAGCAACAGGTGGCAAGTGGCAGTGAAGCTCGCCAGCACCTGATCCAGGCCAATCTGCGGCTGGTCGTCTCGATCGCCAAGAAGTACACATCGTATGGCCTCACGATGATGGATCTGGTGCAGGAGGGGAACATTGGCCTCATGCGTGCCGTTGAGAAGTTCGACTATACGAAAGGTCATAAATTCTCAACCTACGCAACCTGGTGGATCCGCCAGGCGATTACCCGGGCGATTGCCGACCAGAGCCGGACGATTCGCCTGCCGGTTCATATGGGTGAGGCTATCAGCCAGGTGAAGCGTACATCCCACAAACTGCAACAGACGATGCAGCGTGAACCGACGCCAGAAGAGATTGCCGACGCAATGGGGATCAGTTCGACCAAGGTGCGGCGTACACTTGAGGCATCAATGCATCCCCTCTCACTGGAAATGCCGGTAGGTCAGGAAGGTGAAGGGCGCATGGGTGACTTCATCGAGGATGATCGAGTCTCGACGCCGGCTGAAGCTGCTGCTGCCTCCATGTTGCGCGAACAACTGGAAGAAGTATTGCAGAAGCTCCCCGAACGTGAGCGCAAGATTATCCAGTTGCGCTATGGCCTGAAGGATGGCCGTTATCGCACGCTTGAGGAAGTAGGGGTGGAGTTCGGCATCACGCGTGAGCGGATTCGCCAGATTGAGGCGGTCGCGTTACGTAAGTTGCGCCATCCCCATCTGGGTAAGAAGTTGCGCGGCTACCTCGACTGAACCCTGCCTGCTCTGCCCCCCCTCGCCCGATGACGTGCGAGGGGTTTGTTTGTGTAACGCCGCTATTGCCTCCTCTATAATCATGTCATCGGGCCTGACTCGACGGCAACCACTTGGAATGACAACGATCATCCCGCCCCGCAATGCCCGGCAAATGCACGACTCCTGGTATACTACTTTCGTCAGGTAGCACGGCGCTGTCACCGGCATCCCATGCACCCTGAGTCGTGCATGCGGAGCAAGGGTTGCAGACCTCGTGGCCGGCAGTGGATAGAGTGGCATACTGCCGGCGAGTACCCGGCGCTCAGTGCCTGGATGATGAGTGGATCCCTGCGCATAAGGAGTTGCAGATGGCAGAAAAACTGAGTGAGGCCGAGATCGTGGAGCGTCTCGGTGAACTGACCGGATGGACGCGCGATGGCGATGAGATTCGCAAGACGTTTCAGCTCCCATCGTTCCCATCGGCAATTGCATTTGTGGTCAATGTCGGCTTCCTGGCCGAAGCCGCAGGCCATCATCCCGATATTGATATTCGCTGGCGCAAGGTGACGTTGAGCCTCACGACCCATGATGCTGGCGGGCTGTCGCAGAAAGATTTCGATCTCGCCGAGCAGCTTGACGAGATTATCTGAGTTGCATGCGGTGAGCGATCGAGACGCAATCGATCATGTGGGCGCTTTGCCGATTGGGCGCGGCTGGACGTATCGCCTGCGCCAGCTCATCGCCGCACTCACCGCGCGCGTGCGCCCCGATGAACGGGCGCTGCTTGCTCGCATCCTGAATGATGAGCAGGTGCGGTTGTTCGAGACTATGCCGCGTTTCGACCAGCGGCATAGTCTCGATGTGTATTATGCGCTGGCACGCGCCGGGTATGATCATCCTCAACTCCTGCAGGCTGCGCTATTACACGACTGTGGCAAGGTCGATTCGGCAGGGCGCACCATTCCGCTTCTCTACTATGGCCTGATTGTGATCCTCCAGCACAGTGCGCCACGCCTCTACATATATGCTGCGCGTCACGGTCACGGGCCGTTGCGCCCTTTTGCCGTCCACGCTGGCCATGAGCAGCGAAGCGCCACGTATGCGGCAGCAGCCGGTAGCGATCCGGTTGTGGTACAGATACTCCGTGATTATGCGACGAAACGCTCGACTCCGCTGACCAGCGCGTTGCGCGCCGCAGATGATATGCATTGATTCGACCTGGCGACGCCGCTTATCCGAGACGCCGGGCATCGGGCGATATGCACCCTCCACACGCGGAATTGCCTGCCCGCCGGCAGCGGGAGCCATGCCATGATTGGCGATCAGCCTGATTACACCATCACACTACCGGTGTTCGAAGGGCCGCTCGATCTCTTGCTGCGTCTGATCGAACGCGAGGAACTGGATATCACTACGGTTGCGCTGGCACATGTCGCCGAACAGTATCTTGCGCATGTTCGTGCCATGCATGCGCCCGATCCAGCATCACTCTCATCCTTTCTGACGGTTGCAGCCCGGCTGTTGCTGTTGAAGTCGCGCGCGTTGCTGCCGCGCCCACCGTCCGCTGCCGATGATCCAGGTGACGATGGCACCGACCTGGTGCGCCAGCTTCACGAGTATCAGCGCTTCAAGCAACTGGCTGCCATCCTGCGCCGCATGGAAGGGCGGGTTACCTATGCGCGCCTTGCGCCGCCGGCCACGCCACGTATGGCTGCACTGGATCATACGCTTGCTGACATGATCGCCGCGGTGCAACGCCGTATGCAGTTACGGTTGCCGCTCGATCCGCCTGTTGCGGCGCTGCCCGCGCCAAAAATCGTGACTGTCGGCGAGATGGCGGATCGTATTCGATCCCGGCTCCTCGAACGCCCCTGGATCGCGTTTGAAGAAGTGCTCTCACTGGCGGCACAGCGCATCGAGATCATTGTTGCGTTGTGGGCGGTTCTTGAATTGCTCAAGCGGCGCGCCATCCTGGCGGAGCAGGCCGAATTGTTCGGCGCGATCGTCATCCGGCGCGGCCCGCATCTGCATGATGTCGATCTCCACGCACTGGCGCTCGATACGGAAGCGGAGACCGGCCGGCACGAATACTATCATCCGCACATGTCGCAGCAAGACAAACCTGGCGCATACTGATGGGCACGGCTCTGCAGTAAATAATGGTACAATAATCGTATGGATCATTCCCCGGCCCGCATCCAGTCGCATCTTTCCGCCATGGACGTGGCGCGTCTCCTGCCGCTCGGCGATCTGCTGGCGCTCGGCGCACAACACGGCGCGGATATTTCGCCCGAAACGCTGCTGCAGGATGTTGCTGACGCGTTGCGGCGCGTATTCGGGTTACCGCGCGTCTATGTGCGCCTGCGTGATGTGGATACCGACGTGCTCCAGGCGTGCGCATTCGCCGGGATCAGTGAGGCGACAGTGGCACGATTACGCGCTGCGCCGGTGGCACCGGGGCGCTACCAGGCGCTCCTCCAACCACGCTATCGCCTCAGCGAGTCCTACCTTGTGCCTGGCGATGAGACCGCGGGCCCTGAAATAACGATACAGTGCGATGAGTTGCGCACGCTGATCATTCCACTCCGCGGGCGCAGCGATCGCTTGCTGGGCGCAATCTATGTGGCGCCGCCGGCCGACCCTGCAGCGCTCGACCCGGCGCAGGTGCGCGTGCTCGAGGCGGTGGCGCGTCAGGCCGGGCAGGCGCTCGAACATGCACGCATGGCAGCGCGTATGCAACGGCTGCTGACCAAAGAACAGTTGCTCGTCGAGCTTGGACGCGATGTCAGTACAACCCTCGAACTGGAGCAGATTCTGCAGCGCACCATTGAGCACCTGCGCCACGCTTTTCCACACTGCGCCATTGTCTTGCTGAATGATGCCAACGAACTCGAAGTGACGGCTGCGTCCTGCGCCATTGATGAAACAATGCGCCAGAAACGGCTGAAAGTTGGTGAAGGGATCTGCGGTTGGGTCGTGCAGACAGGTCAGCCGTTTCTGAGTAACGATACGTTACACGAAACGCGAGTGCGCCCTGCGATCGTTGATGGTACCGGTGATGTGCCAGCTTCCTATGTCGCCGTCCCGTTGCGAACGGGGGGCAAAGTGATCGGTGTGCTGAGCGCCCATGCCGATCGGCTCAATGTCTTCACCTATGAAGATGTTGATTTACTGGAAGCGGTTGCCGCGCAGATCGGGGGCCCGATTGCAGGTGCACGGCTGTACCAGGAAGCGCAACGACTCGCCGAACAGGTGCGGCGCCGGAACAAACAGCTTGAGGTCATCAATGCGCTGGCACGCATGGCCGTCTCTACGATCGATATCGAACGCATGCTGCGTACAGTCGCGCTCCAGATTCAGCAGGGATTCGGCTATGGTCACGTCGAGGTGTTCCTGGTGGCTGAGGAGGCACGCGAGTTCGTGCTGGCGGCACAGGCGGGCGTGCTGGCACAAGATCATGCCGTCTATCATCAGGCGCTGGATTCCGGCGTGCTCGGGCGCGCCTTCCATACCGCAACAACGGTCCGGGTCGATGATGTGCTGCTGGCGCCGGATTATGTGGCAACACGCGAATCTTCCATCCGGTCGGAACTGTGCGTGCCGATCGTCGCCAGTGGGCGCGTGCTGGGCCTGCTGAACCTGGAATCACGCCGGGTGGCTGCATTTGGCGACGAAGATGTGGCAACGCTGGAGACGGTCGCCGATGTGCTGGCCAGCGCGATCGAGAATGCGCGGCTCTACCAGCGTGCCCAGGAAGCGGCTATTCTTGAGGAGCGCAGCCGCCTGGCACGCGACCTGCACGACTCGGTGTCACAACAACTGTTTAGTATGACGCTGACGGCCCGGGCGGTGCGTTCCCAGCTCGGCAAGAACCCCGCGCGTACCGTGGAACAGCTTGAGCGCCTGCAAGAGACCGCGGCAACCGCGCTGGCCGAAATGCGCGCGCTGATTTTTCAGTTGCGCCCCCCCGGCCTGAGCGAACAGGGGCTGATTGCAACCATCCAGCAGCACGTGGCGTTGTTGAAACGGCGCGAGGGGCTGTCCGTCGCATTGAGCGTGACCGGCGAGGAGCGCTTTGGTCGTGGCATTGAACAGGCGATCTACCGCATTGCTCAGGAGGCGTTGAATAATGTGGTTAAACACGCCGGTGCCAGCCAGGTATCGGTGTGCCTTGACCTCTCACCGCAGGAAGTGCGGCTGCGTATCACCGACGACGGGCGCGGCTTCGATCCGACGACGGTGAGTCATGGTCGCCATCTGGGGCTTATTAGCATGCGCGAGCGCGCACACGAGATTGGCGGGCGATTCGAACTGCATACCCGGCCAGGGATGGGCGCCGAAATTGTCGTGGTGGTGCCACGACATGCCGATGAGCACGAAGAACGCTCCGTCCAGCGCTGACACCCACCGTGCGACCCGGTTCGCACTCCCGGGAACAGGGTAACCATTGGTGAACGAAAGGAGCGATCCCATGGAGCGAGTGAGTGTCCTTCTGATTGATGATCATCGCGTCGTCCGCCAGGGGTTGCGCGATTTTCTGGAGTCGCAGGACGACATCGAGATTGTCGGTGAGGCGGCAAGTGGCGAAGAAGGGGTGAAACTGGCGCAGGAACGTCTCCCCGACGTCGTGCTGATGGACATGGTGCTGCCGGGGATCGACGGTGTCGAAGCAACCCGGCGCATCAAGGCCGTCTGCCCATCGACACGCATCATCGTGCTGACATCGTTCGCCGATGACGACAAGGTGTTTCCTGCCATCAAAGCAGGCGCGATCTCCTATCTGCTGAAGGATGTCCAGCCCGAAGAACTGGCGCGCGCCATTCGCGCTGCGCAGCGCAATGAAGCTGTCTTGCATCCCGAGGTGGCGGCCAAGTTGATGCAGGAATTCACCACCCCGCGGACCACCAATGATTCGGTGGAGCAACTCACCGAGCGCGAACTTGATGTGCTGCGCCAGATCGCGCATGGCAAGAGCAATAAAGAAATCGCCGACACCCTCATTATCAGCGAGAAGACGGTCAAGACCCACGTATCGAATATTCTCTCGAAACTCCATCTCGCCGATCGCACGCAGGCGGCGATCTACGCATTGCGCCAGCGCCTGGTGCCGATGGACTGAGGTGAAACACGGGCGATTGGTACGACAGGCGCGCCTCGCGGGCAGCGGGTGCGCACGCCATGCCCGCTGAGTGCGGCTCGTTCAGGTTGACGCCGGCCCCTTGCCCAGATCAACGAAGCGATACCCGATGCCGCGCTCGGTGAGAATATAGCGCGGGTTGGCCGGATCTTCCTCGATCTTCTGGCGCAAATAGGTCACATACAGGCGCAGATAGTGGGTTTCATCACGATATTCCGGCCCCCAGACCTTGCTCAACAGTTGCTCGTGGGTCATCACATACCCGGCGTTCTGCACCAGATGGTACAGCAGACGATACTCCGTCGGGCGCAGGTTTACCCGTTCGCCATTGACGAGTACCTCGCGCCGCGCGAAATCAATCTCAAGCCGGTCGTCAACCCTGACCAGCGTCTGTGGCGCCGGTGGAGGCGTATAGTGGCGGCGCAACACGGCGCGAATGCGGCTGACCAGTTCACGATGGCTGAATGGCTTGCCGATATAGTCGTCGGCACCCAGTTCTAACCCTTTGATGCGGTCGTCCTCATCGTCTTTCGCCGTGAGGACCAGCACCGGCACCGACGACGACTGGCGCAGTCGCCGCAGTGTCTCGAAGCCATCCATGACCGGCATCATAATATCGAGCAGCACCACGTCGGGCATCTCGTCGCGCGCTTTTTCGAGCGCCTCGCGCCCATTCGCCGCGCTGATAACCCGGCACCCCTCAAGTTCCAGGTTCATACGCATGAAGTTGACCATGCGCGGCTCATCATCAACCACCAGGATCAACTTGTCTTTGAGTTCTGCCATGCGGTATTCCATCTCTCAGGGCCTGGCCCCATGATCTTCCAGTAAGGGAACCTCGGTCTGTGCCGGTGCCGTGGCGGCAATCTCAGGCTCGGTCGCCGGTGCCGCATGCACGACCGGCATTGCCGCAGGACGACCAGGTGCTTCGACAGGCATCTGCTGATCGCCAAGCACTGGCGTTGCAAGCGGCAGCGTAAACGAAAAACGCGATCCGCGCCCTGGCCGGCTGTCGACCCAGATACGCCCCCCCTGGGCCTCGACGATTGCGCGTGACAAAAACAACCCCAGGCCAGCGCCTTGCGTCTCGCGACGCAACCGATTGTCAACCCGGTAGAAGCGGCGAAACAGTTTCTTTTGCTCCTCAGGTGGAATGCCGATCCCCTGATCGCTGACGGCAATAATCGCATGATCGCCGCTCAGGCGCGCTGTAATCCGGACGATCCCACCATCAGGGCTATACTTAATCGCGTTACTGACCAGATTCTCCAGCACCGTGCGCGTACGTTCATAATCGGCATGGACCGGCGGGAAGTCTTCCGGGATCCGCAATTCAAAGGTAAACTTCTCACCGGCCTGGGGCGCAAAGCGCTCGACAACCCGGCGGGCAAGCGGCAGCACCGGCCAGTCGCTCAATTCGAGGCGCACACCATCGGCCTGCAGGCGCGATACTTCCAGCAGGCCGTTGATCTGCTGCGCCAGGCGATCGGCCTCTTCGACAATAACGGCAAGCCCGTCGCGAAGCGTGGCCGCGTCCCAGTCGGCATCGTTGCGCGCCAGCGTTTCGGCATACCCTTTAATAATGCTGACCGGCGTCCGTAATTCGTGCGAGATGACGGAGATGAACGTATTCTGCATCTCAGCATCGATCCGTTGTTCAGTAATGTCGCGCACATTGGCGATCGCACTGACAAACACCCCCGTCGGGCCGCGTTGCGCCGCATAGCGGCTCTGCACATAGAGGCGCCGCCCGTCGCGTGTATCGATCCAGCCCTCGACGATCGGGTTAGGTTCCGGGGGCCGGCGCTGCAACGGGCAATCGACCAGACAGATATTCGCGCCCTGCGGCGTATGAATGGCCAGTACCTCGGCGCACGGCCGCCCGATCGCCTCTTCACGCGGCCAGCCGGTCAGTTGTTCCATGGCGCGATTAAAGGTTGTAATGCGCCAGCGTGCATCAAGGATCATGACGCCGTCGGCGCTATTCTCGATCAGGGCATCGAGATGTTGTTTTTCGCGCAGCACGCTCTGGAAGAGACGGGCATTCGAAACTGCGATGGCCGCCTGATCAGCGAATGCCATGAGCAGTTCGCGCTCTTCGGCGGTAAACTCAACATTCAGGGCGGCGCGGAACACATAGATCACGCCAATGGTTGTATTGCGAAACGTGAGTGGGAGCGCGCTCATATGACGGAGCGGCCGGCCAATGTCGGCGCCGACGTCGCGCAGGCGCCGGGCCAGCGCTGGCTGATCGTCCAGCGGGGTTGCCAGCAAGTCGGCAAAGGCCGGCCAGTTCTCACGCTCCAGGCCGGAAGCTGCATACACGCGAGTGACCCCGTCGTCGTCGCGTAGCGCGATCAGGCCTGAATTACCGGCCAGCAGATCTACGGCAACTTCGATCACCAGGTTGAGCACACTGGGCAGATCGAGCTGGGCTGTAATTGCGCGGCTGATGCGCAGCAGCGACTCGCGCTGCCGCAATCGCTGATCGTATCGTTCTAACATCGTTCTAATGCTCCGTAGACGGCATTCTAACACACGCCGCCTATACTGCTCAACAGACACCAGGGTGTGCAGCGGTGCACACCAGAAACAGAAGCGGAGGAGGAAACAACCATGGCAAACCTGACTCGTTGGGATCCGTTCCAGGACATGATGACCCTGCGCGAGGCGATGAACCAGCTCTTTGAAGAGAGCTTTGTTCGGCCGGATCTGACGCGGGGTGGCTTTGTGCCGGCGCTCGATCTGAGCGAGACGGAGGACGCCTTCATGGTTGAGGCTGCCGTTCCCGGGCTGAAGCCAGAGGATCTGGAAGTGACGGTGGAGAACAATCTGCTGACGATCAAGGGTGAAATCAAGCACGAGGCCGAGGAGACCAGGCGCAATTACCATCGCGTCGAGCGCCGCTATGGCGCCTTCCAGCGCCAGGTGACCTTGCCGCGCACGGTCAAGGCCGATGCCATCAAGGCCTCGCTGAATAACGGTGTGTTGCGGTTGGAAATCCCCAAGGCTGAGGAGGTCAAGCCGCGCCGCATCCTGATCAATCCGTCGAACAACTAAGGCGCGACGGCGACAAGGCCAGGAATGGTGCGGCAGAGGCAATCACTCGCAACAACAGGCCATTCTGGAACATGAGGAATGCGGTGGTGTACGTTTGGATGACGTCGAAACGTACATCACCGCATTCGCTTGCTGTCTGACGGCGCGCATCCCCGGACACCCCCTGGCACAACACCACCCGAACCATTTCCCCTGTCATCATTGATCACCGCCAGGCGCGGTTGTGTCGGCAGCGTTTTCCCTTTACACCAGGATTGCACGATCTACTGCAACCTGTTAATACTTACATGCCGTCACCCGGATGGCCGTTGCTCATGTCAGCCAGCACAGCGCGCCCGGCGCTATCTGATCGGCTCAACATCTCAATGTCAGGCGACAAAGTGGCACGATTACTATTTACAAGTAGCACTGGACAGGGCAAGATCGGTGTGCTATTATCACAGCGCACGGCCCTTGCAACCGCGAGCCCGGCTGCCGGAAGCGATCACTCGAGGCGTGAGCGTAGAGGTGCGCATCTATGCGACTTGATCTGAGCAGTAAGAGAGCCAGAAAACTCATCCGCGAGCACGAATTGAGTGAGGAAGAGATTTTACAGATCGTTGCATCAGCGCGCATTAACCTGGCGACATTTGACCCGGAATATCGTACGAATGTCACCCAGATTGCGGACGATCTCCGCAAGAGCCGGCCAACGATCTATGGCTGGGCTGATCGAGCGCTCGCCGCGACGATCCACTCTCTGCGCAACATCCGCACCGGACGACCGCCGAAAGAGCGTGAGCGCAGCAGCAACCTCGAATCCTGAGCCGCCGCAATAACGATGCTGCAATCACGTCGCTACTGCTTCGATCACGTCCGCGTATGAAACGGTGTAGTATAATAGCGGGCAGATGACGGCAGTGAAGCCGCAGTGCATCACAGGCGAGATCGGCGCGGCGGGAGGGTTGCTGTACGGCCTGTGTGCTATAATACGGCAAGGCGAGCCGGCTGCGTATCATACGCGCATCGTACCCGTCACCCCGGCGCCAGCCGCTACACGCAAGGTGGAGTACCGCATGGATCCACAGCTGACGAGTCAGATCGTCCCGATCGAAGAGGTCAAGGTCATTGAGGAATGCCTTGTGCGCCTGGCCGAGGATACCGGCGGCAACTATGTGTTGCTGCTCGACAAGAGTGGCCAGGTCATCACGGCGCAAGGCGATGCCGCACGCCAGGATATTACGGCCCTGGGCGCGTTAATCGCCGGCACATTCGCCTCCTCGCGCGAAGTTGCCAAGCTTCTGCGCGAAAAAGACTTTCGCCAGCTCTTCACGCAGGGCGTTCGTGAGAACATCTTCATTGCACTGATCGAGGACCAGTGGATTCTGTGCATCATCTTCAACAAAGGGACGCACATCGGCCTGGTCAAGGTATTGACGAAGAAGGCCACGGATGATCTGAGTGTGGTCCTCGAGCGCGTACGCGAACAACAAAAGGCGCGCGACGATGTACTCGGCTCGTCGTTCCGCACCTCCATGGAGGATACGATCGACCTCCTGTTCCGCGACTAGCCGGTCACTGCCGCGCGTCCCCGCCGCCTGGCATGGCCGCCAGCATGCAGACGAGAGGATCTATGGCCCTGATCAACGTTGCCGCGCGAGAGATTCATTGCAAGATTGTGTATTACGGCCCTGGCATGAGCGGGAAAACAAGTAACCTGCAGTATATCCATAACCAGGTGCCGAAAGAAGCGAAAGGCGAACTGCTCTCGATTGCAACCGAGACGGAACGTACGCTGTTCTTTGACTTCTTGCCGCTCGATCTTGGTAAGGTGCGTGGCTTCCAGACCCGCTTTCATCTCTATACGGTGCCCGGCCAGGTACTCTACGAGCGTACCCGCGTTGCCGTGCTCAACGGCGCCGATGGGGTGGTATTCGTGGCCGACTCGCAACGGCATAAGCTCGAAGAAAATATTCGTAGCCTGCGTGAACTGGCAGTCAATATCACAAAACAAAATAAGAAGTTCCAGGAGTTCCCGGTCGTCCTGCAGTATAATAAACGTGACGTTCCAGGGGCACTCCCTACCGCAACTCTCGATAAGTATCTCAATACGCTCGGTTGGCAACGCTATGAGGCGACTGCCACCAATGGCAGCGGTGTCTTCGATACGCTCAAGGCGATTAGTAAGCTGGTCATCAGCAAACTGTAGCGGGGTGCCGGTCGCAGATCCTGTATGCTGCAACCGGCGACCTGGATGGGTGCCATGGCACTTGCGGGCGATCTGAGCGAGTTTTCGCTCACCGACATCATCCAGCTGGTCGAGCTGAGTAATAAATCCGGTGCGGTCCATCTCCAGGGTCAGCGTGGTTCGCAAGAGATCGATGGCTGGCTCTATTTTCGCGATGGCCGGATCATCGGTGCACGGCTCGGCATGTTGCCCCCTCTTGAAGCGGCATATACGTTCTTCACGCTTGCTGCCGGTCCGTTCCGTTTCCACGAGGATGTGCTGCTCGAAACACCAACCATTACCCAGAGCAACAATATGATCATCATGGAAGGCATTATGCGCCAGGAAGCCATGGCGCATATCCAGGATCAGATGCCTTCTCTGACGATGATCCCGCGCCTGGTGCCGAACCCGGCATCAACCGGCAATGAAATCAGCCTTGAGGCGGACGAATGGCGCGTGCTGACAATGGTGAACGGTAAGAATACGGTTGGCTTTATCGCGCAGCGCAGTGGACTCGGTGAGGTGCGCACCTGTGAGATTATTGCGCGCCTGCTGACGAGCGGCCTGGTGGAAAAACGCGAGGTCAACCTCACTGAAGCGTTGTTCCCTGAACTTGAACGAATCGTGCTGGCAGCGCTCGGCCCGACGGCCCGTGCACTGCTGGCTGAGGCGTATGTACGCGCCGGTATCCACGACCAGGACTCCGCAACGCCTGAACAGGTTGCCACGGCGCTCGATACGTTTGAGGCGTCAGCAACCCGAGCGTTCGGCGTGAATCGCCTCCGCGAGCCGATGAGCGAGATGCGCGCCATTGCCGAGCAGGTGTTCAGCAGCCTCTGATCATCCTCATACCCTTGACCCGGTTGCATGCGATCAATCATCCGCTGTGGTACAATATCGCGTCACGATCTACCATCGTCCGAATGACAGGGCGTATGCGGTGACGCGAACTCCGCTTTAGCCTGCGGCAGCGCGGAAGTGCGGCTGGTGAGTCGCTCCGGCTGGTTGCTCTGCCAGAGGTAACGAAGCCAGGCTGTACGCTGCAAAGGATAGCGATCGCGTCACGTGTGTGAATGAGCAGTTGCGCGTGCGCATCGCCTACAACTGCCGTTCAAGCAACAGGAGGCTATGTGCGCGCGCTCCTTAGTGTCTCTGATAAGCGTGGCATCGAGGCGTTCGCCGCTGGCCTGGCCGAACTCGGCTATGAGATTATTTCGACCGGCAATACGGCGCGCGCGCTGACGACTGCCGGCGTTCCGGTCCGGCCGGTCAGCGATATCACCGGGTTCCCCGAAATCCTCGACGGGCGGGTCAAGACGCTGCACCCGGCAGTACACGGCGGTATCCTGGCACGCCGCGACTCGCCGGCCCATATGGCGGCGCTGGTGGACCACGGCATCGCCCCGATCGATCTTGTCGCTGTCAATCTCTACCCGTTTGCCGCTACGATTGCACGTCCCGAGGTTACACTCGCCGAAGCGATCGAACAGATCGATGTCGGCGGGCCGGCCATGGTGCGCGCTGCCGCAAAGAATCATGAGTCGGTGCTGGTTGTCGTGAACCCTGATGACTACGATGCGGTGCTGGCAGCCCTGCGCATGCGAACTGTATCACCTGAATTGCGCCGGCAACTCGCGGGGCGCGCCTTTGCCCATACTGCCGCGTATGATGCAGCTATCGCCGCTTATCTGGCACATGACCCGTTCCCGCCGACATTGCCGCTGGCGTTTCATAAGGCGCAAGATCTGCGCTATGGCGAGAATCCGCATCAGCGTGCCGCGCTCTATGGCGACTTCCATACCTTCTTTGAGCAATTGCACGGCCGCGAATTGTCGTATATCAATATTCTCGATATCGCCGCTGTTCAGGAGCTTGTTGAGGAGTTCGATCCGCAGGCAGGGGCGGCACTTGCTATCGTCAAACATACAAATCCGTGCGGCGTGGGCTTCGGCACAACGCCGCTCGAAGCCTGGGAAAAGGCATTCGCGACCGATCGCGAGGCGCCATTCGGCGGTATTATCGCTGTGAATCAGCCCCTCGATCTGCCACTGGCGCAGGCGATCGACGAGATTTTCTCCGAGATCGTCATTGCGCCGGCATTTACCGCTGACGCACTGGCGCTGCTGCGTACAAAGAAAAACCGTCGCCTCATGCGCGCACTGCGCCCGGTCAGCCGTGAGCGTGGTCTCGCTTACCATAGCGTGCCTGGCGGCATTCTGGCTCAGGAACCGGATCGAGCGCCGCTTGCCGAGGAACCGTTCCAGGTCGTGACACGGCGCGCACTAACGGATGATGAAGTGCATGCATTGCGGTTTGCCTGGCGCGTCGTCAAGTATGTCAAGTCGAATGCGATTGTATTCGCCGGCGCTGATCGCACGCTTGGCATCGGCGCCGGCCAGATGAGCCGCGTTGATAGTGCGCGCGTCGCAGTGTGGAAGGCGCAGCACGCCGGCCTCTCACTGGCGGGGTCGGCAGTGGCCAGTGATGCGATGTTCCCGTTCCCTGACGGCGTCGAGACCGTCGCGGCAGCGGGGGCAACGGCGGTCATCCAGCCCGGCGGCTCGGTGCGTGATAGCGATGTCATCGCTGCCGCCGATCGGCTGGGTATCGCCATGGTCTTTACCGGCCAGCGTCATTTCCGTCACTAACAGGACGTACGCGTGGGCGTACCAGCAGGGTGGCCTGGAGGGCGTGCCGCCCTCCAGGGTCAATCATCCGGTGGCGGGAAGGCGGTCGCAACGCGGAAAAGAACGCCGTCCCGCTGGCGGATGGGCCCTGGCATACGCCCGGCTGGCCGATGGCGCACGTGACCGCGTCACTCCTGTCACGACGTGCCTATTTTGGACAGGCTATCTGCAATCATACAGCCAGGGGTGCCATGCAATTTGACGCTCACGGTCTGATCCCTGCGATCGTTCAGCATGCGCGCAGCGGTGAGGTGCTCATGCTGGGGTACATGAACGAAGCGGCGCTCCAGCAGACGCTTGCCACGCGCCAGGTTACGTTCTGGAGCCGCAGTCGCCAGTCGCTCTGGCGCAAGGGCGAAACCTCGGGTCACGTCTTGCATCTGGTCGAAATCCGGCAGGATTGCGATGGCGATACGCTCCTCGTGCTGGCCGAGCCGGCAGGGCCGACATGCCATACGGGCCGGATCAGTTGCTTTCATCGGACTATCGAGGGTGCAACGATCGACACGCGCGTTCCGCCGTCAGTCATTCTGACTGACCTTGCCGATCTGATTGCCCGGCGCGCTTCGACCATGCCCGAAGGATCATACACAACCCGGCTGCTCACCGGTGGCGTGGATCGGATTGGCAAGAAGATCGGTGAGGAAGCGGCCGAGGTAATCATTGCAGCGAAAAACGGCGCACCTGCCGAACTGGCCTGGGAACTTGCCGATCTGGTCTACCATGCTCTGGTGTTGTTGCAGCAGCAGGGCGTTACGCCTGAGACGGTCTGGGCCGAACTACGGCGTCGCCATAGCACATGACGCATAACGCACTCATGGAAACACAACGGTTCGATACCGGCAGGCAATCCAACGACGCACAGATGTGCCTTGCAACAGCGCCGGCATATGTGCCGGCGCAGGCCGGCCACCTGGAATGGCTCGTGCTCGCCGGGCTGGCACTTGCCAGGGTGAAAAACCTTGACCAGGCCCTCGACACGGCAGCGGCGCACCTCGCGACGCTGCCGCTTCTGGCCCGTGGATATCTCTTCCTGGTGGAAGACAGGCCGATGCGCGCCGGGCGCACGGTACCATTTGGTGGAGCGCCGGCGCTGCCGCCAGAGCTTCCGCTTGAACATAGCCTCTGCGCCCAGGCCCTCGACCACGGGTACCTGATGGCTCCAGACGACCATACCGTTCCGTTGCTTCCGTGGGAACGCGCCATTGCCGCCGGAGCACCGCTGCTCTGTGCTCCCTTCACATCCAGCATGGTTCGTGGCGCCCTGTTCGGTGTGCGTTCCGCTGGTGACGCCAGCAGTGCGGAGGTGAGTGCGTGCCTGCAGGCCGCTGCGGATCTCATTGGGGCCACGATCGAGCGTGCAACTGAGTGTGATGCGCAGCATGCCTATCGCGCCCTTCTGGCGCGGCAAGTCCATGCCGAACGACTGGCAATGATCGGCCGATTGACATCAGCCCTGGCCCATGAGATCAATAACCCTCTGCAAGCGATTTCAAACTCGCTACATTTGCTACTGACCCATTCGTTAAGCGATGAAAAACGCCAGCGGTACCTGGCTATGGCGCAGCAAGAAGCCACGGATGTGATCGCCAGAGTACGGCACATGCTGGATCTCCACCGGTCATCCGAACAGGGGATGCGCCCGGTGCCACTGCGCAGTGTGCTGGAACAGGCCCTGGCGCAGGCTGCCCCGGTCTTGCGCCAGCGAGGTATCGAGGTATGCCGCGAATTTGTCGATGACGATCTACTGGTGTCGGGGTTTGCGGGTCATTTGCGGCATGCCTGTTACAATCTGGCATTGAACGCGGCCCACGCGATGCCTGATGGTGGGAGGTTGACCGTGCGTACCTATCGCCAGCCGGGCAATGGGTTTGGACCGCGCGTGGTGGTGGAATTCGCCGATACGGGCATGCCGGTCGCTGCTGATGATGCGCCACTGCTCTTCGAACCATATGGTCCGACACGCGGCGACTCGAGCGGAGTCGAACTGCTATTGAGCTACAGCATCGTGGACCAGCACCATGGTGAACTTACGGTGCGCAACGACGCCGGTGAAACTGTCTTCCTTATGATCTTGCCGGCCGCTGTGTGATCGGTCACGTTGATCGCGAACCCTGCGGCTAGCGACTATTTGACAGGCGGCGACCACCGCTGCGCAACGCCTGAAGTACCAGGAGCAGCAGGACCGAGCCAAGAATGGTATAGAGCAGATTGAGCCGGATATTGCCGACGCGAATCTCCGTCAGTGGCGGCAAACCGAACAGGCCAGCGATCCAGGCGCCGACAAAGGCCCCGATGACGCCGATAATGATCGAGACCAGCATCACGTGCAGGCCGGGCGGGCTGAAGCCAACGATCAACTCGGCAAACGCACCGCAGATCCCGGCGATGACCAGCAGGATCATTAACTGCAACGGATCCATACGCCCCCCCTCACATACGACCAGCCACCCTACGACGTCCGGCGACATTCCAGGCCAGCGCCGTCAGAAGTGGCAGGATCACCAGCACCGTTAATGTCGCGAATTCAAGCGACGCGCCGTACCGGGGCTGCGCGGCATCCAGCGCGCGAAATGGAGCGACAACCGGCCAGGTGACGGCATACAGCACCTGAACCGCCGGATTGTTGGGGCGCGCAGCAAATAACCGCAGGACCAGCCGCGCTATCAGTAAGCCCTCCACCATACCCGCCACAATGGTCAGGCTGTGTACCATCCATGCCCGGCGTTCCATATCCCCGCATCTATCTCCATCACACTACACATACGCGCTCGCTTCTCTGATGGCGCTCTGTGTTTGATACTGCACGCACGCCTCTCAGCCATTGCTTTGCGCCTTCACTTCCTCGCGTGCCAGCATACAACGAACGAAGGAGGTGAATATCAGTCGTGCGTCAGAAGATTACAATCGCAAGTCAGTGTTTACTGGCATAGCATCAGAGATGCATGTTCGCCATTATAGCAGGGAGTGGTGCAGTGATACAGGCTCAGTTTTCGCCAGGAGCGACGATCGCTTATGATACGGTGCGCACCCGCCGCATCGGTCTGTCTATCTTCTGGTTGTTGTTCGCTGCTCACGCGATTCTCTTCGGCACACTGCTGATCGTCCTGACCGACACACTCCTCCCTGCGCGTACCCCGATCAGCGCGATAGAGCCAGAGATTCTGCGCTCGGCAATCCTGACACGACTGGATGGGGCATTCGATGATCCGTTGATCGAGGCGGCCCCCGGTGCCATTGCGCGCGCCAGCAACATCCGAGGCCTCAGGCTCAACGGTGTCACGTACTACTACTATTTCGAAGGGCAGCGCAGCTTCGACCCTCTGAGTCGCGGCACCGTCGGACGCTCCGCTATCGAGGTGGTGCTGCGTGATGATAGCGGCCCGCAGACCCTGGTGGTGTACCGATTGCTCCGATCATAGGCACAAGGCGTCAGGTTAAGGTCGGTCCCATCACGATTTGACGCGTTCGATCTGCGCTCCGAGGTCGCGCAGCCGCTCATCGATCCGCTCATAGCCGCGATCGATCTGGCCGATGTTATGGATCACGCTGCGGCCACGGGCACAGAGTGCCGCCAGCAGCAGGGCCATGCCGGCGCGAATATCAGGGCTTGGCAGGCCATCAGGCTCACCATACAGCTGGCTCGGCCCCACGACGACCACACGATGCGGGTCGCACAGTACAATCCGCGCGCCCATACCGATCAACCGGTCAACAAAGAAGAGCCGGCTCTCGAACATCTTCTCCCAGATCAGGATCGTCCCACGCGCCTGCGTTGCCACCACAACGGCAATGCTGATCAGGTCAGGGTTGAAGCCGGGCCACGGTGCCGAATCAATCTTCGGGATCGCGTTATGAACATCATCGCGGATGCACAGTTCCTGGTCGGCGGGGACGACGATATCCTCACCCTCGTCACGCCAGGTCAATCCCAGGCGACCAAAGGCGATCCGCGTCATACGGTGCTCCGCCGGGCGCGCGCCGACGATCCGCAGTGCGCTCCGCGTCACTGCCGCCAGGCCGATGAACGACGCCACTTCCATGAAATCCGGCCCGATCGTGAATTCGCCACCATTGAGTCTGGCGACACCCTGAATGATCAACCGGTTCGTGCCAATGCCCTGAATGCGCGCGCCAAGCCGGTTGAGAAAATGGCAGAGATCCTGCACATGTGGCTCGGAGGCGGCATTGCTGATCGATGTGTCGCCCTCAGCAAGCACGGCGGCCATAATCGCCTGTTCCGTGCCGGTGACGCTCATCTCGTCAAGAAACAGATCAGCGCCGCACAACCGATCGGCACGCAGAATGTAGGCCGTCGGTGTCACTTCGATGGCGGCACCAAGGTCACGCAGGGCATGCAGGTGGGTGTCGAGCCGGCGACGACCGATCATGTCACCACCAGGGCGCGGAATGGTCGCAAAGCCACGCCGGGCAAGCAACGGCCCCGCAAGCAGCGCCGAGGCACGAATCCGCCGCGCAAGCGACGGGTCAGGTTCGGCTGCGCCAACGTCTCTGGCGCACACCGACCAGCTGTGCGGACCACGGCGTTCGATGCGCGCGCCCAGGTGGTCCAGCAGAGCAATCATCGCCGCAACATCGCCGATCTGCGGGATGTTATGCAGCACAACCTCGTGATTGGTCAGCATGGTTGCAGCCAGGAGCGGCAATGCCGCATTCTTGTTGCCGGCCGGCGTGATGCTGCCGCTGAGACGATGCCCGCCCTCGATGACGAAACGTTCCAAGTGTTCGCTCCTCTGCCGGATCTCCCTGGTCGTCGCTCCATACTATGGCGACGCTCTCCGGTTGCGATTATAGCACGCACCATCTTCGGCCCTTCCTGATGTGTACCTGACAGCGAGACGCACAGCCCCTCTCCCAACCTCTCCTTGCTGGGGGGAGGAGCCGGGGTGGGGGCGAAGGGCTTAGTTGAAAAGTATGGGTGCTGAAACATTTCATGGAAGGATCTGGTGTACACTGGATGTTGGATGTTGGGAGATCGATGCATGAAATGACAACCCGGATGGCACCGGTCGTGCAGACGTTCAACCCGATGACGGGCGGCAGGTGAGGAGCGTATGAGCTTACTGATCGAAGTTCGCGATCTGGTGAAGACCTACCAGATGGGGGATGTTGAGGTCAGGGCGTTGCGTGGCGTTACACTCTCGATCGAACGCGGCGAGATGGTCGCCATTATGGGGCCATCCGGCAGCGGCAAGAGCACCCTGATGAATATCCTCGGTTGCCTTGATCAACCAACAAGCGGCACCTATCTGCTGGATGGCGTTGATGTCGGCAGCCTGAGCGACGACGAACTG
>Ga0272446_1002068_pt1 | contig 28092 bp, 29 predicted proteins | sample YNPCB0061_FD_194587 | JGI IMG/M metagenome (GOLD analysis project Ga0272446, IMG submission 194587) | Hot spring microbial mat communities from Yellowstone National Park, WY, United States - YNP-CB-006-1 | ecosystem: Environmental > Aquatic > Thermal springs > Hot (42-90C) > Sediment | place...
CGACCGATGACGAAAACACTTGATGCGATTTACGACGGCGACGTTCTCAAACTCGCTGAACCGCTCAATTTGCCTCCGAATACCAAAGTAAAAATCACGGTTGAAGTTCCGCTCCCTCTCGACACTGATGAGAGAAAAAAAGCGTTGCTTGAAGCGTTAGAAAAAACGCAGGGCATTTGGGCAAATCGTCCTGACATTGATGAAGCCTACCGAAAATTGGAGGAAGATTGGGAAAAATGGAACAACGAACTGAAGTCCTTGTCAATACGACCATCATAATTGATCACTTTCGCAAACTCAAAAAAGACCGCACTGTTCTTTGGAGAGCCTTCGCCTCCTTCGAGAAGCTTTACATTAGTGCAATGACGCTTTATGAGGTTGAATTTGGTTATGAGCGCGATAAACGCCCAAGCGAACTGACCGAACTTTTACCGTTTCTCAAACTCTTGCCGATTGACGATGCTACCGCTCGACAAGCGGCAACTCTGCATTCCGATTTAATCGCTCAAAATAAAGACATTGGAATTCGTGATGTCTTTATTGCCTCAACGGCTTTGGTGCATCAACTCCCACTTCTCACACTGAACATCAAGCATTTTGAGCGCGTCCCTGCCCTATCCTTGATTCACCTGTGAGCCTTTCTCGCACTTGTTTCTTACATTTGCCTGCCGTTCAGAATAACGCAACTGCAACTCTAATTAAAATATGACTGCTTCATCTCACACGAGTTTTGTTCTGCCTGAACATTACCTTGAAATGGAATTGCACTCGCCTTACAAAAACGAATACCTCGACGGCGAAGTGCGTGCGATGGGCTACACCAGCAATCATCACGGATTGATTGTCGGCGGAATCATGCTTGCGCTTGGAAACTGTTTCCGAAAAAACGGGTGCAAACTCTATCCTGCCGATAGGCTGATTCATTCCGAATCGTGTAACCTTTTTGCGTATCCCGACCTTGTTATCCTTTGCGAACCGCCACAGTTCAAAACGTATCGTGGCGACATGCAAGCCTTGCTCAATCCCACGATTTTGATTGAAGTGCTTTCAGAAACGACCGCCGAATTTGACCGCGCCCGCAAGTTGCCTTGCTATCGGCAGATTCAAAGCGTTCAGCATATTCTTTTTGTTGAAAGTGAGCGTAAACTTGTTGAACATCATCAGCGCGTTCAGCTCAATCAATGGCTTGTCTCTGAACTCTCTCCGCCTCACCGCCTCACGCTGAATGACTGCACGATTGACATCAACGCCTTCTATGACCAAGTCGACTTTTAATAACACTTGACACCAATTTTTCATGAGCGATTTACAAGCGTTCAATCTTGATTTATTCTTTGCCATCAACAACGGGCTGAAAAGTCCGATTGGCGATGTGCTTTTGGGCTACACCACCTATTTGGGCGACGGCATGGTGCTATATCCGCTTGCGCTCATTGGACTGTTTTTGCTTGATAGGAAACGCTTTTGGCAGAATTTCGGCATTGTGGTTGTGGCGGCACTCTTGGGCGGCGTTGTCTTACAGGCGTTGAAGGCGTATTTCAATGCACCGCGTCCGCTTGCCTATTTTGAAGGCGCGATTCAGCGTGGCGAGGTTGTTGTGAATGTGATGTTTGAGCCACTTCGTTCTCGCTCGTTTCCGTCAGGACATTCGCAAAGTGCCTTTACCTTTGCGCATATTTTTGCGTTTCTTCTCTCTCGAACTTCACTCAAAAAAATCCAACAACATTACTTACAAGTCTTGTTTTACCTTCTTGCTTTTCTGACAAGTGCTTCGCGTGTTTATGTGGGTGCGCATTTTCCGTTTGATGTGGTTGCAGGCGCGTTGATTGGAATTTTCTTTTCGCAAGTTGTTATTTGGGCAATTCAATTTTATGAGCGTTCTTCACGCTTAAACTCAAATCTTACTTCATAAGCACTATGTTTTTTCGGCTTCAAAGTCTGTATTTGTTTCTTGCGCTTCTCTGCGCGCTTTTCAATATGAACTTTTATCCGTTTTGGCGATACGATTTTCTTTCCGCAGATGGCGCGATTCTCTCTGAACCAATGTGGCTCTATGGACTTGGGATTTTCGGTCGGAGCGGCGATGTAAGTCTTGTCTTTTATGCGTTCAATATCGCTTTGTGTTTGAGTGCGCTATTGGCGTTGGTATCGCTCTTTCTTTTTAAGAATCGCAAGCGTCAAGCGATGCTGTGTTATGTTGGCACGTTAGTTTCGTTCATTGCAGTTTCAAGTGCGTTGCTTGCGTCCTTTGCATTGAAATCAAAACTTGGGAACGATGCTGTTGAAAGCACGCCTGAACTCGGCTTTTACGCGCTGATGCTCATGCCAATTCTCTTTTTTGTGGCGGCGCGAGCGATTGCAAAAGATGAAGAAATCGCAACCGCTTATCAACGCTTGTAGATAACCCTCATAATGAGTAATGAAGAATGATACGAGCATTTGCTACTCATTACTTGTTAGTCATTATGTTGGATTCTTCATTCCGCTTTGTGCTATTCAGAGTGCTTGCGCTTTTTGTTTATCACGTGCTCGGTTGTTCTGACACACACGCTCATTCCGAGCGAAGCGAGGAATCCAATGTTAATGAGTCATGAATAATGAAGAACGCAACGCAAGACATTATTCACTACTCATTACTCGTTACTCATTACTCACTACTCATTATCACAAGAAGGCTTGAACGCCTGCAATTAAGCGGAAAGGATTTTGCGGCGCGCCTTCGGGAAATTCCACTGCCGCTGAACCTGCAAGCCCCTGCGGACCTGCACCCAAGTTGATGGTGCGGTAATTTTGGTTGAGCGTGTTGTAGGTCTTGATAAAAAGCGCGATGCCATCAAAGACTTCATAGCGCGCGGTCAGGTTCAGCAACACATAGCCCGGCACGGTTTGGCGGAATCGGCTTAATGTCGTTTGCGTTTGTGATGGGTTATTGGGGTCAGGTTCAGGTCGGAACGATGAGCCTTGTTGCGGGTGCGTGCGCTGACGGCTTACCGCAATCACGCGCGGCGAAAATGAAAATTTCTTCCACACCACATCACCTCCAAGCCGCAAGATAAACGGCGAAATGCCGCCGATTTCTCGCTTCGTCAAACGGTTCAGTGCCGTGTTCAATACTTCAACTTCACCATCAACCACGCTTAACGCCGCATACATCGCAAGGCGCGACTCGCGAAAATTTTTCACATAATCGATTTGCGCCGTGCCACCGTAGTTCGTTTGATTGCCTTGATTGATGATGCTTTCAATGTAATTGACTGGAAAATTAAACCCCGCAACTGGGTAAAAGCCATCAACGGGGCTGGGCGTATTGGGATTGCCTGCATAAACGCCCGATGGCACTGCCGCTACTTGACTAAACAGCCCTTCCAACAAGTTGTAGTATCCTGTTACGGAAAAACTTAAATCGCTCGTGAGTGCGTAGCGCGCGCTCAATTCAAAGGTTTGAATTTTTTGCGGACCTAAGTTTGGGTTGGCTAAACGGAAGAAGGCTGACGTTGTTTGACCGCCTGCGTTGAAGAAGGTGCCGAACTCATCGTAAGCCGAAAGCGGCGACGGCGCAAGAAACGCCCTGCCATACAAGCCCTTCAAGATGAACCGCTCTTGTGGACGAAACACCACGCCCAGTCGTGGGTTAATCAGCGTGCCAAAGCGTGAGTCGCGGTCGATGCGTGAGCCTACGGTGAAAATAAGCGACGAGACGGGCGCGTATTGCGCTTGCAAAAACGCACCCACATTGTTGAAACTCACACGGAAAATTCGTGCAGGCACACCATTCGGCGCATTCGGCAACCCAACGCTATTGACAATAATCGGTTGAACATTTCGGTCGCCGTTGTAGGGTTCGCTCAAATCATGTCCGCGTGGAATTGAGAAAAAGTTCTCGTAAGTCGCGCCGCCTGAAAGCGTCACTTGACTGCTTGCCGTCCAAGAGACCAGTTGCTCGACTTTGAACAAGCGTCCGTGCGAAAACAAATACGCCTTGTTCATTCCCGTGTAAGCGTTGCGGAAGTTTGTTTCTTGGTCTAAATCGTATTGGCTATAAATGATAAACGAGGTTGTGTTCAAATTCGGTGTCCAGTATTTAGAGTAGGTCGCGTTGCCCATCGTAACTTGATGACCGAAGAAGGAATCCTCGTTATAGACACTGTTATTCGGGCGATTCGCCGTAGAAGAAGGATTGCGCGAGTAGTTTCGGAAAAAGTTCAAGCGCAAGTCTTCAATTTGAAGTGTGGCTGTAAATACATTTGATTCGAGTGGATTGCGAATCTCTTGCGATAAGGGTTGCGTCGAGCTTTGCGGAAATCCTAAATCCGTCGGAAACGAGTTCTCTCGCAGAAAATCGTTGATGCCTTTGCCGCCCACACGAAAGTTTTTGACCGCGTCCAAGAGCGGTTGTCGGTCATAAAAGTATTGCCCTGAAATCGTGAGGCTAATGAGGTTGTTGAATTTTTTGCCTGCCGCAAAGTTTGCAAGATAGGTGTTAAACATTCCGCCTTGCACTTGTCCTGTGGAGAAATCCCCTTCGGCGCGGCGCGTTACGATGTTGATTACACCCGATAGCGCGTCTGCACCATAGACCGCTGAAGCTGGACCGTAGACAATTTCAATTTGCTTCGCATGATGCACGGGATAATTTTCCATCACAGGCAGAATGTCGTTTGTGGGCGAAGAAATGCGCACACCATCTTGCAAGATGATGAACTTATCCATTCCGAAAACGCCACGCACTTGCACATCGTGTTGCCAACGCGGGTCGTTGTTCGTTTCGATTTTGAAATCGGGCTGGTCTAATAGCACATCTAAAAGCGATTGATAGGCACGCAAGCGAATTTGTTCAGCCGTAACAATGCGCACGGTTGCAGGCGCATCGCTGGATTTTTGTGCCGAGCGCGTTACTGAAACCACTTGCAAATTTTGCAAATCTTCAAGGCTTAACCCCTGAAAGAGCGACGAGTCAACTTGCGCGAAGACGTCTCCAACAAGAAGTGTCAAAGTTAAGGCGAGTAAATAGTGTTTCATCGTTGTGTTGTGTTTTGAGTTAAAGAAACTTAAAGAAACATACGAAGCCTGTGTTAAGTCAGTGTTACTTCTCTCTCCATTTTTGCTTGTTTGCGTGCTTGCACGAGTTTTAGTGCGAGTTTTGTTGCTGAAATAAAACTCGTGTCGTGAGCGATTCCCTTTCCTGCAATGTCGAAGGCGGTTCCATGGTCGGGTGATGTTCTCACGAAGGGTAATCCGAGCGTTACATTCACGCCGGTTTCAAACGCCAACATTTTGAACGGAATCAAGCCTTGGTCGTGATACATCGCTAAAACGGCATCGTAATGCTGATACATCTTCGCGCCGAAGAATCCATCAGCGGCAAAAATGCCTTCAAGATGAAATTTGCGTTTCAAGCGTTTGAGCGTGGGTTTCAACATGGTTTCTTCTTCGTTGCCGATTATTCCGCCGTCGGAAGCGTGCGGATTCAATCCCAAAACGGCGATGCGTGGCGTCGGAATGCCGAACTCCTGTTTCAGCGCGTCGTGCAGCATTCGAACTTTTTCTTCAATGCTTTGTGCGGTCAAGCGTTCCGAAACTTTGGCGAGCGGAACATGCACAGTTGCCAATGCCACACGCAGTTTGGAGCGTTCATCGACCAGCATCATTTGCACGTTCTTGTTGGAAAGATGGGCGAGAAAATCGGTATGTCCTTCAAATTTCCAGCCGGCTTTGGCGATAGCTTCTTTGTGAATGGGTGCGGTTACGAGTGCATCGGCTTGCTTTTCAAGGCACAGCGTTGCGGCGCGCTCGATGGCTATCATCGCAAGGTCGCCTGCATCGGCGCGAATGTTGCCAAAGTGTGTTTTTGCTTTGTGAGAAATGTCAAGAACGGGAAGAGTTGATGAGGGAACGTGCTCGAGTTCGGATAAAGATTCAATGCGCACAAACGAAACGGGGAGATTGAGGTGCTTGCTTTGGTGCTGAAATTCACGAAGCGAACCGACCGCGCACAGCCGAGCCTTCAATCGCAAGAGTTTCGGAAACGATTTCAAAATGATTTCCGTCCCTATGCCGTTAATATCACCTTGTGTGAGTAAAATGATTGGCATCATATCAATCGTCTCTAACCTGTTCTTGACACTTTGGCTTGTTCAGCGTGAAAAAACTCTTGCTTGAATTTGTAAATCAGCAGAGTGGCTTATTTCAACTTGAACTCCACATAAATGACGGCTGAACTGGCAACTGCCTGTCCGCCTGCTATGGCGGGTTTGAACTTGATGTCTTCGCTGAACACGCGGAAGACTTCTTCGCTGAACATCTTATCAGTGGCTTTGAGGATAACGACTTTGGTGGGATTGCCGAACTTATCGACGCTCACTTTGGCAATCACGCCGCCTTGCAGTTCTTTGGTGCGCGCCGCTTCGGGATAGATGATTTTGCGGTTGATGGCATCCATTCCGCCGATGATTTCGGGCTTTGTATCTACTTTTGCCACATCGTTGGCTTCGGCTGTCTTTGCAGATTGCACGGCTTCCGATAAGCCTTCCTCTTTGGAAACATCATCATCAGAAATGGCTTTTGCCTCGGCTTCTTCTTCTGGCTCTTGTGCTTCTTTGGTGGGTTCAGTTGGTTGGGCTACTTTCTCTTCCTTTGTTTCGGCAACGGTTGGTTTCGGCTTGGGCTTTTGAATCGGTCTTGTCAAAGTTTTGTCTGATGTTTTTGCGACCAGTTCAGGGGTTTCGCTGAGTTTCACATCGACACGCAACATGGCATCTGAAATATTGAAACTTCTTTCCCACATTGACTGACCGCGCTTGAAGACTTTGAGTTTGTATTTGCCTGCGGGAACGGTAAGGAAGGTGAAGTAACCTGTTGCGTTGGAGATAGTGGCTTGCGCGTGATTGTCATTGACCACGTAAATGGTAACGGCAGGAATCGGTTTGCCGTCTTGGTCTAACACTCGTCCCAGCAATCGCCCTGTTTGAGCAAAGGTTTCTCCTGAAACAAGCATCGCAACGTAGAAAATGCACAATGCACGACACATTGTAATGTTCTGTTTTTGTAGATGAGAAGTCAAAGGCAAATATAATTACCCTCTTTTAACTCATATTTAACCTTTTGGTTAAATTTTAGCAACATGGTTCTAACCGCCCCAGCGCATTGACCGTGTTCTGCAAAAAATCGGTCGCAATCGTCTGCATTTTGTTTTTCATTTGTGCCGACATAAACGCCTCGCCCATCAACACTCCGAGCGGGTGCAGTTCCGTTCCTGAATTGCGATAGAGCTCAATCGAGAGATTCATTGTAACGAATGTCCGTTCAGGCTCAACATACTTAAACGCAAGTGAGCAGTCCATCAAGTTTCTTTGCCCATTGTGCAAGGCGTGGTGATAAAATGTATCCTCTTTTTGATGATACTCCGTGAGAATGTGCAACTTAATCGGCGCGGCAAGCGGCAACGGAATTTCATATTCCCACTCGTAAAGGCAGTTGCCATGTTCGCTTTTGCCGACCGGTCTGACGGCATTGACATTCGGCATATATTTCTCAAATGTTTTCGGATTGGCGAGGAACTCCATCAGGCGGGATTTTTCAATCGGGACATCATACACGGTGCAAATTTGCGCACCGACATGAAAAGTATTGGTTTGCATTGTCCGAAGTTGAATGATTTATTTGTCGGCGTAACCTTCTTCGAACTTCACTTTGATTACGATTAAATTAACAAATACTTCCGAATTTTATATTCGTTTCAATCCGCTTTGTTCCAACTTTTTTTGATATGCACAAACTCACCTTGCGCAAAAATGAAGAACGCCGCCTCCACAGTGGTCATCAATGGATTTTCAGCAATGAACTTACCGAAGTCCCGAAGCACATTCCCGCAGGTGAAGTCGTTGCGCTGTATTCGCACGCAAATCATTTTCTCGGAATCGGATTTTTTAATCCGCACTCGCTTATTGCCTTCCGCTTGCTTTCAAAAGTCCAACAAGATCTTTCACAAGCCTTTTTTGAAGAGCGATTCAAAACGGCGTTTGCACTTCGTCAAAAACTTTATCCCGAACACAAAACCAATGCCTTCCGCCTCGTTCACGCCGAAAGCGACCACCTTTCAGGCTTGATTATCGATAAGTTTGATTCTGTCTTTTCGGTGCAAACCTTTTCGGCAGGAATGGAAAAACACTTGACCGATATTTGCAACGCACTCAACTCGCTTTTCTCACCGAAGGGGATTGTGATTCGCAACGAATCTGAACTCCGTTTGCTCGAAGGCTTAACGCAATACAAGCGCGTTGAATATGGCTCTATTGACGGCAAGATTGAGATTTACGACGATGATATTTTCTACCAAGTCGATGTTCTGAACGGACACAAAACGGGATTTTTTTTAGACCAACGCGAAAACCGAAAAGCCATTCGCCCTCTTGCACAAAACGCCGATGTACTTGATGTCTTCACCAGTGATGGCGGCTTTGCGCTCAATGCGTGCAAGGCAGGCGCGAAGAGCGTTCTCGCGATTGATGCTTCCGATGAAGCTCTGGCTCGCACCACACAAAACGCAACGCGAAATGGCTTTTCCCAACTCAACACGCTGAAAGCCGATGCTTTCGAGGTGTTAGAACAATTCGTGAGAGAACAGCGTCAATACGACCTCGTGATGATTGACCCGCCAAGCCTCACGAAATCCAAAAAGACCCTTGCAACTGCCCTTCAAGCCTATCGCAAACTCAATCGATTAGGAATTTCTCTTGTGAAGCCAAACGGATTCTTTGCGACCTCGTCTTGCTCTCACCACATCGGCGAAGCAGAGTTCTTTGAGACCGTTCAAAGAGCAAGTCTTGATGCCAAACGCGAGGTTCTGCTCCTTGAAAAATCTTCACAAGCTCCTGACCACCCTGTTTTGCTTCAGATGCCCGAAACCAAGTATTTGAAGTTCGGCTTGTTTTTAGTTCGTTAATCGTAGAACAAGGATTGTGCAGATTTGACCGATAAGACAGATTTTCTTGAAGAAAGAAATCCGTGAAAACTCGTTGAATCCGTAGAATCAGTGTTCCCATTCAAAAGCAGAAAGGGCGCGTTTAGAGCTCGCCCCTACAACCTTCAACCTCTCACCTACTTATGCGCGAAGCAAATCGCGTGCAATCACAATGCGTTGCACTTCGCTTGTGCCTTCATAAATCTCGGTGATTTTGGCATCGCGCAAGTATCGCTCGACTTCATACTCTTGCACATAGCCGTATCCGCCGTGAATTTGTATGGCTTCTAACGCCGCTTTGACGGAAAGGCGCGACGCAAAGAGTTTCGCAATACCGGCTTGACGCGAATACTTCATGTGTTGGTCTTTCATCCAAGCGGCTTGGAGCGTCAGAAGCCTTGCGGCATCGAGCTCGGTTGCCATATCGGCGAGTTTCATTTGAATGGCTTGGTGGTCGATAATCATTTTGCCGAAGGAGTGTCGTTCTTTGGCGTATTTCAGCGCACGGTCGAGCGAAGCGGCGGCAATGCCGAGTGCTTGTGAGGCGATACCGATTCGTCCGCCGTCCAAACTGCGCATCGCAATCTTGAAGCCTTCGCCTTCGGGTCCAAGCATATTTGACGCGGGAATACGGCAGTCTGTAAATCCGAGCGAGCAAGTGTCGCTTGACCGAATACCGAGTTTCTTTTCCTTCTTCAAAATCTCAAAGCCGGGCGTGCCGCGCTCAACAATGAAGCAAGAAATGCCGTGCGCTTTTTTCTCTTTGTTCGTCATTGCGAAAACGAGATAGACTTCGCTTGTCGTGCCGTTGGTAATCCAATTTTTTGTGCCGTTGAGAATGTAGTGGTCGCCGTCGCGCACAGCCGTTGTGGTTTGTGCCGTCGCGTCGCTTCCCGCATTGGGTTCAGAGAGACAGAACGCACCGATATACATTTTTCCATCTTTCAAGCCTTTGGCAAGCGGACGCAACCATTTCTCTTTTTGTTCAGGCGTGCCGTATTCGTTGATGCCCCAACAGACGAGCGAATTGTTGACCGACATAATCACACCGACGCTGGCATCGGCTTTGGAAATTTCTTCCATAGCAAGCACATAACTGATGGTGTCCATGCCTGCGCCGTCATATTCAGGCGGAACCATCATGCCGAGAAAGCCAAGTTCGCCGAGTTTTTTGACAATCTCGTAAGGGAACTCTTCCTTCTCGTCGCGCTCAATGGCATCTTTGATTTCTTGTTGAGCAAAGTCGCGTGCGGCTTGCTGAATCATGAGGTGTTCTTCGGTGAGCGTGAAATTCATTGTCGTAGATAATTGAATGGTGATTGAAAACTGTAATGACGAATGAATGGAATTTAAGCCGATGGAAGTTCAACAAAAAACGTCGTGCCTTTGTCTTTTCCTTCGGATTCTGCCCAGATGCGTCCGTTGTGTTTTTCTACGAGTTGTTTTGTAATTGAAAGCCCAAGCCCTGTTGAGCCTTCGCCGCCTGTTGGTTTTGCGCTGAGGCGTTGGAACTTTCGGAACAGTTTCGGTTTATCTTCTTCGGTTAAGCCTTGTCCTTCATCTTTGATGCTCACCAAAACAGCTTGATTGTTTTCGCCTGACTGTTTGCGTATTTCAATCCATATCCTTTTGCCTTTCGGGCTATACTTGATGGCGTTTCCGATTAAGTTCTCAAAGATTTGTTTCAGCCGTTCAGGGTCGCCTTTGAGCGTGATGTTTTCTTCGCTTTCAAAAAAAATGGTTTGCGATTTTTGGTGGGCTTGCGGGTAGAAGTGTGTGTCAAGCAGTTGCTTCATGAGGTCGGTCAAGTTCAGGGTTTGAGAGGTGAGCTCAAAGTTGGTCATTTCGGCTTTCGCATCTTCGAGCAGATTGTTGATAAGCGAGAGCATTCGTTCTGATGAGCGTTGGATAATTTGAGAAAATGATTCCACCGATTGCGCGTTGTTCTTTTTTTCATTCAGAAGTTGTGCAAAGCCCATGATGGATTGCAGGGGGTTTTTAAGGTCGTGGGCGGCGATGGCTAAAAGTTCGGTTTTGAATCGGTTGGCTTCGGCGAGTTCGACATTTTCAAGGCGATATTTTTCATTTTCTAATCGGCGCAGTTCTGCTTCTTTTTTGGCTTGTTCGGCTTCGTAAGCAACGCTCAAACTTTGGATTCGCTTTTCGCTTTCTTCGCTTTTGATTTCTTGCTCTATGGCGTGAAAGCGTTTGTAATAATCAAGTGCGTTTAAGGCATCGCCTTTTTGCTCGTAAAGGTGTGAGAGCGTTTGATAGGCTTCGGCAGTAATGCCTTTGGCTTTGACATCTGACGCGATTTGCGCGGCGCGATTGAGATAATCGAGTGCCTTTTCAAGATCGAATTGCTCGAACTCTTTTTCGGCGAAAAGCTTTGCAGTGGTAATCAAGCAAGCCGCTTGACTGCTTTTGTCGCCCGCACTTTCAATCAACTCTAAACTTTCGTTGAGTGCCGCCAGTGCCTCATCGTAGCGACATTGCTTGATGTAGAGTTCTGCAATGTTGTTCAAAGTGTGCGCAATTCCTTGTCGGTCAAGGATTTGGCGTTTGATGTTCAAACTTTCTTGGTAGGCTTGTAGGGCATTTTGATAGTCGTTCATTGAGGCATAGACGTTTCCCAAGTTGTTCAAGGTGAGTGCGTAGCTCCAGCGGTTGCCCGAATATTCTTCGTACTTTATGCAACGCTGATAGTATTCAATCGCCTTTTGGTATTCACCCAACCGCTCATAAATCAGTCCGATTCCGCTGTAAGCAACGCTCAACCCTTGTTCATCGCCGATGGCTTGGTGTGTTTTCATGGCTTTGAATTGATAGTCGAGCGCGTTAGCGTAATCACCAAGTGCGTAGTAGTTGTTGCCGATGTTTGTGTAAGAGTTGGCTTCGCCGCGCTTGTCGCCGATTTGAATTTGAAGTTCTAAACTTTGATTGTAGTAGTTCATCGCGCGCCCATACTGCGAAAGGTGATGATAAATCGTGCCGATGTTGTTGAGCAGAGAAGCAAGCGATTTTTTATCATCGGCAAGTCGCGCATATTCCAAGCCCTTTTCATACCTCTGAAGCGCATCTTCATAGTCACCTTTGAAGAACGAGACTCCCCCCAAGACAAGAAACGCGTTGGACATCGTCTTGTAGTCATCAGTTTGCTTTGCAATCGCGACCGCACGCAAAGCGGCTTGGGTTGCGTTTTCAAATTCCGAAAGTCTTTGATAGGCGGCACTTTGCAAACTTAAACAGCGCGCAAGAATTTTGCTGTAAGTTTTCTCTTCTAAATAGTGTTCGTTTAGCACTGCTTCGGCTTTCAGGAGCAAGGGAAGTGCTTCTTTGGGATTTTTGATGTGAAGAACCGTGGCTTTATCGCAGAGCGACTCTGCTTCGTTGAGGGCTGTGGTTATATCGTGATTTGACATAAACGCCTATGATTATTGTTGAGGCGGCTCATCTATCGGCTCGATAGCAAGTTCAACCGTGAAGGTCGCCCCTTTGTCTTTGCCTTCCGATTCCGCCCAAATTTTTCCGTCGTGGAGTTCCACCAATTTCTTGACGATAGAAAGCCCAAGTCCTGTTGAGCTTTCTCCGCCCGTTGGTCGTGCCGAAAGCCGTTGAAATTTTCCGAACAGTTTTTTCATATCCTCTTGTGTTAAGCCTTGTCCTTCATCTTTGACCGAGAAGCGAACTTTATCTTTATCGTATCGGAATACCGACACCCAAATGGTTTTCTCGTGTGGCGAGTATTTAATCGCATTGCCAATCAAGTTCTCAATCACTTCTTTCATTCGCTCTGCATCGACATTCACGATGCAGTTTTCTTCAACGCACACTTGCAGTCTTTGACGTTTGGCTTCTGCCATCAAGTAAAAGTTTTCGCTGATGACTTGAACCAGCAGACCCAAATCACTACGCCGTCGGTTCAACTCCAATTTACCCGCATCGATTGCCGCCGTTTCAAGCAAGTCGTGAATCAACCCAACCATCTTCTGCGAGGCATTGCGGATATTCATGGCTTTTTTGTGGATAGAGTGATTCTCTTTGGATTCTTCGCCTATCAAAGCTGCAAAGCCCATAATGGTTTGAAGCGGATTTTTAAGGTCGTGCGCCGCAATGCCCAAGAGTTCGGTTTTAAGTTGATTGGCTTCTTCAAGTTCTTTGTTGAGCCGTGCAAGGTCTTCGGTTTTCAGGCGATAGAGTTCGGCTTCGCGTTGCGATTTATCGAGTTCATATTTGAGCGTGAGTTTCTTGGTTTTTTCTTCGGATTGTTCGAGCAAAAGCGTTTTTTCAAGTTCGTGAAATCGGACGAAATGCTCGTAGGCTTTCTGATAATCGCCGAGTTCGCGATAAGCATCGGAGAGCAACTGTTGCGTTTGTTTTTCAAGTGGTTTTGTGCCGATTTCTTGAATGACTTTGAGGCTTTCGTGTAAGTAGTCAATCGCTTGTTGATGCTGTTTGGTAGAAAGCAATGCATGCCCGATAGCTTGAAGTGTGTGCGCTTCACCGCTTTTATCGCCCATTGCTCGGCGTCGCTCCAAACTTTCTTTCATCATCGCTAAGCCTTTTTCGGTTTCACCCAAATCAAAATATGCCGCGCCCGCATTGAGCAGTGAAACGCTGATTTCTCGCGGTTGATTGGTCTGCTGACGAATCTCTAAGGATTGTAAGAAATACTCGAGGGCTTTTTGCTTGTCGTTGTTGTAGTAATGAATCGCACCGATGTTGCTGAGCACCGTTCCCCACTCTAAGTAAAGGTCGCAGGTTTTGGCAATTTCTAAGGCTTGCTCGTAGAACTCTTGGGCTTTATCCAACTCTCCCATCGTTTGATACAAGCCGCCAATGTTAATGAGCGTGCTACATTGATGAAATTTATCATTCATCTGCAAGTTGATAGCCAGTGCCGACATATAGGCTTCTAAGGCTTTGCTATGTTCTCCCAATTTCCAATACACCAAGCCTTTGTTGGAGAGCACACTCGCATGCCCGCGCACGTCTTCAATGTTTTGAAACCAATTCGAGGCTTCGCTCAAATGTTTGAGTGCGTCTTGATAATTGCCGCGATTGTATGCAAAAACGCCTTTGTTTCTAAACGCCGATGCAATTCCTATTCGATGACGCAAGCGCAGAGCAAGCAACAAGGCTTCCTCGCACAGCACTTCCGCTCGCTCCATATCTTTTGAGCGCAAGTGATAGGCAAGGTCGTTGAGCACATCGATTCTCTCCCGCTCGCTCTTCACTTGTGCGAGGCGTGCTTCCAGCGACTGAATTTTCTCGTCAGGGTTCATGATACCGTCAGCTCTAAAAATTCGGCGTGTATCGATTTTCAGGATAAAACTGTTTGATAATCTCCATTGCCTCTTCGGGCGAATCCACAAGGAAAATAAAATCCATGTCGTTTTCGCCGATGTAGTTGTGTTTTTCCATTAAGGTTTTTCTAATCCACTTCCATAAATCGCCCCAAAAGTCTTTGCCAATCAAGATGACCGGGAACATGGTGATTTTTTGCGTTTGAATGAGCGTGATGGCTTCGAAGAACTCGTCCATTGTGCCGTAGCCGCCGGGCATGACGATAAAGGCTTGTGAATACTTAACGAACATGACTTTTCGGACGAAGAAGTAATCAAACCAAATCAGTCGGTCTTTGTCAATGTAAGGATTGGCTTCTTGCTCAAAAGGCAAGAGAATGTTTAGCCCAACGGAAACGCCACCTGCTTTTTTCGCGCCTTTGTTGCTGGCTTCCATGATGCCGGGTCCGCCGCCTGTAATCACGCCCAGCCCATGCTGCGCCAAGAGTTCCGCCATGCGCTCTGCCATTTTGTAATACTTGTCGTTTGGCTTCACGCGAGCCGAGCCGAAGATGGCGACCGACGGACCGGCTTCCGCCATTTTCTCGAAGCCCGTAACGAACTCTGCCATGATGCGAAAGATGCGCCATCCGTCGTGGCTTAAATCCGCCCACTTTTCCATCTTGCTTCTGAACGCTTCCGATGCCTGCTCTGCGGCATTGACAATCTTCGGCGGCGCGCCATTGCTTTTTTTGAGAACGATGTTGCCTGTTCTCGCAAACTTCGTTACAGATTTTTTCTTTGTGTTTTTCATTTATTCAAGCGTTAAAAAGTTCTTCAGAATTTTTTTGCCTTCGGCGGTCATGATGGATTCAGGGTGAAACTGCACGCCGTAAAGTTTTTTTTCTTTGGATTCCAAGCCCATGATGATGCCATCGTCCGTCCACGCCGTTACGGCAAGGCTTTCAGGCAAAGTCTCTTTCTCCACAATGAGCGAGTGATAGCGCGTCGCCTCAAACGGATTTTCCACATTCTCAAAAATGCCTTTCCCGTCGTGATACACTTTTGACACTTTGCCGTGCATCGGTTTCGGTGCGCGAATCACCTTTCCGCCCAATGCTTGCCCAATCGATTGATGACCCAAGCACACACCAAGAATCGGAATGCGCGACTGAAATCGCTCAATCACTTCAAGCGAAATACCCGCTTCATTTGGCGTGCAAGGTCCGGGCGAAATCACGATTTTTTCAGGCTGTTTTTTTTCAATCGCTTCGAGCGTGAGTTCATCGTTGCGATAAACCTCCATCTCCGCGCCGAGTTCGCCGAAGTATTGCACTAAATTGTAGGTGAATGAATCGTAATTATCAATGACGAGTAACATGGCTGGCTGAATAGGTTTGAAGATAAATTGAATTTACACAACATTTCCGCCGTTACGAACAACTCGCATTGCGCGGCTTTTACAATGTTATATTTGCCCGATTTATTAATTAAACCGTCTTTTAACTTGAACCGCATCATTGTTTGGCATCGGCGCGACTTGCGCACCCACGATAACACAGCACTTTCCGCCGCGCTTAAAGAAACAAGCGACATTCTTCCGCTCTTCATTTTCGCCGACGATATTTTGAAACAGCGCGATGACTTCTCGCCCGCGTGCGTGAAGTTCATGACCGAATCGCTCCGCGATTTAGCCTTGCAGTATGAACGACTCGGCGGCAAGTTGATTTTGCGACGCGGGTTCTTTCTTGACGTTCTGAACGATATTGTCCGTGAATCCGAAGCGCGTGCAATTTATTTCAACGAAGATTACGAACCTGCCGCCAAAGCCCGTGATTCCAACGTGATTGAGAGTTTCACCAAACTTGGCTTGCAAGTTAAAGCCTTCAAAGACCAAGTGCTTTTTGCCAAACAAGAAATTCTCACCAAACAAGACAAGCCCTACACAGTTTTCACGCCCTACAAAAAAGCGTGGCTCTCGCAAGCGCATTTGATTCCAAAACCTCTTCCGCACCCGAAACATCTTTCAACAATAGACATTCCTTCGCTCCTGCCGCTTTCAAACGATGAACTCGGCTTTCCTTGCTCACAAACCTTGCTTGTGAAAGGCGGTTCAAACGAAGGCAATGCTCAACTCCAACACTTTCTTTCAGGTAAAATTCAACGCTACAAGGAAGCTCGCGACTTTCCCGCTCTTGATGGCACAAGTTTGCTTTCAGCACATTTGCGCTTCGGCACAGTGAGCGTCCGAGAAATTGTTCATCAAGCGTTTTCGCTTTTGGAAGAGGCGAAGAAAGAATCGGAGAAAATCGGAATTGAGACTTTTTTGAGCGAACTCATCTGGCGCGATTTCTACTTTCAGATTTTAGACAATTTCCCTGTCGTTGAAAGAGAGAGTTTTCAGCCGCCGTTTCGGAAGTTGCGTTGGGAAAATCGCGAGGAGTATTTTGAAGCGTGGAAACAAGGCAGAACGGGCTTTCCGATTGTCGATGCCGCGATGCGTCAGCTCAATCAAACCGGTTGGATGCACAACCGTTTGCGCATGATTGTTGCCAGTTTTCTCACGAAAGATTTGATGATTGATTGGCGTTGGGGCGAGCGATATTTTATGCAGAGACTTGTTGATGGCGATATGGCGGCGAACAACGGCGGCTGGCAATGGAGCGCAAGCACCGGCACGGACGCGCAACCCTATTTCAGAATTTTCAATCCTGCCTCGCAGTCGCAAAAGTTTGACCCCAACGGCACGTTCATCAAAACCTTTGTGCCGGAACTTCGCGCCGTGCCTGAACCGTATATTCACGCGCCGCATGACCTTCTCAAAAAGTCGCCACTTTCACTAAAAGAACTCGGCGTTGAACTCGGTAAAGATTATCCGCTTCCGATTGTCGACCACGCCGTTCAGCGCGATAAAGCCCTTGCGATGTTCAAATCGGCAAAGTAACCGCCGCAGAAAATTAACTCTGATTAAGAACGATGAATCTTCGATACATTCTTTCAGAAAGCGTCTCTGGATTTAAGCGAGCGAAACTGGCGAGTGCGATTTCCATTTTCACGATTAGCATTTCGCTTGTGTTGCTTGGAATTTTTGCGACGCTTTCGCTTAATGCGTCTCGCGTGCTTTCGGAAATTCGCTCGCGCGTGGAGGTTGAATTTTTTTTAAGCCAATCGCTCAAAGAAAAAGAGGCAAAACTGCTTGCCGCTTCACTTCGGAGTGAGCCTTCCGTTCAGACCGCGGTGTATATCTCGTCCGACAGCGCGGCGCAGATTTTCAAGTCGGAATTTGGCGAAGATGTGGTCGCTATTCTCGGCACGAATCCGCTTCCGGCATCAATTAAAGTCAAATTAAAGTCGGAATATGCGACGCTAGATAGTTTAGAGCCATTTGTTTCTATGGTCAAAACGCGAAACGGCATTGTGGAAGCGCGCTACAACAAGGAGTTTTTAGCAGGGCTTGACCGCAACGCACGGCTTTTGTTTTACATCACTTGTGCGCTTGGACTTTTGATTTCTCTTGCCGCCATCGCTTTAATTTCTAACACGATTCGGCTGATTATCATGAACAAGCAAGAGATGATTCGCACGATGGTGCTTGTCGGCGCGACAAACGGCTTCATTCGCTCACCATTTCTGATTGAAGGCGCGTTGCAAGGCTTTTTTGGTGGCACGCTCGCGATTGGATTGCTCGCACTCATCAATCTGGCAGTCTATCAAACCTATCCCGAAATCTACGAGGCGATTGCTCTGCCTGATTACCGCGTGTATGGGATTCTCGCAGTATTGGGCTTGCTTTTAGGGCTATTCGGTAGTTTTCTTTCTGTGCGAAAATTTTTAAGCCAAAATTAGGCTTTTCAAAATGGCTAAACCCTTGTATTTTCAGATACTTTTGAGCCTTATAGGCAGAGTCGCCTTTGTGATAATTATCACAATCGGCTGATATGAATTGGCGTAATATCGCTCTGTAATTTTAACCAACCATTTTATTCACACACTTAAACTGAGAGGATTCAACGATGCGCTTTCTGAAACTCACCTTACTTCTGCTGGCTGTGGCAGTGCCTTCGTTTGCACAGGTTCAATTCGACCGTGCCGAAAGCCGCCTTTTAGTCGACCCTGCTCAAATCACGGTCGCTGCGTTTGCCCAAATTATTCTTGATGGGAATATCCCTGCGAATGCGCCTTCCGTATTTTTGATTGCATACCGAAATAATGGCGCGCCTGTTCCAACACGACTCTCAATGAAGTTTTCTCGCAACGGTCAGCAAGTCGGGTCGGGTCGTAGCCCTTGGGTTCAAAATTTCAGTGGTTCAGTGCGCCACACCAACAACAGCCTCGCAAGCGGACCTTGGCGGTTCAGCGGCAAGACCGATGACGGTGCAACGGATTTGCTTCGCGACATTATTCAAAAAGCGGGCGGTCGTTTCCCCTCAGGCACTTACACGATGCTTTTTGAGCTCTTCACCAATAATGACGACAACAATGCTGTTGATGTTTTGCCTATCACGTTTGTAATTCAAAACCAACAAGAAGCGTTTATTGATTTGATTTATCCAACGGCAGGGATTGAGCCAACGGAAATCAGCACACCATTCCCGACGATTCGTTGGCAAGGAAATGCAAATTCCTATCGCGTGCGCATTTTCCAAGACCCGACCGTCTCCGCAAACATTGCGCTTGTTCGCAATACCGTGCCAATGATTGACGAAACCGTCGTTTCACCGAGCTACCAATATCCGACGGGCGGTGTGCGTCAGTTACAGCCCGGTCAGCAATACATCCTTTTGATTGAAGGCGAAGTTTCGGGCGGCAGACGTGCTGAAGCAATTGCGGTCTTTCGCATGTCTGAAAACCTTTCGGGCAACAGTGCTTCGGCAACCAACAGCCCCGCAGTTTCAGACGAGATTCGCCGTCTCTTGCTCGAGAAATATGGCACCGGCGCGCCCGATTGGCTTCGCGACCCGCGCACCCGCTTTGTCTCGTTTGACGGACCGATTGAAGGCGTAGAATACACCAACAGCACCGATGGCGATGCTCTCGCCCGCGCTCTAAACAAGTAATTCAAGTAATTGGAGGAACAACGATGAAACTTCTAAACACATCATCTATGAACCGCACGATTTTAAGCACGCTCGCGCTTCTCTTTTCCGTGAGCCTTGCCGCTGCGAACACCAACAAGACGAAATCGTCTGAATCCAATCGCACGCCTGTTGCCGATGTCGCGATTGTTATCAAGACCGTTAAAGATGTCCAAGCCAAGACCGGAAATGCACCGTTCAAACCCGCCCAACGCGGACAGAACTTGAACTCTGGCGATGCCGTGAAAACCGGTGAAAAGTCATTCTCCATTCTCCGCTTTGTCGATGGTTCGGTGATTCGCGTTCAAGAAAACTCTGAAATCAAAGTGCGAGGCGAAAAATCTGACGGCAAAATGGAAAAGACTGTAGACATCAACTTCGGCAAACTCGGCTTCAATGTGAAGCAAAAGCCGGGCGAGCAGTTCCGCTTCACTTCGCCGACTTCGGTCGCGTCTATCAAAGGTACTACTGGTGCCTATATCAGCGATAGCGATGGCTCGTCGCTCACGATTGTCGAAGGCAGGGGCGAGTTAGAAACCAAAGACGGCAAGAAGTTCACGGTCGGTGCAGGCGAGACGGCTTTCGTCAATGCCAATGGCGAATCAGGCAAGCGCAAAGCGACACAAAACGAACTGAACAGTGCCTCAACCAGCACGAAAACAGGTCCGTTCAAGGTTCGCTTCTTAGATGCCGACGGCAACGAGCGCATCATTGAAATTCCTGAGCAAAACTAACTCGTTGATTCTGACGGTTTAACCTCTGAAAAGCGTCTGCACCAACAGACGCTTTTGTATTTTTCGGAAAATGCTTTTGTATGATGACTTCAAAGCGTGAGTGGTCTCAACAAATCAAAGCGCGTGGGCTTGAACTTGGATTTTCCGCTGTTGGCATTTCACGCGCCGAAGCCCTTTCTGATGAAGCGCGAAAGTTGGAGCAATGGCTCGCTCGCGGCTTGCACGGCGAGATGCGCTACATGGAAGAGCATTTTGAAAAGCGCGTAAATCCTACCCTTCTGTTTCCCGATGCGAAGTCTGTTGTTTCCGTTCTTGCCAACTATTTCCCGCACGAAAAGCCACCTGAAACCAACGGCAAAATTTCCATTTATGCACAAGGCAATGATTATCACTTGGTCATCAAATCAAAATTGCAAGAACTTTTTTCGTTCATTTGCGACCTTATTGGCAACGTCAACGGACGCGCCTTTGTCGACTCCGCTCCGACGATGGATAAAGTCCTTGCACAGCGTTCCGGCTTAGGCTGGATTGGCAAACACACGAACCTCATTTCGCGCAACTTCGGCTCGTTCTTTTTCATCGGAAACTTACTGCTCGACTGCGAGCTCGCTTACGATGCGCCCCACCTTCAAACCTATTGCGGCAGTTGCACCGCTTGCATTGACCTCTGCCCGACACACGCCATCACGCTCGACGGTCAAGTCGACGCACGCAAGTGCATTTCGTACCTCACCATTGAACTCAAACGCGATTTTACAGACGAAGAAAAATCGATGCTCGGCGAATGGCTTTTTGGGTGCGACATTTGTCAAGAGGTTTGCCCTTGGAACCGCTTTTCAAAGCCGACGCTTATTTCCGAATTCGCACCAAAGCCTGATGTCCAACAAGTTTCCACACAAGACATTTTAGAGATGACAAAATCTTCTTTCAAGCGCGTGTTTGGGGAAACGCCGGTGTTCAGAACTGGACTGCGCCGAATGAAACGCAACGCCGAAGCCGTGCAGGAAAACTTGCATCACACCGCCCGCAATTCTGCACCTTGAATGCGTTCATTTATTTGTTTCGCATAAAATCTGCGGTTCTGAAAAAGGCTTGTTCGAGCGTCTCGCAAAGTTCGGGCGAAAGGTTCATTTTCTTCATGGCTTCTTTCATGCAGAGCATCCATTGGTCGCGTTCTTCTTCGCCGATAGGAAACGGCAAGTGCCGCGCCCTCAAACGCGGGTGTCCGTATTTCTTGATGTAGAGCGGTTCTCCGCCGAGCCAGCCTGAAAGAAACATAAAGAGTTTTTCGCGAGAGTGATTCAAATCTTTTGGGTGAAGGTCTCGAATTTTTTTCGCACGCGGGTCAGTATCCATAATGTCGTAGAACCTGTCAACCAGTTCGCGCACTTTCATTTCTCCACCGAGTTGCTCATAGAGGGTTTTCATTAAAAGAATTTATTTTGAGTTTTAACCGATTCAATCAACATTTTTCCAAAAACATTTTTCCAAACGATGCCGTCTCGCCGAGAAGTTCTCAAAACTGCCTCACTTGCCTTAACGGGGCTTGCCGTTGGAATCAACAATTTCAAATTTTCGGAAGAATTTAAGAGCCATCGTCCTGAGCGAAACAAGCGCAAATTTACAAGCGATTCCGTTGATGCCACGATTGAACACATGAAAAAAGTTATTGCCGATAAAGAACTCGCGTGGCTTTTCGAGAACTGCTTTCCCAACACGCTGGATACCACAATTGAATTTCACGGTAAGCGCAACGGCAAACTCGATACCTTCGTCATCACAGGCGATATTCCCGCGATGTGGCTGCGCGATTCGACCGCGCAAGTCACACCCTACCTTCCGCTCTGCAAAGACGACCGCAAACTGCGCGATTTAATTTTGGGCGTTATCAATCGGCAAACTCAATGCGTCTTGATTGACCCCTACGCCAATGCGTTCAACTTCGATGACAAAGAGCCCTCGCGCTGGCACCAAGATAAAACCGCCATGCGCAATGAACTGCACGAGCGCAAGTGGGAAATCGATTCGCTCTGCTACGCCATTCGCCTTGCGTATCTCTATTGGAAAACCACTGGCGACGCTTCGTTTATGGACAGCGATTGGCAATCGGCAATGAACCGCATTTATGACGTGTTCAGAGAACAACAGCGCATCAACGGCGACGGCTCTTATCGCTTCAAACGCGAATTTGCCGCGTGGTATGGCGATTTCATCGCTAACGATGGGCTTGGACTTCCAACGAAAAAAGTCGGCTTAATTCACTCCGCCTTTCGCCCTTCCGATGATGCGTGCCTCTTTCCTTTTCTCATTCCGTCAAACTTCTTTGCGGTTGTTTCGCTTCGCCAACTTGCCGAAATGGTTTCTACCGAACTGCGCAACAAAGCCTTTGCCGACTCGTGCCGACACTTCGCCGACGAACTCGAGCCGCTCATCTACGAACACGGTAGAGCCTTTCACTTGAAGCACGGCTACTGCTATGCCTTCGAAACCGACGGCTACGGTAATCGCTATTTTATGGACGATGGCAATTTACCTTCGCTCATCTCGCTTCCTTATCTCGGCTGTGTTCCGATTGATGATGAAGTCTATCAAAACACGCGCAAGTTCATTTTATCTGACGACCACATCTATTACTTCAAAGGCAAAGCGGGCGAAGGCTACGGCGGACCGCACGCAGGGTGGGAAATGATTTGGCACTTGGGCGTAATTGCCGTCGCCCTGACTTCAACGAGTGATGATGAAATTTTGAAGCAACTGCGCATACTCAAAACCACGCACGCCGGCACAGGCTTTATGCACGAGGCGTTCCACAAAGATGATGCGAAACGCTTCACGCGCGCGTGGTTCGCTTGGGCAAATACGCTTTTCGGCGAGCTCTGTTTGAAGATTGAAACCGAGCGTCCACATTTGCTTCGTCAAGTGATATAGTGCAAGCATTTTCTTGCCGAGTCTCGCATCATGTTCAGAGCGACCTTATGTTTTCACAGTTGCCGCACCAGCGAAATACCGAGATAAGTGGAAAGAAAACCGACGACAAGTGAAATCAACGTGTTCAAGGCACCGGTGAGATATTTGCCGTTCAGAAAGAGTTCAACCGTTTCAAAACTGAATGTGGAAAATGTGGTTAATCCACCCAAGAAGCCTGTGGTGAGCGCAAGTCGCAAGGTTGGCGAAATCACACTGCCGCGCAAGGCGACTTCAAAAATAATTCCGATGATGAACGAGCCAATGACATTCACGGCGAGCGTGCCGTAAGGAAAGGCTTTTCCAAGCCACGCGTTCAATCCGCTTGAAATGAGATAGCGCGAAATACAGCCTGCTCCGCCAAAAACGCCGATGAGCATGAGCGTCAAGAATTTATTTTGTTCCATCACCATTTAATCTCTGTTCTCGCGCTGTTTGCGTTGATAGACGATTTCTTCATAGATACTGATGAGCTCGTTGTAGACACCAATACCGATGATGGTCGGTGCCCAAAGCCCGACGAAGATTCCCGCAAGTTCATGGTTTGGGCTTGTTGCAAAAACGAAAAGGTAAATTGAAAGTGCGATTGAAATTCCCGCGCCCAAAAAGTAGTATATCGGCTTCATGATAGGTTTTTGCTTATTAAAACAGTGGCGGAATTTAAGCAAGATTCGTTTTAGTTTTTGTAACTTTATCTGTGTCTTTTTCCAACTTAAACTATACAACACATGAAAATTTTATCGTTTGTTCTCGCGCTTTTCGTCTTTATCGGTTGCGGCTCTGAAAAAAAAGAAGCCCCGAAGCCTGCCGTTGTGAAGGTCTCTTTGAAGATTGATGGCATGGTTTGCACCAGTTGCGAAAAATCGATTGAATCAAAATTAACCAAGATTGAAGGTGTAAAATCCGTGACTGTGAGCCAAGAAAGTGGCGAAGCCGAAGTTGAATTTGATGCCTCTAAACTTAGCGAAGAAAAACTCATCGCAGGCATTAGCGAATTGGGTTACAAAGCCAGCGTTAAGCAACTCCAACAATAAGTTTGTAACAATGCAGAAGAACGAGTTTTACAAAGGGCTTTTCTGGGGAACGCTCATCGGCGCAGGCATTGGAACGGTGATGGGCATTCTCTTTGCGCCGCGCAAAGGGGAAGAAACACGCCGCACGCTCTTCGAGAGTTTGAACAAAGGGTTGAACCCGGAACCCGATTCTCCACTCGGCGACATGCCCGTTCCGAACAGCATTCCGCCCAAAGAAGGCGCAACGCCCGTCGACATCGAAAATGAAGCCAAACGCCGCGCCGACGAAATTATTGACGAAGCTCGCATTGAAGCGCAACGCTTAATCCGTGAAGCCAACGCCCTGCTCCGCGAAGCCGAGAAAACAGGCAAAGGCAAAACCAATGGTTTGTAATTGCTTCCCAACAACCAGTTGCTCAAACGATGATTACACCCGAAGAAGTCAAGTCGATGGGAATCGATGCACCAGTAGAACACCAAAGAGTGATTGCGAAACTCATGACGCGACTTGGCACATTGTATTACGACCTCAAAACCATTTCGCTCGAACCGCTTCCTGAAACAATGCTCGATGAAACAAAAAACAGCCCTGTTCCTGACCTGATGCTCTGCGACCACACCAACGATACCGTTCCCGTGATTATTGAAATCACACGCACTCGAACCGTCAATGCAGACATGAAAAAACTTCGCGACCTCATCACAGAAGGCGACTACGGCATCGTTGAAGGATTTGTCTATGACTACAAGAAAAACGAATGGCACAAGTATAAAAAAGGAATCGGCGCAGTCTCTGAACGCCCCTCATTCTGCGACACGCTTAATTTAGACTTGGCAACGCTTCTCTAACATTCATCAACCACTTCACTGCTGATGCTCACTTACACAGCAAAAAATTGATTCGAGAAGAAAATGCCTTGCTTCGTGAAACCGAGAAAACAGACAAAAGCAAAGCAAATAGTTTGTAATTACTCTCTATGAATCAATCGCTTAACGTTTCACAAAAATGATTACTCGCGAAGAAGCCTTGCTCATGGGAGTCAAAGCACCGAAAGAACATCAACGAATGATCGCAAAACTAATTGCATCTCTGTATGTGCGCTTTGAGAGCGGTGCAATTTCACTTGAACCGTTTCCCGAAACTCAACTTAATGAGGGCGATGTCAGTCCTGTTCCCGATATTTCTCTTTACGACAATCTCTTATCAGAAACACCCGTGATTATTGAAGTCACCCACACCAGCGGCGTGCGTAGCGATAAACTCAAACTTCAACGGCTCATTGAGGCTGACGAATATGGCATCGTTGAAGGATTTGTCTATGACTACAAGAAAAACGAATGGCATAAGTATAAAAAAGGAGTCGGCGCAGTCTCTGAACGCCCCTCATACTGTGACACACTTAATTTAGACTTGGCAACGCTTCTCTAACATTCATCAACCACTTCACTGCTGATGCTCACTTACACAGCAAAAAATCTGAACGCACGAGATAAAGCCGTTATTCTGCTTCACGCTTTTCCGCTTTCTGCGGAGATGTGGTCACATCAAATCGATAATCTTGCCGATAACGGCTACGCTGTGCTTGCGCCTAATGCTTTCGGCATCAACGATTCGCCTTCAAAATCTGATTGGACATTTAGCGACTACGCCGACGCACTGAACGAGTTAATGCGCTCCCTCGGCATTTCACGCGCTACGCTTGTTGGAATTTCAATGGGCGGCTATAAAGCCTTCGCGTTTTGGAAAAAGTATCCCGATAAAGTGAAGTCGCTCGTTCTTTGTGCTACACGTGCCGAAGCCGATACGCCCGAAGCAAAGAAAACGCGCTACGAGTTCATTGATGCTGTTTTGAAGCACGGCACAGAAGAAGCAGTTGAGCGAATGATTCCCAAACTTCTCGGCACAACTTCACACCAATCTCGTCCCGAAGTGGTCAAGCGCGTTGAATCTATCATTCGCCGACAGTCCCCCGAAGCGATTGCCGAAACGCTCAAAGCCCTTGCCTCACGTGAAGAGGCGACTTCTCTTTTGCCTTCTATCACCGTTCCGACGCTTGTCATTGCGGGTGCCGAAGACGCTTTGATGAACGAATCTGTTTTGAAGGTGATTCACGATGGAATTAAAACCAGTCTGATGAAAGTCATTCAAGGCGCAGGACACCTGCTCAATCTTGAACAGCCTGACATTTTCAACTTCTATCTTTTAGAACACTTGCACCAACTTTATGCTGCTTCATCTTGACGGCGCAACGCTCACATTCAGTTTTGAAAATTTCTTGCTCACTTTTATTCCGCTCTTTGTAGCGATTGATGCGCCGGGCGCGTTGCCGATTTTTATTGGTCTCACGCAATCCTTTCCCGATAACAAACGCCGCCGCCTAACCGCACAAGCCGTGCTCACAGCATTTGCGATTGCGATTGTCATTATGATTGGAGGGAAACAAATTTTCAGTTTTCTCGGCATCAGCATTTCCGATTTCCGAATCGCAGGCGGCTTAATTTTGCTCTTGCTTGCCATTCGCGACTTGGTGCAATCGGGTGCCGATGAATCCAAGCAGCCCGCCGACCCTGAAAACATCAGCATCGTTCCGCTCGGCATTCCGCTCATCGCTGGTCCTGCCGTGCTGACAACCTTACTCATTCTTAACGATGCCTACGGTTTTTTCATGACGACGCTCTCGCTCGTATTGAACCTCATAATTGTCTTTTTGCTTTTTTACTTCTCGGAGTATGTGCGCAAGTTGATGGGACCGAACGGCGCGAAAGCCGTTGCCAAAGTTGCCTCACTCTTTATGGCGGCAATCGCTGTGATGATGATTCGCGTGGGCATTTTAGACATTGTTGCTCAAATCAAGTAATCACAGCAAGCGTTTGAGCACTTGGGCAAATCGCTTCGCCGCTTCCACAACTTCCTCAACCGTATTGAATTTTGAGAACGAGACTCTCACACTGGCACGCGCTTCGTGTTCTGTTTTTCCAAGTGCCAAAAGCACGTGCGAGGGTTTCGCTGTGCCGCTCGTGCATGCGCTTCCGCTTGAAACCGCAACGCCCGCCGCATCTAACGCAAGGAGCAAAACATCACCCGCAAGTTTTTGTTTGGTCGGAATCGGAAATGAAAGATTGAGAATGTGCGGAAGGTGATGTTCGCTATCGCCATTTAACTGAAAAGGAATTCCACTTTGCGACAGCGTTTCCAAAAACGCATTGCGTAGCAAGGTGATGTGTGAGTTTATAGGCTGGAGTTCAGCCGTTGCAGATTTGAGTGCGTTTGCGAGAGCAACGCTGAATGCCACATTTTCCGTGCTGGCACGGCGATTGCGCTCGTGTGTTCCGCCATGCAGAAGCGATTCTATCGGCGTTCCTGTGCGAATGTAAATCGCCCCAATCCCTTTCGGCGCGTAAAATTTATGCCCTGAAATCGCCATCAAATCGACACCGAGTTCCTCGACATTGAGTTCTAATTTGCCTGCACTTTGCACCGCGTCAGTATGAAGAATTGCGTTGGTTGATTTTGCAATCGCCGCAATTTCCTTGATGGGATTGATGTTGCCGAGTTCGTTATTGGCGTGCATGATGGAAATCAGTTGCCGACAGTTTGGACGAAGTTTCTTTTTCAAATCATCTAAATCCAACCGCCCCTGTGCATCGTGCGCGATATAGCCAACTTCGATATTGAATTTTTTTTGAAGCCACTCCACGCTTTCCAAAACGGCTTTGTGTTCCAATCTTGAAGTAATGATTTGAATCGGCTCGCCAAGCCTTGCCATCACAACGCCTTTGAGCGCAAGGTTATCCGCCTCTGTTCCGCTTGATGTAAAAAAGACCTCCGATGGCTTCGCGCCAATTTCTTTCGCCACCTCTTCTCTTGCCAACTCCAATGCGTTTCGGGTGACTTGTCCAAAAGCATGAATTGAAGACGCATTCCCAAATTGCTCCGAGAGGAACGGCATTATTGCTTCAACGATTTCAGGCGCGACAGGCGTGGTTGAGGCGTTATCGAGATAAATGCGCGTCATTCTTTTGACAACAGTTTGATAATTTTTGACAACAGTTTGACAGAAC
>Ga0272446_1002069_pt1 | contig 28083 bp, 15 predicted proteins | sample YNPCB0061_FD_194587 | JGI IMG/M metagenome (GOLD analysis project Ga0272446, IMG submission 194587) | Hot spring microbial mat communities from Yellowstone National Park, WY, United States - YNP-CB-006-1 | ecosystem: Environmental > Aquatic > Thermal springs > Hot (42-90C) > Sediment | place...
GCCGCGGCCGGCCCCCAGCGCCGCCCTACCGCGGTATAGAACATGGCCCACGCCGCCAGCGACGCCCCGTTGCTCAACACCAGCCCCGCCACCAACGGATCGCCCCCCGCCAGCGGCGTCGCCGCCCGTATCGCCAGCGGCCAGAGCGGATAAAACGCACACGCCCGGTCCCCCGCCGCATACCCGCCCTGGCTCAAGTGTAGATAATAGCCCGCGTCCCACGTGGCCAAGTGCGTGCCGAAGTTGGGAGGACCTGCCTCGGGCCAGCGCCGGCCCACACTGTAGAACCATCCTTCATCCAAAGTCCCGTCTTTTGCTAAAGCCGCCAGCAACAACAGCCAATACCCAACTTTGAATCCCAACAGCCCGAGTCCCAAACGCCAAGGCGACGGGGTTTGGTCCATGACGCGCGGCCACGCGGGGCTCATCTCAGTCACTCCGGCCGCACCGCGTCTCCCCCGGAAACTGCCGGGTCACCGGCTCAACTGTGGCGGGCTGCTGTCCGACAGTTCACGTGGTTCCCGGCGGAAAGGCCGGTTCAGCAGGCTGTTCAATACTGTTGGCAATCTTCGGACCAATCCGTGCAGGTCCAGCAGTTCCAACTACAGATGGTCCCGTCCGCATTCACACAGGTGCACCTTCGGACTCCGTTGTACCCACAGACCGCTGCTCCGAGGTTCCGTTGCAATTGGGAAACTCGTACACCTGACACGTGCAGTTTACACCCGGGGGAGGCATGCTTGTTCTGAGCGTCGAACAGTATGTGCAGTCTGACACCGCCAAGGCCACTTGGACCAGGACGAAGGCAAGCACGGTCATCAGCGCGACGACCCCGGCCGACCGGGACCAGCTTGCGCAGGCATGTGTGACAGTTGGGGAGGAGGTTCTTGAGTTCATGGTATGGGAGAGGTTTTGTGGCTTGAGACTCGAGTTTTGTAGCGTTGGACCAAATACCAAATCGCCGGCACGGCCAGCAGCGACCAAAACAACGCCTGCCAGGGCCACGGCGCTGCACGGCGGATCCGGCTGCGTTCATATTCCACCTGCGCAGCGTAGGCGCGCATCCCGCGCACGGCCTCCATTGTAGGCACCACCGAGTTGGTGATGAAATAACCCACCACCGACAGCGGCACCGGGTCGTGCAGGAAGCGTTCGTCATCGACATGAATCCGGCCTTGGAACTGCGGCTTGCCGGACACCGGACCCTCCGGGATGAAAAGCTCCTCCACCTCGTACTCTTCGACAGTCAGCAACCGACCCTTGGGCTCGAAGTGTGACTGATAAATCTCAAAGACAAATCGTTTTGGCCAGGTTTGCCCCCCAAATTCCTGCCATGCAGTCACCCGGAATGCTTCGTTGGTCACCCCGCGCTGGCGCGGATCGAGTGTGATCAGCAGTTCCGGGGCATGCGGCGGAGCGTCGTGCCGCTTCAAAACCCCGGGGACAAGCAGCGGTTCACGCCGCTGCTTGTGCGCCAGGTCGAAAAGCTTTTCCATCTGCCCGTTCGCCCATTTCTCCAAGTAGGGTAGCGAAGCGAACGCGATCCACGCGGGCAACGCCGTGCTAAGCGGAATGGGACGATAACGCAATCGCATGTTCGCGTCATCCAAAGGCTGCACCAGCGTGGTGGGGTCGCCATGCGGCTGACCGGTCTTTGGGTCAATCACCATCTGAGGCACCAGCAAATCCGGAGGATTGATTATCATTTCGTACGCCAGTTCCCCGTCATAGTGAAACTCCGCAGCCTCGATCCTCAGTTGCGAGTAGGCCTCGGAGAAACCAGTCATTCGACTCGAAACCCGGCGGCCCTCCACCGCAATTTCGAAACGCAGGTTTTCCACCAGGCCTTTGTCCAAATAGGAGGCCTTCACCCGTCCGCGCGCGCCAATCCGGATTGCCTCTTTCGCGGAAGCGGCTCCCGCCGCGGCCGGCTGGGAAGCGACCACCCAGATCATTCCCAGAAGCAACCCCACCAACCCCCTGACCCTGGATCGAGTCCCTGAAGCCCCATGAGCCTGTTCTCGCCTGCCAGCCCAAAGACACCCCACACTCCCGACCATCATCACCCCCAACGCGCCGAGCATCAGCCGGTCCGCCCAGACCTCCCCGCCGGGCCAGTCGGCCAGCAAGCGTCCCAGACAGGCACAATGCCCCTGAAACCCCACGCTCCACAACCCCAGCCGGTACGCGCCGAAAAATGCCACCAGCCATAATACCAGCCACGGTACCCACCGCGCTGTCCGGTGCCGCCACAGTACCAGCGCCACGCCCAGTTCCAGCACCGCCGCCGCAAACACCACCTGCCGTACCGTCAGCCAGTTCAACAGCGGGTCCGGCACGCCCAATACCCGTGTTTCCTGCAACACACTCCACAGCTTCAAGCCCCCGGTCAGCGCCAAAAACCCCGCCACCGCCCCGAAAAATCCCAGCGCCCACCGCTCTCGAAGGGGTGCTGCGGCATGCATCAAACGTTCCAAGGCCTGTGCTAATCCCATTTAAGCCTTTCTGGATTTCAACCAGCGGTACAAGGGTCACCTACAACCGCTTGCGAGCGTGTACCGTGCACGTCACTCCAGATCACACTGCTGGGATCTACCTCAGGTCCGCAGGTGCAAATGTTGCCATTCCAGTGTTTTTTGCAACCGGTAGGTCGCACAGCTACAAGCAGATTGGATTGTATAGCACGTGAAAAATCCAGCATAGGCTTGAACACATTGGTGATTAGGGTCACAGATCGTGACGTAACAGTCCTCTTGGCAACTGGTATCAGGGTCGTGACGTCCGTCACCACAATGGTCATTCCCGCCATACCAGTAGCAGGTAGCTGCCAAGGTTGTAGACGCACCGAGAACGGCAACAAATGCCAGGTCGGATATAGTACGCAAGATGGTTTTCATGGGTCGTTTTCGTTCGGGTTTCTTTTGGTTTTGCTTCGTTGGTGGTATCTCCACCAAAGCAGTAAAGGAAAGCTTACCAATCCGGCAAGCATTCCTTGAAATAGGTATTTCCACCCGTTGCTCAGTGGGTTTACCGGACGATCTGGCATGCGAGCCAGGACCGCAGCTCGAGCCCGGAGTTTTGGGTCATTTGTCGTTACCAGCATGTTGCTGGCCAAGTAGGGCAGAGATTGCCGATTCGTCAACAGGTCTCGAAATCGATAGTCTAAGACTACGCGCTGCGTATGATCCGTGTCCCCTACAATGAATGCCGTGGGTTGGACCTCCACCGTTTCAGTATGAACCCGGATAAGCCAGGAAACGTTGCTGGTAAAAAGACCCGTGCGAGTGTCGGTCAGAAAAAAAGTGAACGCGGCTTCCGCAGGTATTGTCTCCAAAAGCTGCTCCGGATCAAACCGTGCCCATAGTTCAGCCCGAGGTGTGGTTTGGCGCAGATGGTTTTCGCCGGTCGTATTGACAGCAGAATCCCAGAAATGCAGCAAATGCGAATGTTTATCGGCTTCCACCGTCCTGAACCACGCGCGGGGATGGTCATTTTCCTGGCCAGGAGCAGCCGGCAAAGCTGGCCAAGGTGCGGGGCATTCTCCTTGGCGTGGCTCGCGACCCAGTCGGGTGTATGTCCACCATAGGGGCCCCGCCATCCCGGGAATTACGCGGGGCTGTTCACCGGAAAACACCCACTCAGTGCTTACGGTCGGCGGCGCGGTCTGGAGCAGCACGTGGGTGTCCGCTCCGTCGTAAAAAGTCCGTATCCCTACCACGCCATTCCAAGAGCTCCGGGAACCTGGTAGTAATTGAACGTCCACTTGCCAACGGTCCGCCGAGGTGCGATAGCTGAAGTGGTAACGATTGGTTCCTCTTGGTGGTATAGGCGAAATCTGCTCCACAGTGCCACGCACTATCAGCACTGCCGCTCCCGCATGCTGGGAGAGCTCTAGCAGTAGAAGCAATGCAGGCCACTTACCTCGTTGGGCAAAGAGGACGTACTTCAACATGTGAATCGGCCGGTTGTTGTAAAGGAGTCCATGTTCACCAGGCAGGTTGAACACGTCAATGATACCACAGAGGTGTCAATTGTCCCCGATCAGTAACCACAATATCCACAAATATCACCGCTGAGAAACGCCCACTCGCAGGTCCCGTCGTAATAGGGACCACCCTGACTGATGATTGGGAGTACACATTGCCCATCAATAGCATAGTACACGTATTCCATGTACGTAACGACGTTGTATCCACTAGCACACAGAGTAGCGCCGCACGCTCCGTCTCGCGAATCGCAATAGTTTCGTGTGTGCACATTGTAGATTCTAGCGATACACTTTGGATAGGTGGGTGGAAGATCTGTGCGACATGTGTCGCTGGGCATAACATAACACGTTGCCCACACTAGGGGAGCAGCGATCATGGCTGAGACAAGTGCGACTAGTTTGTTGTTGTGTTTCATGGACTTCCTTTCGGGTTTGATTGTGGCGAGTAGCCGTGTTTCAACCTGCGGTAACAAGCGAACGCTGGCGGGCAGAGCAGTAAAAGCATTAGCAAAGACACAAAGCCGAACCGAGCGCGAGTAGTTTGCGGCTGACTACCAAGTCTTTCAATGTACGCTAGGTTGCGTAATCGAGAGTCATTGAGGGCGACCCACTGGTCGTTCGTGATAAGATAGCGTAGCGCGCGCCCTTTGGCGAATCCAGGGGGCCGACGGTCCATGGCCGCCGCTATGGGATATTCAAAACGTGGCAAATCTGCGGTTTCGAGCGGTCGCACATTGATCACTTGAATCGTCTCCCGCCGAACCAGCGCTAATCTGGTGGTTGAATCATCGGCGGGCATCCACATCTGTAAATCACCCACCACCGGTATTGTGACGCCCAGCCAATTTGTGATCGTCTTCACCCGATATTCAAACTCTAGCCAACCTTCGGCTAAACGGCCTTTGGCACGTATGGCTTCTCCTCCTGCCAAAAACATCCAGCCGTTGTTGGTGATAGACAGTCTTGCCAGATAAAACAGTTGCGGTGCCAGCCATTCCAGGCCGAATGTGCCTTCGCTTCGCGAATCGACCTCCAAGCCGGGTCCAAGAAACCGATGGATGCGGAGGTCGTCCAGCACAGGTAATTCGGGGCGTGGTATACAAGCTAACCAAGCGAGCAACACTCCTGCATCTAAGCTTAGGGGATAAAGATCGCCATACGCTTCCGCCACAGGAAATAGATTAGTTGCGGTAGATACGATCGGCACATCCACTTGTCTTCTCGCGCCGCCGGGAATAGACATCCAATCGACAGGGAGTTGTTTCCCATCGCTCGGTTCTGTACGAATGCGCCACCATCGGTTGCTGGAATAGATGTGAAGCCGTAATTCATGTGTGAGAAATGGTAGGGTCGAGCCCGGTCGGAATGACTCACAATGATATTGCGCCGTGATGGCTAACGGCGGCAGGATTCCAGCCAGGGCATTTGTCGTCCAAAAGCCTCCCGCAAGAAGTACAATACTCGCCCACGTCGCAGTTCCCTGCGCCGTTAAAAGGATAACGATAAAATCCCACACCCAAAGGACTTGGCGGATTCCCGCGGGTACTGGACTCCCGGGAGATAACTGCGACGACTTGACGGATGACGCGATTGGATTCGCCAAGGAAAGAGTATTCGCCTCCGGCCCCCGCGTGGCGGGGTTTGGCCACGTTTGACTGTCACGCCGGTTCATGTGACTCAAATGCTCGGCCTGCTTGCCAACTTCACCCGCTAGCGGGCGAACGGGCGAACGGGCGAACGGGCGAACGGGCGAACGGGCGAACGGGCGAAGAATCGCTTGTCTCGAACATCGCGTCAAGCGGAATTCTGAATTTTTTGGTTCCCATTCGCTTGTGACTTTTTCTTCCCATCCTACTTGAGGTAAATAGGTTGTCACGAATGCCAGTCTGGGCGGGCCCAGCCAGCCCTCGACCCACTTGACCCCCAAGGCTTCCTGGCGCCCGTCGGCGTTGGGCGGGAGCCGGTCGGCGTGGTCGGCCGCGTACAGCGGCAGGGCCAGGGCAAACTGGCGCAGATGGGCCGTGCAGCGGGAGGCTTGTGCGTAGAGGCGCTGTGGCTACCGGCGTTTGTCGGGTCATGCAGTTTCTGGTGGAACTTCGGCGCATCCGTTGGGCGAGAGGCGCGGGTCTTTATTTGCTGATGCGATGGGGCATTGCGGCTCGCGTGCTTGCGTTGGCGGGCCGCCCGTCGCACCATGCGGGCATGAAACCACTTCTGCGTCGGGCTTTACAGGCGCTTCTCCCCGGCTTGCTGGTGCTATCCTCGGGAGCCTGTGCCGCGGAGTGTGTGCTGACCGTGATGACCTACAACCTCCGTTACGCCAGTGACTCCCCGCCCAACGCCTGGCCAAGCCGCCGGCCGATCATGAAGGCCTGCATTGAGTCGGTGCAACCGGACCTCATTGGCACCCAGGAGGGGCTTTACCGCCAGCTTCGGGAGCTGGCCGCCGACCTGCCCGAGTACGACTGGATCGGCACCGGCCGTGACGGCGGCAGTCGCGGCGAGTTCATGGCTGTCTTTTACCGCCGCGCTCGTTTCGAGCCGCTCGAGTACGACCATTTCTGGCTCTCGGATACCCCTGAGGTCATCGCCTCTTCGACTTGGGGCAACGCCAACCGACGCATGGTCACCTGGGTGCGTTTCCGCGACCGCGAGTCGGGCTTTGAGTTTTATTTTTGGAACACCCATCTCGATCACGCCGTCCCAGCGGCGCGGGAGAAAGGCGCTGCCCTCATCCGCGACCGCGTCAATGCGCTCAAAACCCACCTGCCGGTGCTGCTGGTCGGGGATTTTAACGCCGTCGCGGGCGCCAATCCGGTCTATGACATTTTGGTCCGAGACGGCGGCTTCAAGGACACCTGGCAACTGGCCGCTGAACGCCGCAATGCCGACTTCAACACCTTTAACGGGTTTGCTCCGCCCAAGCGGGAAGGCCAGCGCATTGATTGGATTCTCCTGCGAGGTGAGGCCCAAGTCGCCTGGAGTGAAATCGTGACCTTCGCCCAAAACGGCCAGTTTCCCAGCGACCACTTCCCCGTAGTGGCACGGGTGCGTCTGAACCCGCCTGCGCGCTGAGCGTTTTTGGAGAGGGTTGCGAGGTGGCTCGAGCCGTTGAAACGGCCGGTGAAGCACGAATGGGCGGTGAAAGTCATCCGGCAGTTGGAGGAACTGCCGGGCGAGCTGGAGAGGGCAGCCCCGCGCGGGAGACGCTGGCCCGGGAAGGGGCCTGTCTGCGCGAGCACGCGCCGCGGATGGGCTATCGGGATGCCCAATGGCGGCGGGAACCGCAGGGCAGCGAAGCGGCGGAAACGACCTGCGCGCAGTATTCCCCGGAAGAGCCGCCGCTGACCTATCGCGGCAGGGCAAAGGCCACGTAGGCGTCGCCGGACTTGGTGCCCATCTTGCCGCCGCCGCAGGCGATGACCACGTACTGGCGGCCGTGGACTTCGTAGGTGGCCGGCGTGGCATAACCCCCCGCGGGCAATTTCTTCTGCCAGAGCAACCGCCCGGTGCGCTTGTCGAAAGCGCGGAACATCTCGTCCTTGGTCGCCGCGATGAACACCAACCCGCCGGCGGTGACGACCGGGCCGCCGTAGTTTTCGGCGCCGGTGGGCGGCCGGCCGCGGGCGGTCAGTTCGGGGAACTCGCCCAGCGGCACCCGCCAGCGGTACTCGCCGGTGTTGAGGTCAATCGCGTTCAACGTGCCCCAGGGCGGTTTGACCGCCGGGTAGCCGTCCGGGTCCAGCCAGCGGTTGTAGCCGGTGATGGTGTACGGGATCACGCCCAGGGCGTCGCCCTCGGGCGCGTCCCCCGGGCTTGGGGCGCCGGAGGCGATGGCGTCGTTGCGCGGCTCGGGCGCGGCGTCCGGCGCGAGCAGGTAATCCGTGACCGCGGCCTTTTGCCGGGCGGAGAGGAAGGCGAAAGAGGGCATGACGCCCTTGCCGGTCTCGAGCAGCGTGGTGATGTCCTGGGGTTTGAGCTTGCGGCCGATGTCCACCAGCGAGGGCACGTTTTGGGCGGCGTTACCCGCGCGGTCCAGTCCGTGGCAGACGGCGCAAATCTGGGTGTAGAGCGCGCGGCCGCTGGCCGGCACGCCGGGGGTTTCCTGGCCGGTTTCCACCATGTTCACCACCCAGGCCATTTCATTGGCGTTGACGTACAGCACGCCGTCCGGGTCCACCGCCGCGCCGCCCCACTCGGCCCCGCCATCGAAGCCGGGGAAAATGATGGTGCCTTCCCGGCTGGGCGGCATGAATGGCGTGTGCGGGCGCAGCCGGACGAAGCGGTCCAGCACCGCGCGGTGCGCCTCCGGGGTGCGGTCGGTGATTTCGGCGTGGGTGAAGAGCTGGCGGGCGAAGGGCGCGGGCTTGAGCGGGAAGGGCTGGGTGGGCCAGGCCGATTCACCCTGCAGGTCGCTGGGCGGCACGGGGCGTTCCTCGATGGGGAAGAGCGGCTCGCCGCTTACGCGGTCGAACACGAACACGTGTCCGGACTTGGTCACCTGCGCCACGGCGTCCACGCGCCGGCCGCGGTGCCGGACGGTGAGCAGGTTGGGCGGCGCGGGCAGGTCGCGGTCCCAGAGGTCGTGGTGTACGAACTGGAAGTGCCACAAGCGCCGGCCGGTGCGAGCCTCGAGGGCGAGCAGGCAATTGGCAAAGAGGTTTTGCCCGAGACGGTTTCCGCCCCAGAAATCGAAGGCCGCCGAGCCGGTGGGGATATAGACGATGCCGCGCGCGCGGTCCACGGCCATGCCGGCCCAGCAATTGGCGCCGCCGATGTACTTCCAGGCGTCCGGCGGCCAGGTTTCGTAGCCGGGTTCGCCGGGATGGGGAATGGTGTGGAAGCGCCAGACCAGCGCCCCGGTGCGGATGTCGTAGGCGCGGATGTGTCCCGGCGCGGCTGGGGCCGGGCCCTCGCCCACGCGCACGGGCAGAAACAACAGGTGCTCGAACACCGCGCCCGGCGTGTTGGCCAGCACGGTCAGGCGGCTCACGTCCCGGCCCAGGCCCTCCTTGATGTCCACCCGGCCGCCCTGGCCGAAGGATTCGATGAGCCGGCCGGTGCGGGCGTCCAGCGCGTACAGGTAATGGTCGGCCGTGAAGAGCACGCGCCGGTCCTCGCCCGCCTGCCAGTACACCACGCCGCGGTTGACGCCCAAACCGCCGCCCGAGCCGCCCCCGGCAAACGGGTCAAAGCGCCAGCGCTCGCGGCCCGTGGCGGCGTCCAGGGCGAAGAGTTTCAAGCCGGGCGAGGTGCCGTAGAGCACGCCGTCCACGACGAGCGGGTTGCACTGGATTTGGGACAGGTTGTTGGTGCGGGCGTCGCCGCAGCGGTAAATCCAGGCCACTTCGAGGCGATGGACGTTGCGGGTGTTGATCTGGCGCAGCGTCGAGTACTGCGAGCTGGCGGCGTCGCCCAGGTAGGTGTCCCAGTTGCGGCCCGCGCCGCCGTGGGCCGGGAGCAGGCCCAGCAGGGGCAGGAGCGTGAAGCAGCGAATCCAGCCCCGCCCGAAGCGGCCCCTCGGGCCGTGGGGCGCGGCGCCCGTGTGCGTGAAGGTTTGGCGTTGCACGCGCGGAAGTGTAGCCGCCGCGGCGTCGCGCGCGAGCCGGCAGAAGCGGGCGGTCGGTTGCCCGGCCGGGAGGCCGGCGAGCACTCAGCGCCAGCCGGGGGGCGCGCCGGGCGCGGCATTGGGCGGGCAGGCTTGCGGGCTGATCCAGACCAGCGTGCCCACCGGCACGCGGTCGAAAAGCGGCATCAGGTCCGCCGCCGCCAGGTGAATGCACCCGCGCGAGGCCGGCCGGCCCAGCGTGGGCTCGGCGTCCAGGCCGTGGATGTAGATGTAGCGGCGGAAGGTGTCCACCCGGCCGCCCTGGTTGAAGCCGGGTTCCAGCCCGCGCAGCCACAGGATGCGGTGCGCGATCGGGGCGGGGCAGGTGCCGGCCCAGGTCAGGCCCACCGGGCGGCGGAAGCGGAAGACCGTGCCCACCGGCCAGCCGGCGCCGATTTTGGCGGCGACCTGGTGCAGGCCCAGCGGAGTGCGGTTCGAGCCTTCGACCTGGCCCAGCCCGAAGCGGGACGTGGACGCGCGGAAGCGGCGGTAACGGCGGTGCTCGCGTCCGGCCGGGTCTTGCGCCGTCCACCATTCCAGGCACTGGCTCTCCGCCCAGACCAGCAGCACGTGGCGGGACAGGCGCAGGCCCAGACGGCGGCAACGCCAGCGCAAATCGCCGGGCAGGGCAGGGGCGGGGGAGGGCCGGCCGGGCGCGGCGTTCACTGGAGTTTCTTGACCAGGATTTTCGAGCGGCGCCCGGTCTGCTCGTACTTTTCGCGCCGGGCCGGCGGCAGGTCCTCCGGGCTGCCTTCGCTGAAGCCGCCCTTGGACTGGAAGTAGGTGAAGGCCTGGGTCGAGAGGGCGAGCAGTTCTTGGAGGCCCAGCTCGCGCGCCCGGTTTTCGGCGAATTGGAGCAGCTTGCGGCCGATGCCCTGGTTTTCGTGCGAGGGCTTCACGTACAGACAGGCCACTTCGCCCTTGCCGTGCTCGGGGTACACGTGCAGCGCCACGCAGCCAACCGGGTTGTTGTCCGTCTCGAACAGGAAGTAATCCCCGAGGTGCTTTTCGAGGCTGGCGCGGGTGCGTTTGACCAGTTCCTCACTCTCGACCGAGGGTTGGATGAGCTTGAGGAGGTTGGGAATGTCCTTTTTCAAGGCGCGGCGGATTTGCTGGTACTCGTTGGCATAGACCAGGGTGCCGACGCCTTCGTTGGAGAAGACCTCGGTCAGCAGCGCCTCGTCCACCCGGCCGTTGATGATGTGCACGCGCGGGATGCCGGCCTTGCAGGCGGCGGCGGCGTGCTGGGCCTTGGAGAGGCAGCGCGGGTCAAATTCCTCGCGATGCTCGCCCAGGGCGTGCTCGAGATCGCCGGCCAATATCTGGCGGATGAGCCGGCCCTGCCGGAGCAGGCCGTCGTAGGGCGTCACAAAGAGCACCTTCACGGCCTTCAGGCTTTCGGCCACGGCCACGGCCACGCTGTCCGAGTTCACCCGGTAGGTGTGGCCTTCGCCGTCGAAGCCCAGGGGTGGTACCACCGGCAGGATGTCGTCTTGGAGCAGGGCCTGTAACAACCCCACGTCCACGCGCTCGACTTTGCCCGTGAAGAGATGGTCCACGCCCCGCAGGATGCCCAGCGGGTGGGCGACGATGGCGTTGGGACAGGCCGCCCGCAGGTCCTGCGTGGCGAGGCCCTCGAGGATTTCGTGGGTGAGCCGGTTGGCGGCCTCGAGGGCCAGTTGCAGGGTGGCGGCGTCGGTCACGCCGGTCCCGTCCAGGTCGGAGGGGGTCAGGCCCTGGCGCTGGGCCAGGCGCTGGATTTGCGCCGCCGCGCCGTGGACGAGCACGACGCGGATGCTCAGCGAGCGCAACACCGCCACGTCCATGAGGATGTTGGCGAAGTTCTCGTCGGTCACGACCGCGCCGTCCACGCTGATGACAAAGGTCCGTTCGCGGAAGCGCGGGATGTATTGCAGGATGCCCCGCAGGTCGGTCGGTTTCACGTCAGGTCTTCACCGCGTTACTGCGCGGCATTGAGCCGAGATTCGGGCGCCGTCGGCAACGCTTTTCTGTCTCCACACACCGCCGCAGCAGCCACTGGCCCGGGCGCCCGGAGAGTCCCCACAATTTTTTTCAAAAACCCGGGAAATGCCCTTGCCAAAAACTGCCATGCTGCTAGCAATAAGCAGTCAGCGCGACGGCCCCGAACCTGTTTGAAGCGGTCGTGAGGCTTGTGGTCGCCCGCGCGGCGCCACAATCCAATGACCAGCAAGCAAGTCCTCGTCGGGGTCGCGGCCGCCCTCTTGGGGTTGGCCTTTTGGGCCCGCTCGCAAGCCCCCACCTTGTCGGTGCAGCCCGAGCCCGGGCGGCAGGTGCGCTTGGCCTGGCCGCAGGCCGCCGGGGAGTACCTCTTGGAAGAATCTCCCGCCGTGGGACCCGGCGCGGTGTGGGCGCCCACCGGCTTGACTCCGGCACTGGAGGGCGACCAATTGACGGTGCGCGTCAACGCCGCCGCCAGCGCCCGGTTTTACCGGCTGCGCGCGACCGGTCCCCAGCCGCTGACGGTCGTCAGCAACCTCTCCCCGCCCAACGGCGCGCACGGCGTCTCGGTCAACCGGGATACGGTCGTGCAGTTCACCGCGCCGCTGGCCACCGGCACCCTGTTGTCCTCGAACCACTTTTTCGCCGAGTTCGGCGGGCGACGCCTCTTGTCCCGCCTCGAACTGTCGGCTGACCGCCGCCGGGTCTCGCTGTTTTACCTGGAAAACCTTCCCGCCGGCGCGCGCATCCGGGTCACGCTCGACGGCACCAACCTGCCCGACGCCTTCGGCCGTTTGGTGGACGTGGACGGCGACGGCCAGCCCGGGGGGCGGACCAACTTTTTCTTCGACACCTTCAGCGCCACGCCGCTGGCGGCCACGGCGGTCATCGGCCGGGTCTTTGCCTCCGAGCCCGAGTCGGGCGGTCAGCCGGGTGTCTTCGTGAATCGGCCGCTGGCCGGGGTGACCATCACCGTGGACGGCGCCGAGGAAACGCTGCGCACCACCACGGATGCCTCCGGCTTCTTCAAGCTCCAGCCGGCGCCGGCCGGGCGTTTCTTTGTGCACGTGGACGGCCGCACGGCGCAGGGCAGCCGGTGGCCCACCGGTGACTATTATCCCGTGGTGGGCAAGGCCTGGGACGCCGTGGCCGGGCGCGAAGACAACCTGGCTGCCGGCACCGGAGAAATTTTCCTGCCGCTCATCCGGGCGGGCACGCTCCAGCCGGTCAGTGCCACACAAGACACCCCCGTGACCTTCCCGCCGGAGGTCGTGCAGCAGAACCCGGCCCTCAAGGATGTCGTCGTGGTGGTGCCCGCCAACTCGCTGTTCGCCGACAACGGCAACCGCGGCGGCCGCGTGGGCATCGCGCCGGTGCCGCCGGACCGCCTGCCCGAGCCGTTGCCCCCCGGTCTGGCCCTGCCGCTGGTCATCACCATCCAGACCGATGGCGCGATGAACTTCGACGTGCCGGCGCCCGTGCGCTTCCCGAACCTGCCCGACCCGCGCACCGGCAAGAAACTGCCCCCCGGCGCCAAAAGCGCCTTGTGGAGCTTCAACCACGATACCGGCCGCTGGGAACTGGCCGGCCCCATGACCGTCACGCCAGACGGCAACTACGTGGAAACCGACCCCGGCGTGGGCGTGCGCCAGCCCGGCTGGCACGGCACCTCGCCCGGGTCTGGCGGCGGCTGCGACAATCTCCTCGGCGGCGGCGACGGCGATGGTGACGGCGATGGTGACGGCGATGGTGACGGCGATGGTGACGGTGACGGTGACGGGGATGGGGACGGGGATGGAGATGGCGATGGTGATGGCGACGGAGACGGCGACGGGGATGGAGATGGCGATGGCGACGGCGACGAAGACCCGTGCAAAGACGCCGGCCCCGCTTGCGGCCCGAACGCTCCCGGTCCGGTGGACCAGAGCGATTGGCCAATCACCAACGACGACACCGATCCAAGTGGCAACTACACGAGCCACCGCGGTTTCGAGGTTCAGGGCGGCATCTGCTACGACGCCGCAACCAAGACCTGGCGGTATCGCGTGACCCGATTGGTCTGGCGCGGCAAAATCAACACCAGCCTCAACAGCGGCTTCGTCAGCACCGAGCCGGTCATCGGCGTCAATGTCACCTCGAACAACTACTGCGGCATCATCGAAGAAATGGCCGGCTACCTGGGCCGCGGTCGTGGCGCCTGGCATTTGCGGGCGGCCAGCCTGGCCCACGAAGTACACCACCGCGACGTGGACTGGCCCGGCATTTTGAATCCGCTCTGGCAGAACATCGAGACAGCCATCGAGGCGGAATCAGTGCCGTGCGAGCGGGACCCTGCCGAGGCCGAGTTGATTCTCAGCGCCCGGGTCGCGCAGCACCAGACGGCCTTGCACAACCAGTTCGTTCAAGGGGTCAGCGCCTTCAACGTGGGACACGACGGCGCCCGCAACGACGGCGCCTATCAGGCCGGGCAAAACGTCCTCAACGGACGCATCACGCAAATCCAGAATCACGCCACGGCCCAGGGCTGGGCCCCCTGTCCGCCCTTCTTCCTGGTGCGCCAAAACCTGAGCCTCGCCGACAACGGCGCCCCGCGCCTGCTCGCCCTGGACGTCAATGCCCTGGCCTCGATCGTGCCCGCCGGCCAGACCACCCGGCTCCAGGTCGTCGGCCGCTACAGCGACGGCACCGAGGTGGACCTGACCACCGCGCCGCTCATCGTGTACCAGAGCGCCACCCCGGCCGTGGCGGCGGTCAACGCCGCCGGTCAGGTCACCGCCCTCGCGCCGGGCGTGGTGCAAATCACCGCCAGCCACGCCGCCGGCGTGGATGGCCATCCGATTTTCGGCGCGGCCACGATCCGGGTGCCGCCGCCCACGGACCGCGACGGCGACGGGATGCCGGATGCCTGGGAAACCGCCCACGGCCTCAACCCCAACGACCCGCGCGACGCCATGCAGGACGCGGACAACGACGGCCTTCGCAACCTGCAGGAGTACGAAATGGGCACGGACCCGCGCACGGCCGACACCGACGGGGACGGCCGCTCGGATTTCAAGGAAACCCTCGACGGCACCAATCCCCTCAAGCCTGACACCCGCACCCGGCCCCTCTCGCTCGGGTTGCACTACTTTGCCCTGATGAACCTCGAGACCGGCCTCATCGAGCAACGCGGCGTGACCGGCCGCAACGGCGAAGGCCACGAGCTGCTCATCATGGCCCCGGACACCCGCTACCGGCAGTGGGTCTTCCACCCCGCCACCGGCCGCATTGGCACGGCGGATTGGATCAGCGCCGGCGCCGGCCGCAACTTCCTGCTCCCGGCCGTCATCATGCGCCGCGACCGCTCGCCGGACCGGGACGGCGACGGCCTTCGCGACCAGGCCGAAATGATCCTGGGCACCAACCCCGACAAGGCCGACACCGACGGCGACGGCGTCAGCGATGGCGCGGAAATCCGCAACGGCACCAGCCCGCTGGACGGGTTGCCCGTGAGCACCGGGGTGCTCGCCGCGGCCGATACCCCCGGCAACGCGGTGGACGTGGCCGCCCACAGTGGCTACGCCGCCGTGGCGGATTCGGACGCGGGTGTGGCCCTCTTCAACATCGAGACCGGTTTCACCCCCACCTTGATTGCCCAGGTGGACACTCCGGGAGTGGCCCGTGGGGTGGCCCTGGTTACCCGCCCCAACGCCCGCGACGCCCTGCGCGTGGTGGTGGCCGACGGCCCGGCCGGGTTGGCAGTGGTGGACCTCGAGCTGCCCGCCAACGCCCGAATCACGCAGCAGGTTAACCTGGGCGGCACCGTCAATGCCGTCGCCGCGCTGGGCGGCGTGGGTTTCGCCGGCACGGACCGCGGCACGATCGCGGCGGTGGACCTGGCCACGGGCAATGTGCTCGAGCGCTTTCAAATCCCCGGCAACCCCAACCTGCAAGACCTGGTCATCTGGCGCCAAACGCTCTTTGCCCTGAGCACCGACCGCCTCTTTGCCCTGCCGCTGGACGAGGGCGAACTGCGCGTCAGTTCGCAAGTCAACTCGCCGGGCGGGGTGGGCGCCGGCGGCCGGCGGCTGCGGCTCTTCGTGGCCGAGGGCCGCGCCTACGCCAGCCACACCAGCGGCTTCAATGTGTTCGACGTCTCCGACCGCGAGTCGCTCCGCACGCTCCGCAACCAGAACACCGCCGCGCGCGGCTGGAAGCAGATGGTGCCCAACGGCACCGGCCTGGGCATGGCCGCGGTGGACGCCAACAGCACCGATGACGGCCCGCACGACGTCTCGCTGTACCGGCTCGGGGCCGATGGGCTGGGGCTGGATTTCCTGGCCACGTTCCGCACGCCCGGCCTGGCCACGGCGCTGACGCTCTACAACGGCCTGGCCTACGTGGCCGACGGCCGCGCGGGGCTGCAGGTCGTCAACTTCCTCGCCTACGACGCCGGCAACCAGCCGCCCGGCATCACGCTCAGCGCCGACTTCCCGCTCGACCCGCCCGTGGCCGAGGAGGGCAAGTTGGTCAACGTCGTGGCCCGGGTCAGCGACGACGTGCAGGTGGCGCGGGTCGAGTTCTACGTGGACGGCGTGCGGGTGGGCACCGACGGCAACTACGAGTTCAGCCAGCGCTTCATCACCCCGGTGCGCACGCCCACCAAGGACACTTTCACGCTGCGGGCGCGCGCCTTCGACACCGGCGGCAATTTCGCCTGGTCCCCCGAGTACACGGTGCTCCTGGTGCCGGACGCTACGCCGCCGCGGGTGACCCGCCGCTATCCCGCGCCCGGGGCGATCGTAGGCTCGACCGACACCGTGGCGGCCTATTTCAGCGAGCCCCTGGCCACGCCGGTGGACCCGGCCGCGCTGACGCTGAACTTCGCCGGGCCGGACGGCGTGCTGGGCACCGGCGACGACCAGCCCGTGGCGGGCGGAAGTCTCAATTATCGCAGCTCGCTCAACGCCCTGTTCCTCACCTTCCCGGAGAGTTTCGCCCCGGGGCTGTACGAGGCCGCAGTGCAGACCACGGTGCGCGACCGGGTGGGCAACGCCCTGCCCGCGCCGGTGCGCTGGCGCTTCTGGGTGCTCGGCCAGGTGGACAGCGACGGCGACGGCATCCCCGACAACGTCGAGGCGTTGCTGGGCCTGGACCCGAACAACCCGGACACCAATCGCAACGGCGTGCTCGACGGTCAGGAAGACTTCGATCGCGACCGCTTGCCCAACGCTTGGGAACTGGTCTTCGGCTTCGACCCACGCCTGGCCGACACCGACGGCAACGGCGTCAACGACGATCTCGAGGACTCGGACAACGACGGCCTGAACAACTTCCGCGAGTGGCAGACCGGCGGCAGTCCGCTCAACCCGGATTCCGACGGCGACGGTTGGGACGACAACGGCGAAGTGGCCGACGGCACGAACCCCGCCGACCCCAACTCGACGCCGGTCGTGCGAGTCAATTCGGTTGCCGCGTCGTTCCTCAACGCCTTGGCCCAGAGTCCGCCGCTCGGGACACCGTTGCTGGTCAGCTCCCCGGCAGCGAGTTTCCTCAACGCCCTGGCCCAGAGCCCGCCGCCCGGCACGCCCTTGCTGGTCAGCTCCCCGGCGGCCAGTTTCCTCAACGCGCTGGCGCAAGTCCCGCCGCCGGAGGTGCCGCGCCTGGTCGTTTCGCCCGCGGCCAGTTACCTCAACGCTCTGCCGGCCGCGCTGCCCGCGAACACGCCCCTCGAAGTCCATTCGCTGCCGGCCAGTTACCTCAACGCGCTGTCCGTGCCCTATGCCGGCCCGGTCTTGGTGCCCTCGCCGGTGGTCAGCTACCTCAACCAATGACAATCCGTTCTCCGAAACCGCAGCTCCAAACCGAAATGCCCATGAAAACCCAACGCACCTCCCCGGCCCGCGCCGGCCTGTTGCTGGCCGCCGGCCTGTGTCTCCTGTCCCTGCCCGCCCGGGCCGCCGACCCGGACCTGCCCTATTCGAGCGGCTCGACCGGCGCCGACGGGCCGCTGACCTTCCGCGAGATTGTCCTGGGCGGCCGCTCGTGGGGCGGCATGGCCTACGATGCCGCGCGTAATCGCGTGGTCCTGTTCGGTGGCCAGGTCAACGGCGTCAATCAGAGCGAGACCTGGCTGTTCGACGGCACCAACTGGACGCGCGCCTTCCCGGCCAACAGCCCGGTGGCGCGTTACGGCTGCCGCCTGGTCTATGACGCCGCGCGGCAGCAGGTGGTGCTGTTCGGCGGCCACCGGGGCGACCTCCGGCTCAACGACACCTGGGTCTGGGACGGCACCAATTGGACCCAAAAAACCCCGGCCAACTCGCCCTCGCCCCGCGAATACTACGCGATGTGCTACGACGCCGCCCGGCAGGTCGTGGTGCTTCACGGCGGCAACTCCGACGGCACGGGAAACGCCGAGACCTGGACCTGGGACGGCACCAACTGGACCCTCCGTTCTCCGGCCACCGCGCCGCCCGGCCACAACAACTCGGCGCTGGCCTACGACGCCGCCCGGCAGGAGGTGGTCCTGTTCGGCAACTGGGGCCAGACCTGGGTCTGGAACGGCACCACGTGGACCCAGCGTTCCCCCTTCAATCCCCCGAGCGCGCGCAATCACCTGACCATGGACTACGACCCCATGCGCCAGGAGGTCGTGCTCTTCAGCGGCAGCAACCAGAGCGATACCTGGACCTGGAACGGCACCAACTGGACCCGCAAAAATCCGGCGCGCCAGATTGCCGGCCGCCAGGGGCATCACATGGTCTGGCACGGCGGCTTGCAGCGCATGGTGGTCTTCGGTGGAGACATCCCCGGCCCGGACAATTGGTCGGCGGACACCGAGTTCTGGAACGGCACTGACTGGACGTTTCACAGCGGCAAGAACCAGACCTTCGACATGAGCGGCCGCGCCAACGGCGTCTGGAATTTCACCAGCATCAACATCCCCTCCGGCGTGAACGTCGTCTTTCGCAAAAACGCCAACAACACCCCGGTGCGCTGGCTGGCCACGGAAAACGTCGTCATCAACGGCGCGGTGAACGTGAGCGGCCAGTTCGGCGACAACAACCTGCCCCCCGGCGAGGTGGCGCAGGGCGGGCCGGGCGGCTTCAGCGGCGGCCGGGGCGGCGTCCGGGTTTCCGCCTCGGGGAGTTTTGCCGGCTCGCCCGGTCAAGGGCCGGGCGGCGGCGCGCCGGGCACCGCCCAGCAAACCAACCCGCAAAACCTCCGCGACGGCCAGGACGGCGCCTATAACGGCACCTACGGCAATGCCTTCCTGCAGCCCTTGATTGGCGGCTCGGGCGGCGGCGGCGGCGCCTCCAACGACGGCACCGACGGCGGCAACGGCGGCGGCGGCGGCGGCGCGATCCTGATCGCCTCCTCGCGCGACATCACCCTCAACGGCGTCATCCGCGCCAACGGTGGAGACCGCCAGTGGAGCGGCGCCAGCCAGGGCGGCCGCGGTTCCGGCGGCGCCATCCTGTTGCGCGCGGACCGCGTCCTGGGTCCGGGCTCGCTCGAGGCGTACGGTGGTTCTACTGGCAATCCCAACGGTCGCATCCGCGTCGAGGCGTACGTCCGCAGCCTCACCGGCGGGCAAAACCCGACGGCGGTAGTCGGCCTGCCCGCGGCCAGCGGCGAACTCAACCAGGTCGGCGCCCTCTCCATTGTCAGCGTGAAAGGCGTCAACGTCGCCCAACCCCCCACCGGCAACCTGAACACCCCCGACGTGGTCTTCAGCGAGGCCGGCCCGGTGAACGTGGTGGTGAGCGGCACGGGGATTCCGAACGGCACCCCCGTGACCCTGCGCGTCACCACCGCCAACTCGATCATCACGGCCGGTCCGGTGAACCTCCAGGGCGGCACCGCCACCATTCCGGTGACCGTGCCCGCCGGCTTGGGCACCCTGCAGGCCACGGCCCAGTACACGCAGTAACCACGGGCCGGCTTGGCCCGCGAACCTCCAGCCGCGGCGGGGTGAACGCTTCACCCCGCCGTTTGGCTTTTGGGTCGAACCCGGATATTTCACCTAGCCTCACCGGGCACCGGCTTCCCGGCGGGCTCGTGCGAGTAGGCAAGGCGCGAAGCCGGTTACCCCTCGGCGTGGATACCGTTTCCAAAATCGTTCACTCCGGCGTGGCGTGGCAGAGCGGAAACGATCACTTCATGGGAGGCAAGGGCATCCCGTATAAAACCGCTCGAACAGGCGGCGTTTGCGTTCCTCCTCGGACAGTCCCGGCGGAAAGGAAGCCAGCACCAAGGCCCGGGCGGCCTCGAACATGGCCACCCCCATGCGCAAGCGTTCGACGCCGGAGCGCGCCATCAGGCGCTCGCGCACGAGCCGGGCAATTTCGGGCGGGGTATCGTTCATGGGTGGTACTCTGGCCGGGACTGCACTACGCAAGATGTCCAGTTCGTTCTGCACCTGACCGGGGCAGCCCAGGCGCCGGTCATTGGGCGTAAAGCCGGGTCTCTTTCCCTCGAACCGTCCCCGCCCGCGCACCCGCGCCGGCTTTCCGCTTGCCCGGGCCGCGCGCGGCCGCGTTTCATCGGGTTTGTGAGCGGTCTCCGGCTATTGCACGGCTTCACCCATTTCCGCGGCTTGGGCGGGGTCCAGTCCATGCTCCGCCTGCATCACGCGGGCGACGCCGCGCATGGCCTCGAATCCGCGTTCTGCGCGTACTTCGAACCGCTCGAGCCCGGCGTGGAACGGGTGCGCGGGCTGGGGCTTTCCGGCTTGAGCTCGATCGCCACCGCGCGGCGGCGCTTCCGCCAACTTTCCGCCCCGCCGCCCGAGGTGATGGCCTGGCACAACCTCTGGGGCCTGGGGTTTCTTGCCGACCTGGACCGCGCCGGACGGCGGCTGGGCGTGTTGCACTCGGACTTTCCCGGGCTGGCCGGCTGGCTGCCCGGGCTGCGCGGGTTGCTGGACGGCGCGTTGTGCGTGAGCCGGCCGCTGCTGGAAATGGTCCGGGCCGCCCTGCCCGAGCTGGCCGGCGAACGCGCCGCCTGGCTCCCGTATCCCGTGGCGCGGGAACGTCCCGAGGCGCCGCAACCGCCCCCGGGCGGGCGGCCGTGGGTGATCGGTTATGCCGGGCGTCTGGCGCGCGCGCAGAAGCGCGTGGACCGCTTCCCGGACCTGGTGCGGGCGTTGCGCGGGGCCGGGGTGGACTTCCGTTTCGAGTTCCTCGGCGATGGTCCGGATGCGCCGTGGCTGCGGCGGCAACTGGCGGGCGAGACTCGCGTGCGGTTTCACGGCCGCCTGGACGGCGAGGCGTACTGGAACGTGCTTCGCGGCTGGGACGCGCTGGTGTTTGTGAGCGATTACGAGGGGTTGCCCATCGCGCTGCTCGAGGCGCTGGCCGTGGGCGTGCTCCCGGTATTCCCCGCCATCGGCTCCGGGGGCGACGCCTACGCCGCCGGCCTGCGGCCGGACTTGTTGTATCCGGCGGGCGACCTGGCAGCGGCGGTGCAGGTGCTCCGGCGACTCGCCGCGGCGCCGCCGGAGGAGCTGGCCGCGCTGCGTCGGCGGGCCAATGAGCTGGCGGTGCCGCATCTGGGAGATTGCTACCTCAGCACCTTCGCCCGGCACGCGCGCGCGCTGGCGGCCCTGCCCCGAATCTCCGAAGCCGCCCCGGCTCGTCCGAGGTGCGCCCCGCACCTGTGGCTGCCGTTTGGGCTGTTGCGGCGGCTGTGGCCGGGCGGGCTGTGGCGGCCGGTGTCGTGCAGGTTCCCATGAAAGTCTGGTGGGCGCGCGCCGTTTGGTGGATGCCGACGCTGGGGGCGCTGGCGGCTGCAGGGGCGCCGTTGGACAGCCAGAACGCACCGTTTGGCGAGGGGTTGTACCTGTTGCACTCGACCCGGTTTGCCGGGAACCAACTTCCGGCCGGGTGGGTCGCGACGGGGGAATGGCAGGTGAACGACGGGCTGTTTCCGCCCGCGTCACGCGGCTACGGCACCTGCGCGGTGTGGCATCAGCAGACCGCCCTGGAAAACACGCTGGTCGAGGCGTGGTTCGAGTTGCGGGACCCGGCGGCGCAGGTCGGGCTGGTGCGTTGGGACATTTCGCGTCCGTTCACCCGTGCGGATGTGGCGGGCAGTTTGGGGTTGCTGGATGCCGCCGCGGGCACGCTGGCCATTCACGGGGCCTGGGATGGCACCAACGCCCCGCCGCCGTTGGCCGTGCGGCGCGTGCCTTTTGCGCTCCAGGTCGGACGGGAATACAAACTAGCCCTCTGGAAGACCGATGCCGGGCATCACGGGCTGGGCCTCTGGGACACGTTGACGGGCGAGCGGTGTGTGGTGGGCACGGTGCGCCGCCCGGGGCACGACCCCGGCAAACAGCTCGACGCCCCCGGTGTGCTGGTCGCGCGGGGCGAGGTTGCTTTCAAACGCTTCGACTTTTCGACCGCCTACCCGCCGCGCCCGCGTTTGCTGGTCTTCGGGGACTCGAACAGCGAAGGCGAGGCGCTCAAGCCCAACTACGAGGCGCGGTACTGCAAGCAGGCGCTGGTCGCGCTGGGCGGCAGTGCGGTGCTGGCCGCGCGCGGTCGGGAGACCACGGCATCGCTGCGGACCCGGCTGGACCACGACCTGGACCGTTTTGCGCCCGAGTACGTGCTGGTGCTGCTCGGCACTTCGGAACAGTCCTTCGAGTCCTGGCAGGAGCATCTCGGCCCGGTGCTCGACCGGATCGAGGCCCGGGGCGCGGTGCCGGTGCTGGCAACGATCCCGCCGGCCGATCACCGCGCGGCGTTCAACCGCCAGCTCAACGACGCGGTGCGCCGCCGCGGCCGGCCGTTTGCGGACTTTGCCCGTGTGCTCGGCCGCGATGCCGAGGGGGTGTTCTGGGATTTCGGGCTGCAGGTGGACGGCATCCACCCAAACGTCCCGGGCAACCGCCGCATGTTCGAGCGGCTGCGCGCCGACGTGCCGCAGCTCTTCGCCCCGCCCCTGCCCGCACCGCCTCCGCGTTACCGGCAAGTGCGCTTGCCGTCGCTGCCGGCCGGGCCGGGTGCGGCGCTGGACCTGCCGCTCGAACTAACGGCCTCCGGCCACGAAAACTTGCTGGCCTTCAGCCTGGGATGGGACCCGGCCCTGCTCCGGCTGAGCGGGGTGGACCGCGGACCCGACCTGCCCGCCGAAGCGCGCCTGGAGTTGGCCACCGACCAGGCCGCGCTCGGCCAGTTGGGCGTGTGGATGGAGTTGCCCCCCGGTCAGAGCTTCCCAGCCGGAAAGCTGACCCTGCTGCGCTTGCGCTGGCAGACCGCCGCGCAACCGCACCTCCCCGCCACGCGCGTGCAGTTCACCGATACGCCACAGCCCCGGCTGCTGCTCGACTTCGGGCTCGAGGCCTATGCGGACGGCGAGGTGAGTTTTCCCACGCCGCACACCCCGGCGGCTTGGTGGCGCTTGGAAGGCGACACGAGCGAAGCTGCCAACCGACTGCCGGCCGGCGCATTGACCGGCGGGCGCTGGGCGCCGGGCCGCGAAGGTTTGGCCCTGGTGTTGAACGGGGCCGGGGAGCACCTGCGTTGGCCGGCGTCGAACCTCTCGCTCCAGGACGGTTTCAGCGTGGCACTCTGGGCCCGTCCGGACACGCTGAACGGGCGGCAAACCTTGTGGTCCGCGGCGACCGAGCCGGAGGGCGCCGTGGTTTTGGAACTGGCCGAGGGCGCTTACCGTTTCGGCCGGCCCGGCGAGACGAGCGGCGCGCAGGTTGCCTGGCCCGCGCCGGCGCGGGATGCCGGGCGCTGGGTCCAGTGGACCGGTACCTACGACGGGCACGCGTGGCGCCTTTTCCGCAATGGCGTCGTGGTGGCCCAGAGCGTCGCCACGCCTGGCCCGACGGAGCTGGGCGCGAGTGTGCTGGGCGCGGACCCGGCGGGAGCGGATAGTTTCTTCGCCGGCACGCTGGACGAGGTGCGGCTTTATCCGCGGGCGTTGGCCGAGTGGGAGGTCGCGGCGCTGGCCGGCGTGGCGACGCCGATGCGCGGCGTGGATGCGGTGTGGCTGGAAGATGCCCTGCCGTCAGGGGCCGTGGGCACCGGCCACGGGGGAGACACCGGCGAATGGACTTCGGGGCCGCCGACGCCGGTCTCGGGCGCGCGGGCACTGCGTTCGCCGGCCGCGGATGGCTTGCACGGCTTTTACTTCGGGGGATACGCGCCGGGATGGCCGATTGCTCCCGAGGACCGGTTGGTGGCCTATGTGTACCCCGACCCGGAACATCCGCCGCGAATGCTGCTGATCCAGTGGCAGGACGACGCCGGTTCGTGGGAGCACCGGGCTTTTTGGGGCGAACCGCTCTGGCCTTTCGGGCAGGACACGCCCCTGGCCCGCCACGAGATGGGGCCGCTGCCCCGCGCGGGGCAATGGACGCGCTTGGAAGTGCCCGCGGCCTGGGTGGGCCTGGCCGGACGCCGGGTGATGGGGTTGGGCGTGGTGGCCTACGCGGGCGCGGCGCACTGGGACCATTTGGGTCGAAACCACGCCGCCACGGAAACCACCTGGCTGGCCGACGCGCTGCCGCCCGGCGCGGAGGCGACCCCCGCGCCCGACGGCGGCCCGTGGATTTGGACCGCGGGTGCGCTCGCTCCGTTTGCCGGTCTGCCCGTGCACCTGACGCCGGGGGCCGAGGGGTGGCAACGCCACGGGTGGACGGGCCCGGCGCTCTCGCCCCCACTGGAGGGAGAACAGGCGTTGTTTGCCTGGGTGTTTTTTGCGCCCGGCGCCGAGCCGGACCGGGTGGGCTTGGAGTGGCGGGACGAGGTCGGGAGTTGGGAGCACCGGGCTTACTGGGGCGAACCCGTCGCGGAGGTCGGAGAACCGGGAGATGCCGGGTGGCGTCGCGTGGGCCCGTTACCGGCGGCGGGACGCTGGTCGCGTCTGGCGGTGCCGGCGGGGCTGGTTGGGTTGGCCGGGCGCAGGGTTACCGGCCTGAACTTCGTCAGCACGGGAGGGCCGGTGTGGTGGGCGCGCGCCGGGGTGGCCGGCCCGGGTGAAGCAGTGACGGCCGCGCCGTTCCTGGGTTGGAGTGGGGTCGGATCGGGAGCTTGGCGGTTGGAGTTCGCGTTGACCGGGCCGGAGTTGGTCACCGTGGAAAGTTCGCGGGACCTGCAAGTCTGGCGGCCGGAGGCGTGGTTTGAAGGAGCGGCGGGGCTCAACGCGTGGCCTGCAGTTGCGCCGGTCGGGCCGGGGCCGCTGTTTTACCGGTTCCGTTTGGGGCGCTGAGGCGGGGCGCGCGGTACGTGCCGCAACACCCCGGGGCCGGAGTGCTCGCCGAACCGGTCCTCTGGGTTCAAACGATCGCTCGCAGGCGGCGGGCCGGCACTCCGGCCCAGACTTCGCCGGACGGCACGTCGTGGGTGACCACGCTGCCCGCGCCGACCACGGAGTTGGCTCCCACGGTGCAGCCGGGCAGTACCGTCACTTGGCAGCCCAGCCAGACGTTGTCCTCGAGGGTCACGCCGGTGCGGCGCGTATCCACGGGCAGGTCTTGGAACCGCGCGCCGGGCTGGATGACGTGGTTGGCGGCGATCAACGAGACTCCTTGGGCCAGCAGGCAGTACCGGCCAATGAGGATGCGGCCGCCCTCGGCCCGGAGGTTGGCCTGCGCGCCCACCACGGAGCGTTCGCCCACCACGAGTTCGCCCGCTACCGGGGTGTGCGGACTGCGGCGCCGCACGAAAATCTCCGAGAACACGCCGATGGACACACCGGGACCCAGGCGCACAGCCGTAAAGTCATCCACGCTCCATTGGATGGGAAATTCGAGGTGTACCCCGGGATTGCGCGCGGCCACGCGCCAGTGCGAGAGCCACAGGCGCAACAGCCGGCGCGGCGGCTGGCTCAGGATGTTCAGGTGCCGCAGCATGGTGTGGCCGCGCGAAGCGCCGGACCCGGGCGGCGCCCCGCGGACGCGAAAGTTTCACCGGGCCCGCGCGCGGGCCAGCTCGGCCCTGGTGCGGGCCAGAAGGGCGTCGAGCTGGGGCTGGAGTTCGCGGCGGGTGGCCGCGCTCATCCGGTCAATGAACAGGATGCCCTGGAGGTGGTCGTGCTCGTGTTGGATGGCCTTGGCCAGGAGCCCGCCGCAGCGGAAGTGCACCGGCCGGCCGTGTTCATCGAGGGCGCGCACCTCGACCGCCTCGGGCCGGGTGATCTCGCCGTAAATCTCCGGGAAACTCAGGCACCCCTCGGGGCCGGTGACCGGGGCGTTGAGCGGGGTGACCTGCGGATTGATGAGCACCATCGGCATGGCGCGCTTCGGGTCCACGGACCGGCCCTCGAGTTCGAGGGTGGACGGGCGGTCGGTCACGGTGCTGACGTCCACCACGAACATCTGGAGGGCGCGGCCCACCTGTTGCGCCGCCAGGCCCACGCCTTCGGCGGCGCGCATGGTCTCGAGCAGGTCGGCGGCAAAGCGGCGGATTTCTTCGGTCACCTCAGGGATGGGCGCGCCGGGCTGGCGCAGCGCCGGGTGGCCGTATTTGACGATTTCCAGCACCATGCTCAGTACCGGATGGCGGGGTCGCGCAACGTGGCGACCAGTTCGGGCACGCCCGGGCTTTCGGCGGTGCGCACGTAGTAGCCGCTGGTGGTCACGCCCACGAGCAGGGCGTCCCGGTCGTCCAGACCCAGCAGTTTGCCCAGGCAAAAGCCGGAGTTGAAGTGGTCGCCCGCGCCGGTGGTGATCTTGGGCGTGGGGGTGACCGGCCCCGGGGTGAGGGCGAGGCCGTTGGCGGAGACGGCCAGGGCGTAGGCGACCGGGTGGACCACCAGCGTGTGCACGCCCACGCGTTGGTAAATCTCGCGCGCCAGTTCGCTCAGGGCCTCGGGCGTGGGCGCGGGGCGGTCAATGCCCAGGGCCTTGCGGGCCACTTCGTGGGCCTCTTTTTCGTTGAGCCCGAGGATCACGTCGAACCAGCGGCCGAAACCGCGGATCAACTCGAGCGCGGCGCGCAGGTCGGCGTCCTCGCGTTTTTCCGGGTCGGCCAGGTCCACGAAGAGCCGGCGGCGCGGGCCGTTGAGTTTGGGGCAGAGTTCGGCTTGGAGCCGGGCCCAGACCTCGCTCATGTAGGGGAGCATGGTCCAGTTGACGAAGCCCACCAGGTCGGCCGTGGCGAGCTGGTGCTGGAGCCGGTCCAGGCCGTAGCGGTCGCGGAGGTTGGCCCAGTTCATTTCCTTGAGCGATTGGTGCTTGCCGAGCATGACCTTGCCGTCCTCGAACTCGACGGCGTAGGTGTAGCCGGGCTCGGCGATCGAGTGCACCTCCGCGCGGCGGGTGAACTCCTTGAAGACCTCGTGAATGGTCGGGTAGCCCAGCACGCCCAGGTAGGTCACCCGCAGGCCGAAGCGGGCCAGGGCGTTGGCCATGATGGGGCCGTTGCCGCCCAGCTTCATCATCTGGCTGACCAGCTCAATGTTGGTGCTGTGGCCGGCGGCGCGGCGGATGCGTTCGGCCCACTGCTCCATGCGGGGCAGGCGGGTCCATTCTTCGGCGTTCTTGCGCGTGTCCACCACGTGCAGGATGTCGTCCACGAAGCCGTCCAAGCCGATGAAGGCGCGCAGTTCGGGCACGCGGGCGGCGGCGGCTTCGAGCCGTTGAGCGCAGGTGTGGCGTTGTTCTTGGGTTATGGTCATGGGCATTCCAAAAAAACGGATGGGCAGGGGGGCGGTCAGTCGCTGCGGGCGCCGAGCAGTTCGAGCAAACGCTCCAGCTCCTCGTCGCTGTAGAAGTGAATTTCCACGGCGCCGCGCCCCTGGCGGTAGCGCAGCGTGACCTTGGCTCCGAGACGCGCTTGGAGGCGGTTTTCGAGGTCGGCCAGGTGCACGTCCCGGCTGGCGGCCTTGCCGCCGCGGCGGGGCCGGGCGGTGGCGTCGGTGACGGTGGCCCCGGCGAGCAGGCGGTTCACCAGCTCCTCGGTCTGCCGCACGTTCAAGCCGTCGCGCAGCACCAGGCTGGCGGCGAGCTTTTGCTGCTCGGGCGCCTCTAGCGCCAAAATGGCCTTGGCGTGGCCGGCGGAGAGCTGGCCCTTGCGGACCAGGGCCTGGACTTCCTCGGGCAGTTTGAGCAGGCGCAGGGTGTTGGCCACGGCCACGCGGCTTTTGCCGACCTTGGCGGCGGCGTCTTCCTGGCGGAGGTGAAACTGCTCGATCAACTGCCGGAACCCGAGCGCTTCTTCGATGGGGTTGAGGTTTTCGCGTTGGAGATTTTCGATGAGGGCCAGCTCGAGCGCCTCGGTGTCGGTGACCTCGCGCTCGATCACCGGCACGGTGGCCAGGCCGGCCCGCTGGGCGGCGCGCCAGCGGCGTTCCCCGGCGATGAGTTCCCAGCCCTCGCCCCGGCGGCGCACGACCAGCGGTTGCAAGACGCCCTGCGCCCGGATGGACTCGGTCAACTCCCCCAGCGCCTCATCCGTGAAGTCCTTGCGCGGTTGGAAGGGGTTGGGGGAAATACGGTCCACGGCCACCTGCTGGACGCGCTCGCGCGGATCGGCGGGAGCCGGTCCACCGGGCGGGGTGGCCG